>Ga0209536_100014619_pt1 | contig 11256 bp, 7 predicted proteins | sample DeeMarSeWOR28_12_FD_187461 | JGI IMG/M metagenome (GOLD analysis project Ga0209536, IMG submission 187461) | Marine sediment microbial communities from White Oak River estuary, North Carolina - WOR-2-8_12 (SPAdes) (version 2) | ecosystem: Environmental > Aquatic > Marine > Intertidal zone >... | reverse complement strand
AAGTTTCTGCATGGGCAGGTGGGGGGGGATCTCGAAGGGAGCGGGAGCGCGGAGTTCCAAGACATGCTGGAGGCGGCGCACCACCACATGCACGCGGGACACCCCACTCGCGCAGTCGACACCCTCATCGTTGGTGTAGAGCTGGCGCTCAATCGCGGAGCGCCCCAGGAGGCGGCACGTGCCATTGAGCGGACTGTTGCAAGCGTTCCGAGCTACCGTCGAGACGAACTCGGCGTACTGTTGGCAGAGACACAGCTTGCTCAAGGAATGCATGGTACGGCTGCTGAGGTGGTGCGTGAACTCGATACGGTGCGCTTCGGACCTGCTCTGAGAACTCGCGCAGTTCTTGTAGACGCAGAAGCACACCAGCGTGGGCAATTTGCGCCGCAACCAGAACTTGCCCAGCAGGCTCGCTCGGCCCTCGCCCTTGCACAAGAATGGGGTGACGAGGGACTCGTGTTGAGAGCGCTTCAGTTGAATGCCGAAGTTGCGCATGATGCTGCAGACGAATCCACCGTTGAAAAGGTGTACCACCTAACCAGCGAGATTTCAGCATCAACAACCCGCAAGACCATACTGCCAACAGCCTCCACAACTCTCGGCTATTGCCTAATGGTCCGCGGTCGGCACATGGAGGCCGCACACCATTTTGCAGACGGCGTCGAGGGACTTCGGATCCAAAGGCGTGAAACGGAACTGCGTAGGGCGTTGAACGGGCTGGGGATCTGCCTGACAAACACCGGTGAAGTCGGCAAAGCCTCAGAATGCTTCGAGGAGGCTCTAGCGTTAGCCAAGCACGCCGGTGATCCTTTTGCACAGAGTATTGTGTGGGACAACCTCGCGGTCATCAATGAAGACACAGGTCGATTTGACGAAGCCGTCGCCGCACGGAAGCTCGCCTTTGAACTTGCGGAGCGAGCAGCCACAGCGAAGCGGAGGGCGGAGATCTTGACCAACGCGGCGTCGCTCGCGACGACCTTGGGGTGCAGTGAGGAGGCAGGCGCATACCTAGACATCGCCGTCCGGCTCGCGCGAGCATCAGGCATTCCAGGACTGGCAATCACTGCACTTGTGGCACGCGCCGATCTGTGTATTGCATCTGGAGACCACGACAGTGCGTGGTCATGGGCGGACGAGGCACTGGCAATCGCCACCCGACATGCCGAGAGATGGAGACCGATTGGCGACTTCGAGAGAGTCCGACTTCACTTCATTTGGGCTACACAGGGACACGATGCGTACGAGGCGGCCAGACTACGGCGTCCGGACCCAGGGTTGAGCTTTAGACTTTCACAACAATTGGAACTGAGGGCTTTTCAGGAGTGGGTCGCGCAGCAGGTGGGAGTGCCGTGTGAGCGCATGACTGCGATCGAAGAGTTAGTCGAGCATGGTTTCTTTGGCGCGATCTTGAGGCTGATGACGTTACGAATCTGCCCATCCGGTCTCATACCGAACGACCCGACACTGACTAGTGTCGCGCGACTGACAAGAACCTTTCCTGGCTGTCTGCGGGAACCGCTGCCTGAACGAGTTGACGTTCCTCTAGAAGGTGTCGAATCGCTGTACTCCCCCTGAACGCTTCGACAACTGCTGGGTCAAACTGTGTCCCCGAACATCGCTCGAGCTCCTTCACGACGGCATCGTAGTCGAGCGCTCGACGGTACGGGCGATCAGTCATCATGGCATCTGCGGTATCGGCCACCATTATGATTCGGGCGCCGACGGGAATCTCTTCGCCCGCAAGGCCATCCGGGTAGCCACTACCATCAAAGTTCTCATGGTGCGCCCGGACGCACTTTTCAACGTATCCCCGAAGCCCAGAGATCGTCTTCACAAGATCAGCGGATCGGATCGGATGGGTTCGAATCAAACTCCGCTCGAGTCCCGAGAGTTTGGCCTCTTTTCGAAGGATGGGCGCAAACTCCTCATAAATCTTCCCTACGTCATGCAAAAGCGCGGCGGTTTCGATTTGCTCGAGTTCGCGTGCTGACAGACCCAGCGCCCGCGCGATAGCCTTCGCATACCGCGCGACTCGTAGCGAATGGCCTGACGTGTATGTATCTCGTGCTTCGATCGACTTCACCATCAGCTCGAGAAGCTCGCGGTTAGCCTGCTCGACCTGGAGGTTCACCCGAAGTGCATGCCGAACGAGAAACAAGGGAACGGCCACCAGAAGCAAGGCCCAAGGCGTCTGAATCCACAGGAACGCCAGCAAGGGAGCTAGTGAGCTTGAGAGGAGATCCTGCGCTAGACCCTTGCCCACGATCTGGCTCCACGCCTCGGCCATCTCGGTGCGTGTGCTCAGCGCAACGGCAGTAGCAGTGGCGCCATTGCTGAAGAAGAAGTAGATGAAGGTGGCCCCAACGAAGCCAGGTACATGAATGTCGAAGACAATGGTAGAGGGACTACCTCCGGTCAGAACGTAGAAGAGACCTGCCAGGTAGACAGATATCATCTCCTTGGAGGTGTTGTGCACCAGCTTCACCAGGGGCTTCCGACGGATTACCGCTTCGGCGAACAACTCGGTGAAGCCAGCGATCAACATGGCCCATGACGGCCCAACCAGTTGAATGGCGGCAAGGTATGGAACAAAAGAGACTGCGCTCGTTGCGGTTCCTACCCGCAACTGAAGCGAAAAAAGCTCGGCAATAATGCCGAGCGCTGCTAGCGCAGCAAGTGCGTCCCAGAACCCAGCCCTACCGACGGGGACGGAAAAATCTGCCTGCGCGAGTAGGACTGCAGCTAGAGCGCCGATCGCGAGAACGTACCAGAGGACTGCTCGCGGCAAACGCATGGTTGTTGGGGGGCGCCCCCAGGTATGCCTCACCAGCTCACATTTCCGCCAGCGAGAAATACCCTCGCGAGTGCGCTGAAGAACGCGGCTAGCCAGCCTAGTGCCATAGAGCCTCACCCCCTTTCGGCAGTCCAAGTGACCTGCGTGGGTTCCGGCACACCCCGCTACGGCATGCCTGAGGCTCCGCTCGTTCCTGCTGACCGATCCGCTCCGCTCGTTTCAGCGCTGGCTGAGGTTCCCCTGGGGGCCCCCTGTTTCTCCTTTTTCCCGAGTCGAGAGACGACGCGCCCGTGCCGCTGGGCGCGTTCCACTACACCGAATGTAGCATCCCCGGCCAGACCCTTCCCAGCCGGTCGTTGACCTGGTTACGCACCGGCGCGCAACTGAATCCACCGGTTCGTGGCGTCGAGCGCGGCCAGGACGGCCGCCCGCTCGGGACTCTCCCGGATCGGCGCCGTCCCGAGCACCGTCTCGGGATCGCGTCCCTCCACCGCCTGCACGCCCACCACCGCCAGCCGCGAATCGAACGCGTCGGTGACCTTCACACCCTCCAGCTCCATCACGCCCTTCGTCAGTAGCGCGCTCAACACCCGAAGCGCCGCCCGGGCGGCCCCGATCATGCGCCCCCGCACCGTGTCCGCCGCTTCCTCTTCGGCCTGAACGTCCTCGCCATTCACGACGAACGTCACCCGCAGCCGCACCCGATGCTCGCTGGCCGTCTCGACCTCGAGGGACTTGAAGACGACCGACCGGCGCAGCGCCTGCAGCCGCACCTCCGAGCGCTCCAACGCCTCGATCGGCCGGATCTCCGCCGTCTGCGCAATGCTGATCTTGCGGTGATCCACCTTGAGCCCGAGCTGCGCCAGGAGCGCGCTCTCGACGTTGCGCACCATCTGCTTCGGAGACGTCCCGGCGCTCGTCAGCACGTGGACCGCCATCACCTCGCCGATCGGCGACACCTCGATCCGCGCCGACAGGACCCCCTGCAGGCTGGTGAGCAGGTTCTCCGCGCGACGGACCCCCCACGGATCGGGCGAATTCGGCCGCTCGTGCTCCACCGACGGCTCCTCAGCCTTCACACCAGGCTCGATCGAACTCACAGTGTCTCCGTTGTCCAGTGCTCCGCCCCCAACACCTCACCGCCGCAGCGGGAGTACGGACGACTGCACGTCCCCTTCGTCTCCGACGAACACCACGCGGTTGCCACCGGCCGCCTTCGCTCGGTACAACGCCCGATCGGCCGTCTCCAGCACGTCGGCCGGCTGCCGCAGCACCGGATCATAACTCACTGCACCCACCGAGGCCGTCACGGCCTGCGCATGTCCCTGGGCCCGGCTCACCCGTTCGACCGCCGAGCGGACGAGCTCGGCCACGTGCAACACCCCCTCACGCCCGGTCCCGACCAGGACCATCACGAACTCGTCACCACCGTAGCGCGCCGCGACGTCCGTCGCACGAATGACTCGCCGCAACTCGCGACCGACCGATGCCAGCAGCCGGTTGCCCGCCGCGTGGCCCGCCACGTCGTTCAGATCCTTGAAGCCGTCGAGGTCCAGAAACAACACGCCGCACGGCTCCTGGGTCCGGTGACTGCGCGCGAGCTCCTGCTCAAGCCGGTCCCGCAACACCCGGTACGTGGACAGTCCGGTCAACTCGTCCACGGCCGCCTCGCGCCGCGCCTCCGTCGCCCTCCGCTCCTGATACGGCGGGCAGAGCCTGAAGCCCGCCCGGCCCCGCAGCAGCGCCTTCGCAAATCCGGCGCAGGTCGTGTATCCGCACGCCCCGCAGTTCCACGGCGCTCCCGTCGGCGCCGTCCCGATCTGCTCGATCACCGCGGCGATCTCACTGGCCGCAGGCTGCTTGCCGTTGCGAATCTCCTCGAACCGCGCCCCGACCTCGACCCAGACCGTGGGATCGACGACCGGTAGCCGGCTCCTCGGGGGCTCCACATCCTGCGCGATCCGGCGCCGCAGAAACAACTCGTCCTTCGGCCCCAACAGCGGATGGTCGAGACACCCCTCGCACGGGAGCAGGTCGACAAAGCCGAGATCGACCTTGTCCACCAGCACCGCCCTGCGAATCACCTCCAACGCGCCGATCCCCCGTACCTTCCGAAAGCGGCGACTCGTCTGCGCTTCCTGGTCGAGCACCGGCAGCGGCATGCCTCCGGCGGTGCTCAGGTATCGCTGCCGCACGCCGGGGATTCGCGTGAAGTAGCTCGGCTGCGCTTCGAGCTTCACACCCCGACGACGAAACAGCTCCGCCAACTCCGCAAAAGTCAGCACCGCGTCGACATCCGCACTCGCGTCCGCCACGCAGACACCAACGTACACCACCGACAAGTCGGCCCCGTGCACTTGGCGCAGGTACGTGGCCTCCGCTTCGAGAGGCGTCTTGACCGGCGCCAAGTACGGCACGAGGTCCGGATAGTCGTGCCGAATCTTCTCAACCACCACCGGGCAGGTCGATCGGATCATCGTTCCCCACCCGGGCGCCGCCATCAGACGGCCATACTCCTCTGCCACCAACTCGTCGCCGACCACTCCCCTCGTCACCACCGGGAAGCCGGCGGCATGGCACGCATTGACGACCTGCTCCGGCGAGCACGGATGGAAGGCAACATCCGCCTCGACACTCAGCACCATCGCCGCGGTGCCCCGCCCGGCGAGGTCGCTCGCGGCGGCGAAATCCCCCACCGCATCGATCGCGTCGTGCGGGCACGCCGGCACGCACGCGCCGGCACGAATGCACGACTCCTCGACGATGCGAACGATGTCGCCGTCGACCGCGATGGCCTGCGACGGACAGACCCGCACGCAAGCAAGGCAGCCGACGCACCGGTCGTTTACTTGAAAACGCACCGACCCGCCCCACACATCACACCCGTCTCGAGCGGCTCAGCCGTCGATCGGGTACAATGCGTCCCAAATGACGATCTGTCAATAGGTTGGGCCACCACGACTACTCCATTCTGATAGGTCGATCGTCCGCCAGCCTCCCCGACATTCTCGTCCCACCCGGGATCGATCACCCGTCCATCACGAGGTCGCGGCCCGGCCCCGGGCCAACCTCTTCCCGACACGGTCCACCCCGAGGCCACCCGACGACCCCTGCTCCGTGCCGACGAACCCACCCTTGTTGCGGACCCGCAACACGACGGACGCGACGGACGCCCTGACACCCGGCAGCCCGTCTCGGCACGCTGCGACGCTCCCCCGCGGCAGACCCAGCCCAGGGGCCTGCTTCCAGAGGGTCGAGGGCGCAAGTTTCGTGCTCTCAGAGGGATTCCTCACGCCGTGCCGCCTGGGAACGCAGCGGCTGGACGGGATCCGTTGGGGGCGGGAACCGGTGTAGGGGCCCGGAGACTAGGCCAGGCCGTACTCCCTGATCTTCCGATACAGCGTCCGCTCGCCGATGCCGAGCTTCTCCGCGGCGCGGCGCCGATTGCCGCTGGTTTCCTCCAGGGTGGCCTCGATCGCTGCCCGCTCGACATCCACCATGGTCATCCCAGACTCGTAGACGACCGCGCGCGGGACCTCCTCCTCGGCCTCCCCGGCCTCCTCCGCGACGCCCGGAGCGGTCGTGCCAGGCGTCACGTCCCACACGTCTCCGCCCCCCACCCGCCCGGGGGCGCGGTGCGAGGCGTCGAACACTTCGACGCGGGACGGGACCTCATCCATGCGGCGGCGCAGGTCCTCGATCTGGAGCTTGAGGTCCACCAGGCTGTGCAGGATGAACTCCAGCTCCTTCCCGCCCAGGTCGCGGGACGCGGTGTGTACGCGCACGGGAAGGAGGCGGGCGCCGGCTTCGAGCACGTCGGCGGGGATATCCGACGGACGGATCTCGCGTCCCGGCGCGAGCACCACCATCGACTCCACCAGATTCCGCAGCTGGCGCACGTTCCCCGGCCACTGCGCATCGACCAGGATCTGCATTGCCTCGGGCGTGATGCCCTTGAAGGGGCGGGCATGCTCGGCGGAGAGGTCCCGGACGAAGCGCTTGATGAGCACCGGGATGTCGGTCCGTCGCTCGCGCAGCGGTGGGAGGTAGATGTTGAGAACGTTGAGGCGGTAGAAGAGGTCGTCGCGGAAGTCGCCCACCGTGGTCGCCTCCTTGAGCGACCGGTTCGTCGCGGCGATCACCCGCACGTCCACGCGGATCGGCTGCACCCCGCCCAGGCGGAAGAACGAGCGGCTCTCCAGCACGCGCAGCAGCTTTACCTGCAATGCAAGCGGCATCTCTCCGATCTCGTCGAGGAAGATCGTGCCGCCGTTCGCCAGCTCGAAGCGACCGAGGCGACGCTCCGCCGCTCCCGTGAACGCGCCCTTCTCGTGCCCGAACAGCTCCGACTCGAGCAGCGTGTCCGGGAGGGCGGCGCAGTTGACCGCGATGAACGGTCCCGATCGCCGGGGTGACAGATGGTGGATCGCCTGCGCGACCAGCTCCTTGCCGGTGCCGGACTCTCCCTCGACGAGCACCGTGCTCGAGACCGGTGCCATCTGCTCGATCTTGACGAGCACTTCCTGGATCGGGGCGCTCTCACCGAGGATCCCCGTGTGCTCCTGCAGCCGGCGGCGCGCGACCAGCCGGCTCGCCGCCGCCACGACGTCACGCGGGTCGGCCGGCTTCAGCATCCACGCCGTGAGGCCCAGATCGCGCGCCACCTGGGCGGGGTCCGCGTGCGTGCCCTCCACCAGGCCGAGCGTCGAGACGGAGGTGTTTCGGGCAAGCTGCACCAGGAGCCGGGAACGGTGTTCCCGCAGCCCCCCGGTCAGGATGACGACGTCGGCGTCGGCGCCACGGAACACCTCGGCGAGATCGTCCTGAGAGGAAACGAGGACCGTGTGATAGCCCTCTCCCTCGAAGGCCGCGTTCACCGGCACGGCGGTCTCGAGATCGTCCATGGTGAGGAGAGCGCGGTCGGTCATCCGTGGTCCGTCACTTCTGTCCGCAGCAGTTGCACCACGTGCTCCACCAGGGGATCGAGGACGGCGAGCCCGTCCTCCACGCCTCCGGGCGAGCCGGGGAGATTCACGACCAGCGAAGCGCCGCGGATGCCCACGATGCCGCGCGACAGGGCCGCGCGCGGGGTCGCGGCGCAGCCGGCGGCGCGCATGGCCTCGGCGAGGCCCGGGACCTCCCGGTCCACCACCGCCTTCGTCGCCTCCGGCGTCACGTCGCGCGGCGCGACCCCCGTGCCCCCCGTGGTCACGATCACGTCCGCCATGGCATCGTCGGCCCATCGCACGAGAGCGCCCGCGATCAGATCGGACTCGTCCGGCACGATCGCGCGATCCACGATTGCGAAGCCGCGCCCGGCGGCCCAGTGCGCGATGACATCGCCGGAGGCATCGGCGCGCCGGCCGGCGGCCCCGAGGTCCGACACCGTGAGGATGGCAAGACGGATCGACACCGCGATCGCTCTCCCCGGCTACCCTCTCTTCACGCTCCCGGACGTGTAGAACGGCATCTTGACCACTTCGGCCGCCACGCGCTTGCCCCGGGCGTCGATCTCGATCCGAGTGCCGGGATCGATCGAGTGGGTCGGCAGGTACGTCGTGCCGATACCGATCCCGAGCGACGGGCTGTAGCCACCACTCCGCACGACGTCGACCTTGCGGTCCTTCAGGTACACGTCGTACCCGTGCCGGGGGATCACGCGATCGACGCACTTGAATCCCACGAGCCGCCGCTGGTGCCCCTTGACCTTGACCGTTTCGAGCGCCGAGCGTCCCGCGAACGGAACGCCCTTGTTGAGCTTGACGATCCAGCCGAGCCCTGCCTCATAGGGGTTGGTCGTGTCGTCGATGTCGTTCCCGTAGAGCGGGTAGCCGACTTCGAGACGGAGAGAGTCGCGCGCTCCCAGCCCCACCGGCTCGGCCCGCCCCTTCCCCGCCACGCCGTGCCACAGCACCTCGGCGTGCTTGGGACGGAAGTACAGCTCGAAGCCGTCCTCGCCGGTGTAGCCGGTACGGGCGATGAAGCAGTCGACGCCCGCCAAGTGCCCGACTTCGAAGTGATAGTACCCGATCTTCGAGAGCTGCACGGCGGTCAGCGACTGGAGCAACTCCTCGCTCTGCGGCCCCTGCACGGCAAGCAGGGCGACGTCGTCGGAGATGTTCTTGACGCGGGCGTTGATCGCTCCCTTGCTGTCGACGACGTGCGCCCAGTCCTTCTCCATGTTCGCGGCATTCACGACCATCATGATCCGGTCGTCGAAGCGGTATACGATGCAATCGTCGATGAACGTGCCCCCGTCGTTCAGCAAGGCAGTGTACTGGGCCTGCCCCTCGGCGAGCGTGCCGACATCGTTGCACGTGAGCCGATTCACCCAGGCATTGCGATCGGGCCCCGTAAACTCGAACTCGCCCATGTGGGACACGTCGAACACCCCCACCGCATTCCGGACCGCCAGGTGCTCCTTCGTGATACCGCCGTACTGGACCGGCATCTCGTAGCCGGCAAAGGGGACCATCTTCGCCCCGAGGGCGACGTGCTGATCGTAGAACGGCGTACGTTTCAGGTGTTCGGTACTCATCATGCTCCGTCTCCACCCATGAGTTTCGCCATCAGCGCCTTCTGCACGTGCAGGCGGTTCTCCGCCTGGTCGAAGACGCGCGACCGGGGGCCTTCGATCACCTGCTCGGTGACTTCCTCGCCACGGTGTGCCGGCAGGCAGTGCAGGAAGATGGCGTCGGGCGCGGCGAGGCGCATGAGGCCCTCGTCCACGCAGTAGCCCTTGAACGCCAGCAGCCGCGCCTCCGTCTCCGCCTCCTGCCCCATCGACGCCCACACGTCCGTGTTCACCACGTGGGCGCCGCGTACCGCCTCGTCAGGATCCTCGTGGATCGTCACCTTCGCCGCCGTCTTGGCGCGCTCGAAGATCTCGCGCGCCGGCTCGTATCCTTCCGGACACGCGAGCCGCAGCTCGAACCCCAGCACGGCCGCGGCGTGGAGCCACGAATTCGCGACGTTGTTCCCGTCGCCGACCCATGCCACCACCCGCCCCTCGTAGGTACCGAACTCCTCGACCACCGTCATCAAGTCGGCGAGGATCTGACAGGGATGGAGGTAGTCGGTGAGCCCGTTGATCACGGGGATTCCCGCATGCCGCGCGAGCTCCTCCACGTCGGCGTGGGCAAAGGTCCGAATCATGATCCCGTCGACATAGCGGGACAGCACCCGGGCCGTATCCTTGATCGGCTCCCCGCGCCCGAGCTGAATGTCCCGGCTCGAGAGGAACAACGCCGAGCCGCCGAGCTGGTGCGCCCCGACCTCGAACGACACCCGTGTCCTGGTGCTGCTCTTGGTGAAGATCATCGCCAGGGCCTTGCCGGCCAGGGGGCGATCTCGATACGCCCCCGCCTTCATCTGGGCCGCCAGGGCGAACAGCTCGTTGATTTCGGATGCGCTCAGATCGGGAATCTTCAGGAAGTCACGTTTCGGCATACTGCACCAGGAAAGTGAGTCAAAATGACAGCGCGGCACCCGGATTCTAGCGGGCGGCCCAGCAGGTGTAAAGGCGGCCCGCAGAGCGAACACGGGGGCCGGCCTCGCCGACCGGCCCCCGCTGTCGGGTCGACGCGACGTCTCCGTCGCGTCAGAGGATGTACTTGCGGAGATCTTCGTCTTCGACGATCCGCAGGAGGCGGTCCTTCACGGCCTGCTCGTCGAAGACAATGTGCTTGTCGGGAACGTCGGGCAGGTCGAACAGGACATCCTCCAGCAGGGTCGTCATGACGGTGTGCAGCCGTCGCGCGCCGATGTTCTCGGTCCGTTCGTTCATGACCATCGCGATGCGCGCGATCTCGTGCACCCCGTCCTCCGTGAAGCCGAGCTCTGCGCCTTCGGCCGCGCACAGCGCCTGGTACTGTTTCACGAGAGAATTCTCGGGCTCGGTCATGATTCGCACGAAGTCGCCTTGCGTGAGGGACGACAGCTCGGCCCGGATCGGGAACCGCCCCTGCAGCTCGGGGATGAGATCGGACGGCTTCGAGACGTGAAACGCCCCGGCCGCGATGAAGAGGATGTGATCGGTGCGCACGTAGCCGTAGCGCGTCTGCACGGTGGAGCCCTCGACGATCGGCAGCAGGTCTCGCTGCACCCCTTCACGGGACACATCCGGTCCCATCTGCCCCCGTTCGCCCGCAATCTTGTCGAGCTCGTCGATGAAGATCACCCCGTGGTTCTCCACGCGGTCGAGCGCCTCGTTCACCACGTCGTCCATGTCGACGAGCTTGCGGAGCTCCTCGTCGACCAGGATCCGGCGGGCCTCCGTCACCCGCACGACCCGCTTCTTGGAGCGCTTCGGCAGCATGTCCTGGAGCATCTCCCCGAAGTTGATGTCGGGTCCCTCCATGCCCGGCTGGAACGGCATCATCTCGAAGGCCGGGAGCATCTGCTGCGCGACTTCGATCTCGACCTCCCGGTCCTCGAGCTTCCCGTCCTGGAGCAGCTTGCGG
>Ga0209536_100014618_pt1 | contig 11257 bp, 6 predicted proteins | sample DeeMarSeWOR28_12_FD_187461 | JGI IMG/M metagenome (GOLD analysis project Ga0209536, IMG submission 187461) | Marine sediment microbial communities from White Oak River estuary, North Carolina - WOR-2-8_12 (SPAdes) (version 2) | ecosystem: Environmental > Aquatic > Marine > Intertidal zone >... | reverse complement strand
TTTCGGTACACGCACGCGAAGATCTGAAAGGCCGTCATCCCTCCGATGACGCCGAAGGGGTAGGCCATGGAATAGCCTACGGCGCAATTGTTGGGATCGCCGATTCCACTGTTTTTCATGAGTTCGGTCACTGCGGCCAGGGCCGGCGTATTCGTGAGCCCCCCGCAGAACACACCGGCAATCTGCCCGGGCGGCATGCTCATCCAAAGACCCAAAAGTAACGTGATTGCCGAACCCACGACCAGCGAGAACACCATCGCGATGTTGAATTTCGCTCCCCGTTTCTTCAGCATATTGACTGACGATCTCCCTGTGGAAATCACGGAAAAGTGTTGAAGAAAATGCTCCCGGGGCGTTTTTGTCTTGCCAGCGAAGCTGGTGGAGACGTCCGAGAATATTAAACGCATCTGCGCCGCCGGCGTTCCAGTCCCGTATAACTTCTTCGGATGTCTCGGCCTGCGCGGCATCGCGTTCGGCGAGGCGAATCTGCCGGCGCATATTCGAGCTGCAACCAGAGAGAAAGTCGCTCCAGTCCTGCGGTAAAGGCATTCTGTACCGAGCGCCGCAACTGGTTCGGACCACACTGTCGGCCCTAGTTTGAGAAATAATGCTATCGGAAAGTACGTTGCACGTGCGGAAATCCGACCAGCCGCCTGCCATAATCAGAAAATGCCAGCCCATTCCAGTGATCATGGGCTCGGCCTGCGCCTCAACCAGGAAATCGCAATATTCGGTTACGACCTCGTCGTTTTCGTCCTCTCCGGTGCCGAGAAATCTCAACGTCCAGCCATGCCAGGAGCGTCGACGGTATAGCGGGACAATCCCGATGAGCTTGCCATCGGAATAGATACAGACGATGTGAAGGCGCCAGCGCCTGCGCCCGAATATTTGCCACCAGGTTGCCATCCAGGCCCAAGTGTTGAACGGAGTAGCGAGCCGGGAGCAGGCGTGAATCCGATCCCATTCGGTACGCAAGCGCTCCAGCCCGTCATTGCTTGTAATGATCTCTGTTCTGAAGTCCTGCATCAGTGACTGATCGGAGCGCGGCCGACCCAGGAGGACGGCGGTGCGAGTGTTTACCGACGACGCAAGCTACCACTAACCAATGATTACCAAAAGAACGGAATCAGCATTTCGTCCCGAATGAAACGCGTGTAGGGCGTTTGTTCAATTTGGCAGACAAACGATAATTTCGATTATGTAAAACGTAGCAATCGCTTTGTGGTTAGAGAGCTATACTCGAAACGTTCAGGGTTACTTTGCCCGATACCAAAGCGGTAAATCGGTGGAACACCATCGGCTTGTGCAACAAGGTCTTAGTGCAGTCTTTCGCACAGATACTGGCCCGATCCGTCAGCGCAAAAAAATAACATACAGCAAAGCCTAATAGTGAGCGCACTTGAATGAGCGAGCAAGGGACCGGTCTCCCTGTCATCTCTGCGATACAGCAGCCGCTGTGGGTCCTCTACAAGGCAAATCCGACAGATCCGGCCAACGAGCATGTGCTGGCAGTCGAAGTTCGAGGCGACTTCGATGTATCACGCGGTGAGGAGGCGTTTCGTGCCGTCCTAAATAAACACAAGCACCTTTACGCCGTATTTCGATCGTCGGCAGCCGGGGTTTGCCAGGTTCCGTTCGATCCCGGCCAGGCCCGCATTGCAGAAAAGCCTGCCGGCAATGCCACGTCACAGGAGATCCTGGTCGGACTGCTAGGAGAAATCACGAATCCGGAGACTGCGCCGCCTGTCGCGATTACCTTGGTCAGGCTTGATGATGACAGGGCGCTGTTGTTGTTTCGCGCTCACCGCTTGGTAATGGATCGCGTTTCATTCGCTCGCTTCCTCGATCTATTCAGTGAACATTACGGTCGAGTGCACCAATACCGACAGACAGATCCGGGCCATACGACGGCGAAGGCGCAAGAAACTCCGGTCGTCCAGAAGGTTGCGCAGCTTTTTTCGAGCCTTCCAGGCGAACTCGACATCCCGGATGACTTTCTTTACAGCCTCTCCGGACGGCGCACGGCTATCACCGATGTATCGCTGCCGATCGCATCCGTCGAACGCGTCACAAGTTTTGTCCGTGACTCGGGTGAATCCGCACAGGCACTTTTTCTGGCCGTTTACGCGATGCTTTTGCACGCCTACTCGGGCGGGAAAGACCTGATCATCGGTGTGCCGTGGCCGACGGAAGCCGCCGATCAGCTGGCGCAGGCAACCAACGTCGTGCCGATACGAATTGCGATCGACGGGAACGAAAAGTTTACGGCGTTTTGCGCAACTGTCGGCCGCTTGTTGGAGCAGGCGAATGAACGGCGCGAGTTGCCTTTTGCGCAGCTTTGCAGCGAATTGTGTCTTGGCGGCTCGCCCGCAGATGTGCCGTTGATTCATTCTGCGCTGAACTGCTACCAGGTAATAGAGTCTTCCTCTCTGTCCCGGCTGCTCTGTCCTGGGGCACCAGAGGCCAGCCTGGGAGGTCTCGCATGCGCCCGCCTTTTCATGTCACCGGAGGATCGCCTGACCAGGTTTGACATGGATACCGTCAGTAGCGTCAATTCGATGCGCTTCTCGGTTCGATACGATCCGTCAAGAATTTCGGCGAATCGGGCGCTCTCTTTCGCGAGGCACATGCGGAGCCTTCTGGATGTTGTGCTCACCGATCCGCAGCTGCCTTTGTACATGTATGACTATCTGCCGGATGTTGAGCGTGCACGAGTAGCTGAATTCAGCGAGCCGGTGGCGAGGACGTCTGATGCGGTTCCGGTCTGGCAAATGATCGAAGACGTGGCAAGCCGCCAACCGGAAAGTTCGGCGTTGCGAAGACGCGGGCAGGTTGTCACCTACGCAGAGTTGTGGCACCGCGTCCGCGGGATGGCTGCCCTGATTGAGCAATCTGCAGTGCGGCAGGGAGACCTGGTTGCTCTTATTGCGGAACCTTCTGTTGAGCTGGTCGTCTGGATGCTGGCACTCCATCGCGCTGGTTGTGCTTACCTTCCCCTTGATACCGCCACGCCTGTGAAACGGCTGTTGGCGATTCTTGATGACGCGGAGTGCCGTGTCGTCGTCGTCGATCCCACCGCATCCGAGATCATGGCGGCGATGCATGATCGACAGCTGTTCGACATTCGTGACACTCAGCCGGATACTGAACTTGCGCCTACTAATCCCGGCGCCTCGACGGATGATGTCGCTTACGTCATTTATACGTCCGGCTCAACGGGCAGGCCAAAGGGTGTGCTCGTACCACATCGTGGCATGACGAATCATTGCGAAGGCGTTTTGGACGCATTCCAACTGCAATCCTCTGACAGAATACTCCAGTTCGCGTCGCCCTCATTCGATGTCGCCGCCGAAGAAATTTTCCCAACGTTGGCCGCCGGAGCGACCCTGGTTTTGCGCGACACGCTCGCTGTTGCACCGTCCTCATTGTGCGATCTTGCGGAAGCGGAGGAAATAACCGTGCTCAATCTACCCACCAGTTACTGGGTCGAGTGGGTCAAGTGGCTGCACCATTCAGGGAAGCAATTTCCGGAAACCGTCCGCCTTGTGATCATTGGCGGTGAAGAGGTGCTGCCATCGGCAGTTCGACAGTGGTTTACGCTTGGCGTGCCGGATGTGCGCCTGATTAATGCATACGGCCCAACCGAAACCACGATTTCGCCGGTGCTCGGCGAAGTGTGCCCTGCCGATATCGAAAGCGGACAGCGTGTGCCCATCGGGCGGCCGCTGCCGAACATCGGCGCGACTGTGGTCGATACGCTGGGCCGGCCTGTTGGTGTGGGTGTTCCCGGTGAGTTGCTCCTTTCCGGTCCGTGTGTTGCAAAGGGTTACCTTGGGCAGCCTGGAAAAACTGACGAGGTTTTCAAAGGAAATGATCCGGCGACGCGCATTTACCAGACGGGCGATATCGTACGCTGGCGGTTTGATGGCAAGCTCGAGTTTATCGGTCGAAACGACAGCCAGGTCCAGATCCGCGGGTTCAGGATAGAGCTGGCTGAGATTGAGGCACGGCTTCTGGAATACCCCGACGTTCGCGCGGCTGCCGTAGTTTGCGATAAGCCCGGCACCGAATCGGCAGCGCTCATCGGTTGGGTATCATCAGGCGGCGGTCAGGAAGCTGATACCGCTGCGATCAGAAGTTGGCTCGGCTCATTGTTGCCTTACTACATGGTGCCGAATCGCATCATCAGCATGGCTGCTTTGCCAATGACGGCATCGGGCAAGATTGACAGGAAAAGACTTGGGGCGAATAGTGACCCTGATCAGGTATTTGCAGCAGAAGCTCCCATCGGGAGGAAAGAGGAGGCGCTTGCCGAAATCTGGCAATCTGTGCTAGGCGTCACTTCCTGCGACCGCATGTCCAGCTTCATCGATCAGGGCGGTCAGTCGATACTTGCATTGGAAGTCATCGAGAAGGCGGCATTAGTATTCGTTGCCGCACCCGGCCTGGATTCGCTGCTGAGCGACACGCTCGCACAGGTGGCGAGCGGGCTCGAACTGAAATGCGAAGTCTCCAGCGGCACGCCGCAACGGCGGACGCCTGACAGCAGCAATATTTCGCCAGCATCGTCAAGGCCGCGAATAGCTCCGTTGTTGGCAGGCGACACTGCTTCTGCCGTCTACGCCGTGCATTATGAACCTCCGTTGGCAGTTGCTTGTCGCGGTGCGGCACTGATCTGTCCGCCTTATGGCCACGAGTACGTGCGTACACACCGCGCGATCACCCGGCTATGTGAATCGCTCGCGCATGCAGGGTGTCACGCATTGAAGTTCGACTACTTCGGCACTGGTGACTCGGCAGGAGATTCAGGCACGGGAGGCATCGAACGCTGGATTGCCGACATCCAGATAGCGGCTGGCGAACTCAAACGTCGAGCCGGCATCGACAAACCGCACATCATTGGGCTGCGCCTTGGCGCGATGCTTGCGATTGCAGCACCCATTCAGGTGGCTAAGGCAGTCTGGGTCGATCCGGTTTTGAGTGGTCGATCATACGTCGATGGGCTGGAGCAGCTGGAAAGAAGTCTACGGACGTCAAACGAGTCGTTGGTAATACCCGGAAAAGCAACCGACCTGGTCGGAATGCCGTGGCCCGCAGCATTAAGAAGGGAAATACGTGAGCATTCCACTGCGATGTGTCAATCGCTGGTGTTCGAGCAGCAGTGCTGCGTGCTGTCTTCCGATTTTGTGGAGGCAGACGTCGCCGAACTGCGGCGTTCGATTGGCGAATCGGGGTTCGTGCGGCCCGGCTTCGAGACACCCTGGAAGCATTTGAACAATCGCGCGGAGGAACTGATTACGCGGGAAGTGATCTCCAGTATCAGTTCAGAACTTCTGGAACCGGCCTGAGATGGAACAGCCGGTACAGTTTGGGAACAGACAGCGCCTTTTCGGCGTAGCCGGCATGCCGGAAACCGTCAGCGGGCCCGCGCTGGTTCTGTCGAACGCCGGGTCTCTCAGCCGGATCGGCCCGAATCGGCTATGGGTCCAGCTGACGAGAGCTGCAAATGCAAGTGGGCTACCGACACTGCGATTTGACCAGTCCGGGTTTGGCGACAGCCCCGTGTCCGAGATTGCACAGCCGATCAACTTTCGCAGACTCGAAGAGTACAGGGACGCGATCGACTTTATTACGATAGAAAGCGGCGCCCGCAGCGTTGTCATCGTTGGGCTGTGCTCTGGCGCGATCGATGCGCACGACGTTGCCGTCACGGATCCGAGGGTGATCGCTAATGTGATGGTCGACGGCTACGCCGACCGGACCCGCGGTTTCCATCGCCGCCGGCTGTTTGACTATGCGATGTCGCCAAAGCGCTGGAAAAGCGCACCGAAAATACTCCGAGGCCTGATCGCTCCTCCGACGTCAGAACCGCTGTCCGAAAGTGATGCGCTGTCCATGAATTTTCCAGATCGTGACCGGGTGATCGACGAGTTCCGTATGCTTGTCGAGCGACGCTTCCGATCGCTGATGATTTATACCGGCAGCTGGACATCGCTGGTCAACAGTCCACGGCAATTATTCGAAGCCTTTCCCGAAGTCGAGTTTAGTGGTCTTTTCGACGTCGAACTCTGGCCCACAGTCAACCATACGTTCACGATCGATATGCATCGCGCCCGATTTGTATCCCGCGTGCTCGGCTGGTTTCGCGAGGTGAATATTCATGAATCGCAGTAATATCTTCTTTTCCGTAGGCCTTCTGGCTGGCGTTATTTTTGCTGCGCAGGCAGGCGCCGAGAGCCTGGAAGATGTGTTCCTCGTTGGCAAGGATGCGACGCCTCCCGGACCGGCATTCAAGAAACCGGACGTCGGTGAGTCGTATGTCGACCAGGTGACGGGACGAACCATAACTCGGGTATCCAAAGCAGGCGGAGGTCGATTCAACCGAAATACTTACTCGAGGCGGCAGGCTGAAAATGCTGATGGCACCATGTTCTTCACCTACCACGGCTCTGCGGAATATCATGTCTATGATGCCGCAACCATGAAGCGGATCCGGCGCTTGACTGTGGAACCGGAGGCGGAATTGCAGTGGCATCCGGCCGATCCGGACCTGATCCGACACACTACCGGCGTTAACTCTTATGCCGGCAGCCTGAAGCTGTTGGAAACTAATGTGCGCACAGGGAAGAAAAGGGAGATTGTGGATCTCAGCAATCGATTGCCCTGGGAGAAGGCGAACCCGGGTTTCGGTTACAGTGGATTTCTGACCGACGGTGCGGAGGGATCACCGTCGGCCGACGGCAATCGATATGCCTGGCTCGTTGTGGACCGTGACGAGAACCTGGTCGGCCTGGTTACGTATGACCTGGCAACAGACACGATTCTCGGCACCATGGACCTGGATGAGCAGGAGGAAATCGACAGCGTATCGATGTCGCCCAGCGGTCGTTACGTCATTGTATCGGGCGACGAAGTGCTGGCGTACGACGCTGACCTCACGAATCCAAGAACCGTTGCGGAAACCAGCGAGCACAGCGATATCGGTATAGGCAGGTACCAGTCAGACTGGTATCTGCATGTCGATTATGAGTCAAATGACGGCGACGTCTTCGCCATCAATTTGGACACAATGGAAAAGATTGTCATGTTCTCGTTGTATGACGGAGATGCGACTGCGAGCACTCATGTCAGTGGCAAGGCGTTCGACAAACCAGGCTGGGCGGTCATCTCCACCTATTTTCCGCGCAGTGAGGAATACCGTTGGACCCATGACAAGGTGTTTCTCGTTTCCTTCGATCCCGCGAGGGACGAGCAGGTCATTCTGAATATCGCGCATACGCGAAACTGCGCCGAATCGTACTGGACCGAACCGCACGCGGTCCCGAACCGGCAACTGAGCCGGATTTATTACAACAGTAACTGGGGTTCTTGCGAATTTGATGCAGAGGTGTATCGCGCAGAGGTGCCCCCTGTACCGGAATTAGAGGAGACCAGACGATGAACAGGCGAATCTGGCACATTCTGGTGCACTCTTTTCTTGGCTGCTTCGTTGCCTCCTGCAGCAGCGGCGGCAGTAGCAGCGATGATGGCGGTGCCGGCGGCGGCGGCGGCAGCGGTGACGATACTCAGGCACCAACGGTCTCAATCCTGCTCCCTTCTGCCAACGGCTCGCACACCACGAACTCGAACTCGATAGCCGTAACAGGAACTGCCAGCGATAATGTCAGGGTCGCCAGTATTCAGTGGGAAAGCGAGACCGGCGGTTCGGGTGTCGCCAGCGGCACTGAATCCTGGTCAATTGATGCAGTAGCACTGATTGAAGGGGACAACGTCATCACGGTTACCGCAGTTGACGACGCAGGCCTTACATCCTCTGCATCTATAACGGTCACTATGGAAACTTCGGTGGTCACAGTGTCTATCCAGTCGCCGACTTCAGCAAACAGTTTTACGACCATCGACGCTACTGTCCGCCTCGCCGGTAGCGCGTCTTCATCTGAGGCTGAGGTTACCTCTTTGTCCTGGTCCAACTCTCAGGGCATGTCTGGCGATGCCGCTGGCGTCACCGCCTGGGAGACCGAGGATATAGCGCTGGCGATTGGGAGCAACCTATTGATTGTTACCGCGCAGGACCAGGCGGGAAACAGTGGCAGCGACCAGTTGCTGGTTGAACGGCGCGACGGGAATGCCAGTTTTGTCGAGGGGAAGGACACCACGCCACCTAGCGCAAGTCAGTCGGAGCCTGCATTCGGCGACAGCTATATCGATCCAGCTTATGGATTGACGGTGCGGAAAGTGTCGGACGCGGCCGGTACACGCTTCAACAGGAATATCTATTCACGGATTCAACCGGAGAACGCAGACGGCTCGATGTTCATGACGTATCATGGCAACGCCGAATACAGGATTTATGACCGGCAGTCACTCGCTCTTGTGCGCGCGCTGCCGGAGGTTGATCCGGATTCGGAAGTCCAATGGCATCCAACCGATCCGGACAAGATCCGTTTTACAAGCGGACGAGACTCGTTCTTTGGCAGCCTGCAGCTCCTGGAAATGGACATAACCGATCCGAACGCAAGCTCGAAGGTCATCATCGATCTGGCGGGCCGTTTGCCGTGGCCGAACGTCGATCCAGCGGGAGATCAGGGGACCGGATTCATTACCGACGCGGCGGAAGGATCTCCTTCTGCTGACGGGAATCGATATGCCTGGCTCGTCATCGACCGTAATGAGACCCTGGTCGGCATGGTGACTGTTGACATATCGACAGACACGATATTGGGTACATTGGGGGTCGCGGATTGGGCGGAGTATGGTGAACCTGACCACGTTAGCATGAGCCCCAGCGGTAAATATGTCGTCTCATCGCACGATTTTGGCACTCTGGCCTTCGATGTCGATTTCACTAACCGGCGTGAGCTACACAATACATCCGAGCACAGTGATATCGGCATTAATGCGGCCGGCAACGATGCTTATCTATTCATCAATTTCGATAACGGCGCATTGACAGCAATCGATCTTGAAACGGATAGTCGGACAGAGCTCTTCAATGTCTTCGATGAGAATACGGATACTTCCATTCATGTTAGTGGCAAGGCTTTCGACCGGCCTGGTTGGGCGGTCGTCTCCACTTATTTCTGCAGAGCGCAGGACGGTGCCTCCGGGTGGGCTTGTAACAAAGTATTTATCGTAGAAATGGCTGCGAATCCACGTATCCTAAATCTCGCGCACACCTACAATTGTGGACAGGACTTCTGGACCGAACCACATGCGGTGCCTTCCCGTGACTTACGGCGCGTCTACTACAACAGTGACTGGGGCTCCTGCGGAATCGACGCCGAGGTCATGCAGATCGACGTTCCTCCTTTTTAGACGCCTTTTCGATGCTGCTACGTAAAGTTGACGACCACGAAGTTTCAGCGCGGCGACTGGTCGCGACGCTGCCAATGCCGACCTCGTTTCGCGCGGCCGTCATGTCGTGCGATGTTGACGGCGGTCTCGAAATAGAGAGCGCTCTGCCAGGTACAGAGCGGTTCTCCGTCGCCCGCATGCGGAAGTTTCGGCTGGGCCGAACCTGTGCGGCCCGGGCGATGAATGCGCTTGGCAAGAATGTAGGCGTATTGCCTATCGGGTCAGATCGCGCACCGGTCTGGCCTGGTGGCGTTGTCGGCAGTATTACGCATTCAGCCGACATCTCCGTTGCCGTCGTTGCGGCTTCGGATCAGGTCGCCGCAATCGGGATTGACCTGGAGACATCCAAGGTGCTGAAGCCATCCCTCGCTGAGAGAATATCGACACCCGGTGAACTCGATGGCATCGATGTAGAAGGCGCCGACGAAGGCTTATTGCTCTTCAGTATGAAAGAGGCAATCTTCAAGTGCGTTAGTCGATTCGTTGAACGATTCGTTGATTTCACCGACGTCAGCGTGTCCGTCGATACAGACAGAATGACGTTTGGTATTCGGAGTTCAACATTGCCCGCGCTGCATTCTATTCGAGGCGAAATTTTCGGCCTGTATCGGGTCGACTCAGGCAGCGTCATCACGCTCGCCTTCAGAGAGGCGACGGCCCGACAAAGCGCATTGCCCTCGAAACCAGGGCAATGAAACTCGGCCGTGAAGCTAGATTGTGCTCGGTCTCTGGTAGCGAAGCAGATGGTACAGACGATAAGTTGCGAGCTTCATCCCATCGACGACTGACGAGCTCCCATAGGGACTCGGCGCGATACCGAACTTTCGAATATTCCGATTTACGCGGTAGACGACTTCGCGCTGCAGCGAGCTCGGCGTTTCGAATGTAATACTGATCGATATAGAGACCTCGTCGCCGTTCGTTACGTAGTGCGGTGAATTGATTGGCACATGCATGGCGTGACCTGGTTTTAGGTGAATTGATTCACCGGAATCTTTCGCACTTTCCGGTAAAACCATTTTACGATTGGTCTGGCCATAATGGTGCTCTATTTCTTCTTCGGGCAATACCTGCCGATCCGATTTATCCCAAATAGTAAAGTACTTGTCGCCCTGGATCTGAAAGAGGAAGTTATGTTCCGGATCCATATGATACGGGACCGTAGAATTCGGCGACGTTATAAAAATAAAGGCCTCGCGGTTGCGCATGCCCGGACAATGCGGGTCTATATGTGGTTGCAGCGTATCGAGTACTTCATCGATCAAATCCGCGTACTCGGGCAACTGTCTGACTTTCTTCAGTCCGAGCCATGTCTGAACCTCACGGATTCTGTTAATCGTCTCTTCGGGCGTGAAACCGTGATCCGGCTTCTTTCCCTCGGGCGCCACGATATCAACGTCGCCGGCGTTGAACTCGATATCCTCAGCAGGAAGCCGATTGGCCGCCTCGATTAATTTCTCGTAACTAAAAAGAGGGTGGCCTGTCAGATCATGCTTGAGAATAAAGGGTTGCCGTTCGAATTTTTCGTCAAACTCTGCGGCATCGAAGTCAATGTCGATTGTCATGGTCGTTTCTTTTTCTTGTTTGATTGTTGTTATTGATTTTTATTTAACTGGGCGCACAAATACAGCTGCATACTGCATTGCGCTTCCTGCGAAAATTGCCGAATGCCTTTTGCTTCCTGGCCACGCTATCTCGCAGTCTCGTTATAGTGTAACCGCGAATAGCTAGTGTGAAACAGGCTTGTTTAACTCGTTATGTAAAGTAAGCAGCGTCAGCAGCCACGTTCCGCAATTATTCGACTCACTCAGTACAACAGGCTCGCCATGCGGCGACGATATTGTCCGACCAGAGGGTCATCCCCGAGCAGTTCGAACACTTTCACGAGGCTGCTTCGGCCGGC
>Ga0209536_100014617_pt1 | contig 11258 bp, 11 predicted proteins | sample DeeMarSeWOR28_12_FD_187461 | JGI IMG/M metagenome (GOLD analysis project Ga0209536, IMG submission 187461) | Marine sediment microbial communities from White Oak River estuary, North Carolina - WOR-2-8_12 (SPAdes) (version 2) | ecosystem: Environmental > Aquatic > Marine > Intertidal zone >... | reverse complement strand
GCTGACGCTAAACATTTCTTTTAATTCTCTTTCCGCGGGCAAGGTCTGTCCGGTCGTCAGCCGCCCGTCAAGGATGGCCTCCTGGATTTGTTCAACCACATCCTGAAATACCTTGGTTTGTTTGGCGGCCTGAAACATGTACACCTCGCCTTGGTATGGACCGATATCCGGCAATTTCAATTTAAGCCATTATAATGGTTAGACCATTATAATACGCCAAACTACTTTAACCTGTCAAGCCCTTTGAAACCCACTTTTTCAATGTTCTCTCCGCGGCCATTTCCAGCCCGCAACCGATGGCTTTGATACCTGCCGCAGAATATCTTATAGCGCCGATGTTTTACTGTCAGCGTTGATACACCGGTTAGATATTAGCGCTAGCTTCTGACAATTACAGGTATTGCGCCATCATCATTACGCCTACCGTACCGAACGAACATATTGCGATTGGATCCCAGGGCTTATTCGCTTTTTTGATTCTCAAAAGCACGCCGAAGATATGGGTAAAAAGGAGATTGAATCCTTTTTATCCCATCGGGCGCTCAAGGAAAAGGTGGCGTCCGCCACGCAACCTCACGCGCTCAATGCCATCATATTCCGGTTGTTGTTTCACAACCCAATTCATAATTTGCTTGACTAATGCCTCTGAAATATTTAAAAAACCAGTTTTTGTGATCTGGTTTGCAGTACGTTTTTAAATTGCCTGAATCTAATCGAACGAAATTACGGTTTTGTGATTTTTTCGAAATCCTAAAAGGAGCTTAGCAGCTATGTTAAAAGATAAAATAATTGCCATAATCGGGACGGGAAATATGGGGGAAGCGCTGGTTAGCGGATTGGTCGGCTCTAAATCTTCAAAGCCCCAAAATATTATCTGCACGGATATCAGTCAAGATAAGTTGAGGTCAGTTAAAGCCAATTACAAGGTTCGGACCACCACCAACAATCTTAAGGCAGTGGACGAAGCCGACATTGTGATCTATTCCGTCAAACCACAGATCATGGCGGCAACCTTGACCGAAACGGCCGCCAAACTCGATATGTCCAAGCTTGTCATCTCGATTGCCGCCGGCGTCCCCCTGGCGGCCATGGAAGCCTGTATCAGCAAGGATCTGCGTTTGATACGGGTCATGCCCAACATTGCTGCCGCTGTCAAAGAATCCGCTTCGGCTATAGCGGCAGGTGCACATGCAACCAAAGACGATGTGCGTCTGGCCATGGAGATCTTAAATTCCGTTGGCAAATGTATTTTTCTCAAAGAAAACTATTTAATGGACGCCGTTACGGGGTTAAGCGGCAGCGGGCCGGCCTATATATTCTTGATTGTAGATGCACTTGCGGATGCCGGCGTAAAAATGGGCCTTTCACGACAGGATTCGCTCTTTTTAGCGGCCCAAACAGTTATGGGTGCGGCCAAACTGTTAATCGAAACCCAGGAGCATCCGGGACAACTCAAAGATAAAGTCACCTCACCCGGCGGCACGGCCATTGCCGGGCTGGCAACCCTTGAAAGCGGCGGTTTGCGCACCACCCTGATCAATGCCGTCGAGGCAGCCACCCTTCGTTCCAAAGAGCTGGGCAAGATGGTGATCAAGAATTTTGCTGAAAACAACGGCAATCTCAAAAAGCCAGCCTGATCAGCCGGCCATGCCAATTTGACGGCAAACATGTAGCTGCACGTAAAAAATATGAATCTGATTCCGCATTTTCTGCATGTCCCCATTTGCCTGAATCGGGTCTTTCGGTTGGCAAACACATATTCAAAAACCTGAAGGACCCGGGCCCCCCATATTTGCAATTCATTCAAATGAGTGCTAGAATTTAAAATTATAAGTTGCCAAATATCGTCCCCCGACAGGAGAACCACTGTATGAAATTTAGCAAAATCCTAATCGTCGCCATGCTTTGGCTCGGGTTGTCCAGTGGATTTTTGCCGGAAATCGCATTTTCAAAAGATATTCGCTGGCAATCTTTTGCAGACGGAATGGCGCGCGGTAAATCCGAAAATAAAAAGGTCTTTTTGCACTTTTACGCCAAATGGTGCGCCGCCTGTAAACTTATGGAAGACAACACTTTTACGGATCCCGGCGTGATTGATTCTTTGAATAAGGATTATGTTCCGATCAAAGTTGATGTCGATAGGAACAGGAAAATATCTGAGATGTTCAGGGTCAGATCGCTCCCCGACACCTGGTTTATCGCAGAAAATACTGAAATCTTAGGCCATCGCCTGGGGTATATTGCGCCGGAGCAATTGAAAGCCCTTTTTAAGATGTTTTTGGTGCCGGATCCTGGGCAGTGACATGTCGGGTTCAGGGTTCCGAAGTTCAAAGGTTCAGGGTGCGGGGTTCAAGGGATAGGCTTCAAGATTAGCGATGAAGAAATTTTCTGAAAATATCGATCAATTTCATCAGCCTGAATATAACGGATTTCTCGGTTTCGATATTGCCGGGTTGAAAAATATTATCCGTAAAAATACAATTCCGGGGCCGCCTGGGCCCGGTCCTTATAAATCGGCCTGTGTCTTTTTACTGCTGTTTAATCCTGAAGAGCCTCACATTCTGGCAATTCAGAAAACGGACAGTGAGGGCTATCCCTGGCGTAATCAGGTGGCGTTGCCGGGCGGCCATCTGGAAGATCAAGACGCCAGCCCGCTCGAGGGGGCATTTCGCGAGCTGGAGGAAGAGACGAGAATCAGCCGCGGTCAGGTTGAATTAATCGGCTCTCTCGGCCATTACCAGACCATCAACGGTCGAGACATCGAGGCCTTTATCGGAGCGTGGGATGCTACCGGTCCAGTCCGGCATGACCCCTCAGAAATTTCTAGATTCCTCAAAATTCCTTTGAGGACGCTTGTTCATACCCACCACGCCAATAATTTCCACCATCGCATACCGCTTATCGATGAGCTCAGATACCCGTTTGAAGATGTCGTCATCTGGGGCGCAACCGCCCGTATTTTGCATCATCTCATCGAGACGTTGTATCCATTATTTGCCAATCTGGAATTTGATAATTAAATTGAGGCTGTTATTGTTTTGAAGTATACCTTCGGACAAGGCGCATGATGTTGGTGATAATCAGGCACCCGCTTAATATCACGAGCAGGGCGGGTAGCCAGATGTAGCCGCTGTACGCGTCAAAATCACGGGTTACGGAGATGCCGGCCAAACCGACCAGGAAGACAACCAGCATAAACGCAATGGTTAGGATATACGCCGTTTTGGACTGGTACCAGGGAATTACGAGTTTTCTAAATACCGGACTTTTTTCGGATGGCATGGGATATAATTTGCTAAATTAGAGTAATGAATTATCTTTACACAATTGCAATCGAATTTTCCGTTTTACCTGTAAGCTGGAATAATGGAACACTGGCCCCACGAGCCGCAGGATCTGCGGGCCGGAGGCCAGTATTCCATCTTTCCAACAGGGCGAAGCCCTATGCATTAATCTTATGCCCATGCGAGAAAAAAATCAAGTTATGAGAAACACTGACAAGAAAACGATGATGAAAAGATATGCGAATTTGACATTTTGTTTTTGGATATTCATTTCCATGTTAACCACATTATGGGGATGTGCCGTGGCACCTCAAAAATTGACGATAAAAGGTAAGCCGGCTGCTTTTGGCGAAGGGGCCATTATTTCCACCCAAATACCAGCGGCGGTTTCTTTTGAAGAGCTATTAGAAGCGCTAGCAACCAGCCGGGTGATCTATGTGGGGGAAAACCACACCAGTCAGGAGTCCCACAGGATTCAGCTGGAGGTTATTCAGGCCCTTTTTCAGAAATTTCCCAATTTGGCAGTCGGTATGGAGATGTTTGATCATTCCTATCAGGATGTGCTTGATCAATGGTCTGCAGGTAAACTGGATCAGGGGGATTTTTTAAGAAACGTGCATTGGTATGCCAATTGGCGCTATGATTTTGATCTGTATAAAGATATTCTGGATTTTATCAAAGACAATCGCCTTCGGCTGGTAGGGCTGAACATTCCCAATCATATTCCTCCAAAGATCCGCGAAGGGGGTATCGAAAGTTTAAGGGATGATGAAAAAAAGCATCTTCCGCAGCAAATAGATTTATCCAGCACCGGCCACCGGGATTACGTTCAAAAAGTTTTTGAAGCCCATCAGCACCATTTCCGCGGTGAAGTTGATTTTGAGAATTTTTATGCCGCCCAGTCCGTCTGGGAAGATGCCATGGCGGAAGCAATCGCAGAAAATTTGAATAATGATGTGATGGTCGTTGTGGTCGGCAACGGACATATTCAGTTCAAATACGGGATTCCGGAGCGAGCATTTAAGCAGACCGGCGCAGCATTTAAAACCATTTATACGGCCTCTGCCGGGACTGAGGTGGAGCTTGATATTGCAGACTACATTTGGGTCACGAAATAAAGATAAAATGGTTTCAGGTGTCAGGTTTCAGGTGTCAGGATTCTGAAATTCTGAAGTTCAATCTGACACCTGACACCTGACACCTTGTACCAATATTTGAAGCCATTAACCCTTGACCTTTTGAATGACAGCGGATTGGAATTACCACAGCAAGTCAAAGCACAAACGAACCGGAGTAAATATGAACAGCGATTTGCAAGCCTGGTTTAACGGGAAGTTGATTTCGCGGCACGATGCCACCGTACCGATTTTATCCCACGGTTTTTCGCGCGCATCGGCAATTTTTGATGTATTCGGCGTCCATCCCGGACCCCAGGGACCCATGGCCTTCAGGATGGATGACCATCTGAAACGGCTGACGAAAAGTGCCGAGCTCCTGGAGATGGAACTGGCTTATTCTCCCGAGGAGATCACCGCGGCGGTTAAGGCGACGGTTAAGGCCAATCGCATCGAGCGTGGAATAGTAAAAATACTGGCATTCTGGAGCGAAGAAGTCATCACGCAACTCGTGTTGGATGCCAAACTGGATGTCGCCGTGTTTGCCATCCCGGAAAGCGAAGAATTGGTGTTGGACAAAAAGCACGCATTATCCGCCTGTCTGTCGAAGTGGCGTAAATTGCATCCCGAAACAGTGCCGGTGGGTGCCAAGGCCTGCGCTAATTATCTGAATGGCTACCTGGCGCGCAAAGATGCCGTCACGCGCGGTTTTGATATTGGTATCCTGCTGGGAACAGATGGTTTTCTTGCCGAAGGCTCGACTGAATCGGTGTTTATCGTCAAGGAGGGCGTCCTCCTGACGCCGCCGCTGGGCCGGGTCCTGTCGAGTATCACGCGCCTGTCGGTCCTGCAGGCAATACCGGAAATCGGCTTAGCGGCTGTTGAGAGACCCATTACGGCCGGTGAATTGTTGGCGGCCGATGAAATATTTACGGTCCATACCGGCACGAAAGTGGAACCAATTGGGCGATTTGAAGACAGGGAGTTGAAAACTCCCGGACCGGTCACCCAACGGGTCATGCAGTTGATAGATGATATCATGCAATTCAAAGACGAGCGCTTTAAAGGATGGTTTCGGCCCTTAGCATGAATAAGATCGGCTGCCCCACCAGGAGGCTATCATGAATCAACGATTGTTTGCCACGAAAATCCAGCCGCTCCTGATGGTTTTGGCAGGGCTGCTGTTTTTCGGCTATGTTGCGTCCTGCGCATGGCAAAATAAAAAACCCAAGTTGTACTTTCCCGAGGATGCACAAACGGTGGGCATTATCGACCCTGATGGCATCCAAAGCGTTTGGCTGGTTCCCGATTACGAATCCGGGGATATGTTTCAAGAACTGGCCAGGCACCCCGTCCTGATGGTGGAAGGGGTCCAATTTTATAAAATATCCACCTGGAAGGACACCGCCGGGTTTATGGCTGCCATGGGCCGGCGCCATGAGGTCTGGATTCAAGTTCTCGTTGCAGATATCCACCGTTTGTCCAAAATAAACCGGGCATACAAGGCCAATAATACGCCGCAACCTGCCGCCCTGAGCGAAAGGGTTCGGGCTCTTGAGGAGAAATTTGAAAAAATGGAGAAACTAAGCAATATGCCCTGACGTCAGTCTGAATGGCCGCTTATTCCTGGACCAAACTCCCCACCCCGCATTCAAGGACCTTGCGAATAATTTCAGGTGCTATGATTAGCATCGTGCCGCGTTGACCGGCATTGATCAAAATCTCTTCGAATTTCAATATACTTTCTTCCATTACCACCGGCAGCTTCTGGCTGGTTCCAAAAGGGCTGATGCCGCCCACCAGATAACCGGTGATGCGCTCGGCTGTCCGGGTATCGGCCATCACCGCGCGTTTAACACCCCGGACCCTGGCCAGGCGTTTCATAGAAAGCTGTTTGTCTCCCGGCATCAATACCAGGGTATATTGCTTTTCTCCGAGATCAACCACCAGCGTTTTGATGGTTCTCTCCAGGGGATACCCGGAGGCTCTGGATGCAAACGCTGCGCCCTTTTCCGCATGGTCATAGGTGACAACTTCAAAAGGAATCTTTTTTTGCTCCAAAAACCGGATGGCTCGTGTGGACATAGGCTTACGTCCCATAGTTTTTCAACGTATTGAAATTATGTGATTATTAAACAATCTCGCTTCCTACTGCATGAATTGGAATGATGGAATGTTGGCATAATGGAATAACGGTCAAAGTTTCATTATCCCGTGTTGATACTTTTTCCCCATGATTTTTTATATCTCCTAAATAGGATATTTTTTAACCCCATGGAACCCAATTGGTCCCAATATGCCATCATTCCATTGGTCGATTATTCCAATTGTGAGCCAATAAAACCATTCCGTTCATTTGCCGGGAGTTTTCAACCTTCCCCCGGTGCATCCCGTATCAGGCTATATCATATTTCGAATCGAATTGCTAAATTTACCATCCGTAAAAATACTATATGTTGAATTAAAAAATTGACTTTCGTCAATATATTGTGGTATACATACTTTATCAGCTGAGAATTTCAGGTGACCCACAATTGTGGCTGCATGCTTATTCTTAAAAATAGGGCGCTGCTTCAGGACATCTTGAAGGACACCCATTCTTTCGGTTTACTTCCGAACATTACCATATCTGAGATCGGTCATCTGCCCGATTTGATTTCAGAAGCCGGGCAACTATATTGAATTGACAATTGATTATTGAGGATTGTCGATTGAAAGAAAGTATTCTGTCGATTTTACTCCGCAGGAGGCGGACCACCAACGCCCAATATGCATTATTCAAAAGTTAATTTGATGGCTTTTATCCTTAAACAGTCGATAGTCAATAGTCATTAGTCAATTCCGGCTTGTCCGGGTTCGGTTCATTGGTTAGAATTTCACTCAACTTATAAAATCAGGAAGGGTGTCTGAATTGTTAGAAAAAATCGAGAAACGCGATGGAAGGATTGTCGAATTTGATTCATCCAAAATTACGGCGGCCATTGCCAAGGCCGGCAGTGCCACGGGAGAATTTGACGATAGAGAGGCCCGCAAACTAACCCTGCGCGTGCTGACCCTGGCACACGAAATGAGGCCGGGGCCCACACCGGAAGTCGAGGAAATCCAGGACATCGTCGAACGGGTGCTGCTTGACTCTCCCTATTACAAAACGGCCAAGGCCTATATCCTCTACCGGGAACAGCATGCCCAGATCAGGCAATTGACGACCACATTTAATGTGGACCTGGTTGACCACTACATCCAGAAAATGGATTGGAAGATCAAAGAAAACAGCAATATGAGCTATTCTCTTCAGGGGCTTAACAATTACATTTCGTCGGATGTAACCTCTGAATACTGGCTAAACTGCATATATCCCCCTGAGATCCGAAATGCGCATAAAGACGGAGACATTCATATCCACGATCTCAGCCTGTTGTCGGTCTATTGTGTCGGATGGGATCTGCAGGACCTTCTGCGGCAGGGTTTCAAAGGCGTAGAAGGCAAAGTCGAAAGCTCACCTCCCAAACATTTGCGGTCCGCACTCGGCCAAATCGTAAATTTCTTCTACACCCTGCAGGGCGAAGCCGCCGGCGCCCAGGCGATTTCCAATTTCGACACGTTGCTGGCCCCTTTTGTTCGCTATGACCAACTCGATTACAGAGATGTAAAACAGGCCCTTCAAGAATTCATCTTTAACATCAATATCCCTACCCGGGTTGGTTTTCAAACACCCTTTACCAATATCACCCTGGATCTTTACGTGCCTTCCATTTTAAAAGATCAGCCCGTGGTGGTGGGCGGCGAGGATCGCGAGCAAACCTATGCCCAATTCCAGCCGGAAATGGACATGATCAATCGTGCCTTTGCCGAGGTCATGATGGCCGGCGATGCCAAAGGACGTGTATTTACCTTTCCCATTCCGACTTACAATATTACCGGGGATTTTGACTGGGACAATCCGAATCTGGAGCCCGTCTGGAAAATGACCGGCAAATACGGAATTCCCTATTTTTCCAATTTTGTAAATTCAGATATGTCTCCCGAAGATGCCCGGTCCATGTGCTGCCGACTGCGCCTGGACAACCGGGAACTCCTAAAGAGAGGTGGGGGATTGTTCGGTGCCAATCCTTTGACCGGCTCGATCGGAGTGGTCACCATCAACCTGCCGCGCATCGGGTATGCCAGTAAGATCAAAAGTGAATTTTATTCAGACCTTATCGAGAGAATTCAGCTGGCGGTGGAAAGCCTGTCGATTAAACGCAAGGTTTTAGAAAAATTTACGGAAAAACATCTGTACCCCTACTCCAAATTTTATTTGAGAGACGTCAAAAACGGCACCGGATCCTACTGGAAGAATCATTTTTCCACCATTGGCATTATCGGCATGAACGAGGCGTGTTTAAATTTTATCGGGGAAGACATCACCACCGAGCACGGTCAGCAATTTTCCATGGAAGTTATGGATTTTATCCGGGATAACCTGTCAAAGGTTCAGGAGGAGACCGGGGAAATTTTCAACCTCGAGGCGACACCGGCAGAAGGGACGTCTTACCGGCTTTGCATGCTGGACAAAAAGAAATTTCCCGAAATCATATGCGCCAATGAGGCAGATTATGGCAAGGGCGCTGCTCCCTATTATACCAATTCAAGCCAGCTGCCGGTTAATTTCACAGATGATATTTTCGAAACATTAAGGCTCCAGGATGAATTGCAGACCAAGTACACCGGCGGGACGGTTCTGCATATTTTTCTTGGTGAACATGTCAACGACATGGAGGCGCTCAAGGGATTGATCCGCAAGATTGCCAACAATTACCGGCTGCCGTATTTTACCCTTACGCCGACCTTCAGCATCTGTCCGTCTCACGGTTATCTTGACGGGGAACAGAAAACTTGCTCGATCTGCGATCAAGAAACGGAAGTATATTCGCGTGTCGTGGGCTACCTGCGGCCCGTAAGACAATGGAACGAGGGCAAGCAGGCTGAGTATGGTAACCGCAAAAGCTTCAGGGTGGCAAGTTAGGCAGAAGGAAATGAAGGCGGAATTTGGAATTTGGAATGCGGAATGTTAAAGCAAAGCGCAGAGGGCATGGAGCATAACGTGAAGAGAAGAAGCCAGGGGCCGAAATAGGATTTTTTTCATGTGTTATTTCACCACGAAGAACACGAAGATCACCAGGGCAAGAAAGAAAAATAGGCCATTCGCCCTTCGTGTCCTTCGTGCGCTTCGTGGTAACAAGTGAACTACTTGAGCTTTCTGCATAACCGTATATAAGATTTCAGAAGTCAGAGGGTATTCAGAGGAGAACAGATGATGGCCGTAAATAGAGTGCCCTCTGGCTTCTGTTACATCTTCTAATATCGAACAGCCAATAACAAATAACGCCTGGTCGAGCGTTTCGGGCTCAATCAGGGAGGTCACCCTATGTATTTTGGCGGATTACAGAAAAGTTCTTTAATCGATTATCCGGGTAAACTAAGTGCGGTCATATTTTCCTCCGGCTGTAATTTTGACTGTCCCTATTGTCACAACCCGGAGCTTGCCAGAGGTTGTGCAACCTGCCCGGGCGATTTAACCACCGCAAATATCTGCGGTTTTCTTAAACAAAGGCAAGGGTTTTTAGACGGTGTTGTCGTTTCCGGCGGGGAGCCCACATTGCAAAATGATCTGGCGGATTTTTGCAAAAGGATCAAAGGATTCGGCTTTCCGGTGAAGCTGGATACCAACGGCAGCCGGCCGAAGGTGTTGGAATATTTGATGGATGAACAACTGGTCGATTACATCGCCATGGATCTTAAAACCGACCCGGTGCTTTACAAGTCCTATATCAAATCGGACTGTGGTCCGGACCCCATCCTGGCCAGTATCCGGATCCTCATGGCGTCCGGGATCGATTATGAATTCAGGACCACCTGTGTCAAACCGATCGTCACCCTCGAAACTATTGAAAATATTTCACATCTAATTCAAGGCGCCAAACTGTACGCCCTGCAGCGGTTTCGCAACCACGACGTGTTGCATCCCGAGTTTTTCGGCGGGGTTGAAAACGAATACAGCGATGAAGAGCTGCTGCAGTTAAAATCCGTTGCGGAGAAACGGGTAGCCAAGTGTGTTATCCGCTGAATTCGATCAGCTGGTCCAATAGCTGAAAAGTTGAAACGTTAAATAGCCCAGCCCGGACAAGCCGGAACCAAAGCGGATTAATCACGAAACCACAAAAATTGGAAAGCACGAACTTTTTCTTTGTTTTCGCGCTTTCGTGATAAACTGGTTTTTTCATAAAATGCAAAGAATTCACAACCAAGACGCTAAATCAAATCTTCATTTTTGTCTGACTATCTGACTATTCAAAAAAATTGAAATTTGCAAAACGGTCGAAGGCGATTAACGTCCACACCAGCGCTGCCGTGACCATGCTGATAAATGCGGCGGCAGACCCCATGTCTTTGGCCCGCTTTGATAATTCATGCCTTTGCGGGCCAATGCGATCCACCACCGCCTCAAGAGCTGAGTTCAATAATTCTGTGAGAAGAATCAACAGGATGGATGCGATCAGCAGGGCCCGCTCGACAGCCGATCTCCCGAGCCAAATTCCCAGGGGAAGCATTATGGTGACCACCACCACCTCACCCCGAAAGGCCAGCTCGTTTTTCCAGGCCGATTTCAACCCGGCAAAGGTGTATCTGAAGGCGTTTATGATGTGGCCGATTAAACTTTCATTTTGGTTTCCCATAACGACAAAAATAGCATAGAACCGTTCATTATAAAACCAATAAGCCGGATTTAAAAATTGTTGTCATTGGGTGGGATTCATGTTAGGTGGATTGTCAAATAATTAGAATTATGCGGAAGCTTCAGGCAGCTGATTGAAGCTTG
>Ga0209536_100014616_pt1 | contig 11260 bp, 5 predicted proteins | sample DeeMarSeWOR28_12_FD_187461 | JGI IMG/M metagenome (GOLD analysis project Ga0209536, IMG submission 187461) | Marine sediment microbial communities from White Oak River estuary, North Carolina - WOR-2-8_12 (SPAdes) (version 2) | ecosystem: Environmental > Aquatic > Marine > Intertidal zone >... | reverse complement strand
TGATAAACTTATCAATCAAACAGATGATCATTCAGACCTTGAAATTCCTGAGTTAGTTCTCACTAAAGCAGAAGAAAAAATGGCTGCTAATATTTTAGGAGAAGTTAGTAGCAAACAAAATAAGAATACTACCATTGTAATTCAACCTTTCGGTAGATCTACCAGAATTGATAATGGTGATCCAATTGATGATAGTAGTCGTTCATTTGAACCTAGAACTTACTATAAGTTGGTCAAAAAACTTTCTCAAAAATATAACTTTAACAACATTATTGGTAAGAATCGAATGATGTTGGAATTATTTGATCTTGTCAAAGATATTGCTAAAACCAGCTCTACAATCCTTATCAACGGAGAAAGTGGCACAGGTAAAGAATTAATTGCAAATGCGATACATTTTAACAGTGACCGGGTAAAAAAACCTTTCGTAAAGGTCAATTGCGGCGTTCTAGCCGAAAATCTGCTCGAAAGCGAGCTTTTTGGACATGTAAAAGGTTCTTTCACGGGTGCAATAAAAGACAAGATGGGACGATTTGAGATTTCCAATGGAGGAACAATTTTTCTTGATGAAATAGGAGATATATCTCCAAATATGCAATTAAAACTTTTGCGCGTGCTGCAGGAGGGAGAATTCGAGAGAGTAGGAGGAACTGAAACTATTAAAGTCGATGTCAGGATTATTGCAGCAACAAATAGAGATCTCGCAAATATGATGATGAAAGGTGAATTTCGCCAGGATTTATATTACCGATTAAATGTAATCCCGCTTGAGGTTCCCCCTTTAAGAGAGAGGAAAGACGACGTCCCTTTGCTTGTTTCCCACTTCCTCGATAAATTCAATAAACAATTTAATAAAAGAATCGACATCATTGAAGATGATGCCCTAAAATATCTTCAAAATTATGGTTGGCCTGGAAATATAAGGGAACTCGAGAACCTGATAGAGAGATCCGTCGTCTTAAATAAAACTGGGAAATTAACACTTAAAGATTTCCCCAATTACGTAACACAAAATGAAGAAGAATTTAATTTTGAGATCCCTTCAGACGGTCTGCTCACAGAAGCCGTGGATAATTATGAAAAACAAATTATTCTGAAAGCACTGAAGGAAAATAATTTTAACAAACTCCGTACTGCTGAAAAGCTTGGAATCCATCGCAGCACTTTTATGTCAAAACTCAAAAAATATGATATAAATTAGGATAAACTGGTAAATAGGGGACTAACTTGACGGGGATAATCCGTCCTTATAGATACTGATTAAATTACATGACGTTTATCCATTCTATTCGTTATCCAGCGATAAATCAATAATAATATAAACGCCAATAATCCGATCGCCGCAAAATAATACCAAATATAATAGGCATTGCCATAGAATTGTTCCAGTTGCTCTGACGTAAGTAAAGATCGGGGATCTAATCCAAGTTGTTCAACTTGCGAAACTTGAGTTGGATCGAGGATTTTCTTGGGATCAGGACAATAGATATCCAATAAATAACCACTCAAAGCAAAGCCAAATAGCCACGCAAAGAATGTGTGAATATGAGCATAGCCGAGATAAAGACCTTCTAAACCTTTTGGTGCCTGATTTGAGGCAAATTCGTAGTATCGGGGCGATAAAAAACACTCTGCAATGCCTTGTAACGCTATGCCGATTATCATCATTACGGTTATGGGATGAAGACTGAATAATCCAAAAAACTCAACGCTCTCGCCCGTGATTCTTTCAAGTACCGGACTCAAGGAGATAGACAGGGCAGAGAGTGGAATGATTGCAAGAGAGATTCCTATCGCACTGATGGGACTAATTTTGCGAACAAAATGTGTTATTGGAACCACGAATAAAACCACCATGAGGGGATTAACATTAGCATACCATTCGGGCGCTGCATGTGCGCCTACCATTCGAAAAGTATATTTGGGCATGGTAGCATAGAGTTGCCCCTGTATGAGCCAGAATCCCGCAACAATTAAAATTAGAATGATAAACCGAACATTTGTCAGAACTTCTTTAAATCCTAAAAGAATTTCTTTAAATTTTTTTCCTTCCTCTGAAGTCTCTATCCCTTTATAAAAGAAAAATACAATGAATAGTGCGATTAAAGAAATTGCCGCAGCATAGAAGTTGATGTATTCCAATCCCAACTCTGTACGAAGCGGTTTTGCAAATGTCTTTCCACTAAAGGACCCAATATTCACCATCTGATAAAAAAGTGAATATCCTCTCGCCCGATTGATTTGATCGGTTGTTTTAGCAACTGTACCAGATATTACTGGTTTGATGAAAGAACCGCCGGCGACTATACATAATAGAGACGCAATTGAAAAGGACTTTGCAGGTATAGCGCCCAATAAGGCATAACCGATCGAAAGCAATAAAAAGGCCAGCAGCAGAGCATTTCTAAATCCCATTTTGTCAGCCAAAGCCCCATTGAATATGGGGCCTAGGTATAGAAGAGCGGCAAAGGTACCACCAATCCATCCAGCTTCAATATCTGAAAACCCGACTATATCCGTCAGGAATACAACCAGTGTGATGAACATCCCGTAATAAGCAGCACGTTCAAAAAGTTCAATGATGTTAGCAATCCAAAAAACCTTGGGAAATCTCCAGGTTAGCTGTCCTTCTTTCATCATTCAGTACTCCTGACATTTCAAATCATCATCAACAACATCGCTGTTCAGCAAAATATTTAGTTGATTTTAATTGGATGAGCTAAATTATCGTTGGTTTTCGAGGATAAGGTTTTTCAACTGGGCGATAGCATCCCCCAGTTTATCTTGATTTTTTCCCCCTGCCGTTGCCATATGGGGCCTTCCCCCACCTCCTCCTTCAGTTACCCTTGCTACCTCCTTGACCAGATGTCCAGCATGGAATCCCTGGCCGATTAAATCCTCAGTAATGGTCAGAATAAAATTAAATTTATCAGTCGTTTTAATAATCATCAAAAGTACAGCTGAAGTAGATGTCTGCCTGAATTTATCCGCGGCTTCTTTAAGCAATTCAAGGTCACCATCTTGAAAATGAAGAATGGCCAATTTAACTCGACCGATCAACTCAGCGTCATTTATAACATTCTCCACCTGATAAATCGCTTCTTCAGCTTTTATTTTTTGAAGACGCCGGTCTAAATGGTGCATTTCATCTTTTAATTTTTTTATTTCTTCCGGTAACTCTTCTAAGGAAGTGTTTAGCAATTGACCAATTCGAGACAAAATAGTACGATTCTTCTGTGCTAATTCAGTTGCTTTAGGACCTGTTACCGCCTCAATTCTTCGGATACCACTGGCAATACTAGATTCCTGAATAATGATAAAAGATCCTATTTGACCAGTTCTATCTACATGAGTCCCTCCGCAAAGTTCTTTACTAAATCCAGGTACAGTGACAACCCTCACCTGCTCACCATATTTTTCTCCAAAAAGCGCGATAACTCCCTGGTCTCTAGCTTTATTAAAATCAGTATAAAATATTTCCAGAGCAGAGTCCTTCCGAATTTGATCATTAACTATCGATTCAATTTTTTCTAATTCATTCTGTTCAATTTTTTTAAAATGTTTAAAATCAAAACGCAGACGTTCCGGAGTTACTAAGGAACCAGCTTGTTCCACATGATCCCCTAGTACGCGACGTAAGGCTTCATGAAGTAAGTGCGTAGATGTATGATTATACATGGTCGGAAATCTGCTGTTTTCATCTACTTTGGCAATAACCCGGGAGTGAATTATATTTATATCAGTATCTCCCTCACAGACATGAATGATTTCCTGACCTTCTTTCCTTACATCAACAACATCAAGTATACCATTCTCAAGAATGATCTCTCCATTATCTGCAACCTGTCCGCCACTTTCAGCATAGAAGGGGGTTTCAATCAGAATTATGTGGTATTGATCATCCTTTTGGGCAAATTTACAAATTTCCGATTTGAGTTCAAGTGTATCATAACCAACAAAATGGGAATTTGATGAGCAGTGTTTTAAGACATTCCAATTATCGATGTGGTCATATTGGGTGGCAAATTTCCCTACCTTTCTTGCCCGCTCTCTTTGGAGTTCCATTTCACTGTCAAATCCCTCTTCATCAAGAGTTAAATTGTTTTCATCAGCTAAAACCCGGGTTAGATCAGGTGGGAATCCATAGGTATCATATAAACGAAACACATCCTTTCCGGATATTTGGCTCCCGTTCTTGTTCTTCGTCTTTTTAACTATCCCTGCAAATATTTCTAAACCTCGATCCAATGTTTTGTTAAAATTTTCCTCTTCAGACTGAACAACATCCATAACATAAGCATGCCTTTCCTTTATCTCCGGAAAGGCTTCCCCCATAATCTCAACTACAACCGGAACAAGTTCAAAGATAAAAGGTTTGTGCATCTCCAGTTTTCTAGCATATCGTGAGGCACGGCGCAAAATTCTTCGTAACACATATCCCCTCCCCTCGTTGGAGGGTAATACGCCGTCGGTAATCGCAAAAGTTAGCATCCTGATATGATCCGCTAACACCCGAAATGCAGTTTTCTGAGATTCGTTGGTACGCTGGTATGGTACTCCAGTAATTTCTTCGGTCTTTTCTATGATGGGCAAAAAAAGATCTGAATCATAATTCGATAGTAAATTTTGTAATACTGCCACCACACGTTCAAAGCCCATTCCGGTATCAATATGTTTGTGGGGTAAAGGATGGAGCACACCACCCTCATCACGATTAAATTGAATGAATACCAAATTCCATAGTTCAATGAAACGACTACACCCGCTATTAACTTTACATTGATGTCCCTGAATATGTGATTTATCGCAATGTTCTGGTCCCAGATCGATGTGTATTTCTGAAGAAGGTCCGCAGGGCCCGGTTTCTCCCATTTCCCAGAAATTATCTTTTTCCCCAAAACGGACTACCTTCTCTTTATCAATATTTGTATGAGTTTTCCAAATATTATCTGCTTCATCATCATCCTGAAATACTGTTGCCCATAATTTGTCTTTCGGAATGCTCCACACAGAAGTAAGTAGTTCCCATGCCCACTCAATTGCCTCTTTTTTATAATAATCACCAAATGACCAATTACCCAGCATCTCAAAAAAAGTATGGTGATATGTATCATACCCAACCTCATCCAAATCGTTATGTTTCCCACTTACTCTAATGCATTTTTGTGAGTTTACTGCACGACTGTAGGAACGGTTTCCTCTTCCCAAAAAGACATCTTTAAACTGGTTCATTCCTGCATTCGTAAATAGTAAGGTAGGATCATCATGAGGAAACACAGGTGAACTAGGCACAAATGTATGATTTTTACTTTCAAAAAATTCTATAAATTCTTTTCGAATTGTTTTCGAACTTTTCATTCTTTTCACCCATTGAATAAGACTTTAATTTTGTAATGAAAAAATAAATCATGCATTAAATATTTAAAAAATATAGATAGCATGCTTTGATAAGGCAAGGGAATAAAATTGCAGGAAAATCTGATCAGGGCATGAATTATTGGCCAAGAACTTGACGAATCTTAAGCGCCAATTCTCTTAAGCGATACGGCTTGGGCAGGATACCATCCAGGTTTAAATCATCCGGAATCATTTTATCCTTCTCCAGGTGACCACTGGATAGTAAAATCTTCATTTTCTTATCAATCTCGCGAATTTTTCGAATTGTTTCCACGCCATTCATTTTGGGCATGGACATATCAATGATAGCAAGCTGAGGCTTCTTTTTTTCTTTGATCAGAAGATTAAGTGCTTCTGTGCCACTTTCAGCCTGTTCAACAATGTATCCAAGAGATTCTAAAATATCCTTTACCGATTCCCGGATCAATTTTTCATCATCAACAACCAGAATTTTTTCTGTCCCTTCTAATCGCTTTTTGCCATTTCCGACTGGTTCCCGGGTATCTCTTTTACTCCTAGGGGGAAAATATAGGTAGAAGGTTGTACCCTTCCCAATTGTACTCTCAACGTCAACAAATCCCTGATGACTTTGCATAATTCCATACACTACGGACAAACCAAGCCCAGTACCTTTACCCACTGACTTTGTTGTGAAAAATGGATCAAAAATTTTATCCAGATCTGATGCTTCAATACCACTGCCTTTATCCGTCATACTGATACAAACATAATTCTTCTCAATTCCCAGGTTATCAGAGTTCATTTTATATTTTTTCATATGGGTCCGAATAATAATTTCTCCACCCGCTGGCATGGAATCACGGGCATTCAGGGCCAAATTGATGAGTACTTGTGTGAGACGGTTTTCGTCTCCTTCAATATCTTCAATTTTGGGATCAAGGTTAAGAATGATATCATACTCTTTTCCTAACGTACGGTGGAACATTTCAGATAACCTGTTAACCAGGTTATTTGGTGATATAATTTGAAGTTGGATATCCTGATTTCTTGAAAACATCAAAAGTTGGCGAGTGAGTTCCGCAGCTCTTTGGGTAGCCTCAGCGATGGTATCTACTCTTCGAGCGACTGCAGTATTGTCCTTAATCTCATTTTTTATTAAGTCGGTATTTGGTAGAATGATACCTAATATATTATTGAAGTCATGCGCAATACCTCCTACTAAAGTACCTAGACTCTCCATTTTTTGTAGTTGAATTACCTGTTGTTGAGATCTTTGTAACTCGCCATATGCATTTTCCAGGCTAAAGGCTTTCTCTTCTAGGGCTTTAACTAAATTTTTATTATCAAGTAATATAGCGGTTTGGGTTGATAAATTACTTAAAAGATGGACCTCCTCCATTCTGAACATCTGCTTTAGCGGTCTTAGAAAAATAATCACTCCAAAATAATAGTCCTTTTCAGAAATGGGCAAGGCCACTAAGCTCATCATATCCTTATTGTTCAATCCTAAAATTTTGTACTCGCTGGGTGATAATTTAGGTGATTCAAGTATTTGAGGTTGATTATCTTTATAAGTCCTCCAAACAAAATTATCCTGGTCTATTATCTCATTTAATAATCGAGTTATAGTCTGTCTTGGGTATGTTAGATGGAGCTTTAACGCATTGTTGGTTTTATCATGCAAATAAATGATACATTCATTGGCTTCTAAAAGAATACTGCTACTTTCAATAAGGGTTCTCAATATTTCTTTGGAATTGACAGCCCGCATCATTTTTTGACTGATTTCAATTAACTTTGCAAGATTATTTGCGTTCTTTTTATTTAAATCACTCAGTTCTTCTAACTCGCTCGTCTTTTGAGTGAGTTCATTATTAATTCGTTGAAGTTTTGTTTGGTTATGCAGTATTTCCCTTTGTATTTGAATTTTTTCCGTGATATCAATTGCTGCAATAATAACATTCTTAATTAGGTTACTTTCATCAATATAGCTGGCAACATTGAGTTCAACTACTTTTTTGGGACCATCAGTCATTTTGAGCGTTGTAACATAGCTTCGTATGTCGTGTTTTTCCTCAATAATTCGGTTAAAAATAATATCGAGATCTTCCTTCTGAATGAAATTTTCTAATTTCATTTGTACCAATAAATCGTGATCCATTCCAAAAAAACTACAAGCACTTTCATTTGTCTCTTCTATTTCGCCCAAGGTATTCGCGATTATTATAGGAATTGGATTTAATTGGAACATGGTTTCCAAATATTTCTTGGAGCGATTTAACTCCAGAATGTTAGAATCGAGATTATCCGCTAAATGGTTAAGTGCTTTTGCGAGCTGTGCGATTTCATCATCACCTTTCACAGGTAATCTCAGATCAAGCGCACCATCTTTGTCAGAGTAACCTTTTATAATTTCAGATGCTTCTTTTAGAGGATTTGAAATCGAACGTGCTAAAAATGATACGAATATTAGAAGGACAATAGCAAGAGCTCCACTCAAAAAAATTAGATTTTGCTTTTGTACCTTCATATTTGTTTTAATCCAACTCAGTTCAAAAGCAACAATGATTTGACCTTGAAAATTGTCGCGGAAAAATATGCTTTGTTTCACCAGGAGGAAATTATCAAAATACTTCTGAATTTGTGAGGAGGTAAGAAAAGATTCAATTAATTGGCTATCTTCTATAAATCCTTCAACATATTCATCTCCATCATCGGCATTCTTGATCAAAATATAGGAGACGTCAGGGTCATTATCCAATGACTTAACAATATTCTGGATGTATTTTGAATCATTGAAATAAATTCCCGGTCCTAAATTGAACGCAACAGTTTGTACCAGACCTATTCCCTTTTTCAGGAAGCCGTCTTTAAATTGTTTCTCAACCGTAAAAATAAAATAAAAGTAGAAAGTGGCCACAAAAACCAGTACGATACTTGTAGTGAATAGCCATAACTTTTTTGATATACTCAGCTTCGATAACACTTGAAAATCCTGTCAATCATTTATCTGGTAGATTTTTGCAAACTGCAAAATTTGCGCCCCAAGTCCCCACTCCTCTTCTTGAAATTGATCCCAATTGATTAAGGTTTTCGGAATATTATTATGGTCTGGGAATATTCCAACAGAAACGCCCTTCGTAACATAAACCGAGTCAAAGGTGAAGCTTAAAACATTATATTTTCTACAGATTTCAAGTAGTTGTTCCAAAATTGATTCACATTTGTAATTGATGAGAACGCATTGTAGTTGGCTAAGGTTTTGGACAGTGAAACCGTCACTTTGTATTGAACATATTTTCATCGGCTTTGATTGAATGTCAGTATTTTTCAAAAATTCTGAAAATGCATAAAATACTGAGTCACTGTTCGACGAGGTAAAATTATTGACATCATTTTCAGTTAGGATTCCAACTCTAAAGGTGTCAAGAGACGAAAAATCAATCTGCTCATTTAGGGAAATTAATTTAATCAAATGGCGGAAATTTGGACTAGGATCCCTCAAAAATTCTTGTGTATCAGCCAGAGCCCCAAATCCAAACATAGATACTGGGATAATAATAAAGTGAATGCAGTGCTCTAAGAATTTTATCAAAACATATAACCATTAATTTAATGGACAAAAAGTTGAAAACTATCTCTTCATCAACTCATAAGAACCAAAGTTATTTTGATCAAGATAAAAATGATATCTTTTTTTATTCTTTTCCAGAGGCTCTCTTGAATTATTCATCATGATTGCCTTTATCGAAACTCACTAAAAATCCGATTTATTTAATGATCTCCTCCAATGATCGAGAAACCTGTTTAATACTATAGGGTTTTTTCAGGAATCCCACGACCCCTGCCAAATTTTCTTCGGTAACCGGATGGTCATCGAAACCACTGGTAAAAATTATTTTCAGATCTGGCTTAATCTTTCGTAACTCAGCTGAGACCATACGTCCATCCATTTTCGGCATTTTTAGATCAATAATGGCATAATTAATATGATTTTCCTGTTCTTGAAAATAAGATATCGCCTCTTTTCCATTATTAAATTTTATCACTTCATAACCAAGATATTCGAGCGTATCGGAAAGAATATTAAGTACATAATCTTCATCATCTATAATAATTAACTTTATATTTTTAGGTTCTGAAAAGTGAGTCTCAAGTGATTTCTCAATTTCAATAAATCGATGATCAACGGGAAGATAGATGTCAAATTGTGTACCTTCTTCAATTTTACTAAAGACCTCTATATGACCATTTAATCCTTTCACGATGCCATATACTACCGATAAGCCTAAACCAGTACCTTTTCCAATATCTTTGGTGGTGAAAAATGGATCAAAAATTTTCGACATTATCTCAAGCGGAATTCCCGATCCGTTATCTTTTATAACCAGGCGTATATATTCACCCGGATCAAGTGAACCAATTTGATAAAATTCAGAAATTTTAAAGTTCTCAGTATTTATCTCTATCTTCCCTCCCTGGGGCATTGCGTCTATTGCATTTAATAAAAGGTTCATTATTATTTGTTGAACTTGCGCTTCGTCTGCATTTATTAATCTCAAATCGGATTGAAAATTCTTTACGATCTCCACCTTATCTGAAATACTATGTGCAAGTAATTCTAGACTATCTTCAATTACCTTATTCAGATATATTGGTTCATAGTTGCGATGATCACTTTGTCGAGTAAAAGTGAGTAATCTTTGTGCAATTTCAGATGCACGATGTGCTGATCTCTCTATGATTTCAGCCCTTTTATAATTCGGATTTTCTTCTTCAGTGGAGATTTTTATTAATTCGGCATTTGGGATAATTGCTGCAAGAATATTATTAAAATCGTGGGCGATACCTGAAGCCATTAGTCCGATACTCTCAAGTTTCTGAGTTTGAAGGAGCTGTTGCTGAATTTTTTTCAGTTCTGTTATATCTTTAAATAGAAAGAGATACCCAAAGGTTTCTTGGCGGTAGTCGCCAAGAATATTTGCAGTTAAAATGACATCTAATAATTCATTTTCTGCTGTTTTCAGTTGAATCTCAAAATTTCTTAAGATGCCCTGCTCGGTTAATTGATTTTTTAAAACGGTGCTTTGTGAGTTTTCAAAGATGAATGATTCAAACCAATTATACTGGGCAACATTGGCATTTTGAGGCAATTGCAGAAAAAAATAGGCTGCTTTATTCATATAGATGATTTCACCATTCTCCTGAGTGATACAAACGCCATCTTGTAGGATTTCAATTAACTCATTTAATTGAAAGGGCCGTTTTGTTGCTTTTTCCTTAATTTTAAAGAAATTGAACATTCCTACTCATCCTGCTTGTTTTTAATAAAAAAGGCCATTTGATTTTGCCAGTCCCTTTTAATAGAACGTATTCCGAAGAATAGGGCTAGAATGACTACAATTAAAATAAATATTGTATTCAGCAGAAGAAAAAGTGTAATCTTCTTGATAATGAATAAAATTAAAGTCAAAAATCCAGTTCCCAGGAGTATTGAAAAAATTGAATTTGTAGTTATTTTATTTGTAAATATATATAAGAAACTTTTACGGGGTTTTGAAACAAAACCACTAAGATATTGATAATTCATGAGATAACGTTCATTATCTATAGATATATCACTATTCAAATATTTCAATCTTGCATACCATAAAAACATCATTAGAATGTTTAAGGTCAGATTTATTAATTGACCTTTTATCCAATTTTCAAGTTTCCATTGCGTTGAGATAAAATGTAGTGGTTCGATAATATTAGAGAGAGTAAAAATCAAAATAATTGAGTTTAAATATTCACTTAAAATAAAATTTTTCGAATAGTATCTATACCAAAATATCAACAGGCAGTAAATAATAAAAACCATTAATATATAGTTTCTTTGTATCCCCTCCATCCAAATAGA
>Ga0209536_100014615_pt1 | contig 11260 bp, 6 predicted proteins | sample DeeMarSeWOR28_12_FD_187461 | JGI IMG/M metagenome (GOLD analysis project Ga0209536, IMG submission 187461) | Marine sediment microbial communities from White Oak River estuary, North Carolina - WOR-2-8_12 (SPAdes) (version 2) | ecosystem: Environmental > Aquatic > Marine > Intertidal zone >... | reverse complement strand
TATCGTTCGAAGGATTACCCTATTTTGTATAAGTCACCCGGACAGTAAACAAGATCGACCAAATCGTGAAGGGTGCCATAAATACCAGCCCAATGACCATCCAACGCACAGGATAAGACTCTTTGCGCAAAGCACGAGTCACTGGCTGTGGAGATCCCAACGGCCAAATTTCCATCCTCAATAAAGGTCACCCATAGACCCGGCGACGATTACGATTATTGATGTCTCCCAAAAAGGGGACATCTCTACTTTGGACAAATTGAGACTTTTCTACTTTGGGTTGACGCGCCTTATTGTTTGATGGTGCTAAACGCTGTGGGGGAAATTTATGTGGGGCAGCGATGTAGAACGCTGAGTAATGAAAAACCCTGATTGGGGACGCTTCATCAAATTTAATTATCGATATAAATATCACCACTTCGGGGGGGAATTTGATAGGAATGTCCTTCCACCTTAATGGTTTTTACTTCATCACTCAAATTAAAAGCAATAATAATTTGTTCCTTTAAATCCATTCGCTTGTAGGCAAAAGTTCGATCATGGTCATCGACATGCAGAGTCTGCCTCTGCCCCCTGGACAAAACCGGGTGGTTGCGCCGCAAATGGATCAGCCAGCGGTAATAATCAAGTAGATCCTGATCCTGATACTCCCCCCATAGCATCGGTTGTCTAGCTTCCGCAAGCCCTATACTATCGAGACCATGGACAGGTCTTTCTTGGCTGACACCCACTTCAGTCCCATAATATACAATGGGTGATCCAGAGAGGGTAAATTGACACAAAGCTGCCAACTTCAATTTCCTGGTATCGCCTTTGGTGAGATAGTGAAATCGATTCATATCGTGATTGTCTAAAAAGCTGGGGCGAGAATAATTCACTGGGAAGTATTGTTCGTGTGCCGTTAGGAATGCATCCAGTTGGGCAAGGCTCATTCGCTCAAAGGCGAATGTGTTCCGTAGAGCCTGGGAGAGCAGGAAATCGAGGCAGCCATCCAGCCGACCAGCGTATTGAAGCTGATGGACCGCAGAATCGGTCACTTCACCGAATAACCAGGTCTCAGGTTTGATGGACTTTATTTCTTTTCGGAACCAAGTCCAAAAGTTTAGCGATACACCATGAGCGTAATCCAAACGAAGGCCATCAAATCCGATCTCAGTCAACCAGAATTTGGCAGATTCTAGAAGATAGGTGCGCACCTCATGAAGTTCGACATTGAGTTTAGGCAGCTTCTTTATATTGAAATAAGTCTCGTAGTCACCTGGCCATTCTCGCCAGAAGAACCAGGGGAAATATTCACTCTGGCGATCTGCCTGGGCAGCCTGGAAATATGGATGTTCGCTGCTGCAATGATTGGCGACAAAGTCAAGCAGCACTCGCATCCCCCGTTCGTGAGATTTCTGTATCAATTCTTGAATATCTTGGAGAGAACCCAGGCGTGGATTCACACTGAAATAATCGGTTGCATGATAACCGTGGTGGGTTTGATCGGGAAAGATCGGATTCAGCCACAGGCAGTTGAAACCCAGGTCATGAATGTAATCGATGTTTTCGATAATCCCCCGAATTGTACCGCCATAAATTTCCTCGGGACTCTTGACCAGATTCCAGGTTCGCCCTCGACCAGGATGGAAACGATCCGGCATGATCTGGTAAATGATGGCATCAGTCGACCAGCTGGGAGGAGCGGATTCACCCACCAGATAAGAGAACGTTGGATTATCGCTTGCAGGTATTTGAATTTCATTCATAGAACTGAAGGCGATGATCTTATATTGGACCAAGTCACCTTCTCTGTGTGCGGGTAGAATCCCTTGCCAGACCTGACGGTAGGACCAATTCAGATCATCCCATTCGGTTCTGATCAATTTTAGGGGCACCTCGCCCTCCTCTGGTTCCAGGAGGATGCAGTATACCCGGTCAATAGTTTGGTTGAGCTCGACCCTCACGGTCAAAGTCGGCTTGTCACCCGCTGCGGGCACCAATGGGTCGATTTCCCAGTTGTGTCGGACTCCCTGCTGCGACTCGCTCAATCGCGCTGCTCTGTATTCCAGCTTATTTAGGTTTCCGAAGATTCTATCGTCCATAGATCGATTATCTTTCCCTTTACAATTTATCAGAGGCAAGCTAGCATTGCTCCACCTCTAGCAGCTTTTGTTTATTGCAGACACTGCAATCTGGTCTCATTCAATCCCAAACATGGGGATGCTTGCAAAGTCACTCGGTTGTAAGTCAGCCTGGGGAGTATTAACTGGTGAATAATCAGATAGCCACATCTCCTGCTCAGAGGCTGTCCCCCAAACGATATCCATTACGCGAGTATGATTAGTCGCGCCAACCGGACCGCCGCCAATGCGCCACTGCTCAGCCACAGGTAGAACATCTCTCACACGCATCACCCCGCCGCTTGGGAAACCTTCTTGGCTTAGTACAACGGCCGCATATCGCCAGTCCTCTGGATTCTCTCCCAGGATTGATTTAGGAATCCGGATAGTAACTCGTTGCTGACCTGGATCAACAGCAACCTGAAATTCACTCGATTCAGCTATTCGTTGTGGACCAACCTCACCGGGTTTATAGATACCCGACTCCCAACCCTCGACCGTTATCGCATAATCCCAGGCGGCATCGGTAAAACTAAGATTTCGACCCGGCAGCATGGTCTCACTGCCCTGACCATCCCCGTCACTGTCAAGATATATATCAAAAGTTTGAATGGAAAGCCCATTTGGCGAATCCCAGGAGTTATTTACGGGTCCATCCATGAAAAATCGGAAAACGAGGTTTTTATCATCGTAACCGACTTGAAAACTTTGGATGTCGTAGCTGCCCGCGCTGAAAACAGCATCGGTAGGGTAGGTATAAGATCCAGGACCATGATCGTCGTTAACGGGATCGATAATATCCACAAGAATAGTAGTGGTCCCAAGATCTGGCACGCTAATCACAGCCGGTCCAACACTGGGGATAATGTCGATATCGATGGTTTGAGCCCCACCTTGAAGCTCTTGCGCTTCTTGATAATACGCGCGCAGGGTTAAATTGTCGCCTGTGTCAGCTTGACCTAATCCGGCTAGCGGAATGGCGAGCTCAATTTGACCATCAGCCGCAGCTGCATTCATTTCAACGGATGCATCTGGCAGCCAGGTTTGATCTTCACTTGCCTGGTACAGGCTGGAATCGACCAGGCTGGTCCCTTTAAGTTCGAGCGCTACCATCCTGTTTGCCTGAAATCCGAGCAGGCTGCCGCTGCGGCTGAAGCTGTTCGATGGGCCACCGCCGGGAGCGTTTATATATATTTCAATCGTATCCTCCCCCTCGGGGGATCTGCTCCCATCCTGCAGTTCCAGCTTCAAGTACATGTTCTGTGCATCAAATCCATAGGCAAGCTCAGTGAAGATTTTCCTTCCACCAGCCATAACCCCGCCTGAAGCCTGATACAAGCCAGCAGCATCCCACTCACCATTGGTGATGTTTCCGTCGATGACCGGGGTGATCAAGTCTGTTGATGCCTGGTCAGCCTGTGCTGCTTTTTCAGGGATAATGGGAACATCCAGCTCGATCGGGGGTGGCTCCCCAAGCGCAATGTAAACTTGTTTTAGAGTTTCCCGATATTGAGCGTCGAACGACTCGTCATTACCGGAATTTTGATCTGCACCATACCACCAGAACCAATCAGATCCTTCGGCGGCATACATAGCCATCAACGCTTCATTCAAAGCCTCATCGCTGACTTGACCCTGTTTGTCGCCGTGGATGAACTGTTCGAGGTAGTCACGAGTCTCGCGCAGCAGCGTCCAGGCCTGGTTTTCTTCTTTTTCTCCAATCCAGGTGGAATAATCGTGATTAATCCAGGAACCAGCCCAAAGATCTTCGATTGCAGGTTGATCGGGAGCTAGTGCCAGGAATTCGCTTGGTGTGACCGTAATGATGGCGGGGTCATCCGACAGGCGCTTATAGAGTTCATGAAGGAAATCTTTACCATCATTATCGTAATGCTCCCACGCATTTTCTCCATCCAAAATCACGGATACTAGGTGCGGGCCTTCTGCTCCGCTCTCAATTAACCCTTCACGGATGGCATGAATTCGATCGATAAAGTCCTGTGCAGCAGCCTCCCCAGCCATACCCGAGTATGTAAAACCAACCTTGTCAGAAATGGCGACATCCCGGAATACCATGGCCACCGGGCCACCGCGCAGACCTTCTACATAATATGGCCGGTAAAGTTGATCCGACTCTACAACGACTTCATTTGAATCTCTGGTGAAGCTGTCAAATCCTAAGCTGTTGGCCAGCACACCTTCATCGCTTGCCATCCAATGGATATCGTTGCGTGCGATCATGGTGATGATCTCCTGAGCCACAGCGCCTTCCGCAGGCCACATACCGCGTGGAGGTTTCCCAAAGTGGTCTTCATAGAGCTCAACACCCAGCTCAACTTGCGCAACAGCATCCAAACCTTGCACAAATGGAGGGGAAGGTAATTCGAGCTCTGGCAGCGCTTTTCGGGCAAGATCCGTCGTGACTAAGAGCGGCAGGATAGGGTGGGCATACGGCGTCATGGTCACTTCGATCTGGCCGTTGTCCTGGAGTTCACGGTGCACGGGAATCACCTCATTGATGAGCCGGAGATGTTCCTCGAATAGCACCACTTTATCTGCCTCACTGTAATCCTTGCCCTTCTCAACCAAGGATGCAAGGGGTTCAATTTCGAGCCAGTCTGGATCAACCCATGCCAGGTTGAAAAGCACCTGCAAATCACGATAGTCCTGATCGGTAAACTCTTCCTGTGGATCATCACTTCTATCTCGTAAATCAAGCAAATACTGATAGCGTGGAAAGCGAGCAATTATTTTTCGATTGGTGTCAAAGAAACGATCAAGGATGAATTGCTTTTGGTCGTCAGTAAGCTCCTCAGCAGGTATTTCACTCAGCAACCAGTAAAGGTCTTTCGCTCCGGTAGCCAGATCATCCAATTGACGGATGAGGCTGGGGGTGAGGTTGAAGGTGACGTGGATATCCGGATATTGTTTAAGCATGGCTGCCATATCCACATAATCTTTCGTGGCATGCACACGCACCCAGGGCCGGACGTAGGCATTGTTGTCGGTGTCTTTGAAGTAATTTGGCTGGTGCTGATGCCAGATGATAGCAAGATAAATTGGATCCTCTACCTGTACTTCTTTTGTTTCCTGAGGTTGCTCCGGTGTATTTGTCGGATGCGGTGTCAGTGTTGGCTGTTGTGGTGTGGGTGTTCCTTCTGGTGGTTGAGGGATGGGATCTCGATCGGAACAACCTGTAAGCAACAGTGCACAAATAAATAGGAGGGAGAATATTTTTTTATCATTCATATCGAGCAGTTTCCCGTTACAGTCCTGGTTTTAAGTCACCCAATCACCACCCTGATTTCTTCACATCAATTCATAATTGCACAAATCGTGTCAGGCATTTTGCCAAACACGATTTGTGCAAATGTGGGGTTTCGATTATTTATCCTTTTACTGCTCCCTGGGTGAGTCCGCCAACAATTTGATCTTGAAGGATCAGGTAGATTATGACAATGGGTAAAGCTCCCATTAACGCTCCTGCCGCGAATATACCCCACTGCTGCGAAAATTGGCCGCTGGTGAAGATATAGAGACCAACAGTCAACGGGTATTGTTCAGTTGTTTTAAGTAAGGTTTGCGCCAATATGAAGTCGCCATAGACGAAAATAAATGAGAGGATTGCAACAACGATAATGATGGGTCTCATCAGGGGTAAGAGTAGGCGTGTAAAGATTTGCCAGTGAGTTGCACCGTCCACCATAGCGGATTCGTCAATCTCCCGCGGAATGGAATCAAAGTATCCTTTCATCAGCCAGATGTTAATTCCCATCGCGCCGCCTAAATAAACCAGGATCAATCCTGCATGGGTATCTAAGTTAATGGCAGGAATGACCCGGCCAAGCTGCTGGATGAGTAAAAACACGGCGACAACAACTAGAAGGCTGGGAAACACCTGAACAAGCAAGATCCCTCGGAGCATATTCTGTCGCTGTCGAAAGCGGAAGCGTGAAAAAGCATACGCAGCCATGGTGGTGATTGATATTGAAAACAACGTCGTAATTGAGGCCAGCTTCAGAGAATTTATAAACCATTGGGTATAAGGATAAATCGCAGAAAAATCGTTTTCCGTCAGCAGCATTTCGTAATTTTGAAGCGTGGCATTATCTGGAATTAATTTCTGGCTCGCGAGAGAGTTCGCTGGATTGATCGAAGCAGAGATAATCCAGATGATGGGAAATAAAGCGAAGCTGATCAGAATCAGGGAAATCAGATATTTCAAAACAAGAGCAATCTGCCTCTGACGTCTTTGTGATGTTTTAAAACTGCTAAAAAAACCGGTACTAGACATTTTCGCTGACCTCCTCCCACATTTGGGTGAAACGGAATTGCAATAATGTGATGATAGTCACGATGACAAAGATGATCATAGTAATCGCAGCTGCCTGCCCGTATTGAGCACCCCGCCCACCCTGGAACGCCAGGTTGTAAACATAACTGATGAGGATATCTGTATGACCTGCCTCTGTGGAAGCACCCGCGATTGGTGGACCTCCTTCAATGAATAAGAAGATAATGTTGAAATTGTTGAAGTTGAAGATGAAAGAAGCGACCAGCAAAGGTCCTACTGCGACAAGAAGTAGTGGGAGAGTGATCTTCCAAAAACGCTGCCAGAAATTTGCGCCATCGACTTTCGCTGCCCCATAGATTTCCGTTGGAATCGCCTGCAGTGCTCCGCTACAGATCAACATGAAGTAGGGATAGCCCAGCCAGAGATTTACCAACAGGATGGCAACCTTCGCCCAGATAGGATCTGTGAACCAGGGTGGTGCCCAGCCAATTAACCCTTCTAATGTACTGTTGATAATTCCTACTTCGGGATTCAGCAACCCACGCCAGACCATAATCGTAATCAAGCTGGGAATAGTGTAAGGGATAAGCAACAGGGTTGTGATCAGCTTGCGTCCCGGAAGGTCACGATCATTAAATATTAGAGCCACAGCTAAACCTAATGCGAATGTCATCGCTACGCTGAGAAAGGCAAATACAAAGTTCCATATGATGATCAGAACAAGCGGGCCTCTTAGTGCGGGGCTGCGGAAAAAATCCACGAAGTTCTGCAGGCCAATGAAGATCTGGAATCCAGGCGTTAACACGTCCCCATCGGCTGAGGTAAAATTTCCATCAACTGGGACATATTCAATCCCTGTTTGTTGATCCGTAAGGGTATCCGTATCAGGGTTATAGATATACTTCGGTTGGAGTTCGGCAGCCATGTCCAGGCTCGTAATCTGGACAATATTCTCACCCTCACCAAAAGTGAGATTGCCGAGATCGTTAATATAACGAACGACAGTCAAACGATTCAGTCTTTCATAACCCTCAATCGTTAGCGGGATCCCCAGTTCGTCTAACTCTCCGATACCTTCTTCGCCAGGTTGGACGGCCAAGAGTTCTTGATTGGGAAGAGCGAGGAAAGAAGTACCATCCTCTTTTTGGAGCCAGACTGCAAATTCACTCCCTTCGGAGACGTAGGCTGTCCAGGTATATGCTCCACCTTCCTCGGGCAGATATTTGATATTCTCGAACTGTTCAATAGCCTGGTCTTTGGTCAACAGATGGCCAAATCCATAATTAGTTGTTGACACAAATACATTATAGAGAATTGGATAGATGGCAAACATTGCCATCAATACCAATCCGAGGAGCATCCAGCGGAGGGGATACAACTCTGCGCGCCAGATGACAACATTCACAAACAATGTGATGATAATTGCTGCGATTGCTAAGATAACACTGGAATTTTCCCATAGGCTAACAACAAGCCAGGAGGCAAAGGCGTCGATTATGAAAAGCACAAATAATCGACTTAGGATTCTGGATACGGTAGTGGTCTTGGACGGAGCGGAAAATCCCAAACCTGAAGCATTTACATCTTGTTCCATTTCATTACTCCGGGCTGAAGGACGGCGATTATGAGCTAACCCTGTTGGATGATAATTCTTTAATGCTCACTAATAATTCATTATACAAAAAGAATGATGCTCAATCAAGATGGCAGGATTGGCCAACATAAATATTAATTTTATGGTAAACACATGAGGCCGAGGTTATTACCTCGGCCTCCTTGATTAAATCTTTTATCTACTCTACTTCGATCGTCAGGATGTGCGAGTCCGGATCGTAAGTGAACGTCACAGTGCCATCCGCAGCCATGCTGAAGGGATAGTTGTCCCCATCTTGGACACCATCCACGCCGTAGTTTACAGTCCAGGTGCCGTCGAGGGCTACCTTGGCTTCGTAGTCTCCAGCTGGGAGGCTGTGGGAAGCGGTGAACATGCCATCATCACCCTCGGCGAGTGCAGTTACTTCACATGCTGGGTCCCAATCTGCTTCGCAGCCTGCAGCGGCTTGGTACGAACCGGGTACATTGACCATGCCGGAAGTCGCGCCGCCAAGGACTTCGCGAATTTGTTGGGCAGCTGTGTTGAACGCATTCTCGGGGGTGTCACCGCCGTTTATGGTCAGCTGTACAGCGGAGTTCCAGGAGCCCCATACTGCACCCATTTCAGGGATGGCGGGCATCAGGGCAGCCACCTCGCCAGCTTCACCAAAGGCGGCCAAATCGGGGTCATCCGTCGCGTCTAATACGGGGAGATAAGCAGATGGTCGATTGCCCGTCTCGTAGAGCTGGGTCATGACTTCATCAGTGGCAACAAATTCGGTCAGAAAGGCTTGAGCCAGCAGCTTGTTCTCGCTGAAGGCGCTGATCATAAAGCCTTGGATACCGCCAAATGGTTGGCCATTCTCCGGGAATGGACTGATCGCGTAATTCACATCTGCAGCCCTGAACCGATCGAGTGCCCACGGACCGGTCATCAGAAATGCTGATTCGCCTGTTTCGAACAGTGTTTCAGCTGTATCTGCGTCATTCGCGTTCGGGCTGATCAGACCGGCTTCAACGCTTTCCGCTATCCAGTTTCCAGCATCAATCATTCCCTGGCTATCGATACCAAGATCATTGGGATTCCAGTTTCCATTTTCATCGCGTCCGAAGACATAGCCGCCAAAGTTGGTTAGAATTGGATATACCTTGTAGCCATTGTCTTCAAGGGCGATGGCATAAGTAGTCTCACCTGCTTCGATCAGGTCACCACCAACCTGAAGCAGTTCATCCCAGGTTTCTGGAGCTTCAGGAACAATATCTGCATTACGCAGTAAGGCCATATTCTCGAAAGCGTATGGCAGACCGTAGATTTCTCCATTGTAGGTGAATGCGGATACGGCTACGGGAAGGAACTGGTCCTCTTTATCTCCCAGCTCAAAGGGGGTCACCAGACCACTGTCAACCCAGCCGCCGAGACGATCATGAGGGCCGATAAAGATGTCGGGACCCTCACCAGCAGGAGCGGCGATCGGAAGCTGGTCATTGATTCCTGTAACCTGTTCTACGATGAGACCCACACCATAAGTCGCCTGGAAATCTTCTGCAAGAGCTTGAAGAATCGGTGCTCGCGTTTCATCCGCCCAGATTACCAGAGATACCTCGGGCTCCTCTGGTGCTGCTTCGGTTGGCTCTTCTGTCGGAGCCGGTTCTTCTGTTGGAGCCGGTTCTTCTGTCGGGGCTGGTTCTTCTGTTGGAGCCGGTTCTTCTGTCGGAGCTGGCTCTTCAGGGGCAACAGGTTCTTCAGTAGCAACAGGCGCTTCGGTGGCAGCAGGAGAGCAGGCTGCCAGGATCATCACTAGCACAACTAATAAGCTTGTTATTGTCCAATATTTCTTAGACATTCTATTCTTCTCCATATTTTTAGTTTTTGAATTCAAATTTGTTTAACGTGCAATGGATTATTTGGAATAGTTCATCTTATGCATCGGCCTCCTGAACCACCTCCTAGTCTTTGTCTATGTTAAATAACAAAATATCCACCCGTATATACATTTAGACCAAGTAGATATCGGTTGGACTTAAATATTTATATCCTGTGATTAATTAATATTTTAACAAGATTTTAAAGATTAATCAATGGGAAATGTTTTGTGTGTTATTTAAAGTTAAAAAGTGGACTGTTTACGATTGAAAAGTGGACACCTAGAGATATAACGAACATCAAGCCATGCAACCAATATAGAACTACATTATGAACATTTACGGCATGCTGGTTATGCGTAATGAGATCATTCCTGGCGCCGATTCATGCATCGCTCAATTGATGGAACAGCAGTGCGAAAACTTGGTACCGACTAAGAATTCGCTGTTTACCCAGCGTGATCTGGTATATTGTTTGAGTTTGATTGGACTGGATATCCCAGCATAGTGGATAGTCACATTCGTATTGGCGACTGCGAATTTCCTGATGAGCCAGCGCCCAGCAAAGCGCCTTTTTTGTGGGCAAGCCCAACCCGCTGATGATGCGCTCGACACTCAACATTATCGATGTGGAATTTTGCTTGACGAGAGTCCTGCTTTGTTCCATAATCATTTTATCCATAAAAACAATATCCAAGAAAGGATTTTTTATGCCCGCAGCTCAAAAGCCTGATCTCTCTTCTGTATTTGCACACATCCAGGCGAACCGGGATGCCTTCACCCAACGGCTGGTGGACTACGTCCGCCATCCCAGCATCAGCGCTCAGGATATCGGAGTGGCTGATGTGGCGCAGCTATTGGTGAGGATGCTCGACGAGGTGGGCTTGGAGACTCGGCTGATGCCCACGGTGGGGTACCCTATCGTGATGGGTCGCTGGGATCATGTGCCGGGAGCGCCGACTGTGTTGCTTTACGGTCACTATGACGTGCAGCCGCCTGATCCGCTAGTGGAATGGATTTCACCGCCCTTCGAGCCCACTATACGCGACGGCAGGGTCTACGCTCGTGGTGTGGGGGACAATAAGGGTCAGCACTTTGCCCAGATTCTGGCGATCGAGTCGCACCTGGCGGTGCATCGGCGCTTGCCCTGCAACGTGATCGTACTTCTGGAGGGTGAAGAGGAGATCGGCAGTCCACATATCGCTGATTTTGTCCGGGAGCACAGGGACGAGCTAAACGCTGACCTGGTGATCACCTCAGATGGGCAAATCCACCCCAGCGGGACACCCACAATCACCTTTGGTGTGCGCGGGGTGGCTTCTTTCGAGCTGCGGGCGCGCGGCGCCAACCGCGATCTGCACTCGGGAAACTTCGGCGGTGTCGCTCCTAACCCGCTATGGACGCTGGT
>Ga0209536_100014614_pt1 | contig 11261 bp, 7 predicted proteins | sample DeeMarSeWOR28_12_FD_187461 | JGI IMG/M metagenome (GOLD analysis project Ga0209536, IMG submission 187461) | Marine sediment microbial communities from White Oak River estuary, North Carolina - WOR-2-8_12 (SPAdes) (version 2) | ecosystem: Environmental > Aquatic > Marine > Intertidal zone >... | reverse complement strand
AAGACGATCCCGGATGCCGTGACGCAGCTTTCCGATAGCATTCTGCGCAAGTGCATCGACACGCGGCAGCCACTGATCGTGAGCGATGCGGTCCATGACACGATGTTCAATTCGAGCGAGAGCGTTCTCAATCTGCAGCTCAGCTCGGTGATGGTTGCACCTCTCATCGCGCAGGGGCAGCTACTCGGATTGATCTATGTGGGTAACGACAACGTCGTCAACTTGTTCGAGCAGTCTAGCCTGGAGCTGCTCACGGTGTTCGCGGGGCAAGCATCGCTGATCCTGCAGAACGCAATCCTGCTCAATCAACTCACGACCGATCGCGATCGAATCGCCGGGGAGCTCGAGGCGCAGCGATTCGGCGACATCATAGGGAGCTGTCCCAGCCTGCAACAGGTCTTCCACCGCGTGGAAAAGGTTGCTGGCGCGGACATCAACGTGCTGATCACCGGGGAGACAGGCACGGGGAAGGAGCTGTTCGCGCGCGAGATACATCGTCGTTCAAACCGTTCCGAAGGCCCGTTCATCGTCGTGAACTGCGGCGCGATCCCGGAGAGCTTGATGGAATCGGAGCTATTCGGCCATGTGCGCGGCGCGTTCACCGGAGCCGTGGCGACGCGACAGGGCAGCTTTCAGGCCGCCGACCGGGGCACGCTGTTTCTCGACGAGATCGGAGAGATGCCCCTCGCGCTTCAGGTGAAGCTGTTGCGAGCTCTTCAGGAACGGGTCGTCGTCAAGGTTGGCGATACCAAGCCGGAGTCGGTCGACATCCGTGTACTCGCAGCCACCAATCGCAACCTCGATGCCTCGATCAAGCAAGGGACGTTCCGCGAAGATCTCTACTATCGTCTGAACGTCGTGAACCTTCATCTGCCGCCGCTCCGGGAGCGCGGCGAGGACATCGTGATCCTCGCGAAATACTTGCTCAAGAAGTATGCGGCCGAGTTTGGCGCGAGCGTGAAGGGGTTCACGCCCAAGGCGCTCGATGCGATGCGCAACTGCGATTGGCCGGGCAATGTTCGGCAACTGGAGAACCGCATCAAGAAGGCGATCGTGCTCGCCGACAAGACCCTCATCGGCCCGGACGATCTCGATCTCGGCGGGGATCAGCAGCGCGCCGTCATCCCTCTGACGCAGGCCCGGGAGGACTTCACACGCAGCTACATCCTCGAGGTCTTGGAGCGGAACGGCGGCAATCGAACGCGCACGGCCCGTGACCTCGGCGTGGATCCGCGCACCGTCTTCCGCTATCTCGAGCGTGAGCCAGACGCTCCCGAGCCCGGCCGACCGGCGGAGGGCTGACATTAATGTCATAGGGGGCCGGAGAATTTCGTGTGATAATGTCGGAAACCTTTGGGTTTTTCCGCCTCGGACCCTCGGCATGACCTTTGCTTCAACACTCCTCGGGATGCTCTCCATTGCTTCATGCGTGGCGCTCGCCGCGGGTTTCACGGCGGCCGGCTGCGTGACCACCAACCCGATCGAGTTCTCGCCCGAGGAAAACTATCCCCCTTCGGTGATCAGCCAGGCGAACGCGGACTACCCGCTTCGCGAGATCGGACAGCTCAATCTCGACGAGTCTCTAGAGACCGACGTCCCGCTCGACGTGATCGTCCGTGACCCGAACGTCGACCAGACGCTCGAGTACCGGATCTTCCTGAACTCGTCGACGCCACCAGGGACGGAGTTTCCGATCGACGACGGGACCATCGAGCCTCAGGGCGGCGCCGTGGATCGGCCGTCGACTTTCAGCATTCCGCATAGCCTCCTCGTCCCCGGCGAATGCAACAAGATCGAGCTCGTCGTCGTCGGCAGCTTCGCGGGCTTCGTCGAGCCGCGACGGCCAGCGCAAGCGGGCGACGTGGACGATCGTGTTTGGTGGATCGAGGTGACGGATATCGACAACCCTGTGATCACGGTGGAGTGCCGATGAGGAGCTGGTTCGCACTGGCCGCGTTGTTGCTTGCCGGCTGTAACTTCGAGTCGGCGCAAGTCACCGAGACCGTGGACAACACGTGCGGGACTGATGCGGACTGCGGAGATGGTGCGTGCGATAGAAGCATCTGCATCGATGGCTCGAGCTCTTCCGTAGAGGTTGCAATCGAGGTCGTGGGCCGTACATCGGAGGTTCAGGGTGTGATCCCGACGAGCTGGGCCTTTCCCGAAGAGCGTTTTAGCGCACCGAGCGCTCTGGACTTGATTCTGCCTGCAACTCGAGAGGTACGTGGCTTCGTGCGTTGGGATGGGCTGCGGGTTCCAGCCACATTGCGTTTCGTGCGACGCATGCCGAGTGCGGTCGAGCCGATTCAGCCGGTTCCAGTCGAGGTAGACACCCTGAGAGAGGTCGGCGTAGGGCTCGATCAGGATGCCTATGACTTCAGCACGGTGCTCGTCGCGGGGGAGACGTACGATGTGGTCGTCGTTCCGACGAGCGACATCGTCACGTCACCGACGGCGGGTTCCGCCCCCGCGATTCGTAGCTTGCCTCCGCTGTACTTCGAAGTGCGAATCGAGGATGGCACGGCGGGGAATCCATTCCGCTTCGACGTCTCGTTTCCTGCGGACATCGAGCGCGCTTGCACCGAGGACCAAAAGACGAACTGCACGCTCAGCGCCGACATCGCGAGCGTCGATGGTGAGTTGGAGCTTGCACAGCCCGGGCTGCAGGTCCGTGCGGTCGACGAATCCAACGGCCGTGTCGTGTCGTCGATCGGCGAGACCGATGAATTTGGGCGATTCGCGATTCGCGTCGGCGACGAGACACCAGACTATCTCATTCGGGTTACTTCGAGCCTCGGCGGAGCGCTTTTCCCGGCGGTATCCATCGATCCGGCCGTGGCGCTCGCCAACGACGCGACGGGCATCCGGATCCCGCGAATCGATGCGGTGCAGTTCACCGGGCGCGTTCGCGACGAGACCGGTAGCGCAGTGCCGGGCGCCAGCGTGCGGTTCCTGTCGAACAGCGTCTTCGACGACAACCAACTTGGCTTACGAGGCACGTTCAGCGCTTCGACCACGACGAACCAAGATGGTAGCTTCGGGACCGCGCTCCTGCCGGGCTTCTATTCGGTGACGGTGACTCCGCCGGACGATTCCAAGAGCAATTGGGGCGTCTTGTGGTCGGAAGCGCTCGTGGGGACCGAAGCTGAGGCCCCCGAGGCGCTGATCGTCCCTTCGAAGGTGGCGCTCGAGGGCTCGGTGCGCACCTTCAGCGGAGAGCCCGTCGCGGGCGTGACCGTCGTTGCGCGCGCACGCATGCACGCAGAGCTCGCCTCGGTGCACCGTTCGAAAGAAGCCGTGTCCAGCCCCCTCGGCGACTTCACCATGCACTTGGACCTCGGCGTCTACGATATGGTGGTGAAGATTCCGTCCGAGACTGGGTACGCGTGGTTGCTCGAGCCGGCCGTGGCGATGGAGGACGACCTCCTGCGTAGCTATCGACTCGAACCTCCGATCCCCGTCGAGGGTGTCGTCCAGGCGAGTGACGGAACGGTTGTCCCAAATGCGCTGATTCGGGCCTACCTGCTGACGACGGACGGCTCCTACGCGCGGTCGATGCAAGTCGCCGAAACCGTCTCCGACCAAGACGGCAAGTACAGGCTGCTCATCGCGCCGCGGCTCGGCGGCGAATGAGCATCGAGGCCACGACCAGGAGCGACAGCCACCCGGGCCAATCGCCGAGTGTCGTGTAGACGGTGTCCTCGTCGAGCATACGCACATCGGCGCGTAGGTTCTCCCGCGTGAGAAGGCCGCTCTTCGTCACGACCCGGCCGAGCGGGTCGATCACGGCGCTGACTCCGCTGTTGGTCGAACGTACCAGGTAGCGCCGATGCTCGATGGCCCGGTACTTGGACAAGAGAAGGTGAATCCAAGGTTCCTGCGTGTCGCCGAACCAAGCGTCATTCGTCAAGTTGATCAGGACGTGAGGCTTGGCTTCGCGGACCATCTTCCGGGTGAATCGTGCGAGGATGTCCTCGTAGCAAACCGGCGTCGAGATCCTCCATTCGCCCAAGGTGACCGGTCGCACGTGACTTCCCGCGGTGAAGCGACCGCTGTTGGGCGAGAGCTCGTAGAGAATCGGAAACATCTCACCGAATGGGAGGTACTCGCCGAACATCAGCAAGTACGTCTTGTCGTATGTCGAGCGGATCATGCCGTCTGCATCCATCGCGAAGACGGTGTTGTAAGTCTTTCGTTCCCCATCGACTTCTTCCGTCGACACGCCACCGAAGAGGATGGGAGTCTCGAGGTCGCGGCGGATTCGGTCACCGTTCCAAGGGACCTCGCGGGGCAGGTTTCGAACGATCGCAGACTCGGGCCAAACGAGAAGGTCCAGCTGGCCCTCCTCCTCGAGTTGATGGCTCTGCTCGAGGTGGCGGCGGTGGCCTTCGATCGCCTCTTCCCACTTTGCGAAAATGCCCATGTTGACTTGAACGATCCCCAGGCGGAGCACTGGCGCCTCAGCGATTCGCGCCTCGATTTGGCTTACTCGGATGATGCCGTACCCGATCGTGGACAGCGCTGCCGCGAGCGTGATGCTCCAGATCAGCGTCGGCGCCGGGCGCTGTGTCTTCGCCCATCGCCAGCTCTCGTACACGGCGACGTTGACTACACCAATGAGGGCGCTCACCAATAGCGGCCCCCCGAGATCGGCGATCTGCGTCGGCCACGTCAACATGTGCAAGCTGTTGGCCATGTAGGTTGGAAAGAGTGCGGGATACACCCACTCCATCAGAAGCAGGATCGGAACCGCGATGGCTGCCGTGGACCAGCCACGCCTTCGCAGTGAGCGGTACACGGCGGCGTAGAATGCGTAGTCGAGGCCCAGATAGACGCAGAACGCCAAGAAGAAGAATACGCTCAGGCCCAGTCCGTAGCCCGAAAATACCTGGAGAAACTCGACCAGCCAGTGGTAGCCGCCCGCGTAGCTGACCGCTCCATAGAGCCAGCCGACGGCGAGCGAGTGATACCAGGGCCGGTTCAGCCCGAGCTCGAGCGCCCGGAGAAGAGGCACCATGCACACGAGCGCGAGGGGCCAGATCCCGAACCCTGCCCAGCCGAGGAAGTGCATCATCGCCGCGAGGAACGCAAGGCCGTAAATCGGGGCGCGCGGGCTGGGGCTCGGGGTTTCGGTCACTGGCCGCGTCGTAGCACGCGCTCGGTCGAAGCGCGCACGATCCCGAGAAGGTGGTCGAGGTCGTCGTCGCCGATGTTGAGCGGCGGCACGATGTAGACCGTATTGCCGAGTGGTCTTAGATGTGCGCCGAGCTCGAGCGCGACTTCGGAGATCTCCCAACCGGTCTTCCCCATGTACCCCGACGCACCCACGTCGAACGCAGCACACATCCCGCGCGCTCTCGGATGGGTGACGCCCGGGATCTCGCTCATGGCGCCGATCGCGGCTTCGACTCGCGCTGCCTTCGGTGCTGCGGAAGCAAGCACTGCCTCGTCGCGGTAGATCGCCAGAACCTCCCTAGCCACGGCGGCGCCGAGCGGATTGCCGCAGAACGTATGCCCGTGCATGAGAGCCCTGCTCTTGCCGCCGCGAAAGCCGTCGTAGACCCGTTCCGTCGCCAAGGTTGCAGCAAAGGGGAGCATGCCGCCCGACAGTCCCTTTGCGGTGCAGAGGATATCGGGAGTGACGCCCGCATGCTCCGAGGCCCACATCGGTCCGGTTCGGCCGAAGCCAGTGAACACCTCGTCGGCGATCAAGAGCGCGCCAGCGTCGTCGACCGCGGCGCGCAGAGAGCGCAGTAAAGCCGGGGGGTACATCCGCATGCCCGCAGCCCCCTGCACGATGGGTTCGACGATGACGGCGGCGATCCGGCTGCCCTCCTCAGCCAGCGTCGCGCGGAGCGCATCGAAGACGGGCTCCCAATGGTGCTCGACCGGGTCGGGGGGTCGCCCGACGTCGAACAGGAGGGGACGGAACAACGCCGAGAACTCGTCCACCGAGCTCGCGCTCATCGCGCCGAGCGTGTCGCCATGGTAGCCGCCGGGCAGTGCCAAAAAGCGTTGCCGTTCGGCTCCTCCGTTTTGCTGCCAGTATTGAAACGCGATCTTCAGCGCGATCTCGACTGAAGTCGACCCGTTGTCGCTGTAGAAGACGCGGTCGAGCCCGGCTGGAGCGACAGCGACCAGCTCTGCTGCGAGGCGGGCCGCGGGCTCGTGAGTCGCGGCCGCGAAGGTACAGTGCATCAGTCGCTCCGACTGACGGCGGATGGCTTCGCGAAGCCGTGGATGCCCATGCCCGAGATTGTTGCACCACCACGACCCGCTCGCGTCGAGCACTCGCTTACCATCCGGGGAGACGAGCCAAGGGCCTTCCGCACGGTCGACCACGAAGAGCGGCCGACGCTCGTGATCCTCGCTCGATGTGTAGGGCCGCCAGACGTGCGCACGATCGAGGGCGATCAAGTCGTCAGGAGACATCGGGCGAAGCTTGGGGCAGGCAACGTGCGCGTGCCAGCCCTGGGCGCGGTGCGAGCGCCGGCGAGCCGCGATTGGCGTCGACGCTTCTGCGAGCGCGGAGACGTCCCGGCCCTACATCGGTCCCACGAGAACCTCGCGCCTCCCGCCGGCCTTGCTGCTCGGGGGACCCACGACACCTTCCTGCTCCATGCGCTCCACGAGCTTTGCGGCCTTGTTGTAGCCGACTCCGAGTTGGCGTTGCACGTGGCTGATCGAGCAATAACCCGCGTTCGCGACGACTGCGACCGCCTTATCGTAGAGCGGGTCGTCGCTCTCGCTACCCGGGCCATCATCCTCGCGCGGCTTCAGGATCTCTTGCTGGTATTCGGGTTCGCCCTGCTCGCGAAGGAAGTCGCACACCATCCGAACCTCGTCTTCGCTGACATACGCCGCGTGCACGCGTTGCAGCTCGCTCGAGCCAGGCGGGATCATCAGCATGTCACCCATTCCGAGGAGGTGCTCGGCACCCGAGCGCCCGAGGATCGTCATCGAGTCTTGCCGCTGGGAGACCTTGAAGGCGACGCGCGCTGGGAAGTTGGCCTTGATCATGCCCGTGATGACATCGACGCTTGGGCGCTGAGTCGCGAGGATCACGTGGATGCCCGCTGCGCGCGCCTTCTGCGCGAGACGGGCGATGCAGGCCTCGACGTCCTTGGCGGCAACCATCATCAGGTCGGCAAACTCGTCGACCACCACGACGATCGAGGGCAATTTCTCGGGCCTGAAATTCTCGGCATCGGCCGATTCCCCGTCCGTCGGATCGAGCAAGACCTCTTGACCATTCGCATCCTGCGCGCTCACCTTGCCCTTGCGTTTGGGCATGAATTTGTCGATGGAGAGGTCGCCTCGGAGGACACGCTCGACGCGCCGGTTGTACGTGTCGATGTTGCGCGTCCCTGCGTCGGCGAACATTTGATACCGGCGCTCCATCTCATCGACCGCCCATCGAAGCGCGAGCGCCGCCTTCTTCATGTCGGTCACGACTGGCAACAGCATGTGCGGGATGCCGTCAAACACCTGCAGCTCGACCACCTTGGGATCGACCATCAACATGCGAACTTCGTCCGGCGTCTTCTTCGACAGGATCGAGGTGAGCATCACGTTGAGACCCACGCTCTTACCGGACCCCGTTGCGCCGGCGACTAGCAGGTGCGGCATCCGGGCGAGATCCGCATAGACCGGCTGCCCCCCGATGTCCTTGCCCAGTGCAACCGGGAGCGCCCCCGTGTGCTTTTCCCAGCGGCGGTCCTCGAGGATCTCTCGAAGCGGTACGGTTTGCCGCGTATCGTTGGGAAGCTCGAACCCCACGCGGGCCTTTCCGGCGATCGGCGCCACGATTCGCACCTTCTGTGCCGCCAGTGCCATCGCGAGGTCGTCCGCGAGCCCGGCGATCTTCGAGACCTTGGTCCCGCTCTGCGGCTCGAACTCGTACATCGTGACCACGGGCCCCGGGTGGATCTCGTCCACGCGCCCGCGAACACCGTAGGCCGCGAGCTTCTCGGTCAAGAGCTCGGCGTTCTCTCGGAGCGCGTCTGCGTCGACGTGGATCACCGCCGCATCTGGCTCGTCGAGCAGGGAGGTCGGAGGTAGCTCGAAGTCCCGGTGATCGCGTTTCGGCCGCTTGGAGATCTCCAAGGGCGTCTGCTTGGTTTCCTTCGGCGCCACGATCGTGGGTCCGTTTGCGGCTGCTGCCTTGGGGTTCTGGGGCTTGGGCGTGGTGGGAAGTATGATCGAGGCTGCCTCTGGCTGGCGGCTCGGCGCTTCGTCTACCTCGTCATCCTCGAACCGCATGCCCATGATGCGAGGCTGGCTCGCGCGGAGCTCTTCTTCGTGAATCTCCCGCGCTTCTGCCCAAGCCTCCCGAAGCGCGACGAATACGCTTTTCACTTTGGCCAGCGCCGCATGCGTGACCCGGGCAAACCAGCGGCTCACTTCTTCGAGTGTCCAGGGCGTGCGCAGGATCACGGAGATACCGAGCACCGCGAACCCGATGATCACGGTGCCGTAGAAGCCGAGCAGTGAGCGGAGCACCTCTCCGAGGAGCTCGCCGACCGCGCCTCCAGGCGATGCTCCCCACACCGCCTGCGGCTCGATCAACAGGTGAGCGAGCGCCGCACCGATCACGACGAGCACCAGAGTCGATGCCATCGTCGCCAGGCCCAGCATCGCGGACCGGCGCCGGAACAACCGATAGGTCAAGAGCCCACCTTCGAGAGGGAGGAACCAGGCGACGAGGCCGAACGCGAGCATCAGAGCTTTGGCGATGCGGTGACCAACCGGCCCGACGAGATTCGCGCCGCCGTTCCGCGCGTCGTATGAAACGAGCGCGAGGGTCAGCAGGACCGTTGCCGTCATGGTCAGGATCGCGAAGACGTCCTGCCGCCTGCCCTCCGGCGCCACCAGGTCGCCAGAAGAGGTGGTTTCATGTGCGCTCAAGTAAGCGGCCTCCTACACACTCAGGCTATGCGCCGGCTCTGCGATTCGTCAAGAAATCACGCGCGTTGGAGCTTCTTGATCCCTTGGCCGAATCCTCTATTATCCTCGCGGGTTGCAAGCTTGAGGGGGGATCGCTCCGCGAGTCGGATGGGCTCTACAACCAAGATCATCGTGCTTTGCTGGACCGCCATGGTGGTGCTTGCGGGCTGCAAGGTCAACAGCGACGACGTTCAGCATTGGAAGAACACCGTCAAGGGACCCTCTCGACTGGCCGCAGTCGTCGGCAGCGACCGCTACTCGCCGGAGCTGCGCACGGAGGCTGCCTTGGCGATCGTCGAAATGAACCGAAACGACGTCGACGCTCTCATGCTTCTCAAGAAGTCGCTGGACGATCTCCAGTCCGACGACCCGGCTGCAAGTCAAACGATCGTCGAGGGAATGATACCCAGGCTCGAAGCACTGCTCGCACGGGAACCGGACGAACCGCAAAGCGGGCCTGACCCGACCCAGGTGAGAGCGAAGGATGCGGCGTACATGGTCATCCCGTACGCGCCCGAGGGGAAGCGCGAAGAGCTGATTCGTTCGGTGCTGAGCTGGTATTCCACGGACTTCGAGGGGCGGAGCCTCGCCGGTGACTACAGCGCCGAGCAGGTCACTCGGGCGCTCGGCGCGGAGGGTGCGAGCCAGCTCGTCGAGGCCTTGGACGAGAAAATGACTCCGGCCGCGATGGTCAAGATCGCAGAGATCATCGGGGAGAGTGGTGACGACGGCACCAAGAAGCGTGCGGGCGATCGTTTGGTCGCCATCGAACGGGAGATGGAAAAGTCGAGCTTCGTCAAATGGCTCGCGGGCGAGATCCGCACGTCGCTCGAAGCGTCGAACGAGCCTGCCGATGACCAGCGCGTCAATGCTTTGGCGCTCTTCAATCGAGAGAACTACATCAACAATGGCGCGCTCCCCGCGATGCGGCACCTGGGCGATCAGGACGCGGTGACCACCAGGCTCCTGCAGATCGCCGACACGAAACCGGGCCCCGAGGATTCCGAGTCTTGGGTCGACCGGCTCAACGCCCGTCGCGCCACCGCGCTCAAGGCGCTCGAGGGGCATGTGAGTCGGCCGCATCTCAATCGACTTCTGTCGATCGCGCTCGACGCCGACAACCCAATCGAGGTGCGGGACTACGCGTTCGACCGCGTCGGAGACATTCATAGCCGGGCGGCAATTTCCCGCCTTTGGCCTCTCGTCGAACAGGTGGGGTGCACTGCGGCAGGCTGTACGTCCGCGAATAAGCTCGACAAACGGCTTCGGTGGCGCGCCGGAGAATTGGTGCTGTCTCTATCCGGCCCGTCGATAATTGAGCAGTTTTCTCAACGATTACCCTCTGCCTCGGGTATTCAGTACGAGCCTGAGGAGCTCGAAGGGTATGCGACGCGCATGAGTCAGATGACACCTCCACCTACATCGACGGTCACGGCGCTGCTCGATTCGCAACTGTGGTGGAATCGTGTGGTCGCATTGCGCTATCTTGAACGGAGAGGTGGGGAGGCAGACATTCCTGCCATGCAACGGCTGAAGTCGGATGAGGTGGAAGTATCGGGTGAGGGCTGGTCAGAGCTGAACCCGCCGGTGAAGACGGTGGGGCAGGTCGCCGAAGCCGCGATCAATTCGCTTCGAACGCGGGAGCAAGGTGACGCAAAGTGAGTAGTCGACGAGATGGGTGATCAGGGCGACAGAAAAACCGTGCGTGCTTTTCAGTGCCGCGACTATCTCTTTGAGATCTACGATCGGATGGGCCGCGAGCTCGGCTGCTCGGTCGACTATTTGATCAACGAAGCCATGCGCGAATATGCGCGGGCTCGGGAGCAGACGGTCGCCGCCATCGATACCCGAGAGGCTCTCGGCTCCGCCGTGATGGGAGCTTCATCGATCGCGACGCAGCACGTCGATCCGCGCCCGGCACCGATGCTCACTCCTGTCCCCCCGCGTCCGATGTCACCGCCCGCCGTGACGATGCCTCCGCCGTTACCCGGCCACCGTCCCTCGCAATCCTCCGGTCGACAGACGCTGGTTCTCAAGTTCAACGGGCAGCAATTCCCGATCGAGAAGGACGAATTCATCATCGGCCGCGGTGCCCGCTCAGCCGACCTCGCAATTCGTGATGGAAACATCTCCCGCCGACACGCCGCGGTCGTGTTCCACGACGGCGTGTACTTCATGAAGGACCTGGGCAGCACGAACGGAATCGAGTACGCAGGTCAACGTGTCGAATCCAAGCGGATTGAAGAGGGCGACGTCTACCACATCTGTGACTACGAGCTTCGCTTCTCCTATCAGTGAGCGCAGGGCTCCGCGGG
>Ga0209536_100014613_pt1 | contig 11261 bp, 11 predicted proteins | sample DeeMarSeWOR28_12_FD_187461 | JGI IMG/M metagenome (GOLD analysis project Ga0209536, IMG submission 187461) | Marine sediment microbial communities from White Oak River estuary, North Carolina - WOR-2-8_12 (SPAdes) (version 2) | ecosystem: Environmental > Aquatic > Marine > Intertidal zone >... | reverse complement strand
AACGACTCAAGGTTCTACAAGCATCTTCCCCAACAAACCCAAGATAAAACATTATACTATTTCACTAATAACGGTAATAAAATTTGTTCCACAAACAAACATACTAAAATAAAAATTCAAGACAAAAAAAACAAAAAACAAAACATTCACAGATACATCAAAAAATTAAATCCTATTAACAAACACAACAAGAACACTTCTCTAAAACCTAAAAATGTATAAAATGGAGTATTAAATCAAGAAAAATTAATCACATCACAATAAAAGTTGATGGTATAACAGAAACCAAATCTAAGGATTTACGCTCTTAATGATTAATAAACCAAGAAAAATGGTTGATGCTTATTCAAAAGGATAATAACAACGTAGAACGTAGAATAAATTGATTAAAATGTCTACAAAAAATTGTCAGAAATGTAAAACAGCAGTAAATGAAGATGCAGAATTTTGTCCAAATTGTGGAGCACCCTTGAAAGTTACTTCAACAGAAAATCCGTTAATGGTAGTTACAACATCTACAATACCAGGTTATGAGATCGTAAAAGCCTTGGGAATCGTTCATGGGATGACAGTAAGAACTAGAGGCGTTGGTGGAAAAATAATGGCAGGGATTGAAGGAATGTTTGGAGGTGAAGTAACATCATATAGTTCTGAAGCTGAAAAAGCTCGAAAAGAGTCAATGCAAAGATTAATTGACAACGCAAAAAGCATTGCTGCAGATGCCATAGTTCGCACAGATTTTGAAACAAGCGATATACTAAACGGAACAGCCACAATATTTTCCGCCTACGGAACCGCTGTAATAATAAGACCCATTAAAAAGTAGAGCCACAGAAATTAAGTAACAGAAAGTCTACAGATTCTATGTAACTGAAAGAAATCAATTAAATTCAGGAATACAGAGAAGCGCTAGGAAAGGAAAAAATGAAAACCCTCCACATCTCACCGAATGTGGACACTTCTCTGTTTTCCCTGAAAGGTGAACCAAATAGTAAATTATTCTATTTCCAGCAAAGAAAAGCCGGTTAACACTATATTGCTTCTACATTTATTGCAACGAATAATCAGATTCTCTAAAACGTTGTCTCTAAGTTTGGCTTCTAAAATAGAGTAAACCGCCTCTGTCTCATCATCGGGAGAAATAAATGCTCCACAACAAGGACATACGAAATCTCCCTTTCCTTCAAGTTTAATCAAATCCAAATTATGTATAAATGACTGTTTCATTTCTTGTCCCCTGATGTGTATCAGTAGTGCACACTTCTTACTGCACATCTATGATAGAAAAAATAAATAAGTTTAATGTTTACAATGTAAGACACTGTAATACAGTTCACATTTATTAATCTCAATGAAAAATTTTTTTATTAATAAAAGAAGATTATTCAAAATGTTTTAAAAGATAACGCATTCCAAGGCATATAGAGACCTATACACAATTGCTTTATGACATCATATAAAATAGTGCTCGTATACAAAGTGGGTTTAGAAATTTAGGGAGGGATTAACCCAATGCCAAAAAAAATAGTTGTAGACACTTCGATAATTATTGACAAAAAGATGCCTGAAATCATTGAAAAAGAAAAACCAGAGGAAATAATAATTCCAAACATAGTTTTAGACGAATTACAAGCACAGGCGTCTAAAGGAAGAGATGAGGGATATCTTGGTTTAGAACAAATTAAAGAAACCAGAAAAATTTGCCAAGAAAAACAAATTAAACTAAGCTTTAAAGGTGAACGCCCAACTTTAAACGATATCAAACTAGAGAGTAGCGGAAGATTAGACGCTCTAATTAGAGATGCAGCTAAACAAAATGATGCAATTCTGATAACTGCAGATTATGTTCAATCCTTAGTAGGCGAAGCAGAAGGAGTCAAAACCAAATACATTCAAAAAAAGAAAAAACCCATAAAACTAGGTTTCAAACGATTTTTTACAAAAGACACAATGTCCATTCACCTAAAACAAGGTGCATTCCCATTAGCTAAGAGGGGAGAACCAGGAAACTTCAACCTTGTTAAGATACGAAATAAAACACTATCTGAAAAAGAATTGAAAAACATGTTTAGACAAATAACTAGCACAGCAAGAAACGAAGAAAACTTTTTCATTGAAATAGATGAACCAGGGGCAACAGTTATCCAAATGGGAGAATATCGTGTCGCATTGGCTAAACCTCCTTTTTCAGATAAAATGGAAATCACAGTAGTACGACCGATAGTTAAATTGCGATTACAGGATTACCATCTTTCAAAAAAACTTCTGAACAGACTAAAATCAAGAGCAGAAGGTGTACTAATTGCGGGCCCACCTGGTTCAGGAAAAACAACTTTCGCTGGAAGTTTAGCAGATTTTTACTCAAGTCTAGGAAAAGTAACTAAAACCTTAGAGTCTCCAAGAGATTTGCAGGTAAGCTCAGAAATTACACAATATACTCCATTAAGAGGAGATTTTGCTAAAACCGCAAGCATTTTGCTCTTAGTTCGTCCAGATTACACTATTTTTGATGAATTAAGAGAAAGCGAAAATTTCAAAGTTTTTGCAGATATGAGACTAGCTGGAGTTGGAATGGTTGGAGTGGTACATTCATCAGGTGCAATAGATGCAATTAAACGATTTATAACCAGAGTAGAGCTGGGTATCATTCCATCTGTAATTGACACAGTAATATACATCAAGTATGGTAAAATCGAGAAAATCTATAATCTGTCCCTTACGGTTAAGGTGCCAACTGGAATGTATGAAGGAGATTTGGCTAGACCACTCGTAGAGGTTAGAGATTTTGAGTCAGGGCAACTTGAATACGAAATTTATACCTTCGGAAAAGAGAACGCAGTTGTTCCGATAAAAAAAATCGAAATTTCATATCCAGTTGAAGATTTGACCTTACAGCGATTAACAAAGGTTATACATCACTATGATAAGGGAGCACAAATCGAGTTGGTGGGTAAAAAGAGGGCACTAGTTAGAGTCAACAACAAAGCTATCCCAAAAATTATCGGAAAAAACGGGAAAAACATTTCAAAAATAGAAGAAAAGCTCAGCATTCGCATAGAGATAGAACCAAAATAAATTTATTACAAAAAAACGAAACGAAATTATTGCTTTTCTTTCTTCTAATAACAATAAAAGGAAGGGATTATATTTACATAATCCAGAATTGTTTCTACAATCGATGAAACCTTTTTTGGCGAATAAATGTGACTGACAAAAAGGAAATGGCAAAAAAATTCCAGTTCATTGCTACACTGATAGCTCTATTTTCTTTAGTGTTTGCAATTCTGTTTTTTTCCTTTGAATTCAACATTTTTCATATCGTTTTTTTAATCGTAGTCTTTATTGGACTAATTTTAAGTTCTTTTTCCCTTCTTTATTCATTACGCAACAGCTAATTTTGGTGTTAGGTTTGAAAGTTAATATTTCTCGCTTATTAATCCCTTTCAATCCGCAACCTCTAACCTTTGTTATTACTGATGTTTTTTAACTTACAACAAGAAGTGTTAGAGTAGACAATACAAACTCCTTTTTGCGGATTTTTAGAATTGTAGCCTTTAACTCTTCAGTATTTCCAGCTTTAACTGCTGCAATAATATCGTAAACTCCATAAAGCATGTAAACCTCTTCAACTCCCTCAAGTTCCATAATATCTTCTAACACCATCTCCAGTTTATCGGGTACAGTATTCATCATCACATATGCCAAAGACATAGAACATTCCCCACAAATAATATTTATAGAAGTTGCTTAAAAAGAAAAGAAGTCTTTTCATATGCACAAAATTGACTAATTATATTACTTTTAAGACAGATATTATTCTTGGACTGTGTTATGCAGCAAGTTTAAGTTTGTAAATTAAAAAAAATAGTTATTAATTTGGTTTTCTTTATTTTTTGTTTAATACCTTTAAGATATTAAAATAAAGAAAAATAACAAAACCCAATGTCTAAAAAAATTTTCCAAGTTATAAACAACCATTTTAGTCTAATCCGTAATTGCGTAATTTTGTTAATCTTAATCGCTTGAAGTATTAAAAATAACTTTTTTGTTGATATATGCATTCCAATAAAATATGTAAAGATACTGTTTAATATATGTCAGAAATATCGTTAAAACTTAATAATATTATTATTTTCTTCACATACAACTCTACATTCCTAGAGGAATTTCAATTGCAAGTTGACATAGATTTAATCAAACCCAGCCCATACCAACCAAGAATAATTTTTGACATAAACGAACTAAAAGAAGAAATTGAAAGCGACGGACTAATTAGCGAACTAGTTGTCCGTAAAAACGACGACAATTATGAGCTAATAGACGGAGAAAGAAGACTAAGAGCACTACGAGAACTAAAATGGAAACAAGTACCGGTTCGAGTAATCTCACTAAAAAAAGACATAATCAGACGATCAGTATATAAAGTCAACAAAGTCAGACAAAACTACACAGTTGAAGAAGAATCAAAGTATTTCAAAAAACTAACAGATGAAGGAATGACCCCGTGGGAAATCAGCAAAGAATTAAGCGTTGACTTCCATTGGGTCCAAGCACACCTAAATATTTTCAAATTCCCAGAATCTATCCAAAAAGCATTATGGACAGGACAAATTAGCACTTCTCACATGGTCGCTCTTGAAAATGTAATAGCCAGAAACACTGAAGAGGCAAAAACACTCATAAACGAAATTATCAACCGAAAACTTACTCTAAAAGAAACAAAAAAAATCATTAACACTCAAAAAGAAAAAGTAGAAGAGATGCGAATAGAAGCAGCCAAAGAATTTCTACCAGAAGTAGCCCCAAAGATAGCCAAACTAAAAACTGTTGAAGACTTCGAAAAAGCAGCCAAAGTTTTAAAGAAAACAGCAAAAAAAGTACGAGAAAAAACCATAACCCCAGAAGAAAAAGCAGCAATCGAAGAAAAAAAGAAACAAAAACAAGAAGAAATACTAAAACGCAAAAAAGAACAAGAAAAACTTGAAAAAATTCGAATAAAAAAAGAAGCAAAAAAATTAGTCCAACAACTCAAAGAAAAAGAAAGAGAAGCGATTGAAAAAGAAGTAGAAACAAAATTAAGGACTCAACTAAAAGAAGAAGCTCAACAACTAGTCGAACAAATGAAAGAAAAAGAACGAGCTAAAATCGAAAAAGAACTAAAAAAGAAAATCGAAAAAAATAGCCTAACCAAACTACAGAGAAACCTTAAACAACTCACCAAAAAAATCGAAACACTACAAAAAGAAAAAACAATTCTACTACAAAACAAAACTGCATTTCTTGAAGCACTAAACTTTAATTGTCCACACTGCAAAACCAGTTGTGTTGTATATCAAGAAGGAAAACAATACTTCGTAAAAAGAGTAGCAAAGGCGGCCATGATCCCAGAAAAAAACGTTGATTCTACGGCCCCACCCACAATATCCTCACCAAAATCACCAAACTAATTCCCCCGGTAATCAAAAAAACGCAGATATACCCAAAATGCAGGGGTATTAAAAAAACCAAATCTGTCCACAGATAAAGCAAGCAATATCATAATATAGAAATGAAAAGTAACACAACTCCCGCAGACAATGGGATAGCCAAATTATCATCAATCTGCAAAGGAAGAGACTCAATAAGCATTCCAACGGTTACCGCAACCAAGGCATTTAGAGTATTCACAAATAAAATTGATCCAAAAAATGCACATACAAAACCACAAATTGTACCCTCAAATGTCTTTTTTCTGTTAAAGGGTAAGGGAATTTTTCCAAAAACCTTTCCAAAAATGTTAGCCATACTGTCTCCAAGAGTCAGAACAGTAATAGACGCGTAAGCAATTGAGGGTGGAAAAAAGAGAAGTGAAAGAGTGATCCCCAATGTGAATGCAATCGGAGCGGTAGCAAAATATTTTACTTCAAAAACAGATTTTGCAGCTTTTTGAGTTACGGTTGAAAATATTGGAAAATTTATTTCATAACCTCTAGCCACTTCAGAGATCGTATACACAACAATTACCAGAAAAAGTCCCACAGAAACCAAATAGGTACTCAAAAACTGGACACAAACTAGAGGTATTAGGAAACCACTTATGTGAATTACTTTTCTTAGGATTTCACTGTTTGAAAGTCCTGAATTCGCGAACTGTAAAGTAACCAATTTTGAATCCTATTAAGCTCTTCTGACATTTTTATTAGCGGTTATTTCAAACCGAACAATATTACAACCAAGGATCTATATACACAATAATGCGGGTTTGCTAGAATATTCAAGTAATTATTTTTAAATGAAAATTTGTGACGGCATTTTTGTGAATGCTAATTTATTTCCGATAAAACTTATTCAAACCGCCACGAAAAGCTAAAAGCGCATTTATCTAAGTTTAAAAATAGTAAGAATTCGAAATTCAGAAATTGGACGCTAAACAACAATAACATATGAAGTAGGAGCCTTAGGAATTGAAATACCGAAACATGGGTACATTAGAGTGGAAAGTCTCAGCCTTAGGATTCGGATGTATGAGGTTACCAGCTAGAAGAATTAACAAACTAAGAGCAAAAACCAACGAATCAATCAACCTAATCCGCTACGGAATAGACCAAGGAATCAATTACATTGACACAGCATGGCCATATCACCTAGGTGACAGCGAAAAAATAATCGGACAAGCTCTAAAGGACGGCTACCGAGAAAAAGTTCACCTAGTCACTAAACTACCCATGTTTATGGTTAGAAATCCAAACCATTTTGACAAGTATTTAAAAACCCAGATGAAAAGACTGCAAACAGACTACTTAGACGGCTATTTATTTCATGCACTAAATAGAGGACAATTTAATAAAATAAAAAATTTTAAATTAATTGAAAAAATGGAGAAGGCAAAAAATGAAGGATTTATTCACCACATAGGCTTCTCTTTCCACGACACTCTACCAGTATTTAAAGAAATAATAGATTATTTCCCATGGGACATTACCCAAATCCAATACAACTATGTCGACACTTGCGTTCAAGCAACAACAGAAGGACTAGAATATGCACACAAAAAAGGTATCGCAGTGGTTATTATGGAACCGTTAAAAGGTGGAAGTTTAGCTAATCCCCCACAAGAAATTCTAAATGAAATGAACAAAGTAAAAAATAAAAGAACTCCAGTTGATTGGGCACTTCAATTCTTGTGGAATAAACCTGAAATATCAACGGTACTTAGCGGCATGAGTTCTAAAAAAATGGTTCAAGAAAACTGCAACAGTGCAGATCATTCTGGAATCAAATCATTGTCAACTCAAGATGAGAAAATAATTCAACAAGTTTCTAACATATATGCCAGAAAAATTGTTGTTCCATGCACAGCCTGCAGATATTGTATGCCCTGCCCTGCAGGTGTAAATATTCCTCAAAATTTTGCCTGTCTAAACAATGTTTCATTAGAAACAAGTCGAATTCGAAGATTTCTAGCAAGAAGAGATTATAGAAAACTTCAAAATTCAAAGAAGAAAGTGGACATTAACAATCCTAATGGAAATGCAACTCTGTGCATTAAATGTAACTTGTGTGTGGAAAAATGCCCACAAAAAATTAACATACCACTTGAACTCGATAAAGTAAAAAAGATTTTTGAAAAAAGAAAAGCTTTGTTTTAAGTTCTAATTGTTAACAATGAATAAGTTTCAAAAAAATAACCTAAATGCTAGATTAAAGTTTAGCAACCAAAGCCCAACAGCTATAACTTAGTGAATGAAAAAATAGTTTAATTAAAACTGGTTTATACCAAAAAGCTCGTTTACAGGTTTCTTTTTTCTTGCTTTTGGTGTTTCTGCAGGGTAACCTAGAGTGACTAAAGCAACAACCTTCCAATCTTTAGGAATTTTAAGCAAATCTTTAACTTTTTTTTCATTAAAACTTCCAATCCAACATGATCCTAAACCTAAGCTCCAAGCCGCCAGAATCATATTCTCCAAAGCAATCGTAGTATCAATGGTTGCCCATTTTCCAGTCAAAAGAGCGTTAATATTTGCACAACCTACAATAACCACTGGAGCCTTTGTAAGAAAACGACTAAATCGTCCAGGGAGTCCTTGTTTAAGTTTTGAATCATCTAAAATAATAAACCGATAGGGTTGCCTATTTGCTGCAGAAGGCGACTGTCTACCTACCTCAACAATCTTATCTAAAACATCTTTCGGAATCTCTTTATCTTTGTAACGCCGAACACTTCTCCGACTCAAAATAAGATCATACAGAGACATAACCACACCATTCTTCCAAGATCTCGTTCTTATATTTCTTTTGAAAATAAATTTGCGATAAGCAATTGGAGCTCGGAAAATTGGGGTGTAAAAATACCGTAATGAAGTAAATTCTAAGTTCGATAACTCCCATGCCATAACTAATTTGTAGCGGGCCAATTTTTTTATTATATGTTTTCGTAAGTCATAATATTTAAATTATAGTTGATTCTAGTTATTTTTGAATTCAGCGGGAGAGAGGTAAAAAATGAAAAGCATTCTTAGAAATAAAAAAGCGCTAAGCCCAGTAGTCGCAGCCATCATATTGATCGCAGTAACAGTCGCAGTCTCAATTGCAGTAGCCGCATGGATGGGATCATTAACCATTGGATTTATGGAAACAAGCGAATTAACAATCACTGATGTAGATTTCACTATTGGCGATCCTTCAGGATACATAATAGTGCAGGTGACCAATTCAGGAACAAGTCCTTTTACTGTCAATAGAATAAGAGTCAACGGTGAAAACGCAGGCATTTGGTCATCCGGAACGTCAAACACAGTTAACCCAGGTGCTGTTGAAACATTTACAATAACTCAACCTATAGTAGCAGGTAACAAATATGCTGTGTCCTTGTATGATATCGATAGTACCATGATAGGAGCTCACACAGCAACAGCATAAAACCATAAAAAGATAATTAACCAATTTTGAAAAATAAGAACAACTTACTGTCCAAAGCAATAATCTAATTCGTTTTTTTTAAGTTTTTTGTTGATTTGTACTACAAGTTGATTTTGAAAATTTGTTGATTGACCTCAATAGAGTTTTTTTATTTTTTGATTAATTTTATCGCAGTCTTTGTTATTAATAATGCTATTTTTACAGAAATTTAATTGTTGTTTGTTTTTTGATATTACTTACGGTCACATCAACCTTTTTATTTGAAATTACAATCTATAACTATCTATAATATGTCCAATACAAGACATATTGTATAATCGTAGAACATAACAACACAAAAAATAATAAAAGAAGGAAAATAAAAAATGAAAACACAAGAACTAAGAAAAGTAGACAAACAACTCACAAGAGGCTTACTAGACATAATAGTCCTCGAACTGCTAAGATCAGAAGCCATGCACGGCTATAAAATAATCACAGCCATACGCAGAAACTTTGGAGCTTACTTTGGCCCAAGCACAATCTACCCATTCCTAAATGAACTGCAGGAAAAAGGTTACATAACAAGCCAATGGGATACAAACCATGACAGACCACGAAAAGTATACACCATCACCTCAGAAGGAAAAAACATGCTAACAGGAATCGAACAATCCTTCTCAACAATAGTATCCCGACTAAGCCGAATGGGACTAAATAGACTTCATACAATTAACAGCCCAAATAACACAATGATCAACCAAATTGGAATAAAATAAATATCATAAAAAAAATTTCATGCACACACTAATAGCAAATGACTCAATAGAGACAAAATACCAGAATCCAACAGCATAAAGAGCCCATTAAAAATAGCTCACAGTTATCTCAAACACATCAGTTACAGTTCATAAAAAAGTTCTAAAAAAATGAGAACATTTTAAGACCATATTCAAAACAGTTAATTTACCTGACAGGTGACAACAGCAAAAACATGCAATGAATTTATACTTGTTTTTCAAAAGATTAAGTATCAAAAGTAAAGCGATAAAATAACTATTGCTCTAGGACATGCTGTAGAATCTCATCGAAATCGAAGTAAAGGTCAAAACAGATTTTGCATTCATAAGGAAAGCCTTGACAATTTGCCCATGACCCACATAGAGCCTTGGCGAAAGTACACCAATCTTCTTTTCCAGCATTTTTTATTAAATGATGTATGATTCGTTTTTTCCAAACATTCCGAATTTTCCCAAAAACCATGTTTTCACCCTAAAACATCGAATCTTTGTAATTAAACCTTATTTTGCTCCCAGTTTTCTTACATAACAACTTTTTGAGTACAGGAAAAACAATTCCCATTATAAATCGTAACATAATTAATGGTTTGAGATATTAAGAGTTATGAAACTATTTTCTAGAAAATAAATTAAACAGAATAAAAGTCGGTACACACACGAACAAAAAAGTAGATAAGGAATTTTTTTAACTATAGCTCCAGTATTTCTTTGTGACAAACGCCCGTGCAATATTAAAATATTTAGAATTAGTCTTTACTAATGTCACAAAAGGTTATGGTTTTTTAAGAATCTTGTGGCGATTTAACCTTTTAAAGCTGAATTCCAATTGTTTTTAACTCGTTTCTTTGACTATCTTGTGCTTCAGAAAGTAGAGACCTGTACATTTTGAGTACTGTTAGTCCACTTTCAGTTAATTCGAAAAAGGTTTTAAAGTTGCCAAAATTCTGTATTCTAATAAGGCCAGAATCCTTGAGTAGGGTTAGATGTTGATTCAGTTGAGCTTCTTTTAGATTAACTCGTTCACTTAAACTATACAAATTCATTGGACCTTTAGAAGCCAAGTGACATAGTATCTCAGTGCAAACCTGCAACTTCGATCTATTCATTCTAACACTTTCCTCTAAAATGACGTCCTCTTTATCAAACCATAGTTATACGTGTTATGAATTAGCAATAAGAATACAGGATTAACAATTTACTTACAGTTCTGTATTAGAATTTATTCAAAAAAACTATCTTTTGGATTAAAAAAATATTCAAAAGAAAATTCAATAAAAAGCCCTTTTAGGCAATTCAAAATCTCTTTTAAACCAGTAACTATTTGTAAGAAAGAGTTAATCACGTATAGACTGGAGAATTGAATTTGAATCACTTTTCTCGACTTAATTGGATTATAATACTGGTAATTGGCAGGTAATTGTAGTGACAAATCCGCTTATTTTTGTTTTCGGGGTTGGAATGTTTGCAATTCTAGTAGCGGGCTACATTACACGATGGATACTTAAACGTGAATCAGGGACATCTCGAATGCAAGAGGTAAATAGTTACATAATTTCTGGGACAAACATTTACCTAAAAAGACAA
>Ga0209536_100014612_pt1 | contig 11262 bp, 7 predicted proteins | sample DeeMarSeWOR28_12_FD_187461 | JGI IMG/M metagenome (GOLD analysis project Ga0209536, IMG submission 187461) | Marine sediment microbial communities from White Oak River estuary, North Carolina - WOR-2-8_12 (SPAdes) (version 2) | ecosystem: Environmental > Aquatic > Marine > Intertidal zone >... | reverse complement strand
CTTCCTAGCAAGGCTTCGGAGGATCCAAACGCCCACGGCTTCGCAACATAGAACCCGGATGCCGCAATAGAAAGCTGCTTGGGGAGCCTGGGGGGAGCCTGGGGCGACCCGTTCGACCGAGCTCACGACAGGCCTTTCGTAGCGAAGCCAATAGGTTAGTGCCTCTAAGCACACCGCCATGGCCGGTGCATGGGGTAGCCGTGTCAAAGCAAGCGCGATAAATTGCCAGGTTGTCACAACGACTTTGAAACTGCGCTCTTACGTGTCTTCGCCACTCCCGGATCACCCCAGCTCCGACCGTACCCTATCGGCAACTGCGGAATCCGGGTTAAGCGAGAATGGATATTCGCGGAAAGGCAAGCGCCTTGTCGCCTTCCGCAAAAATCCAAAAACATCAAAGCGTTACACGACCCGCCTCGAGCACAAAAAAGCGCAATTCGGCCTGCTGGTAGATATTAAGACTTTACAGTGGTACAGGTAAATTTATGCCGCCTTATGAAGTTTATGTTCGATGTACGGAATGTCATGGCGAGCATCCAATGCGCGTCAAGATTTTTTTAGAGAACGGTCCGGAGGAAAAGCAGAGCATTGCCGAAACCTTCCAGGGAAGCTCCTTTCCCCCGCAAGTTTCCGCAGTACGGGGGCACGATTCGCTCTGCCCTAAGACCGGGAGGTCATTTGCGCAGGAAGATGATGACCTCATATATCTCGTGCCACACCCATGGAGTAGGTATCGTTACACCTACTCGTCGTAAAAGCTGGCTCTATTACGAACGGGCACGCTAGCCTCAGCCCTAACGGAGGGCGACCAGAGCGTCGCCGACGACCGCGCCCGAGCCGGCCGGCAAGACGAAGAGAGGATTGATTTCCAACTCGCCGATCTGTTCCTGCCACTCGTAAGCGATCTGCCCGACCTGGCAGATGACTCGCGCGAGCGCCTCCAAATCGGCGGGCGGGCGACCGCGGAAGGCGGTCAAAATTCGGTAGCCACGAATTTTTCCGATCATCTCGTGAGCTTCGGCCACTGTCAGCGGCGCCGGCCACACCACAACGTCCTTGATCGCCTCGACAAGGACGCCGCCGAGGCCAAAAGTCACCACGGGGCCGAAGCGCAGATCCTGGCGCACCCCCACGATGACTTCCCGCATCTCTCCGCCAATCATTTCCTCCACCAGGACGCCGTCCAGTTGCGCCTTCGGATTCCATTTTTTTGCCTTGTCCAGAATTTCATCGAAGGCTCGCTCCACTTCCTCCGGGCTGTTAAGGCCAAGACGGATCACGCCAGCCTCGGTTTTGTGGAGCAGATCCGGAGAGGAGGCCTTCATAACTACAGGGCCGTCAATACCACCGGCTATGGTTCGGGCTTCCGCGGCGTTTCCAGCCAGACCGCCACGGGGCACGGCCAGCCCCCAATCCTTCAACACCCCCTTTGCCTCCACCTCGCTCAAGGCCTTCCGTCCTTGATCCTTTACCAGGGCGAGGATTTTGTCGGCCTCGGACGTAACACGCGCTCCTTTGTCCCTCGCAGCCGGCTGAATGGACTGCACCCGCTCACGCGTGGCCACGTACTGAGCCATCTTACCCAGGGCTCGCATTCCCCGCGCCGGTTCGGGGAATACCGGTACGTCCGCTTCGATGAGGATTTGTCGCACATGGGGTTGGGGAAGCGGAAACCAAGTGACCATAATCAATTTATCGGTGGTGCGCGCTATGTGCGCGATGTCGGTGGCAAGTTTTTCATGGGCACCGGGCATGATTCCTAGGAAGATTACCAGATTGTCCACATTCGAATCGGCAAGAATTAGTTCCGCCGCGCCCTTGAGCAGTCCTGGCCTGGCCACGATCTCCGCCGTGAGATCCATGGGATTGGCAATAGTCGCAAACGGCGGCACCACTTTTTTCAGCGCCTCCTTTGTACGGTCGGAAAGATCGGCGAATTCCAGCCCCCATTCACTGCCCACATCCGCCATCAGGATTCCCGCGGCCCCGGAATTAGTGATGATTTGCACACGCTTTCCACGAGGTCTGCGCGCGGACTGAGAAAGCACTGCAAGGTCGAAGAGTTCGTCCAGGCTCTCGGCGCGCAGCACTCCGTTCTGGGAGAACACCGCCTGATAAACCTCATCCGTGCCGACCATCGATCCTGTGTGAGACACGCTCGCCTTGGCGCCCGCTTCGGAACGGCCCACTTTCATGATGATCAATGGCTTGTCGAGTATCAACGCCCGGCGCGCCGCCGCCTGAAACGCCTGGCCGTCACGGGCGTCCTCCAGGTATCCCAGAACCAGGCGAACCTCCGGGTCCTCCAAGACATATTGCAAATAGTCTGTGAAGCTCAACACGCATTCGTTACCGGTGGTGATCCAGTAGCGGAATCCGAGCGCTCGCTCCGGCGCGGCGCCGAGAATGTACGAACTCAGCGCTCCGCTCTGACTAATGAACGCCGCCGGACCCGGCTCTGGGAATCCGGCATCAAGGCCGACGGTGAAAGAAGCCGTCACCTTTTCCGGAAAGTAGACGAAGCCTGAACAATTGGGGCCGCAGAGCGCGATGCCGTGCTCGAAGGCAACCCGCTTCAACTCCTCTTGCAGGTGGATTCCCTCACCGCCGATTTCGGCGAAGCCAGAGCTGATGATGGACGCGGCCTTGACCCCTTTGGCGCCGCATTCAGCGAGGGTGCCAGGAACAGCAGCCGCTGGCAGAGTGATAACCGCCAAGTCGACCTCGCCGGGGATTTCGGCAAGGCTGGCGTAGCACCGCACCCCTCCCACGTCCTGGTATTTGGGATTGACGGGGTAGATGTTGCCCGCGTAGCCGAATTCGCGAAAAAAACGAAAAGGCCTGCCGCTAAGCTTGGTTGGCTCGTTGGAAACGCCGATCAGGGCTACTGAACGGGGGTGGAACAGAGTCTTGAGGTCTAGCGACTTTTGCATCGTTACCGCTTGCCCGCCTTTTGCGTTAGCCAGGACGGAGGGACAAAGTCCTTCAGGTCCAGGCGTTCGAAAACGTCCTTGGCGACCCTGTGGCGCGGCGTAAACGTATCTAAACGAGGCTTCGCCGTAGCGTCAATGCCCATCTTGGCCGACACACCGTCCTTCAAATTTGACGGATCGAGATCCGAGCCACCGACGTTGCTGATGATCATGACGTCCCGGTCCGCCTGGCAGCGCGTGCCCACGGCCCACTGGACCCGCTGATCGTTGAAGATGTCGATATCGTGGTCGACGACGATCACGTGCTTCATGTACAGATCCGAACCGAGGATGGCCAGGATCGCGTTTTTCCCCTGCCCCTCGGTTTTTTTCTCGATGGACACATAAACCGTAAACGGGGCCGGAATCCTGACCCCTTTGACTGAAGGCACCATGGCGCGGACCGAGCGATAGAGATTGGCTTCCATGGGAATCGTGGAAAGGAGCAGATGATCAATGTGGCCCACCGAGATGTCGTGCAGCCAGGCATCCTTACGATGCGTCACCGCCTTGACGTGAAACACCTCCCGCTTGCGGCTCCCTAAGGAATAGCCGGTAAACTCGCCGAACGGTCCCTCGTCCACTCTTTCAAATGGCAGGATCTCTCCTTCGAGAATGATTTCCGCGCGCGCCGGAACCTTGAGATCCATGGTCTCCGCCGGCACCACTTCCATCGCTTCGCCCGCGAGCGCGCCCATGAGATAGAACTCTTCCTCATCCATGGAGCCGATGTTCAGCGCTCCCAGACTCCAGGCGGGATGCGCCCCCAGGATAACCGCAAGCTTTAGGGGTTGCTTCATTTTTTCTGCGTTCGTGTAGCACTCCCACAAATGCTTGGCCAATGTCAGATGGATGGAGGTGTGGTTCTTGTCAATGAACATGAGCCGGTTAAAGCTGCAGTTCAGCCGGCCGCTTACGGGATCCTGGGCCAAGGTGATCCCGGCTGTCAGATAGGGGCCGGCGTCATCTTGGTGGTGGACAATCTGTGGCAGAGCCCGCAGGTCCACCTGATCCCCCTTCACAATGACTTCCTTGACGGGTCCGGTGGAAACCTCCTTGGGCGGGATGGGGCGCTCGATGCGCCGCAAATAGGTCGCCACCGCGCTGCGTGGCTCACTGCCAATGGCCGAGGCCAGGCGCCGGCGTCCAGCGTGCACATTGGTCACGACAGGAAATTTTGTGCCTTTCACCTTTTCAAACACCAAAATGGGAAAACGCCGCTCTTGTTCCAACTTGGCGACCAGAGTCGTGATTTCGAAGCGCGGATCGACCTCCTTGCTGATGGTCAAGACCTCCTCCGGAAACTCCTGGCGGACTTTTTCTATGAAGCTACGAAGATCGTTCACGGTGCGGTTCTCCTCTAAACAATAACGTAAGCGCTTGCGACCCGGACTTGCGCTCTGCCTAACGGTTCACTCGACGATTTTCGGACTCTCCTCGTCCAGAAACTGGTGGCTGCAGTAGGGACAGAGGAGCTTGATCTTTTTATGCCGGAGCTCTTGCCAATGACAATAAAAATCGCCTTTGCACTGGGGACAGGTAACCCAAAAAATTTTCGTCACGATTGTCCTCCTACTGGTAACACAAAAATCCGAAACAAACTTGAAGTCCGATAAATCTCAGACCAGGAAAATCCAAAACGCCGAATCTGACAGAGGCAAGTTTTGAAGTTTATTATTTTTGCTCATTTAAATTTGTTCTGGCTTTCGGATTTCGTGCTTCGAATTTATACCTTTGGCATCCGGTCCACCGTCGCACGGGCGATAAAATCCTCAAGCCGCGTTTTTTCCATGGCGCTCTTGGGCACCTCGACGCGGGCCTCGAAGGGCCGCTGCACCGGTCGGGTCGCGTCGATAATCATCTTTGCGGTCATGATGTTGTCCGACTGGGACGGATCCAGCGTATTGCCCTTGACGTTCTTGATGACGTCGACATCCTGGTCCGCCTGGACCCGGGTCGCCATCGCCCATAGGACCTCTTCTTCATTGTAAATGTTGATGTCGGAGTCGACGACGACGACATGCTTGACGAAATCGCAGCCCCCCAGGGCTGCCAGGGCTGCCTGTTTGGTCTCACCGTCCACTTTCTTGTCGATGGAGATATAGCAGTTGAAACGGCAACCGCCGGAAATTGGAAAGTAAACCGCTTTGGTGGTCGGCACGATGCCACGGATCAAGTTAAAAAGGCTACCCTCTTTAGGAATGCCGCCCAGTACCCAAGTGTCTCGGTGACCGGTAAAAATATGTTGGAACACGGCATCCCTGCGATGGGTCAACGCGGAAACTTCAATGACGTTGCGCAGCCGCTGCGGACCGTAGTAACCGGTAAACTCGCCAAACGGCCCTTCGATCTCTTTGACATTGGGAAGAATATGCCCCTCGATCACCATCTCGGCATCCGCCGGCACCAGGAAATTCTCGCCTAGCGTCTCCGCAGGCGTCAATCGCAGCGGCGCTCCCATGATGGCGCCAACCCGCGCGTAGTCGTCGACGCCAAACGGCGAGACGTTCAACGCGCCGAGATAAAAAGCAGGGTGGTGGCTGATCACGATGGCGACAGGCGTGGGGCGGTTTTGTTCTTCGTGCTTGCGGTGGATCTGCCAGTTGTGCCGCGGGGACATATGGAGGCCGAGCTTTCTCGGCCCCTTCACCATCGTGCGTTGGAAAGCAATGTTGTAAAACCCGCCTTCGGGATCTCGGACCACCGGCGTCATGTCGATATAAGGCGCGGGATCCATCGCATGATGGCGCACCACGGGCAGTTCGTAAATATTGACCTGATCGCCGCGCTTGATGACCTGCTTCACCGGGGCCGCGCTTTTCGCAACGGTCACCGGGGGAAGGAGTTGATCCTCCCGGCGCGCGTATTCGAGACTCAGCGGCAGACCTTCATCTTCCGGCTTCATGCCCAGCGCTAGGGCGCAGCGCTGGCGCGTCGCGAAGACATTGCTCAGGAGCGGGAAAGCCGACGGCTTACCCCGCATGTCGAGCGGGTTTTCAAAGAACAAAACCGGAAATTTTCTTTCATTCTCCAGATGCTGCAGCAGAGCCGTGACCTGGAAACTCGCCGGGGCAATTTTCCCTTCGACACGATGGAAGTCGTGAGGCAATCGCGCTTCGAGCTGTTCGAGAAAACCGCGCAGGTGTTTTTGTTCTTCGGATGCCGGCTGTTCGGACCACGTTTCGGCTGCGGACCCAACCTTGGCGACGCGCGCCTTTTTCGCCGATGCTTTCATCCTGGGACGGTTCCCTTCAACATTGCCGCTCTGAGACTTTTTCCGCTGATCTTTTTGTCAGCCTTTCAAGATCTTGAAGTCGCGGGACCACCGAATCGCGCCGGTGTTCCGGCAATCCTCTCCTGGCCACCGCAACCCAGGGCTCACCCAGCCAACTTCTCAATGGCCACACGCATCCCCGGCGAGGCGACAACGGCCTATTTTTGTTTCACAGGCGGTGTGACTTCCAAACCCGCCAGTTGTCCCAGAGCCCTTTTGACATAGACCTTCGTCATCCGCTTCCGATACCAGTAGTCCAAATCCGCGTTGTCCACTGGATGCGAGACCTTGGCGGCGGCTTCAGCAACTGCCTCGATGCGCTCGAGCGTCACTTTTTGCTGATGCAGGATAGGCGCCACTTCGACCACGACCGGCGCCGAAGCGACGGCGGTGAGCACGACTTTTGCCCAGGTGCAAAGATCATCCTTGAATGCCATGGCAGCCGCCACGCCGAGCACGGGAAAGTCGAAAGAGCCGCGGCGGCGCAGTTTGAGATAAACATTGCGACTGCCGAACACTTTCCGTGGTATCAAAATCGCCTGCAGCAGTTCATCGTTTTTCTTCGCCAGGAAATTGATGCCGTCGTTGCGATATAACTGGTCAAACCGAACACGACGGCTAGCTTCGCGCCCAACCAGCACCGCCTCGGCATCCAAACTGCAAAAGACCGGAGCCGTGTCAGAAGAAAACACCGCAAGGCATAGCTTACTCTTTGGGGCAACGAGACAGATCTGGCCGTCTTTTTTCAGACAAAAGCCCGCCGCGTTACGCCAGAAGAAGCTCTGGTCATAATAGTTGCAGCGGGTGTCGACAAGAACGTTACCCCCGATAGTTCCCGCATTGCGGAGCTGCGGACTGGAAACCGAAACGGCCGCCTGCGCGAGAGCCGGGAACAGCTCGTTGATTTGCGCATGGCGGGCGACCGCAGTTAAAGTTTCGCCGGCGCCGATCCACAGTCCGTCCTTATCATCGCCGCGGATTCCTTTGATCTCGGGCAGAGAGTTCAACGAGACCACGTGTTTCGGAGTGAACTGGCCCCGCTTCATCTTGGGATAGAGATCGGTTCCGCCCGCTACAGCCATGGCGTCATCGCCCAACTCTGCAAGCAGACGGGCCGCCTCTTGCAGCGATTTAGGTTTTACGTAATTGAATTCTGGTAATCTCAGCATTTCCTGTCTCTGTTTTTGTTTCCGTCTGTAACCCTACCTCGCCCGGTCCGCGTCAACTCTTTTGCGCCACCGCTACGCCTTCGCCCGGTTGCCACTTGACCGGCGGCGGAAAGTCAAACGTCGGCACGGACACCCCTTTATAACGGCCCTCAAGCGCCCTCAACACTTTATCCGGCGTAATCGGAATCTCATCGATTCTGACACCGATCGCATCGTAGAGCGCATTCGCCACCGCCGGCACGACCGGCAGAAGCGGTCCCTGCCCGGCTTCCTTCGCCCCATAGGGACCTTCGGGATCGTTGGTCTCTACAAGTATCGTTTCGATTTCAGGCGTCTCCAGCGCCGTCGGACTCTTGTAGTCCAACATCGAAGGAATCTTGTGCAGCCCGTTTTTTCTGAAGACCTGCTCCTCCATCAACGCTTCGCCCAATGCCATGTAAACGCTGCCTTCGGTCTGCCCTTCCATGAGCAAGGGGTTAAAAGCCCTGCCGCAATCATGCGCGATCCAGATCTTGTCGATTTTGATCTCGCCTGTGTCAGGGTCGCATTGAAGCTCCACAACCGAGGTCGTGAACGTGTAAGCCGGTGTAGGACCGACGCCGGACCCTTTATACTTAAGAGTATGAGGGGGCGGCGTATAGCTTCCCGTGGCCCCGAGGGTTCCGAACTTGGCCTCCGCGCTTTCCACGCACGCGACAAAACTCATTGCCTTTTTGGGATAGCTCCTGCTGCGAACTTGCCCATCGACCATTTCCAAATCATCGACGGGAACTTCGAGAGTCTCGCCGGCGGCTTCCAGGAGAAGCTTCTTCAATTTTCCGCAAGCCTGTATCGCCGCGTTGCCGGTCATCACGGTCACGCGGCTCGAGTAGCTTCCTAGATCCACCGGAGTCAAATCCGTATCCCCCGTCACCACCCGAACCTCCGCCGGGTTCACGCCAAACTCTTCGGCCACCGCATAAACCAGGATAGAGTCCGAGCCCTGTCCTATATCGCTGGAGCCGCAAAAAACAGTGATGCCGCCGCCGCGATCGAGCCGGATCTGAACTCCCGAATGCGGCATCTTGTTCCAGTAGATGGGAAGACCGGCGCCGCTGATGTAGGCGCTGGCGGCAAACCCGAGGCCCCTGCCATAAGGCAGCTGGCGATATTTCTTTTTCCATTCAGAACGTGCCACCACTTTTTCGATGCATTCTTTTAATCCATTGCTACTGATTTTCAGTCCGTTCACCGTGACGGTATTGGGCTCCGTCAGTTGCTTGAGCCGGAGATCGACGGGATCCATGCCGAGCTTTTCAGCGATCTTGTCCAGGTGAATCTCCAGCGCAAAACGGGGTTGAGGCGTGCCGTGACCCCGCTTCGGTCCACAGGCGGGCTTGTTCGTGAAGACCCGAACTCCTTCGAACTTGTAGGCCGGCAGTTTGTACGCTACGGTTTGCAGCGTCCCCGTGTAATGGACGGACGCCAAACCATAGCTGCTGTATCCCCCGCCGTCGAGGAAAGATCTGAAATGCATCGCCTGGAGAGTCCCGTCTTTCTTGATTCCTGTCTTGATCCACATCTTCACGGGATGCCTTCCCCGGTGGGTATAAAAGGCTTCCTCCCGGGTGAGATTGAACTTCACCGGCCTGCCGGTGATCATGGCAAGCTTGACCGCGCACATCTCGTGCGAGAAAGGGTCGCTCTTGCCGCCAAAGCCGCCACCCGACGGAGTCGCGATCACGCGGATGCGACTCATGGGCATACCCAGAACCTTGGACATCGCTTTGTGCAGATAGTGGGGGGTCTGCGTCGAAGACCAGATGGTGATCTTGTCGCCTGGCCCATATTGCCCGATGGCGCAGTGCTGTTCCATGGCGAGGTGGGTGTTGCCCTGATAAAAGAAAGTATCCTCAAAGACCTCCTCCGCCTGGTTGAACCCTTGCTCAACATCGCCGAATTCGAAAGACACCGCCTTCTGAATATTGGCGCGCCGGTTCCACGAATGAATCCGTTCACTCTCTTCGGTTGCCGCCAGCGCTTCCTCGATCGAGAGAATAGGCTTGAGTAGCTCGTAATCCACTTCGATCAACTGCAACGCCCGTTCTGCGATCGCCTCCGTCGCTGCGGCGACGGCCGCAACGGGATCTCCGACGTGCCGGACCTTTTCCACGGCCAGCGCCTCTTCGTCCTCCGTCGACGGCATAATGCCAAACTTCACAGGAAGGTCAGCGCCGGTGATTACCCCATAAACGCCTTCGAGTTGGAGCGCCTTTTCCGTTCTGATGCCGTGAATGCGCGCATGCGGATGCGGACTCCGGAGCAGCTTGGCATAACACATCCGGGGAAGCTCCAAATCGTTGGCATAGCGCGTCTCGCCGGTGCACTTCCCCATCGCATCGACCTTCCGCAAGGGCTTCCCGATCACTGAAAACTTTGTCTTGCTCATCGAATCGCCTCCCCTTTGGCGACCATTTCAACGGCCTCCAGAATCTTGGTATAGCCGGTGCAGCGGCACAGATTGCCGGCCAGCGCCTCACGAATCTCTGCGCGGCTGGGATGGGGATTGTTTTCCAAAAAAGCCTTAGCCGTGAGCAGGACCCCCGGAGTGCAGTAACCGCACTGGGCAGCCCCCAGATCCGCAAAAGCGACCTGGAGCGGATGGGGTTTGTTGCGCTCTTTAAGACCTTCTACGGTGACGATTTCAGAGTTTTGAGCCTCCACGCCGAGCACCAGACATGAAAGCACGGGCTCGCCATCAATCAAAACTGTACAGGTGCCGCACTCGCCAACTTCGCAGCCATGTTTCGTGCCCGTAAGACCCATGTCTTCCCGCAACACTTCGAGTAACGTTTTGTTGACCTCGGTGGCGACCTCTTGGGTGTCGCCATTGACGCGTAAACGTAGAATTTGTTTCATAGCTTAAAAAACCTTCTTGCCTTGAGTTCAAATCTCGGTAGGGTTCCGGGCGAAACCACTTCGACTTGCGGTCGTAATCCCAACCGCCCGCGAAACTTTTCAACAACCCTATCGCCGAGAGTTTGAACGGATTGACAATCCTGTCTGGGCTCTACAGTCAGTTTCAATTCGCGCAGTTCGTCCTGCACGAAGGTATCAATGCGGAACTCTTCAACCTCGGCAAACTCTCTCATGAGGTTTTCGAGGGCGCTTGGGTACACGTTCACGCCCCGCACTATGACCATATCATCGATACGGCCCAAAACTCCACCTTCCAAAAGCAAAAAACTTCGCCCGCACGGGCAGTCGCTAAGGCGCGGCTGAACAAGGTCGCCCGTGCGGTAGCGGATCACCGGGCTGCCGATCCTGCCGAGATTGGTCATGACGAGTTCGCCGCTGTCGCCCTCTTTAACGGCGTCGCCGCTTCGCGGATCGATGACCTCGGCGATGTACTCCTCTTCGTTAATATGGATGCCGCCCGGCCGAGCCTGGCATTCGAATGCGTAGGGACCGATCTCGGTCGCCCCGGCATGATCATAGCAGTTGGCGCCCCAGATCTCTTCGATTCTCTGTCTCGTGCTGGGAATGTTCGCGCCGGGTTCGCCCGCGTGAATCGTGATGCGCACCTGGGTTCCGGCGGCTAGATCCAATCCCATTTTTCTTGCCTCGGCCCCCATGTGCAAGGCATAAGTCGGCGTACACATGAGCACCGTCGCCCCGTAATCGTTGATCGCCTTGAGCCGCTGGGGTGTTGACTGCCCCCCGCCGGAGATGGCCAGGGCCCCGAGTTTTCGCGCTCCCTCCCAACCGGACCAGAAACCGATGAACGGGCCGAAGGAAAACGCGAAAAAAATCCGATCCGCAGGGGTCACGCCGGCGGCCTCCAAGACCGTCTTCCAGCATTCCGCCC
>Ga0209536_100014611_pt1 | contig 11262 bp, 6 predicted proteins | sample DeeMarSeWOR28_12_FD_187461 | JGI IMG/M metagenome (GOLD analysis project Ga0209536, IMG submission 187461) | Marine sediment microbial communities from White Oak River estuary, North Carolina - WOR-2-8_12 (SPAdes) (version 2) | ecosystem: Environmental > Aquatic > Marine > Intertidal zone >... | reverse complement strand
TTACAACAAGAATGCCCTCATCACGCAACAGCTTCGCATCGATCATCATGTCACCCCTTGTTATTTGAATCCCGGTACGAAACCAACCAGATGTCGCTCCATCCAGCGACTCTGCATTTGCCTCTGAAATTGCTGTCTTCTACTTACCAAGAATACCTGGCCTGCATCAGTGCACATTGAAATATGTCAATGCAGTACTGCATGAGTGTTTGCCACCGGCCTTTTGTGAGAAATATCTCGCAACCTGACAAGATTATTGTTTCAGTAGTCGCTGATCTTCCTGAATTCTGATGACAAAAGATACAGTCAACTGGCATGCTTGCATGTTCCGTTACATGGCAGCCATTGAGATGTTCACAGTAACCTCTGCCTGTTTTTCACACCGGTATCCACCAGCCTTTCACAGCGTTCGAAAACCAGAACAGGTGGATTGGTGCTGTAATCATGCAGCGCACCATTGACTGCTCGAGCATTACCCCCCCTGGTGCCAGGGGTGGATCCAGATGGCAGATTTAATGACCCTGTACCGTCCGAGACTGTGAAGCCGTGCGAACGGCTGAGTAGCGCATTGCCTTTGATATTGCGGAGTACAGACCCGTTCATCAGCAGCTTGACAGTATTTGTTTGCGTCATGGATAGACCGTTTATAGCTGCTGGAATTTTATCGCCGATGGTATATACCGGCTGGCACCAAATCACCCATCATCCCTGTGATGCGGAATCGGCGTGACCTGGTTGAACACCTTGCTGAACATATTTGATATTTGCAGTGTACATCCTGGAAACAGAACAGATTAGGTTAGTAATGTTAACATAGTAGACTAGTTTTCACTAAATTGGAATGAATAATTAGCTCGGCTCCTTGAAGAAAACAGCACCAGCATCGTATAATACTCGGCAAGACCCACGTCTGATAAATTTCCATTGCTGACCAAGGGGGTCAAACTGCTTGATTTTCACCTCTGCACCAGTTCTGAACCTCCCAGATGTAAGTTAAGCGCAGTCCCAATTTCAGGTTATTCCGGAACTTGCCTGGATGAACCTCTATGACCATCGTTTCTCTGTCTTGACTTTGCCAGGCCAAGGGGAGCTGTGGAGCAAAGAGCCTGAATTCGCTCTGCGCTAAGCGGTTAGTAAGTTGCGAATATGCTCCTTTGTGGAGCAGCTTGCCCTGGCCAGACCCGTGGTTTTCTCTCCCATCCAAGCAAATTCGGGAAGAACCCAATTTTATCAGGTGCCAGTTTATGCAGCCCCTCAGTGGTTATACAACGTTAAATGCAAAAGATGGTATAATGCGCCTTAAGTTCGATATCTGCTGAAGTCGTTGCCAGCCCGAAGTGGTAATAGCGTCAGGCGAGAAAGAGTAAAGTGGTTTTTGGGAACATTCGCGAAGTATGCTCATGATGTTCCTGTTCATCAGCATATTTCGCCGGAAGAGACTGAATATTGGGGATTCCGAGGTATTTCTGTTGAAGATAGCGTCAATAATGGGAGGTACCATGAAACGGAGAGAGGACATCGACAAGGCTGACGGTAAGTTGGGCGTACTGATCCCAGGGATGGGCGGTGCGGTGAGTACCACCTTCTTGGCCGGGGTGGAAACGATACGCCAGGGTTTGGCTCTTCCTGTTGGTTCACTAACCCAGATGGGAACCGTTCGTCTCGGGAAACGTTTCGAGTATCGTATTCCGCGTATTTTAGACTTTGTACCGCTGGCGCGTCTGGAGGACCTAGTCTTCGGCGGCTGGGACATTTTTCCAGATGACTGTTATCGGGCAGCCCTCCAAGCCGGAGTTCTCAGTCAGGAACATCTCGAAGCAGTACACGCTTTTCTTGAAGATTTGAGGCCTTGGCCAGCAGTTTTCAATCCGGCGTTCGTCAAGAACCTTGTGGGTCCAAACGTAAAGACACAGACAACTCATCTGGAGCTGGTTGAGGCCATTAGAACAGACATTGACACCTTCCGGCGGGACAATATGATATCGCGTTGTGTCATGATCTGGTGCGGCAGCACGGAGGTTTACCTTCAACCTTCAAAAGTACATGGTTCGCTGAGCAATTTCGAAGTGGGACTGAAAGACAACGATCCCCGCATTTCTCCCAGTATGCTCTACGCCTATGCCGCCTTGACCAGTGGCATTCCCTATATAAACGGCGCTCCCAACCTTACCGTAGATATTCCTGCCATGGTAGAGTTGGCGGACCAGCGCCAGGTACCGATAGCCGGCAAGGATTTCAAGACAGGGCAGACGCTGATGAAAACTATCCTGGCGCCGGGGTTGAAAGCGCGCATGCTCGGCCTTACTGGTTGGTATTCAACTAATATTCTCGGCAACCGGGATGGTATGGTCCTGGACGATAAAGATTCCTTCAAAACCAAAGAGGAGAGCAAACTATCAGTTCTTGATACCATCTTGCAGCCTCAGGTTTACTCAGATCTGTACGGGGATTTTTACCACAAGGTAGTAATCAGTTATTATCCACCCAGGGGGGACAACAAAGAAGGATGGGACTGCATCGACATATTTGGCTGGCTGGGATATCCTATGCAGATCAAGGTGGATTTTCTTTGTCGAGACAGTATCTTGGCGGCGCCTCTTGTGCTAGATCTGGTTCTCTTTATTGATCTGGCCCAGCGTGCTGCAATAACTGGTATTCAGGAGTGGTTATCTTTCTATTTCAAGAGTCCACAATGTGCAGCTGAGCTTTATCCCGAGCACGATCTCTTCATTCAACTCATGAAACTGAAAAACACCCTTCGCTACCTGATGGGGGAAGAACAAATAACCCACCTGGGCCTGGATTACTACTATGCTCTCTGAAAGCCAGCCCGCAGGTGCGAGGCAGAAACGTAGGTCTAGAAACAATTCCTTTATTCTCTAAGCTGTAGAATTTCCGAGAGGTTACATTAAGCTTCCGAGGAAATCAGTGGCAGTACTACTTACTCGATCACTACATGCATCCGAATACACTGGACCCTGAACCAATCAATTCAAAACAAACCGGGCCCGGATGCTCGAAATGGGAGGCAGGAAAATGGCTGACGTGATTGAATACAGGATTTTTGGCGATGATATGCAAATTGTGGAGGTTGAATTGGATCCTGGTGAGGGCATAAGAGCGGAAGCTGGGGCCATGATGTACATGGACCACGAGGGAATTGTAATGCAAACCTCATCTGGCGGTGGGCTTTTTAGAGGATTCAAAAGAATGCTTACTGGGGAGAGCTTCTTCATAACCACCTTTCTCCATAATGGGACAGGAAAAGGACATGTGGCATTTGGTGCTCCCTATCCAGGCAAAATAATTCCTTTAGAGCTCGACAAGTTGGGCGGGAGTTTTTTATGTCAAAAAGACGCTTTCCTGTGCGCTGCCCAGGGTATTGAAATTGAGGTTGCCTTTGCCAAAAAGCTCGGTGCAGGAATCTTTGGGGGCGAAGGCTTTATATTGCAGAGGCTGGAAGGCAAGGGTATGGCCTTCGTCCACGCCGGGGGCACAATCATCAAGAGAGATCTGCAAGCTCTTGAAACTTTACGGGTGGACACCGGCTGTTTGGTGGCATTTTCCCCTTCCATCGGCTATGACATTCAGTTCGTAGGGGGATTCAAGAACGCCCTTTTCGGTGGAGAGGGTATTTTTTTAGCGAAAATGACAGGGCCAGGACTCGTATACCTCCAAAGTCTACCATTTTCCCGTCTGGCAGATCGGATTTCCGCAGCATCACGCTTTGAACAGCGTGGGGAAAAGAAAGGGGTCGCCGGAATAGGAGGTGGCATCCTCGGAGGGATCTTAGGAGGAGACAGAGATTATTAAAGATTCTGAGAAAAGCGGGGCTGTTTATTTACAGCTCGTCGCCCACTGTTGAAAAGTCGTCTAGCCGTCAACTTTCAATTGCATCTGAAGCCGATTGCATTTTTTTCTTTTTCGTCAAAGTACTGCAATATGAAATTCCTCTTCCTTGAGCCTTTCTACGGAGGCTCGCATCGGGATTTTGCCGATGGTTGGGTCGAACATTCCCGTCACCAGATCGATCTAGTCACCCTTCCGGCTAGGTTCTGGAAATGGCGCATGAGGGGTGGAGCGCTTTATTTTGCCAGGAAAGTGCAAAATCCATCAGAGTACGATGGTCTGGTTGTATCTAACCTGATGAGTCTTTCTGACCTGAAGGGACTCTGGGGGAGAGACTGTCCTAACTCATTGGTATATTTTCATGAAAATCAGCTCTCCTATCCATTGCCACCCGGTGAGACAATGGACTACCAATTCGGTTTTACCGACATAACCACCGGGCTTGCGGCGGACAGGTTGCTGTTCAACTCGAAAACCCACATGAATGTCTTTTTTGACTCCCTGCCCGGGTTCATTGGCATGATGCCAGAGTATCGACCGAATTGGGTCACTGACCAGATTCGGGCCAAGGCGGCAGTCTTGTATCCCGGGTGTAATTACGCCGCAGGTCCGGCCGATCTCAGGCCATGGGATCTTTCGAAACCCCTGCTTATTATATGGAACCACAGGTGGGAATTTGACAAGAGCCCCGAAAGCTTTTTTGCCGCCCTGGATTCAGTCCAGTCCTTGGGGCTTGAATTCCGGATTTCACTCCTAGGGGAGAACTTTCAAATGGTGCCCAAGCCGTTTCTGAATGCAAAAGAACGGTTCGGGCAGAGAATTGTTCAGTACGGCTATGAGCCTGCAAAAGAAAAATATGTTGACTGGCTCAGAAATGGTGCGATTGTGGTGAGCACTGCAATCCAGGAGAATTTTGGCATTTCAGTAGTGGAGGCAATACGGCACGGATGTTACCCTTTGCTGCCTAAAGATCTCTCATATCCTGAATTGCTCCCAGAAGGACATCATGATGACTGCCTATATGGCAGCCAAGAAGAACTGGTGGAGAAGTTGAGCGCCATCCTGTTAGATACATTGACATATGTAGACAAACGGGAAGAGCTGGCATCCCATATGGAGAGGTATTCCTGGGAGCTTGTCATAGACGAGTTCGACGAAGAACTGAATCAGCTTGCAACCCTATCACCCAAGCGCTGGGGCACCGCGCTTCCCTTTCATTCATAGTCATCAATTGAGGCAACAGGTGAAAGGCTTGAGGCTCAAACCAACTAATAACCCTTCATTCAGCTTCACTCCCCATGCCCTGCGCCAGACGGTTCTGCTGCAATCTGTGTCGATCTAATGACAGCGATGCGCAAGGGCGGCAAAGTCAAATGAGGCGAAGCTTCGTGACATCCAGTCGCCCCCTGCTAGTCCTTCGATTCATAAATTCTATTCAGAATTTACCACTCAGGACTAGCCCGGATATTTCACGAAATGTTGTCGCGAGAGCGCGGAGATGGCCGTGCCACCGGGAAACCGCAGGGAGTTGGACCTGAGGCGTACTTGAGTAGTACGTCGCAAGGTCCGACAACCGAGGACACCCGGAAGGGCGGCCTTATCCGCGGTCGCAGCAGACGATTCGTGAAATATCCGGGCTGGTGCTGAGTAAGCGAAATCATTATATATGTACTATTAATCAAACCACACTTTATTTGCGGATCGAAGCACTAGCTTCCGGCTGCCTCCCGACTTGTCAGCCGAACTCGCACCGACCGGGCGTGAGCTTCAAGGCCCTCCAGTGCAGCCAAACGCATGATGTCTGCGGCGTCTCGTCGCAGCGCTTCGGAGGAATAGGAGATCACACTGGTTTTTTTGGTAAAATGATCCACACTTAGCCCCGAAGAAAAACGAGCGGTGCCAGCCGTGGGCAGGACGTGATTGGGGCCGGCGAAGTAATCGCCAACCGGTTCGGGAGAATGGTGCCCAAGAAAAACTGCACCGGCGTTTTGGATCTTGCCTAAAAGACGAAAAGGCTCGGCCACCAGAAGTTCGAGGTGTTCAGGAGCAATGCGGTTTGCCAGAGCAACGGCAGTGTCCAGGTCGGCAACAGCGATAACTCCGCCAAAATCGGCCAAAGCTTCCTCAGCTATCCGGCGGCGCGGCAGCAAGGCCAATTGCTTTTCCAAGGCCCCACAGGTGGCGAGAGCCAGATCCTCATCCGGGGTAAGCATGAGTCCACTCGCCATGCGATCATGCTCCGCCTGGCCGAGGAGGTCAGCTGCCACATGTTGAGGATCAGCACTGGAGTCGGCAATTACAAGAATTTCGCTGGGCCCGGCAATTAGGTCAATGCCAACCCGTCCCGCCAGGAGTTTCTTGGCCAGAGTCACGTAGATGTTGCCGGGGCCGACAATCACATCCACCGCTGGTATGGTAGGCGTGCCATGGGCCAGGGCTGCAATTGCCCACGCGCTTCCCACCTTGAAGATATCGTTGATTCCAAGCAACTGGGCGGTTACCAGCAGGTGCGGATTGATGCTGCCATCGTTTCTAGGTGGCGTAACCATCTGCAGGCGAGGAACTCCGGCAATGATGGCTGGGATGGCATTCATTAGGAGCGAGGAGATCAGCGGGGTTTCGCCGGCGCGCCCCCCTGGAATGTATAGACCCGCCGCTGCCACCGGCCGCACCATCTGCCCGACTATGGAGCCATCCTCCCAGGGAAGAAACCAAGAGCGGCGCCGCTGGGCCTCATGGAAGCGGCTAATGTTCGCCTTGGCCCGCAGGAGCAGAGCAGTAAAGTCAGATTCCACCGCTTCAGCGGCTGTGGCCATTTCCGCACCACTCACCCGGATTTGCGGTAAGTTTATCCCGGGAGCATCGAATTGACGCGTGTAGCGCAAGAGTGCCGCATCACCTTCGCGCTCCACCGCCCGAATAATATCCATCACAGTGCGCTCGTGCGCCTCGGAATAGGCCAAGGTGCGATTAGCGATCTGCTCAATACGCTTTTCGGCTTGGGCCGAAGGGTAGGTTAAAACCTTCATGACAACCTCTTTCCTTGTTTTTTCATGTTGTTTATATAAACCACAGAGCTTGCAGTCCAGGCATGACACGAACAGCACTGCCCAGCTGGCAGCTGGAAGTATCATGATAATCTGCTCGAACCAAGAAATCTGCCAGCTGCTGGCCGGCTGCTGCCAGCTGGACGAACGCACATTGCTCTTTGCGCTGAAGCTTAGTTGTCCCGGGCAACCGCAAAGGCGTTGGGAAATCCTTGTTCCTGCAACCGACTGGCGGCGGCTTCGGCTTTATCCAGGTGGGAGTACTGACCCATCCTAACCCTGTAGAACCTCTGGGTGCCTTGATCAAATACGTGGATGCTAGCGTTACGATACTTGCGGTTGATAGAGGCATAGAGGCGCAGGGCATTTTCTTTCTCTGCAAAGGCTCCCACCTGAATGGTAAAATCCCCCACCTGATAGCTGGCCGGCTTCACATATTCGCGTACCACTTGTCCGGCCTCGCGCTTCTTTCGTGCATAGCCCAGAGCTTCAATTTTGACCGGCACCACCCCATCCTCCACCATGCCAAGTTCATGCGCTGCGGTGCGGGTGAGGTCTATGATCCGATCTCGGACGAACGGGCCGCGGTCATTTATCCGGACGATGGTTTTCCTGCCGTTCTTTGAGTTTGTCACCTGGACATAGGTGTTGAAGGGAAGGGTTTTGTGGGCGGCGGTGCGGCCGTACATGTTATAGCGTTCACCGTTTGAGGTGAGTCGACCGTGAAACTTAGCCCCATACCAAGATGCCAGACCGCGCTGGACGAAACCGGTGGAGGAAGAGATCGGGTAGTAGCGCTTGCCGAATACTTCGTATGGGGCACTTGCGTTTCGAGGTATGTCTTCGCCGTCATAGGGCTTGGCTTTCTGAGGCTGAGGGGTGCTGGAGCAAGCAGGAATTAGATAGAGAATCGCGGGCAACAGCAGACAGTAAGTCATTAAATATAAACAGGAAAATGGTTTTGCGCGACGTTGAGAGCCGAATTTCCAACATCGAAATCTGAAACAATTCCCCAATTTTCGAAGCCCAAATGACCGAAACGTGATCGGTGTAATTGACGCTTTTAGCAGCCGTGTTTTGAACATTAGAGAATCTACCCTAACGCTACAAACCTGTTACCGGGAAAAACCGCTAATCTCGCGCCAAAGCCCTCCATCTGCGCCCGTGCGAGGAGCAGAATCTCACGTACGGTCAAGTGTGCGCTCGACCTGCCCGTGACTGCGCCAGGCCACATCTGGCGAACCCTGGCGCGTTTTTCCTCGAAACGGGTTTGCTGCGCTAGAGTGTATATCTTGGATTTGTATCGTGCTTCGTCCTTCGGATTTCGGATTTGAGACCGCGCGTGAAGCTTTTCGATCCACCTATAATATATTTTGACTGAGCGCCACGCTATATCTCCGTTTCTTCCTCCAGTTTGGCCAGGTCCTCGAAACGAATGTCTAGGCCGAGAACACCAACTATTTCGTCGGTCGCGTCACGAATTGGCGATGAAACCGTGATGCAGAGAGCTCCAGTGTAAATGGATTTGTAGAAATCGGTAACGTGAACCTTGCCGTCCTTGATGGGGTTCACGAACCAGTTACGATCAGACAGATCTTCGCCCACTTTCGCCTTTTCGTACTTGGCGCGATCGAGTATGTGGGTGATGTTAGGTGTAGTTTTCTTTCCTTCTCGATCAGTGACATAAATGTACTGGATAAAGGGGTTGAGATCCAGGAGGCTCTGGAGCACCGGTTCCTGGCGCGTCGGTTCCATAGATTTGATCTCATCAGATTCCACCACCTCTTCCACAAGGTGGGCTGCTAGGGCATACGCCTTCTGTTTCAAGAGGTCAAACTCACTGACAAAGTATTCGGGTAGATATTGACGGGCCCAGTGTTCCATCTCCTTGCGGGAGATGCTAGTGACTCGGCCTTCTTCATATTCCTGCAAGATTCTCTTGTGAATCTTGACGATACCCGGGTGGCGTTTGCTAATTGCAGCCTCGCCCTCGAGACCTAGGCGGCTATTCAACCAATAGGCCACACCGGCGATACCCGTTTTGTCTGTGATGGTGATACCGACTGGGCGCCTGAGGATTCTCCGGGTATCAAAGATGTTGTAGATTTCCTCGTTCTTGATGAGGCCGTCGGCGTGAATGCCGGCACTGGTGGCATTAAAATCGCTTCCCACGAACGGATAGTTGGTTGGGATCTTGAAGCCCAGTTCGTTGGAAAAATAGCTTGCCATGTCAGTAATGGCTGTAATATCAATGCCGTTTTCCTGGCCCGTGAGGCTGATGTATTCAATGATCAGCCCCTCCACCGGCGCGTTGCCGGTGCGCTCGCCAAAGCCCAAGAGGGTGCCGTTAGCTGCAGCACAGCCGTAAAGCCAAGCGGTGGTCGCGTTGATGAGCACCTTGTGAAAATCGTTGTGCCCGTGCCACTCGAGTAGATGCCCCGGCACACCGGCATCGTCTATCATCGCCCTGACCAACTTGGGAACGCTTCTGGGCAAAGCTGCACCGGGATAGGTGACGCCAAATCCAAGAGTGTCACAGAGACGGATCTTGATGTCAATACCACTCTCTTCTCTGAGCCTCATGAGTTCAATGGCAAAAGGAACACAGCAGCCGTAAATGTCAGCACGAGTGATATCCTCGAAATGGCAGCGGGGTGTAATGCCCTTTTCCAGTGCGGCCCGAACAATGGCCAGGTATTTTTCTATCATTTTTCCGCGGGTGCTGTTCAACTTATAAAAGATGTGGTAGTCGGAGACCGAGGTAAGAATTCCGGTCTCTTTGAGGCCCATTTCTCTGACCAGATCCAAATCTTGCTCGACCGCTCGAATCCAAGCGGTAACCTCCGGGTATCGATAGCTCTTTGCCAAACAGCGCTCCACAGATTCCCGGTCACGTTTGCTGTAAAGGAAGAACTCGGTCTGCCGGATAACTCCGTTGGGTCCACTGAGTCGGTGCAGCAAGTCAAAAATGGCCTCTATCTGTTGAACCGTGTAAGGTGGTCTGGCTTGTTGGCCATCACGAAAAGTGGTGTCAGTGATAAGCAATTCCTCAGCCGGGTCAATGGAAATAAGCTTGTGGTCAAAATCGATACGGCTGACCCGGTCGTAGGGAAAAACCTCCCTTTGAAGATTGGGCTCAGAGATATCTTGAAGCCGATAAACCCAGAATTTGGTGTGTTGATGCTCCAATACCTTTTTACGTTTGTTCCACCTTGCCATAACTTCACCTGATCGAATAGGAGTCCAGAAAACCTGAACACTCTTTTCACCCATTTGCTTGGTCGAGGTTCAGCGCCTGAAGACTCTCTTCTCTGGTTAAGGGACACCCAGCAGTGAGATTAAATGTTAATGGACAGTTCTTTCAGTTGTCAATCCCTTGGTATCAGGCAGCGAGTGGCAGGCAGCCGAAAATGATATGTTATGATTAAATAGGCCTACCTGCTGCTCGCCGCCCGCTGCATGCTGAGCTAGCCGGGTAGATCCAACCTGATGGCAAGCTCCAGGAGCTGCTCTAACCCTACCTTTTCGGGCGCCCGCGTCATGGGGCAGGTCGCTTTCTGGGTCTTGGGGAAGGCAATGACGTCACGAATGGAGTCGGCGCCGGACATGAGCATGACCAACCGATCAAAGCCCAGTGCAATACCGCCATGAGGTGGCGCCCCATACTGAAGGGCCTCGAGCATGAAGCCAAACTTGTGCTCGGCTTGATCTGCATCAATGCCAAGGGCCTTGAAAACTTGCTTCTGCAGGTCATGATTATGAATACGGATACTGCCGCCGCCAATCTCGTTGCCGTTTAAAACCAGATCGTACGCTCGACTGCGTACCCGCTCCGGATGGTCAGTGAGAAGATCTATGTCTTTTTCGACCGGGGCGGTAAAGGGATGGTGGACGGCAACATAACGCCTCGCTGCAATGTCGTACTCCAACAGTGGAAAACGTGTGACCCAGGTAAAGTGGAACTGGTTGCGCTCCAACAGGCTGAGACGACGACCGAAGTGGCAGCGAAAGATGTCCAAAGTAGCGTCGACTACTCGAGGCTCACCTGCCACAAACAGAATTAAATCTCCGGGATCAAGGCCTGCAATCTCGGTGAGCAGAGTCTTTTCCGCGTCACTGAGGTTCTTGGCCACCGGCCCCTGCCAGTTGGCTTCTTGCACTTTGATCCAAGCGACACCTTGGGCGCCAGTCTGTATATTGTAATGATTGGCCAGATTCTCCTTTCCCTGCATCTTGTCCAAGTCACCACGGGGCAGGGTTGCCTGGCCTTTAAGATTCAAGGCCTTGACCATCCCGCCAGCCTCAATTAGCCGTGCAAATAACTGGAAATTACTGTTGGCGAACACCGGGGTCACATCCATCAATT
>Ga0209536_100014610_pt1 | contig 11263 bp, 13 predicted proteins | sample DeeMarSeWOR28_12_FD_187461 | JGI IMG/M metagenome (GOLD analysis project Ga0209536, IMG submission 187461) | Marine sediment microbial communities from White Oak River estuary, North Carolina - WOR-2-8_12 (SPAdes) (version 2) | ecosystem: Environmental > Aquatic > Marine > Intertidal zone >... | reverse complement strand
TAAAAACAAATTGATGGCATCCTATATTACCCCATTATAAACATCAATTGTCCTATCTGCAACCCTATCCCAAGTAAATAAATCTATCTCTCTTTTGCCTTCTTTTGAAAGTGTTGAATGTAGAGGTTTATATCTGATTAATGATATGATCTTATTTGCCATTTCATCAGTATCCCAAAAGTCAACTCTTAAACAGTTGTTGAAAGCTTCAGAAAAGCCAGCTGTTTTAGAAGCAATTGTAGGAGTTCCTGCTGATATCGCTTCAAGAGCAGTTATTCCAAATGGTTCACTAACTGAGGGCATTACATAAACACTAGATATCCCATAGATGTGTTTTACTTCTTCTTCAGACAGTCTTCCAGTAAAAATTACTTTATCAGATATTCCTAGATCTAAGGCTTGTGTAATTAATTTTGGCAGCATATCACCTATTCCAGCAACTACAAACTTGGTATCAGGTTCGTAATCCTTTACCTTTTGTGCAGCACGAAGGAAGAACTCAGCACCTTTTTGAATTGTTAATCTACCAAGGAAAAGTACAATTTCTTGTTTATGGCCTTCTGGAATCGGATAAACTGCATTATGAACTACCGAGATTTTATCAGGGTTTATTCCATATTTTTCAACACAAACTTTTTTTGTAAAATGACTTACAGCAATAATTCTATCGGCTTTTTCCATTCCTTCTTTTTCAATATCAATGAACCATTGATTTGGATAAATCCATCCTGAACGATCATATTCTGTAGAGTGAATTGATAATACAAGAGGGGTCTTTGTTTTCTCTTTAATTTTTATACCAGCTTTCATTGTAAGCCAATCGTGACAGTGAATTACGTCATACTTTCCTTTTACTCTTGAAACTACTAAATCATTGTAGCGATAAACCGCTTCAAAAAATTGTCCTGCAAGCTCTTTGTTGTCTGGACGATCGTAAGGAAATATATCTGTTTCTCCAACCTCTATTATCTTCAAATTATTTTTATCACTACTAGTCCTATGTTTTGTTTTTGGCATGTAAAAATCTACTTGCACACCTTTGTCAGCAAGACTACGAGTAAGACCATAGCAATGAGTAGCTAGGCCGCCTGCTTTAAACGGCGGATATTCCCATCCAATCATTGCCACCTTCATTTATTACACCCTCACCATAGTACTATTAAGTATTCCAATTAACCCAAAGGTATTTGTATTCAGACCCTTTTTTTGTTTTAAATCCTCACTTATTTATTATTAATTTGATTATTTCAGAAGAAATTTTTGATTCTCATTAACTACAATTTTATCTTCTCTTGCAAGCCAGCCAAGAGCAGATTGAAGATCGCTATCTTCAAGATTTGATAACCTTTTTATCGTTCTATAATCAGCATCTCCCCAGATGTCCAGTATCTTCCAAACAAGACCAGCATGACTGCCGATTCTAGTTTCTAGATTGGTATTTCCAAGTCTAAAGCAGTCCTCTTGTTCTTTTGTAATCTTATCTTCCCTTGCAAGCCAGCCAACTCCTGCGAAAAAGTTTTCTTCATCAAGCCTAGTTATCTCTAAAAGTTTATCTTTTTTAATGCAACCTTCTTGATTTAGGGCTGACCAAATCTTTCCTGCATTCTCACCAAATAACGTAGTAAGTCTCCTCACGTACATCCTCCAGCTTCACTAGCAATAGTGTATTAATTAATAAAATATAAGTCTATCTAAAAAAAATAATTTTACTTATTTAATTTTATATGAAACAATATTGCTAATTTTAAACATTATTATAAAAAAAAATTTACGTTTATTAAATCACTGAATTGAAAAAATACCAAAATTTGAATTAATTTTCCTTTTTTAAAAAACGGGCTTGAGGGGATTCGAACCCCTGGCCAATCGGTTAAGAGCCGATTGCTCTGCCTAGCTGAGCTACAAGCCCAATATATGAAAAAATTGAAAACAAAATTTATTACTTAGATTTTTTCAAGATTTTCTTTACAGTCGAATCCGCAACTTTTGTTATATATTTTGCATCAATTGCCTCTGTTATATAAACATCTTTACCGGCATGATATATTTTAAGACCATCGTTTTTTGCTTTTTTACCATCAATTTTTAAAATCATTGGTTCTTCAGTTCTTACAAGTCCTGCTTCTAATGCTTTTTCAATGCTTCCACTTAGATGAACTTTTTTTCTATCGATTGGATGAAGACCACCCTCAATAATAATATCAATTTCTTCTTCAGTTACCGGATAGTAGAAATCATCTATTTCTGCAAGAGGAAGATCGTCAGGACTAACATCTATAGTATGTCCATAGGTTGCCCTTATCATTCCACCATCGATTTGATATCTCTTTCTCTTATCTGTCATTACTAGAGCCTCTACATGATGAATTCGTAGCCAATCAAATCCTGATCTGCTTGTCCCAATCGCTTCAATTAATGAAGATATCTCAACCCAACCCTTACCATCCATCATAAGACCTAATTTCTCTGGGAAATGTCGAAGGGCACCAGCAATTATTCGACTTAGTGAGTTAAGTTCATTTTCACTCATTAAAAACTTACCCTTAATTTCACATATTGGACAGGCTTCTCCACGATAGTATCCATGTTCTTCACATTCTGACAGCATATTTCCCATGCTCGTAATCAAAATATTAAGTATAAATTTTTGTACTAATTCAATATTACATGTCTGGGTGACTTTTTGGAAAAAGAGGAACTAAAGAAACTTGCCGGAGAAAAAGCAGTAGATCACATTGAGGATGGAATGATAATTGGTCTTGGTACAGGCTCAACAATTGAGTATGCATTGAGAAAAATAGGTAAATTATGCAGAGAAGGACTTGATATAAAAGGAATACCTACATCGATTCATACAAAAAGGATTGCAACTGAAGAAAAGATACCTCTAACAACCCTTGATGAAAATCCTGTTATTGATTTAACAATTGATGGAGCAGATGAGGTTGATTCAAATCTTAACCTTATTAAGGGTGGAGGAGGTGCTCTCACCCGTGAGAAAATAATTGCTTTTAACTCAAAAAAAGTAATTATTGTAATTGATGACTCTAAAATTGTAAAATGCTTGGGAATTGATTTTGCTTTACCTGTTGAAGTTGTAAAATTTGGTTGGACATCTACAAAAAAGACACTTGAGGAGTTTGACTGTCAGGTTGAACTTAGAAAGGTTATGGGTGATGAGCCATTTATAACAGATAACTCAAATTATATTTTGGATTGTGAGTTTGAAAGAATAGAAGACCCTGCACAAATGGAAATTGACATAAATAGTATTCCCGGTGTTGTTGAGAATGGATTGTTTATTGGTCTTGTTGATGAGGTGATTGTTGGAGGTAAGCAGGGAATTTCTACTTTGAATAAAGAAGCTGTTGTTTAACTATGGTAAATGTTGCCGATAAGTTAAAAGACGCGAAAAAAAGAATTAATTCTCTTGATTTTGATGCTCATTGGTATAGGCGTGCCTTTCATTCATTTGGAGCATCATTTTTAATATACTATTTACTTCCTGATTTTGATTGGATAAATCTTCTTAAATTATGGATTCCCCCATTGATTGTTTTATTTGTTATTTTTCTTGAGGTGTTCAGACTTTCTGGAAAGATTAGTAGCAATTATTTCTTTGGCCTTAGAATGTATGAAAAAAAGAGAGTCGGAAGTTACGTTTTCTTTGCTGTAGCAATACTTATCTTGCTTAGGTTTTTTCCTCAGCAAATCGCAATTCCTTGTATTTTGTGTGCAACACTTGGTGATCCAATAATTGGGGAGATAAGAAGAAGATATAGTATGAATTATGTCTATATCATTGGTTTTTTTATATGTATGTATTTCTTTATTATTACATGGTTTAAGGCAGATGTTTTCTTAATTATTCTTGTTTCAGTTGTTGGAGGTCTTGGTGCATTGATTGGTGAAATAAAGAAGTTCTGGTGGCTTGATGATGATTTCATGATACAAATGTTACCTGCTCTGTTGCTTTTGATTATTTGGGTAAGTATTCCTTATCTTGGTCTTTCTTATCCTGGTGATATAATCTATCCGAGCGGCTTAACCTGGTGATAAAAATGGATAAAAACAAAATGAAGTATGTAAAAAACCATTACTACATTTCTAGGCTTATTAGAACTGAGATTTTGTTTACACCTCTGCTTATTGGTCTACCTTTGTTTGTAGGTTCGTTTTTTATTTATGATTGGTATATTAGAGGAGTTGTAGGGAATTGCACTGCATATAAGGGTGAACTAATCCTAGGGATAATAATAATCATTGGTAATATCGCATTTGACATTCCATTTATAAAATCTCTTAGAGTTCTTTCAAAGAAAAAATAAGGTTTTATTTTTTCACTGATTTTGATGCGTAAAATACAGGCAATATCAATGCTGCTGCAATACATGATAATGCTATCATCAAAATTACTACAAGTCCAAATTCTCTTAATGCCGGAACATTTACAAAGTAAATGGATGCCACACCTGCAACAGTTGTAAGTGCTGCTTCCACAAGTGATAGACCAGTCTTTTCAATTGATATCTTTATTGCATCCATTTTTGGTATTCCTCTGCTGAGCTCTTCTCTGAACCTATGAGTAATATGAACACCATAATCAATTCCTATTCCAACCATAATTGACGCAATAGATATCGTCACAAGTGAAAGAGGTATATCTGCTGCAACAAGAAAACCTGGTTCCCACATTAAAACAAAAAGCACTGGTATCATTGTTAGAAATCCATATGTTGAGGAGCTGAATATAAATATAAGTGCTGCAAGAACAAGCATGAGTGCAAGTATCATTGAGCGGATTTGCTCATCGGTCAATCTGTCATTTACTGCTATCGTTATTGCATCTTGACCGGTAAGTTCAGATACTCTACCGTTTTGTGGAAGAACTGTACCTGAGGCAATTGAATTAATTTCTTCAACGACTGCTCCGATTTGTTCAATACTACTTGAGATTGGAATATATACCAAAATAATCGTAGATGAAAAGTTCTTATCAATTATTCCTCCTTCTGCTATCATATCAAATAGTATTTTTTCGATACCAACAAGTTCACCTAATTTTTCTGCTACAATGCTTCTATTTATTATGTCGCTTACTTCCTTTATTTCATCTGCAACAGAATAAACTGATTTTTCAATTTTACTTTCATCCATATTAGGAAACTGAGACGCTATTACATCTCTCATTTCATCTTCCATTTCAACTAATCCTTCTATAATTTCTGGATCAAGTAGTCCATTTGAATCTGTTTTTACAAGAAGTGCATTGTAGTTACTTCCACTACCAAAACTCTCTGAATATCTAAACATTGCTTCAACTTCAGGAATGCCCTTAGGTGCAAGTTCAAAGTAGTTAACATCTGTTTTTACCTCTGGAATGGCAGCTAGTGAAATTACCGCGAAAAATCCCGCAACAAGGAGTATCCTTTTTCTATTATCAACTGCAAATTTTGCAAATTTCTTCCAAATTACTACTCTTCCATTTTTCTTGAATTGCAGAATCAAAGCAAAGCATGGAACAAGGACTATTGCAGAGATAAAGCAAAAGAATATTCCAATTGCGCATCCAAAACCAAATGTAACCATCGGTGACATTGATGATGTCATTAAGGAGGCAAAACCAATAATTGTTGTAATCGTTGAAAGAAGTACTGCCTTACCAGTATGTTTTAATATTTTTTCAATTCTTTCTACAGGATCATCAATTGCATACTCTTCAGCAAGCCTATTCATTAAATGAATAGAATAATCAACACCAAGACCTATGAGAAGTGCAACCACAGCAACAGATATTATTGTTAGCTCTGGCTGAACCATACCAAGAATACCAAAGGTCAATCCAATTGAAAATGCAGGTGGCAGAAATGCTATTATTAATCCTTTCAAAGTTCTATGAAAGAAAAACAAAACAATTGATACAAGAATAAGTGCGACAGGAAAGATAATTATTAGATTTCTCATGCTCTGTTCTCTAATTGCGTTCTGATAAGCAATGGTTCCAGTAATTGTCATATTTGCATAATTTGTTCCTCTGTTTTCCACTGCATTTTCAGTTCTTAACAAAACCTGATCAAAATTTGCATCGTCTTTGAGTTGAATTATAACAACTGCCAGTTTATACGTATTAGAATAAAGAATACCCTTTGATGCTGAAATTTCAAATCTTTCCATATATTTATAGATATCATTTTGATCGTAAGGAATTCCATCATAGTTGTTTCCGCCTTCAGCAACACTTTTCTTGTTTGCATTTCTAATCATTAATGCTAAACTATTGACTGATGCAATACCCGTTTCCTTTCCTTCTTTTAAAAGCTTTTCGTAAATATTTATGTAAATTTCATCCATCTCAGTTAGAACTTTGGGATCTCTTATGTCATATACTCTATCTGTTTGATCAACAAGAATAATAATGGTTTTTCCGATGTTGAACTCTTCAATTATTTCCTCCCACAGAATTATCGCTGGGTCATCTTTTGGAAGGAATTTTGTTAGGTCTGATTCAATGTAAATATTTAACGCCTGTGAACCTATTAGAATAGTAATTATTGTAAAAACAATAACTACAACTTTTGGGTGGTGAGCAAGTAGCTTTGCTACTGGTTTTACATTCATAGGTTCTCAACCCCCTCATCTATACTTATTTCAACAGGCCTAAAACTTTCTTCTTTTTCTCTTGAAAATGCTAGGCTTGCTAGCTTGTTTAACCTATCTTCAATTTCACTTGCGTGTCTCTTAATTAGTTTAATTGGAGAAATAGGATAGAATATGTATGGGTTTTTTCCTATACTATCATTTTTTAATTTCTTTCTGTAAATTTGATGGTTATCATGCATTTTAGAAAGCGTTTCTCTAACTGTGCTTGGATGAAGTTTTGTTCCTTTTATGATTTCCTCTGTTCTTGCACCATTTTTCATTAAAAGATAGATATAAATTCGTGATCTTGCTCTAGATTTTAATATCTCATTTACTGCTTTTTCGATGCTTTTGTCTCTGTTAAATCCTGCTTTCCGCATTAATTTTACACCAATATTATTTATTTTCGTCAATAAATACGTGGTTTTCTTAGTTTATATAGTTTTTCATTTTGTCGCCTATAAAACGACAAAAAATTTTGAACTTTTTTTAGGGAGAAAAACAAGTAATTTTCTCCCGTAGATCCAAAAAATTAAAATGTCGTTTGGATGACGATGATATTACATAAAAAATTGTAAAAAAATCAATTAAAATTTAAATTTAAAAAAATCTTCTAAGTCGAATAAATCTAAGAAAAATAAAACCTTTAACTGTTTTTTCTATTGTATTAATACAAGGACCAGTAACATTAACTGTTACTTTTATAAGGGAAAAACCAAAAGCGCGCTCAAAAACTTTTTCAGATGACCCTTCTTCAATAGTTGATATATTTCCAGATATATGCAAAATTGTTCTCTTAAAAAGTCCTCTCCTCGTTACAGCGATATCTCAGGTTATATCATTATCATTAGATGATAATGGACCATCATCGTCAATCCATTTAAACTGTATTGCTGGTGGATCAATTAAAACATCAGAATTATCACCTAAAATATTTGGAATCAAAGCAGATAAAATAAATGAAATTGTAATTACGATTGCTAGGATATTTTTGTACAGAGTTATTCCTCCTTCATTATAATTGTCAGATATATGATATATAAATTTTACATTAGACAACTATTTTTTTACTACAATTAAGTTTTAAGAATTAAAGATGGTTCAATTAAACCAAGTCGCAATCCAATTTCATAAAGTATATCGGCCAATAATAGTATCAATGTAAAACTTCTATCAAAGATAATACCTAACTGAAGGTATATAAATAATAGAAAGGCAATGAATAATTCTAATAATCCAATTCCTCCATTGGTTTTTTTCAATATATCTTTAAAATAAGTATTTTTGATTTTCTCAATAAAATTTTCTTTATTTTCATTTAAAATAGAGTTAAACTCTATCGCTTTTATTGCTGGTATCATTACCAAAACTAGTACTGAAAATAGACATCCAATTACTATTCTTCGTTTCATTTCTTACCTCCCTCAATAAAAACATCCTGAAACAGGTATATAAAACTTACAATTATTTTGTAAAATAGATAGTAAAACAACATGAAAATTAAAAGGGTCCAGCTGAGGGAGGAAGAAAAGTATGAAAAAGTAGGATTACCCTAAAAAATCATTTTTACTTCCAAACTAGACCCTTTAGGAGGAGGGATATCATCTTTTAGTACATAAAGTTAATCTGACAATAGATAGCAGTATTCTTTCAAAAATAGTATTTAAGTATAATCTATCTTTACATGTCTAGCAAAACCAAGGAAAAAGTTGGTATCCTCAGAACCATTTATCATTATATTTATACCAATAAAACCAACTATACCTGTAAAAAAAGTAGACACAGTCAAAATCCGCCCAATAATTCTTCCATTCCATGATTTTATTCCATTTAAACCTAAAGTCCAAACCCATCCCTGTCCCCAATTCTCATTAGGTGCTCCCCAATAAATATATGCATCTAAAAATATGGGACGATAATCATCAATTAAATCCGATATCAAAATAAGTGGTAAAAGTAAAATAAGTAACAATTCAGAGCTAGTTTTATCTGCAAGTTGAGCGAAAAATCTAAAGGGTATTCCATCAATAATTGTATTTGCAGTTTTTCCAATTACAAGACAAAACTTGTTTTCATTTTCATCCATCTGCAAAGGTTGAGACCATGAATTTTTATATCTTGCAGTTATCAACTTTAGTGCTAATTTTAAGTGTTTTTCTTCAATTAAACCATATTTGTTGAGTCTTAACAGACCTTTGTTGTAAATATCTATTGTTTCTTCTTTTGATTTTGAATTTTCTAATTTCAAACAAAGGTTTTTCAAAAAAGTTTCAAGCTCTAGTACTTTTTCATATGTCATAGATATTGTTCGTTTTTTATTAAACCCAATAATCTCTGTTGTAACACTATAATTATCTTTTGTAGTTGTTTTTGGGTGTAATGTTGCTATACCAGGTTGAACTGCAATTACAATAAATAAAGCAAGGATTCCAAAGGCAAAACCAGTCTTTATGACCTTTTTTTTCATAAAAATACCCCCATATATGGGAATTTTTCAAACAATCTTTCTAAAAAATTAAAATCGAATAATTTATTTCTAGGAATTTCTATTGGAAAAGTGCTCCAATCACTTTCATCATCATGTATGTCTTTTGCTTTGCATCTTAATGGATAGCGGTCTATTTCATCCCAGGTATGACTATAAGTTATCATTATATCTGAAGGATAATACTCTGTCCATCCAGTGCTTGTGTCATCACCCCATTCAATATAATATGAAACATTGTCATATTCTGGATCCTTTGTTTTAAATGTATATTCATATTCAATTCCGGGTCTTCCACGAACTGGGCCATAAATATCTGGTTTATCAGGGGGATTATTACCAGTAGCCAAAACAAAATCATGGGTAGTGTTTTCAGCAATACTAAGTAAAATCCATTCGGTTTTATACCCATTTTTTGAACAAGAGGTATTTTTCATGCAATAACAAATAGGGATGTTTGTAACATGGTAAAAGCCTGTAGAATCACTATAATCTTCTTCATACGTCCCATGAAAATGTACTCTTACTAGAGCTCCTTCTATTGGATTTTCTTTTGTATCATTAACATAACCTAACAGACTTCCATTGTGTAAAATTGTATTAGGAGATGATTTCTGAGTACATCTTGAATGATTCCATCTATAATAGCCCCAATCTCCAATACATCCATAAATATCCTTTGCTCTTGCTTTAATTATAAAATATCCCAGGAAAAAAAATGTTTTAACACTAGTTATTTCTTCACCTGATTCAAATGGTCCAAACCAATCCATGCGTGTTCCATCACCCCAGTCAATTTCGTATAAAACATCATTACCATCAGGATCAACAGCTTTAAATGTGAATTCGTATGTCTCTCCTCTATAAATCACATCAGGCCCAGTTATCTTTGGAGCATCTGGGGGATGATTTATTTTTTCTTTTGTTATAGCAATAGCTGAAGGTGTTAAGAACATAATAAAAATACAGGATACAATAACCAACTTTTTATAATATACTAGTTGTTTTTTCTTCATATTTCTATATCCTCCCTCAAAGATATAATCCTATTACGGATATTTAAATGTTGCAATTTATATTTTATATGGATCCTTTGCTGGATGCAAATCGAAATTCACCCAGGGAAAATCATAAAGCATGAATTGATTGAATAATCCTTCAGTTTGTATCCTTCCACTAATCTTTTTCGTACCATCACCATCATAATCATCCCAATAGTTACCATCCCAGTATCTTTTTGATAAATCCGAAAGCTTATAGTTTTCTGATGGAGATTTTAACTTTTTAATGAAATTTTTAATGATATCCATAACTGATGGGATTCTTGCATAGAAGATAGCATTATTATTATTGTTAATGAAATTGTTATTTATTATTTTACTACGGAATTTTGGATAAAGGCTTGGGCTCAAACGTATTCCGCAGGAATTATTTGAAAATGTATTTCCCTCTACTGTATTATTTCCTCTTGGGTAATCATCGACATAGTATGAATAATCTAAAATTTCCAATGCTGTTATTCCAGATTTAAAACCATCAATGATATTGTTTATAAATTTTGAATCAAGACACTGAAAAAAGATGACAGTAAATAGTCCACGTATATCTCCAGGATTACTTGAATTAAAAATATTATTTGAAATCTCGTTGTTTTCCCCTGCTATAAGCATTATCCAAGGATTCCAATGCCCAGCATTATTGTTTATAATAAAGATGTTGTTTGATATTATAATATTATCATATTGAACCTGGTTTGTAACTTCGAAATTTTTAAAGGTAATCGATCTGATTTCCACATTTTTTGCTCGAATGGATAAAGAATATGAACCATATCTCCTTTCAAAAATTACAGTTTCCTTGTTTTCACCTATAATACATAATTCTTTGTAGATATGTATATTTGAAGATGGGTCATATGTTCCAGAATAAATAAAAATTGTATCACCATCTGAAGAATCATCAATTGCCTCTTGAATATTTGAATAATTTCCGGGTCCAGAACCTCCCACATATAAGGTTTTACCATTTCTAATAGGATTTGTTGGTTCTTCTATAATAATACCTATTGATGAGTTAAAACATAATCCAAAGAAGAGAATAAGTATTCCAATCACCAGCGTCTTATTAAAAACAACAGGT
>Ga0209536_100014609_pt1 | contig 11265 bp, 10 predicted proteins | sample DeeMarSeWOR28_12_FD_187461 | JGI IMG/M metagenome (GOLD analysis project Ga0209536, IMG submission 187461) | Marine sediment microbial communities from White Oak River estuary, North Carolina - WOR-2-8_12 (SPAdes) (version 2) | ecosystem: Environmental > Aquatic > Marine > Intertidal zone >... | reverse complement strand
ATCGTTTTCTGTTCATTCATTACAAACCCTTATGGTCGAGTTCATGCGGTTGCGGTGGTGATTATCCACGTAGCGGATTGGCTTTGAAAAACTCCTCAATTAATTGCCTATTCCAACTTAAAGGCCAAGTATGTTCAGCGCCGAAAACAAGTTGCGTTACAAGGTTAAACCCATGGACGTTGTGTGGCAGACCGTCAACCCCGGCACTCCCATATAAGGTTATTGCAGAGAAATACTGGTGCTGAACAGATCGAAAATAATCTGTTAAGGGGCTTGTTGCAGAAAAACTCAGCTGTTTATTTCATAAACCCGCGGTTTGCTGGCCGTAAACAGCTGGATATCTTCCAGTTGTTTCGGGGTTAAGCGATTGAATTTAATTCCGGAGCCCTGGGTGTCACTCCAGACAATTTCTCCTGATAAAATAATCCGGTCTCGATTGTGGGGCAAGGAAAACATCAGTTTTGAGGATAGGCCCGGTAACCCCTCGCTGCTATCGGCAAAAGCACCGTAGGGGCTGATGTCCAGTATGAAGCAGTTTGAGATCCGATTGCCGATGCTGATTCTGGCATTGATCAGGCAGTCCTTGCGAACATATTTTCTTTTGTCGGCATTCGGCGCCCGGGAGGTAATTTCCTCCAGTTGCTTCATGAGGACCAGGCGTTGGTTGTCGGACAGATCTACGATGAGTTTGAATATATAGTCGACGGTTTTGTCCCGCAATAATTGCTGCAATAAGATAAGCCGTTGTTCTTCGGTCAGTTTGTCTAACAGGAAATAAATTTTGCCGATGATATCATATCTGGATGCTTCCGTGCTGCGCTCACGCAGGGCAACCTCTCTTTTTTCATACAAAAATTGATGTAGTGTGGAAAGCATAATTTCCAGTTCCTGTGTTCAGAGCGACCGTAATCCGCTTACGGATCCTAGCCGGTATCATTCAAGACCCAATTCGGGCCATCCTGACCGGCTCACGACCGGAGCCTGTAAAGACCAGATAATCGAAAAAAATGATTTGAGTCGCTATTTTCTCAAAACAATCTTTGCAAGATCTATGCAAAATTCCAGGAATATAAAATTTTATAGTATAACAAATGGTTAAGACTGGCTGTTGCTCCCCAACCCCAGAATTGTGAAAATTATTTGCTAACTTTTGGGTAATTTATTTCATAAAAACATGCCGGCCGGTATACGTGGGTGTAGGAAAAAACGTTTGAATAACCCAATGTATTTTTGACAACCACCAGGTAGCGATTAGAGGTGCCCCGGCCCTTGACATTCGTCACCCAGGCTTTACCCTAGGTCTGGTTCCAGAACTTCCAGTCCGGTATATCAGATAGGCACGTTTCCAAGCCGTTTTTTGAAATGCGAGGCGAAATGAACATCTTAAAAATAAATAAAAATAAAATCTTATGGGTCGGCGCCCTGGCAATTATTGTCCTGACGCTGGTTGCCGGTTGTTCCGGCACTTACGGAAGGTATAAACGCGCTGCCGATGTTCAGCAGGCATTTGAAGCCAATCAGGTGCCCACAGATTATAAATATTATTATTTCGGGAATGATAACTACCCCTATGTAATTTTTGGGATTGAACCAAAATATGAAATGAATTCGAGAATGTGGAACGAAGTGAGTGCCAACACATCGGAATTCAAAGAACTGATCCGTTGGATCTGGGAGGATTACGATTACTATAAATTCGGTGCCGATATCCTGGATCCCGCTGGAAATAAAGTCGGGGTTTTATATACCGCGATACGCGAAACCACCTTTAAATTCGGTGAGAACAACCAGATCAGCGTAATCCCCGGCACCCCGTTTATGGGGGGACCGGTGGCTGATTTGAGGGCGCCGTAGTGTCAGCTGGGTGAGGTATTGGTTAATCACTTTTTTTAAAAAGGTTTTTCAACAGATCCTGGGCGCCTTTTTCCAGGTTTTTTCTCAGGGCCTGCTGCATCAGGTCGCCGGTGGCTTGCTGAAACGCGGTTTCGTCTAGGTGGGGTTTTGAGGCCGTGCCGCGGATGGGAACTTTGATGGTCGTCCCCTGCAGGAATCGATAGGCATCTTTGCCGACCATTTTTTGGGTAACCGGAATCCGGGCGATAAAATCAAGGGTTTTGTCAAAGCCGACGGATCCGTGCATCTTCAGTTGATAGCCTTCCGCATCCAGTGTCATGGGCGACAGTGCAATCCGGCCATTTTTAGCTTCAAAATCTATGTCCTGATCGGCCATACTTAACTGCCGTTCGCTGATACCCATCATGTCTAGAAGTCCGGCCAAAAAAGGCGTGGAATTAAGCCGCACCCCGTTTAACTTCACTGTTCCGGCAAAGGTTGCCCGGTTCCTTTCTTTTTCTGACAGCGGCCAGCTAAAGTGTTTCATGTTCAGTCCCAGCAAGCCGTCCGGAAGGACTGCGTCTTTAAACAGCGGATGAATCGCGGCCAACAATCCATCGATCAAGCCCTGGGTAACCTGGACATCCTTTAAAATATCGATATTTTTTTTAAACGAGACCACATACGGTTCCTTGCGCATGTCGACGGTGGGCTGAAAGTCCAGTTGACCGCCGTTGGCCGGTGATTCAAATTTAGCACCGGCGGTGGCGCCGGCGACCCGGACCGGCACGTCATTCGGGGTTAATTTCAGACCATAGGCTTCGATGGACGTTAGATGCACCGCCCCGGAAAAATCCAGGTGTTTGAGCGGATCCTCCCAGCGATCGCCTTTGGAAACCAGTTTGATGGTAAAAGGGGTTGCTTTCTTTCCTGAAAAAGCCATCTGGGATTGGCCTGATTTTTTTAAATAGTCGGACACCAGCTTCAAATCCGGCTTCATGGTTCCCTTGGCATTCAGAACTTTATTTTTGCCGACCTGGTTCAGGGTGCCGGCGGCATTCAGCGACAGGGCATTTGAATTCAATTCGAGATTGCTGATGGTCATATTCTTGCCGTCGGGGCTGCGGTTCACATCCGCATTTAAAGTGACTTTTTTCTCGGAAATGGTCGGCAGGGTTTTGGATACCAGTTTAAAAGGTGCCAGATTGCCCTTTAATTTAAAATACTGGGTTTTGGGGTTTGAAAAATCCAGGTCAAAATCAAAATGCCCATTGCCGAAAAGTTCGGTTTTTTCAGGAAGTTGAATAAAATCACCGTAGCCCCTGGCCAGTTGATTCAAATCCAGATCGGCCCGGCCGTTAACCTTCATATTTTTTTGAGCATTGGTCCAGTCCGCAATAGCCAGCTCCGGGATACGGACCTTGCCGGCCTGACCGTCGATATCAACGGGTGCCAGCAGCAGGGATCGGGTATTTAGATCGATCTGCCCTCGGGTGGTGAGGATGACCCGGCGCTCCCGGATGCTTTTGGTGTCCTGCCGGTAAATTAAATTCTGGGTGTCAACCCGGGTGTTGTCAAGCGCCAGCCGGCCTTCGTTTAAATTTCCGCTGGTTATAATTGCGGATTGACCTGCCAGCAGGGTTTGAGGTGAGATAATATTCAGGTTCTTGAGCAATGATGACAGCTGCTGGAGGTTGATTTTTCCGTCCAGTTTCAAATCCGCTGCATTCGGCCACAGATTCGAGGCTGAGCCTTCCACCCGCTGGGCCGTGACCGTTCCCGATACCACCGATGACTGGATATTTAAATTCGGTTGGAGCAACTTGCTGTTAGCCCCAGTATCAGACACCTGAACATCAGTGGACAGATCCGTGCGGACGGTTTGCCGGTCCAGAATGGGGCGGCGATTGCGGCTCAGCGCAAAGTTAGCGATGCTTAATTTCATTGTGGCGTGATTCAGATTTGTCGATTTTTCTGTAAAATTAAGGTTAAGCTTCAGGTTGCCGCTGCCATCCCATTGTTTAATCTCAATAAATTTTCTTAATTCAGCCAGAGCTGCCTTCAGATCGGCCGACAGGTCAACCCGCATATTACGCATGTCGCCCCGGCCGTCGGCCTTTAAAAAAGAAGACCGCAAAGATAAATTCTCCAGCTGTAATCCTTCCCGGCGCATTTCTCCCCGGGCCCTCACCGTCACCGGTTTATTCCAGGATATCTTCTTGCCGGCGCTGATTCCCTGCAACCGGTCGATGCGGGCGTCACCGTCAAAGGAGGTCCCTGCCCGGGTAGTTTCTATATTGGCGGCAAGGGCCATCTTGCCGTTTGTTATTTTCGTACCTTCACGCAATTTAAGGGTTGCTGGGAACTGGCTAAACACTTGCGCCAGGTCAACATCGGCCTTGCCGGAAAGACGCCTTTGATCCGCATCGCCAACTCCGCCCCTGGCCGAACCATTGGCCAGCGAAGAGCGAAATGTCAGGTTATTTAATGATAACGTATTGTTGGTGCCGGAGGCCTCGAGGTTGATCGCAATGTCTTTGACTGCCGGGGTATCGGATCCCAGCGGGCCGCCCTGCAGCCGAAGCCGTTTCATGACCACCTGGCCGGCCATTTTAAGACTTTCCGCATTGCCGCCGGTCAACGACACACTGGCATTCAAACGGCCTTTGGCTGAGGGAATCCCGGCCCGGGTTGCAATCATGGCCGATACATCTTCCAACTCCCAATTTTCGACGTTTAGTTTTGAATCCGATCGGATTTTTTGAAAATTCAGCGGATCATCTGCGGCCAGCACCAGGGAGCCTTCGCCGGAAGCACGACCGCTGCTATCGCCGGATTCTAAAGAAAAACGGTAGGTTATAGGGGTTTGTGGACCGGGTGCCTCCAGTATTAGGTCCAGGTTTTTGGCGACCACTTTTTGGTTGCCGTCTGCCGTGGCGGTCAATAGGGAACCATTGGTAATTTTTAATTTTCCATAAAAAGCGGGGATGAAGGCGTCTTCTTTTCCGGAAGAGATTGATTCCGGTGACCGGGTGGCCGGTGGGGTATTTTGCGGATTCCCGGCTTCGGTCTTTTCCGAAAGGTAAAAAACCACCGCAGGATCAATGATCTCAACAGCGCCCAGTTCGGCCCCGGCCAAAATCAGGCCCAGAAGTCCTTTTTCGGTTTTTATTTCAGATACCCGGGCGAAAAGGCCATCTTTTCGATTGTCATAGACAATCCCCTGACCTTCGATACCGCTAAACCAGCTAACAGACCATGATTCCAGCTGCACCTGACCGGGCAATTGCTGATTTAGCCTCTTGATCACAAACGGTTTCAGCATGTCACTGGACACGATGGCCGGCAGCAGCGCGACCATGATCAACACCACGACGAGAAGACCTGCTGTGGCACCGACAACAATTCTTGATTTTTTCATGGCATGTGGAGATCGATATCAGTGATCTCCGTTCCTTTCAATAGGAGGATCTATATACCCAATCCGATTGATGATAATCTAAACGTCCGGTTTAATCTGCACCAGGCAGCTGGTGCAGGCAAGGGCACCGCAGGGCGAACTTTCATCTCGGGTAAGCACGTTCACGCAGCCGCCGTCATCGATTGCCTCGGAATCAGGTTTATACCCGGCACCGGCATCCAGGCTGGCAACACCGGGCACTATGCGGTCGGTGACCTTGGCAATCGACCGCTGCCCCGCTTGCCGATTCTTTTCAAGGGTCGGGTTAAGCGCTGCGGTGCATACACAACATCTTTCTGGGACAGCCCCCGGATGCAGGCCTTTCACCCGGGCCCCGGCTGGTTGTCCGTCCCTATGCGCGTGATCAGGCCATCGGTTACATGTACCTTCAACAGGCAGCGCCCCCCGCAATCAAACGAACAGGTCGTAGTGATTATTTTTTCATTGCTTTTGCCGACCATGCGTGTTTTATCCCTGATAAATTCAAAAAAATCAAATCTATTAATCCTTACTTGCTGAAACAGGATTCGGTATTATCATCTGTGTGCATGTGCCGGTTTTCGTCGGCCCAGTAAGGGAACTTAAAAAAATAAAGCGAAAGACGCCCCTAATGATTACTGCCCTAGACGACACCCATTCCAAAGACAATGTAAACAGGCGAGTCGGAATTGAGCGCCGGCAATTTTCATACACCCATTATCTGCCGGAACGAAGAGCTGGAAAAGACCGGCGCCGGGATGATGATAATAACAAGCCTTCTGAAAGCCAGAAATAACAACCCGGGCCTATGATCCGCTATAAACCCTAACCCGGATCCGCCGGAGGCGGAGAACGAAAAGGGTTTAATCACGAAAACACGAAAATTGGAAAGCACGAAATTTTTCTTTTCTTTCGTGTTTTCGTCATTTCGTGCTTTCGTGATAAAAAAGTTTTACGGTTATGCGGAAAGCACAAGTAGTTCAATTATTACCACGAAGCGCACCAAGGACACGAAGGGCGAATGGCCTATTTTTCTTTCTTGCCTTCGTGATCTTCGTGGTGAAATAACATACGATCGAATTCAGCTGGAACTTTTCAGATAACCACGAAAAGTTTTTTATAAAATGCAAAAAATCCACAACAAGGACTCTAACAACTGTTTCCTAACTCTTAAAACCCGAAAAAGAATCGGATAACCACCAGCCATGGCCTACGATATCAAACAGTCGTTTCTAAACCTGGCCCGTTACAACGAGCGGGTAAATCGGGAGATGTATGCAGTCCTGGGGGTGCTTACGGGCAGGGCTCGCAGGCAGGCAGCCGGTTCGTGGTTCGGGTCCATCCACGGAATCCTGAACCACATCATCGTTTGCGATTTCAACTGGCTCAAACGATACCGGGCGCTTTCGCCGGAGTCACCCGTATTGGCAGATTCCCGGCTGGACCCGCCCAACCTTTCCTGGGACCATGACCTGCACGACAACTTTGCCGGCCTGCGCGAAGACAGGACATTGGTGGATGAGAGAATTTGTGCCTGGTTTGAGGAGTTTCCCGTCTCACGCTACGGCGAGGTCTTCGAATATCACGATTCGACCGGAAACGTCCGGCACGCCACGGCGGGGGCGGCCTTCGAATTTCTATTCCTTCACCAAACCCATCACCGTGGGCAGGTCTCCCAGATTCTGGATAGTATGGGGCTGGCCCATAGCTTCGCGGACAACGCCGCCTACCTTGAGGGTCAATGATAAAATGCCCCAGATGTAACCTCGAACAGGACCCATCCCCCCGATGTGAGTATTGCGGACTTGATTTCAGAGAGCACGGGAAGTCAGCCCGAACTTCAAAGGCATCCTACACAAAACGGATTGGGTTGTTGGCCGCAATTCTGGTAATATCCGGTACATTAATTGCCGCCTACTGGTTTACGACGACCCGGCCCAAAACCGACCCAAAACCCACCAGGGTTGAAGATTCAAGCCGTCCTGTTCAAAGCACCCAAGACCAGGGCCTGCGAACAGCGGCCAAAGAATTAAGCGGTGATGTCGGGATTGTAAATGAACTTACGGGGGGGGCGAACAAAGGCAGTATTATTGCGATGATCGTATTCAGCATTATCGGAATGGGATATCTGGCCTATGGGAAAAAGAGTCAACAGCTCTTAATGGTCATCTGCGGCATCGGGCTGATGGGGTATCCCTATTTCATCGACGGCAGCCTCTATATCATTTTGATCGGGCTGGTTTTGAGCGCGCTGCCGTTTGTCTTAAGCAAAAAATAAAATCCCTTTGCCCCGCAACATACCGCGGTTTTCATTTTTTCTATCTTGACACCTCACAACATTAACTGCTAAATAGCTAAAGTGTTTAATATGATTGAGTATTTTAAGTCCCTTGCCTTTTAGCCCCGGGAGGATAAATGGTGTGAGAATACGAAACCCCGTCGCGTAATGCGAGCGGGATTTTTTATTTCGATCAATTTTTCCTGAAATAATCGGCGACAGAAAAATTATGATACGCAAGTGCACAGAATCAGATATCAACGCCATATTCGAGATTATTAACGATGCTGCCCTGGCCTATAAGGGCGTCATACCGGGTGATCGATGGCATGAGCCATACATGTCGGCTGAAGAGATCAGACATGAAACCAAAGACGGCGTAGTTTTCTGGGGTTTTGAGCGAGATGGCTGCCTGGCAGGGGTGATGGGTATCCAGGACAAAGGGGATGTGGCCCTTATTCGACATGCCTATGTGCTGACGCGGTTCCGGCGGCAGGCAATCGGTGAAAAACTGCTGAAACATCTGGAGTATCTGACAGATAAGCCAATCCTGATCGGAACCTGGAAGGACGCTTCATGGGCCATCGCATTCTACTGCAAGAACGGATACTATCAGGTTTCAGAGCAAGAAAGGGATCGGCTTCTTCGCACGTACTGGTCAATTCCCGAGCGGCAAATCGAAACCTCTGTTGTTTTGGCAAACCAAAGAGAGCAATAAAAAATGGAGAGCATAGACCATGGCAAATTTCAGCAAGGCAGAATGGACTAAAATCAACGGGTTGGGACCGCTAGAATCTTTTGGATTGCCGGAGCGGCGGTCTAAATCCGTCGTTATCGGCACTTTTAATATCCGCAAGCTCGGCCCCGTAGGAAATCGCAGTCCCCAGTCCTGGGCATTTTTGGCGCAGATCTGCAAACGCTTTGATCTTATCGCCCTTCAAGAAGTAATGGACAGTTTGGAGGGGTTGCGCCATCTGCACAAGGCCCTGGGGGATGACTACGGTATGGTGGTCTCGGATGTAACGGGAGGCGTTTTCAATCCGCAGGACGTTATTCGGGGCAAGCGGGGTAACAACGAACGGCTTGCGTTCATATTTAACTGGAAGCGTATCCGCCGTACGGAACTTGCTTCGGATATTTCCTATGATCGAACGGATATTGTCAGCAAGCTCTTCCAAAACCGGGTCCAATACGCCGAGACCTGGGAAAAACACCACCATAATGTCGGCAAGTGGGAGGAAAGATGTGACCAGGCCAAAGCTGGAGGCAAACGCAAGCCCACAAAGCCACCGATCGAGTTGCCGGCATTTCTGACATTTATACGCCAGCCGCATTGCGCATCGTTTGAGGTCGTACCCCGGGCAGCAGCCGCGCCTTTTCGATTTCTGGGCGTCAACGCCCATTTGCTTTACGGGACCAACAGAGACGAACGGCGCTGGGAGTTTGACGCTCTCCTCGATTGGCTGACGATCCGGGCCAAGAATGCGGAGAAAATGTATTATCCGAACATCGTTTTACTCGGTGACTGCAATCTGGAGTTTGAAGCATTCGGCTGGAAACGCGAGGAAATCAATGCCCGCTTGAAAAAGCTCAACACCGCAGTGCTGAAGGGCAAGCAAGCCGCCAAGGTCAATTTTCCCCTGCTGACACCACATCCCGTGCATGGCGAGCTGCGCACCAGCGCCCGAATGAAGCAAACTTACGACCAAATTGGAATCTTTGCCCACGATAACCACTGGCCCTTATCCGATGCCAATGACACCGCGGGCCAAGTCGATCCCGACAGTTTCGATTACGGTGTGTTCAGATTTACGGATCTTTTTGCTCAAGCCCTTTATGGCAAAAGCTACACGGGTCTGACCAAAAGCCAAAGCAAAAAGATAATCAAGCATTGTGAATTTGACGTGAGCGATCATCTGCCGGCTTGGTTCCGGCTGCCGATCCCGGGGGCGATTTAGAGTAACAAATGCTTTTTAAAGGTCAATCCCCCGATAGATTCCAATCCGTCGCGGGTGCCGGGAAATACAGCATACGGTTAAAATAAATTTTGATAGTTATATGGTGGAATAACAAACCGGGGAAAAGTTATGGATGAATGGGGCCGGGATCCTTCGATAAGGGCCATGCGAAGGGTTTTTCAAGAAATGGAAAAATCTCTGGATGATCTCCTTGAACAGTTGAATATTTCCCCTTTTGACCATCGAATCAGGGGCTGGCTGGAACAGGCGCTGGCCAATTATGAACGCATATGGGCTGAGGCCAGCCGCAAGGGAGTCCGTATGGAAGAAAACATGGCGGCCCCGGTTTATACCCATTGCCTTGTGAAGGTCATCGGTGCGGAGGGAATTGAGCTCCCTGAAAACCAATCTACTGCAAACAAAGATATTGAGAGAGAACTTCGTTTTTTTCTCTCACTATTGGAATAGTGAGGTGTTTAAATGATCCGTTTGCGTTTGTTCGGCCGCTGTCGAATTTATCATGATCCGGTCAGTCCAGTTTTAAAAGCGCCGGCGCAAATCGGCTGGGACGCCCGGTTTCGCAGCATTGATCTCGTCACGCCAAGGAGACTCAAGGGGCGCGAGTTGCTTATGCGCACCCGCGGCTGGTGGACCGTCGAGCCTTCGGATGTCCTGAATACGGTTGAAGCCCATGGCAAGCTTGTGGTCGGCGAAGAAGGCGAGTTGATGGTAGAGTTCACCGACCAACCGGCTGTTGACAGCCTTTCATCTTCACTCACAGAAAGATTTGGCGATCAGGTGCTCCTATTGCCCTGACCTCAAACCGGATACCATTTCCTTTATTCTCCTGCAAATGATGCGCTGTGTCTCGCGCTGGGGCTGCAAATTAATAAAGCATTCAAGCAAAAATTGTGATATGAGGCTTGGAAACCACTTCTGGGGAAAGGATTAGAATTTGACGCTTTACTCAGCCATTGGGTTTTCAGTGGCCATGCTTATTCTGGCGGCCAGCCCGGGGCCCGGGGTTTTTGCAACGGTTGCCAGGGCGCTGGCTTCCGGCTTCAGGTCGGCCCTGGCCGTAATATGCGGTATTGTTCTGGGAGACATTATTTTCCTGCTGTTTGCCGCCTTCGGGCTCTCCATGGCGGCCCGGATCATGGGAAATATGTTTTTTGTCGTCAAAATCTGCGGCGGCGCCTATTTGGCCTGGCTGGGTATCAAAATATGGCTGAAGGACCCGGAGCCGGTCTCCGGAACGCAGGATTCCGATACCCGTTCACAGTGGGGAAATTTTGTCAGCGGTCTTGTTATTACATTGTCCAACCCCAAAGTTATTCTTTTTTATTGCGGCTTTTTACCGACCTTCCTCGACTTGTCTACCCTTACAGTTTTTGATCTGGCGATTGTGGTTGCCATCATTACCGCTGTTCTGGTTGGTGTCCTGGGGACTTATGCCTATTTGGCCAGCCGCGCTCGCAAATTGTTTACCCGTAAGCACTCGGTGCGGCGACTCAACCGGGCCGCCGGCAGCGTAATGGTTGCCGCCGGTGTTGCCATTGCCGTTCGATCGTAAATGGCGCGCTTCTGAAGGTGAATATGAGAACTGCGATTCTGGATCTGGTTTATGTGGGACTGGGCGGGTCGATCGGCGCTATCGGTCGTTATCTCGCCGCCGGGGTGGTGCATCAGATTTTTCCAAGCACATATTTCCCCATCGGTACGGCAGTCGTTAACATCATCGGGTGTTTTTTGATCGG
>Ga0209536_100014608_pt1 | contig 11265 bp, 9 predicted proteins | sample DeeMarSeWOR28_12_FD_187461 | JGI IMG/M metagenome (GOLD analysis project Ga0209536, IMG submission 187461) | Marine sediment microbial communities from White Oak River estuary, North Carolina - WOR-2-8_12 (SPAdes) (version 2) | ecosystem: Environmental > Aquatic > Marine > Intertidal zone >... | reverse complement strand
CCCTGCCCTTGCGCAGCCTTCACGCGCCGCCAGCAACATGCGCTCCCCGCCCAGCGCGTGGACATTCAGCATCCATACGCCCAGGTCTGCCGCGGCATGGCACGCACTGGCAACCGTATTGGGAATATCGTGGAACTTCAGGTCCAGGAACACCTCGAAGCCGCGCGCAGCCAGTTCCTCGACCAGCTGTGGCCCGGCACGGGTAAATAATTCCTTGCCTACCTTCAGCCGGCATAATCCCGGTTGCAGTCGCTCAACCAGCGCCAGGGCCGCAGCGCGGTCTGGATAGTCAAGGGCCACGATGACCCTGGGCCCGGGATTGTTCGCCATTTTCATTCACTCATCCATATGGGGATTTGGCATTTATTCGCCGTCAACGCCGTGAATCGGTTTCACGGTATTCCAGTGTTTGCACCCCGGGCACTGCCAGTGCAATGCCTTGCCGCAAAAACCGCAGTCATGACATTTGTAGACCGGTTTGTTTTCCAGCAGCTTGTCGGTCATGCTTTTCAGTATCAGCAGATTCTCCCGGGCAGTGCCTTCACTGTTGGCCAGGCTGAGGTCGATGAAGCGTGAAAGCCCGCGCACCGAGGGTCGCTTCCTGAGTTCTCCGGAAATGTACTCGGCCGCCGCCCTGCCATCCATCTCGCTGCTCATGATATCTGCAAGCATCAGTACCGGCGAGATGCCGGCATACAGTGCCACGACCTTGTGCAGGTAGTCTATCATCGCAGGCAGTGTTCCCAGCTCCCGGTGACAGGTGTACATGTCATCGAGGATTTCCGGCAGCAATTCAATATCACGCTCCGCCACCTGCTCATAAGCGGTGAGCGCCATCTGGTACTCACCCTGTTGCCTGGCGATTACTGCGCGAATCAGGCGGGCGCGGGCGCAGTACGGATTGAACTCACCGGCCTTTTCAAGCAACTTGCAGGCTTCATCAAGATTGTCGCGAGCACGGGCATTTTCCGCCAGTTCACAGTAAAACTGGGCGATGATTGACCTGGCCGGCTGCCCACCGACGATGCCCATCTGGTTGGCAATCCTGATTGCACTGGACCAGTCCTTTTCCTGCTGGTAGATATCGAGCAGCAGCGGCAGCACGCTGGAGAGATGCACGTTGTTCTCCAGCAACTCGTTGAACAGTGCCTCGGCACGGTCAAACAGGCCGGCCTTCATGTAATCCTCGCCAAGCTCCAGCACGGCATCGTTGCGCTGCTCGGAACTGAGACTGCTGCGGGCGATCAGGTTTTGATGAATGCGGATGGCGCGGTCAACTTCACCTCGTTTTCTGAACAGGTTGCCAAGGGCAAGGTGGGTCTCGACAGTGTCGCTGTTGACCTCGAGCATGCTGATGAAAACATCGATGGCCTTGTCCTGCTGCTCGTTGAGCAGGTAATTCAGTCCCTTGATGTAATCAGGCCCGAGAATGGAGTCAGAACAACTGCCGGTTTTGCCACGGTTGCGACGACCGGCCACCCAGCCGCTGGCAGCAGCTACGGGTAACAGCAACCAAAGCAGGTCAAGCGTCAGCATGATAGCGAACCGGTATGCCCTTCTCCTGGAAACACGGGCGCCCGCACCTGCCTCTCAGCAGATCGTGGCAGGGTAAATCCGGCATACAAACAGAAGGCCGGGGCATCTGCCGGTAAACTGGCAGATACCCCGGATGATCGGGTTATTACAGGATACGGTATCACCGCCGGTTCAGTGTCCATTTCAGGACCGGAGGCGTATTCAAAACGGGGCCCGCTACGATAGCAGTTCCCGTTCCCGTGCAAGGCCGGCATTGACCCGTTCCCTGAGCTCCTTGCCCGGCTTGAAATGCGGCACGTGCTTGGCAGCCAGCGCGACAGATTCACCGGTCTTCGGATTTCTGCCGATGCGCGGCGGCCGGTAGTGCAACGAGAAACTGCCGAACCCCCTGATTTCAATCCGTTGTCCGGTTGCGAGTGCCCAACTCATTTGTTCAAGAAGACTTTTGACGGCCAACTCGACATCCTTGTGATTCAGATGTCCGTTTTTCGCCGCAAGTATCTCGATCAATTCAGACTTTGTCATTTTATCCACCAACCCGGATAGATTTCCGTTCCAGTCAAACTCGATGAATCAGCCGGCCGCTCCTGTATCAGGCTAGCGGCTGACTAGTCTTCTCCATTCATTTGCTGCTTGAGTACATCACCGAGATTCGTAGTTGCCTCAGTTGAACCCGAGCCGTAGTCCTGCATCATCGCGGCCTCGTCATCGGAATCCTTGGCCTTGATCGACAGCATGATGGCGCGGCTCTTGCGGTCGACACCCATGAACTTGGCCTCGACCTCATCACCCACACTCAGCACGGTACGTGCATCCTCGATGCGGTCGCGGGAAAGTTCCGAAGCACGCAGGGTACCGTCTATACCGTCACCCAGATCGATAATGGCAGCCTTGGCATCGACTTCCTTGACCGTACCCTTGACGACACTGCCCTTGCTGTGTTCCGCGACAAAATTCGAGAAGGGATCTTTTTCCAGCTGCTTGATGCCCAGCGAGATGCGCTCACGCTCGGGATCGACCGACAGCACCACGGCCTCGATCTCGTCACCCTTGGAGTATTTGCGCACGGCCTCTTCGCCCGGCTCGTGCCAGGAGATGTCTGACAGGTGCACAAGGCCGTCGATATCACCGTCCAGGCCGATGAAGATACCGAAGTCAGTGATCGACTTGATGGTGCCCTTGACGTGGTCGCCCTTGTTGCGGGTCGCGCCGAATTCATCCCAGGGATTCGGGAAGCACTGCTTGATACCCAGAGAAATGCGGCGACGCTCCTCGTCGATATCGAGCACCATGACCTCGACTTCCTGGCCGATGTGAACCACCTTGGAAGGATTGACGTTCTTGTTGGTCCAGTCCATTTCGGATACATGCACCAGGCCTTCGACGCCCTCCTCGATCTCCACGAAACAACCGTAGTCGGCGATGTTGGTGACCTTGCCGAACAGACGCGAGTTCGCCGGATAGCGACGCGCCAGGTCCGCCCACGGGTCCTGGCCCAGCTGTTTCATGCCCAGTGACACGCGGTTGCGTTCCCGGTCGAACTTCAGCACCTTGACATCGATTTCGTCACCGACATTGACGATTTCAGAAGGATGCTTGACACGCTTCCAGGCCATATCCGTGATGTGCAGCAGGCCATCGATACCACCGAGGTCCACGAACACGCCGTAATCGGTAAGATTCTTGACGATGCCCTTGACCGTCATGCCTTCCTGCAGGCTTTCCAGCAGCGCTTCGCGCTCGGCACTGAACTCGGTCTCCACGACAGCGCGGCGTGAAACCACGACATTGTTGCGACGCTGGTCCAGCTTGATGACCTTGAATTCCAGCTCCTTGCCTTCCAGGTAGACCGGATCCCGCACCGGACGCACGTCGACCAGGGAGCCCGGCAGGAATGCGCGGATTTCCTCGATATCCACGGTAAAACCGCCCTTCACCTTGCCGCTGATTACACCCTTGACGATATCCTCGTTTTCAAACGCTTTTTCCAGACGACGCCAGACTTGATCACGTTTCGCTTTCTCGCGTGACAGACGGGTCTCGCCGAAACCATCCTCGATGGCCTCCAGGGAAACCTCAACCTCGTCACCGACCTGAACTTCAAGCTCACCCGAGGTATTCTTGAACTCCTCGATCGGGATAACACCTTCCGACTTGAGACCGGCATTGACAATCACGCTATCTGACTGAATTGCAACAACCGTCCCGGTTACAACAGCACCCCGGCGCAACTCCTGGTTGGCGAGGCTCTCTTCAAACATTTCAGCAAAACTCTGGGTCATGGGAAAAAACTTCCTTGGACCGTTAAAACACGGCCCACTATTTAAGCGCCGCAAGATCCGGAGACATCGCGACAGGTCTGATTAAAAGAAGGAGCGGAACACAGATTCCGATCCGGCCAAAGTGAATAGTATAACTGTATCTATTTCATTGTATAGGGTTTTTTACACAACCCTGTGGACTGCGTCCAGGACAAGACGCAGGGTTTCGGATTCATCCAGATCACTGTTGTCCACGACAAGTGCATCTTCTGCGGGTCTCAAGGGCGATGCCTGGCGCGCCGAATCGCGCTGGTCGCGGGTCTCGACCGCAGCAACCAGCTCCGCCAGATCCACATCAATTCCCTTTTCTTTCAACTGGTTATATCTCCTCAAGGCACGCACCTCGGGCCGCGCCACCAGGTACAGCTTGAGATCGGCATCGGGAAATACCACCGTCCCCATATCGCGTCCGTCAGCCACCAGGCCGGGCGCTTGCCGGTAGTGGCGTTGCCATTCCAGCAGCGCCTGGCGCACTTCGGGCAGGGCCGCTGCCTGCGAGGCCGCGTTGCCGCAGTCTTCCGAGCGCAGGGCTTCGCCGACGTCTTCTCCGTCCAGCCGGATTTCCGGGTTGGCCCGTGTCGGCAGGCGGTAGCGCACCTGCAGGCGACCGGCCAGTGCCGCCAGCGCCGCGGCATTGTCCAGCGCCACGGATTCCCGCAGTGCGGCATAAGCCAGCAGGCGATACAACGCGCCGCTGTCAAGATGATGCCAGCCAAGCTCTTCCGCCAGAAACTGGCTGATCGTCCCCTTGCCGGAGCCACTGGGACCGTCGATGGTGATGACCGGTACGTGCATGGGCAGGACGCTAGGCGCTGGCCTCGACGTTGATGCCGGCCTGGCGTGCCTGGCCGACAAAATCGGGAAACGAGGTGTTCACGTTGGCGCAGTCACGAATTTCGATGGCAGCCTGTGAGCGCAATGCTGCCATGGTGAATGCCATGGCGATGCGATGGTCGCCATGACTGGCAACGCAGCCGCCACCGAGGGTGCCACCCTCAATCTGCATACCGTCCGGAGTCGCGACAGCATCGATGCCCAGTTCGTTCAGGCCATCGGCCATCACCTGAATACGATCGCTTTCCTTGACCCGCAGTTCCTCGGCACCGGTGAGCACGGTCCGGCCCTGCGCGCAGGCTGCCGCGACAAAGATGACAGGGAATTCATCGATCGCCAGCGGCACGAGTTCCGCTGGAATCTCGATCCCGCGCAAGGGTGCGGAACGGACACGCAGATCGGCAACCGGTTCACCACCGACATCACGTGCGTTACTGACCACGATGTCTGCGCCCATGCGCTGCAGGATATCGATGACACCGGTGCGCGTGGGGTTCATGCCCACGTGTTCGAGCAGTAGATCGGAACCCGCTGCGATACTGGCACCTACCAGAAAAAAGGCCGCCGAGGAAATGTCCGCCGGAATATCGATATCAATGCCATGCAGCACATGTCCGCCCTCCAGGCAGACGCGCCCGGGTTCACGCCGCACGGGATACCCCATGCCCGCAAGCATGCGTTCGGTGTGGTCGCGGGTCGGCGCCGGCTCCCGGACACAGGTGGTCCCGGCGGCATACAGGCCGGCAAGCAGGATACTGGATTTCACCTGCGCGCTGGCGACCGGCATGTCGTAGTCAATGCCCGTCAGGGATACGCCTCCGCTGACCTGCAGCGGCGCCGTCCCCGCCGCTGTTGCATCGATACGCGCCCCCATGGCGGTCAACGGTTTCACCACGCGCTGCATGGGCCGCCCCGACAGTGAGGCGTCTCCGGTCAGGGTGACGTCGAATGCCTGGCCGGCGAGCAGCCCCGACATCAGCCGCATGGAGGTTCCGGAATTGCCCAGGTACAGTGCCCCGGCAGGTGCTGTCAGGCCATGCAGCCCCACACCCTGGATACGCACCCTGCCCGCCTGCGGTCCTTCGATGTTGACGCCCATGGCGCGGAACGCCGCGAGCGTTGCAAGGCTGTCCTCGCCTTCCAGGAAGCCGCTGACCCGCGTTTCTCCCTCTGCCAGCGATCCCAGCATGATGGAACGGTGCGAAATCGACTTGTCACCGGGCACCCGCAGATGACCGGCCAGACGGCCACCGGGGGTTACATGAAAGCGCAGTTCACCCATGAGCATGCACCTGGTAAATCACTTGTGCACAAAGCGGTCGCGCGCCGCCTTGGCATCAGCAAAGATCTGCAGCAGGCGATCACCATCGCGTGCCTCCACGGCACGATCCAGCTCTTGCAGGTCACCGATAAAGCGCTCGATCATCTGCTGGATTGCATCCCCGTTGGCGAGACAGATATCGCGCCACATCACGGGATCGCTGGAGGCGATACGGGTGAAGTCCCGGAACCCGCCTGCGGCGTATTCGAAAATTTCCGCCTTGTCGTGCAGACGCGCCAGGCTTTCCACCAGGGTAAATGCCAGCACGTGCGGCAGGTGGCTGGTCGCCGCCAGCACCTCGTCATGATGCACCGGGTCCATGTCCACCACCTCGGCACCGGCTGCCTCCCACATGCCCCGCACCCGCTGCGTGGCAGCTGCGGCGGTTTCCGGCAACGGCGTGAGGATCACCCGGCGATTGCGATACAGACCGGGCAGCGAGGCCGCCACCCCGCTCTGCTCGATACCGGCAATCGGGTGGCCGGGCACGAAGTTCACCGGCACTTCCCCGAAGGCACCACGCACGGCTTCGATGACGCTGACCTTGGCGCTGCCGGCATCGGTCAGCACCGCACCGTCGGCGAGATGTCCGCGAATAGCGCGGAACACAGGTTCCATCGCACCCAGTGGTACCGCAACCAGAACCATGTCCGCCCCGGCAACCGCCCGGGCAAGATCGGTTTCATAGCTGTCGATCACCCCCAGTTCGATGGCATGCCGGAGATTGTCCGGGTTGCGCCCCGCACCCACCACGGTCTTGCAGTAGCCGGCCTCGCGCAGTGCCCGTGCCAGTGATCCGCCGATCAGGCCAACGCCGATGATGCAGAGCCGCTCGATCATGCCAGCACTTTTTCCAGCGCCGCCAGGAAACGCGCATTTTCATCCGTCCGCCCGATGGTAACGCGCAGGTGATTCGGCATGCCGTAGTTCGCCACCGGACGTACGATAACGCCTTCCTGCAGCAAGGCATTGTAGACCTCAAGCGCGGAGCGCCCGGTGTCCACGGTGAGGAAATTGCCGGCCGACTCGATGGCATCAAGGCCCAGCCGGGCAGCGCCGGTCAGCAACTGGAACATGCCTTCGTGATTGTAGCGAATACTCCTGTCGAGGTGCTCGTTATCATCCAGTGCCGCGAGCGCGGCGGCCTGCGCGGCCATGTTGACGTTAAAGGGATGCCGCACCCGGTTCAGCAGGTTGGCGACGGCCGGATGCGACAGCGCATAGCCAACCCGCAAGCCTGCGAGCCCGTAGGCCTTGGAAAAGGTGCGCGTCACGATCAGGTTCGGAAAGCGTTCCAGCCAGCGCGAGGTGTCCGGGTAGGTGGCGTGAGACACGTATTCGAAGTAAGCCTCATCGACCACCACCATGACGTGTGCCGGCAGGCTTCCGATGAAGTCTTCCAGTTCGGATTCCGCCAGCCAGGTCCCGGTCGGATTGTTGGGGTTGGCGATAAACACCACGCGGGTGGTGTGATCCACCATTTCCAGCATGGCGGCAAGGTCGTGCCCGTAAGCGGGCCCGCGGCTGCCATCGTGTGCAGGTGCCACCCTGGCCTGTGCACCGGCGGCCAGCACCACGATCGGGTAGACCGCAAAGGCATATTCAGCGTAAACCGCTGAATGTTCCGGCGTCAGGAATACCCGCGCGATCAGGTCGAGAACGTCGTTGGAGCCATTGCCCAGGGTAATGCATTCCCGGTCCAGTGCATGTTTTTCCGCCAGTCGCTGCGCCAGCATGTGACCGCCGCCCTCTGGGTAGCGCGCGATATCCTGCAGCACCGCCTGCGCCGCGGCTACCGCCAGCGGACTCGGACCCAGGGGGTTCTCGTTGGACGCCAGCTTGATGGCATTACGAATCCCGAATTCCCGTTCCAGTTCCGCGACCGGCTTGCCCGGCTGATAGGGCCGCAACTGGCGGACGCCGGCTGCCGCAAGGTCAAAAAAGCTGTCATCCGCAACTGGCATCAGTATTTGTTCTCCGCCCCTAGACAACCGACTTCGGGTACGAACCCAGCACCCTGACGGCAAAGGTTTCCTGCTCCAGGGCCTCAAGTGCGGCTGCAACCGCGGCATCCTCACGGTGTCCGTCCACATCGATGTAGAAGACATATTCCCACATAGCCTGGCGGGACGGCCTGGACTCGATGCGGGTCATGCTGATGCCATGGTCCGCCAGTGGCCGCAGCATGCGGTACAGCGCACCCGGCCGGTTGCGCACCGATATCAGCAAGGAAGTCTTGTCATTGCCGCTGGGTAATGCCGCCTGCGTACCGATCACCAGGAAGCGCGTCGTATTGTCCGGCTCATCCTCGATGTTGGGTTCCACGATCACCAGGCCGTAGAGTTCCGCCGCGGTGTCGCTGGCGATGGCCGCGGCGGATTCATCTGCACTGACCAGGCGCGCCGCCTCGGCATTGCTGCCGACCGCCACGTGCTCGGCATCCGGCAGGTTCCGCTCCAGCCAGCCGCGGCACTGCGCCAGTGCCTGCTGGTGCGCCAGCACCCGGGTGATTTTCACATCCTCGCGTCGTGCCAGCAGGTGGTGGTGAATACGCAGCCCTACCTCACCGCAAATACCCAGCCGCGAGTACTGGAACAGGTCCAGCGTGTGGCTGATGACACCCTCGGTGGAATTTTCCACCGGCACCACGCCGTAATCCGCAGCCCCGGCCTCGACTTCACGAAACACGTCACCGATGCCGTTCAGCGCCAGCGTCTGGACCGAATGGCCGAACTGTTTCAGCGCGGCAGCCTGGGTGAAAGTGCCTTCCGGCCCGAGGTAGGCGATGGTCAGCTGTTTTTCCAGGGCCAGGCAGGCCGACATGATCTCGCGGAACAGGCGCACCATTTCCGCGTCCGGCAGGGGACCGGTGTTGCGCTCCCCGATCCGCCGCAGGATGACGGCCTCGCGCTCGGGGCGGTAGAAATGGGTGTGTTCACCGGCGGCAAGTTTTACCGCCGCCACCTCGCGTGCACAGCGTGCCCGCTGGTTGATCAGGTCCTGGATCTGTTCATCCAGGCTGTCGATGCGCTGGCGCAAATCGTCGAGTTTGCTGTCATCACCCATGGTTCGGCCCGTCAGGCAGAGGTTCTACAGCGCCCTGACATTGAGTACGCCTTCAATCGCGGCGATATTGGCCAGGCAATCCGGTGCGACAGACGTATCAACATCCACCAGCGTATAGGCCAGGTCACCGCGCGACTTGTTCAGCATGTCGAGGATATTCAGGTTGGAACTCGCCAGGCAGGTGGATATCTGCCCCAGCATGTTGGGCACGTTCCTGTTGACGATGCCCAGCCGGTAGCCGGTATTGCGTGGCATCATCATCTCCGGGAAATTCACGGAATTCCGCACACTGCCGTTTTCCAGGAATTCGCGCACTTCCTCTGCCACCATAATGGCGCAATTTTCCTCGGCCTGGTGGGTGGAAGCACCGAGGTGCGGCAGCGCGATCACCCGCGGATGGTTCTTCAGCAGGTTGCTGGGAAAATCGCAGACATAGGCATAGATCTTGCCGGCGTCGATGGCGGCAACCACGGCCGCATCATCGACAACGCCATTGCGCGCGAAATTCAGAATGATGGCACTGTCGCGCATCAGCTTGAGCCGCTCTGCATTGATCATGCAGCGGGTTTCATCGACGAGCGGAACGTGAAAGCTCACATAGTCCACGTGGGTCAGCAGTTCCTCGATGCTCGCCGCCTGGCGCACCTCGGAGGACATTTGCCAGGCACGGCGCACGGTGATACCCGGATCGAAACCGATAACATTCATGCCCTGTGCGAGCGCGCCGTTGGCCACCTGGACACCGATCGCGCCCAGTCCGACGACACCCAGTGTCTTGCCTGGCAGTTCGAAGCCGACGAACTGCTTCTTGCCGGACTCCACCGCCTTGTGAATGGCCGCATCATCTCCCTGCAGGGAACGGGCAAAATCCCAGGCCTGGCAGATATTGCGTGATGCCAGCAGCATGCCGGCAATGACCAGTTCCTTGACGGCATTGGCATTCGCCCCCGGCGCATTGAAGACCGGGATGCCGGCAGCGCTCATGCGGTCGACAGGAATGTTGTTGACACCCGCCCCGGCGCGACCGATTGCCTTGACAGATGGCGGCAGCTCCATGTCGTGCATGTTGAAGGATCGCAGCAGGATGGCATCCGGGTGCTGGATCTCGGAAGCCACTTCGTAGGTGTCCCGGGGGAAATGCTCCAGACCGGCGGGCGAGATATTGTTAAGTGTGAGAATTTTACGCATCGGAATTCTTGTGTCAGGCAATCAGTATTTCAGAAGTAGCAGCGGGACGAACACCCGCGGCAGCAATCAGCCATGCGCGCGTTCGAACTCGCCCATGAAATCAATGAGGGCGGCGACACCGCTCTCCGGCATGGCATTGTAGATACTGGCACGCATGCCGCCGACGGAGCGATGTCCCTTCAGGTTCAGCAGTCCGGCCTGCCCCGCCTGCTCCAGGAAAGCGGCGTCGAGCGCGGCGTCCGCCAGCGTGAACGGCACGTTCATCCAGGAACGGCACGCAGCATCCACCGGACTGCTGTAGAAGTCCGATGCCTCGATCGCCGCATACAGTTGCTGCGACTTGCGCCGGTTGATTTCCGCCATCGCGGCCAGGCCACCCTGGCCCAGCAGCCACTTGAATACCAGCCCGGCAAGATACCAGGCGTAGGTCGGCGGGGTGTTGTACATCGAACCGTTGTCGGCATGCACCCGGTAGTCGAACATCGTCGGCGTACCCGCAAGCGTTTCGCCGATGAGGTCATCGCGCACGATCACAACGGTCAGCCCCGCCGGGCCGATATTTTTCTGCGCCCCGGCGTAGATCAGGCCGTAACGGGACACATCGATCGGGCGGGACAGTATCGTGGATGACATGTCGGCAACCAGCGGCACGTCACCGGTCTCGGGAACCCAGTGGAACTCCACGCCACCGATGGTCTCGTTCGGCGTGTAGTGCACATAGGCTGCTCCGGGATCGAGCTGCCAGCTTTCGAAAGCGGGAATTGCGCTGAAATTACCGGCTTCACCGGTGGCGACGACGTTCACCGCACAGAACTTGCGCGCCTCGCAGATGGCCTTCTTCGACCAGGCGCCGGTATTGACGTAATCCGCACCGCCCTTGCCACGCAGCAGGTTAAGCGGAACCATGGCGAACTGGCTGGTGGCACCCCCCTGCAGGAACAACACCTTGTAGTTGTCCGGTATTGCCAGCAGCGTCCGCAGATCGGCCTCTGCCTGTTC
>Ga0209536_100014607_pt1 | contig 11266 bp, 7 predicted proteins | sample DeeMarSeWOR28_12_FD_187461 | JGI IMG/M metagenome (GOLD analysis project Ga0209536, IMG submission 187461) | Marine sediment microbial communities from White Oak River estuary, North Carolina - WOR-2-8_12 (SPAdes) (version 2) | ecosystem: Environmental > Aquatic > Marine > Intertidal zone >... | reverse complement strand
TCGCAGCCGATGCAATCGGCAGAGACGACCCCCGCAAGCTGGTCGCCGGCACCGTCCTCGCGGTCGTGTTCGCCGCCGTCGTGACCTGGTTCGCGAACCGGCAGCCATCCTCGAGCCTCACGATCGATTCTGACGGCCCATCGATGCAGGAGCTCGCTCAAACGCTCCGAAGCCTCGGGCCTCGGTACGGGCAGGCCCTGCCGAGGACGGCACATCGGCCTCTCGGGGCAGCGCTCTACGACAGGCTCTTCGCACTTGGACACGACCCGGGCCCAAGGCCGCACGCGTGATTTTCTCGCGACTTGCGGCGCTGATCATTGCGACTGCGGCCAGCGCATGGCTCGGCGGCTGCAGCGGATCCCGCCACGATATCACTCCGACGCCGGTCGACGCCGGCCCGGTGCCCGAAGGCAAGCTTCCCGAAGGCGTGCGACCCACTCGCTACCGGCTGAGCCTCGAAGTGATCCCGAGCCGGGACACCTTCACCGGAACCGCGATGATCACGGTCGAGCTCGACGGGCCCACGAGGGTGATCTGGATGCACGGACAACACCTCGACGTGAGATCGGTTTACGCGACCCACGCGACGACACGCATCGAGGGCACGTGGGAGGAACAGACCTCCGACGGTGTTGCGAAAGTGGAGCTTCGCGAGGCTCTGCCGGCAGGCCGCAGCACCCTGCACTTCGAGTACGTCGCGTCTTTCGACACGCCCCTGAGGGGCCTGTATCGCGTGACCGCGGGCGGGGCGATGTACGCCTTCACCCAGTTCGAATCGATCAGTGCACGCCTCGCATTCCCGTGCTTCGACGAGCCTCGCTTCAAGACTCCCTTCGATCTGACGCTGACCGTTCTGGCCGAGCACTTCGCCGCGGCGAACACCCCGGTCGACCGCGCCATCGCATTACCGGACGGTCTGCAGCGCATCAGCTTTCTGCCGACCCCTGCACTGCCCACCTACCTCGTGGCCCTCGCCGTCGGGCCCTTCGATGTCGTGACTGGAGCGGCCATTCCGCCGAACGAGCACCGGCCTTTTCCCATTCCTCTTCGAGGGATCGCGGCGAGAGGCCGCGGACCGCTGCTGCAATACGCACTCGGCCATGCGGCCGAGCACATCGAGGCCCTCGAGCGTTACTTTGGAATGCCCTACCCCTATCGAAAGCTCGACTTGGTCGCTGTGCCCGACTTCGCGGCAGGGGCCATGGAGAACGTCGGGCTCATCACCTTCAGGGAGTGGCTTTTGCTGCTCGACGACGAGCGCGCAACGGAGGGGCAACGGCGGGCATTCGCCTACGTGATGGCGCACGAGCTCGCACATCAATGGTTTGGCAACCTCGTGACCATGCCATGGTGGGACGACATCTGGCTCAACGAAGCCTTTGCGACTTGGATGGGCAACAAGGTCGTCCACGAGCTCCACCCGGAGTACCGCTCGAACCTCGCGGCGGTCGCGTACGCCCAACGTGCCATGGAGCTCGACAGCCTCACGAGCGCCCGAAGCATCCGCCAACCCGTCGGGAGCAATCACGACATCAAGAACGCCTTCGACATGATCACCTATCAAAAAGGCGGCGCCGTGCTGTCGATGTTCGAGCATTGGATGGGTGAAGAGACGTTTCGCGAGGGCATTCGCCTCTACCTCTCACGTCATCAGGGCGGGACGGCCACATCGGACGACCTGCTTGCCGCGCTCGATGAAGCATCGCAGGAAGATGTGACATCACCCTTTCTGACTTTCCTCACCCAACCCGGGGTACCCTTGCTCCGAAGCGTCGGTGATGCGCCCTGCGACTCGGGAGTGAAGCGCCTATCCCTCGTGCAGGAGCGCTACTTGCCACTTGGATCGACCGGCTCGCCCCACGCGACTTGGGAGATTCCTCTCTGCATCCGGCATGCAAATGGAACCACGTGCGAGCACCTTCGCGGCTCCGAGGCACGGATCGAGCTTCCTGGTTGCCCGGAGTGGTGGATGCCAAACGATCGGGGCGCGGGCTACTTCCGCTTCTCCATGAGCTCACGCGACTGGGCGGCTCTGCGAAGAAAGGGGTTCGCGACGTTGTCCGACACGGGGAAGCAAGCGGTCGCCGATAGCCTCTATGCGGATTTTGCACGCGGCTCGCTCGAGGCGGAGGACCTTCTGGCCTGGTTTCCCCGCTTCGTGGCGACCCCGTTGCGACAGGTGTCGAGCAGCCCGATCTCCACGCTTCAGCTCATGATGGCGGACGCCTCGTCACCCGACACGCGCCCGAACATCGTTGCCTACACCAAGCAACTCTACGCCGGGCTGTATCGACGCCTCGGCTGGCGCGCGAAACCGGAAGACTCGAGCGATACCAAGCTTCTTCGCGCGACTGTGCTCGAGCTCATGGTGATGGACGTCCGCGATCGCAAAGCGAGAGTACGTGCGGCGAAGCTCGGAAGGACCTACCTCGGATATGGAACCGAGCCCATGCCAGACGCGGTCGATCCGCAGCTCGTGGAGCTCGCGCTCGCGACCGCAGTGCAGGAGGGGGACGGTGCGCTGTTCGACGAGCTTCTCGCTCGACTCGCGGCCAGCAACGATTCGACGCTGAGAGGCCGGATCCTCGCAGCGCTCGGACATGCCGAAGATCCGGCCCTCGCCGAACGTGCGCTCGAGCTCTCCCTCGATTCGAGGCTCCGCCGCAATGAGGCCCCGCAAGTGCTCGCCGTCCAACTGCGCAACCGGAGAACCCGTGATCGTGCCTGGGCGTGGCTGAAAGAGCACTTCGATGCCTTCGCCGAACGCGTGGGGAATACGCAAGCCGGCAGTGCCCCGTGGTACGCGGCAGCCCTGTGCACCGCCGAGGCCGCGGACGATGTCCAAGCGTTCTTCGAGCCGCGGGTTTCCGCGCTTGCAGGCGGTCCGCGCAACCTGGCGGGCGCCGTCGAGGCAATCCGGCTTTGTGCCGCCAGGGCTGATGCTCAACGGCCGGGCGTCGATCGAGCCTTCAAACGCCCTTGAACTCGGGGGTGCGCTTCTCGAGAAACGCCGACATTCCCTCGGTTTGATCGGCCGTGCCGAAGCCTTCGCCGAAGGCGTCCATCTCGAGCTCGTTCGCCTGTGGAAGCGAGTGGTCCATGCCATCGCGAATCAATCGCTTCGCAGACGCAATGGCCAGAGGACCCTTCGTCGCCATCTCTTCGGCGGCCTTCGTCGCAGCTGCGAGAAGCTCGTCTGGTTCGAACACGGCGTTCGCGAGGCCGATGCGAAGGGCCTCGTCGGCGTTGATCATCTTGCCCGTGTAGATGAGCTCGCGCGCCATGGCCGAGCCAACCCGACGCGGGAGACGTTGTGTACCTCCAAAGCCTGGGATGATCCCGAGGTTGACTTCCGGCTGGCCAAACTTGGCCTTGGTAGACGCGTAGATGAAGTCGCACGCCAACGCGAGCTCGCAGCCACCGCCGAGTGCGAACCCGTTCACCGCGGCGATGACCGGAAAACGAAGCTCCTCGATCGCGCGGAAGATTCGGTGACCCATCGCCCCGAACTCACGGGCCTGAGCTGGGTGCATGTCGCGCATCGCCGCGATGTCGGCTCCGGCCACGAACGCTTTCCCGGTACCCGTGATGACGGCAGCGCGTACGTGGTCGAGCCCCGAAATGTGTTCGATCGCCGTGTTCAAATCCCCGAGGACCTGCTCACTGAGCGCGTTGAGCTTGTCGGGCCGATTGATCGTCAACGTGCTGACATGACCCGCGTGCGTCACTTCCACAAACGTCATGGCCAGCACTGTAGCCCAAGGCACTCTGCCCGCCATGTGTCTGGCTCTCTCTAGGGCCGAGATCGCCGCTCTCGTAGCGGCTAATCGTCTGCGGCGATGAGGCTTCGAACCAACGATTCGGCGCTGGAATACGGATCAGCTCTGCCTTCGACGATGTCCCTGAGCTTCTCGCTGACCCGTTCGGCAAAGCGGGTGTCCACCTCGTCGATGAGGGCCTGTACCAAAATCGCGCGAAGCTCCGCCATGCGCCTCCTCTCGCGAATCGCTCGCCCTGCCTCGGTGGTGTCGAGAAAAACACGATGCTTGGCGAAGGCTGCAACGAGCTCTTCGAGGCCCTCCTGGCGATGCGCGACGGTCTTGACGATCGGAGGCACCCATTCGCCCGCGCGTGCCTCTGGGCCTTTGCGTAACGTGGACACGGCCGTGTGCCCCTGCATCTTGCTCACGCCGGTCGGCACTCTTCGTAGGGACAGCATCTGCTGCAGGTCCTGCACGGTGGCATCCGCCCCCGATCGATCGGCCTTGTTGACCGCGAACACGTCGGCCACCTCGAGGATGCCGGCCTTGATCGCCTGGATGTCATCACCCAGGCCTGGCGCCATCACGACCAGTGTCGTGTCGGCGAGCTCCGTCACTTCCAACTCGTCTTGTCCGACACCGACCGTTTCGAGGATCACCACGTCGAAGCCGGCCGCATGCAGGACGTGCAGAACGTCGCCCGTCGACCGGGAGAGGCCGCCGAGGTGTCCACGCGTCGCGATCGAGCGAATGAAGACCCCCTCGTCGGTGAAGTGCTGCTGCATGCGGATGCGGTCACCGAGGATGGCGCCCCCCGAATACGGGCTCGTCGGATCGATCGCGAGCACGGCGACACGCTGACCCTGCAGACGGTAGAGACGGATGAGACCGTCCACCAGCGTGCTCTTGCCGGCGCCAGGCGTGCCCGTGACCCCGATCACGTAGGCCTGTCGCTCGGACGCGAAGACCTGCTTCAAGAGCTCGGTGGCGTGTCGGTCCCGTTCGTCGATCAGCCGGCAGGCGCGTGCGACGGCCCGGGTGTCGCCATTGCGAACCCCCTCGACCAGCTTCGAGAGGTCAGCCACCAGGGGCCTCGACCGAAACAGGCGAGGCGGCCCCGACAGGCCGCCTCGCGTGGTGGGCGCAGTTGGATTTGAACCAACGACTTGTTCCGTGTGAAGAAACCACTCTACCCCTGAGTTATGCGCCCGAAGACCGCACCTTATAGCGGCGAGTACGCGCTCTGGCAATTCGCCCCCCGCTGGCGCTGAACGCCGACTCGCGAGCCCGAAGGGCGAAGCCCGGCGCGAAGCGCCGCCAAGCACGAGCGCAGCGAAGTGCGCGGAGGGAGGATTACGGTGGGGGTGGGCGGGTGGATTGAACCAAAACCTCCCGACGCCAATCGCGATACACCCAAAGCTCAGTCGCCGCCTCCGAGCTTGGCCTTCAGCAAGTCTCCAAAGGTGCCCAGGCCCTGCTTGGCAGACTCCTTGCGGTACTCCTTCACGGCCTTTCGCTCTTCGTCGAGCAGCCGCGCGCGGACCGAGCATCGCAGGGTGCCATCGCGCTCGGTGCCAACGACCTTCACCTCGATCACGTCGCCTTGGGACGGACCCTTGCGCTTCTCTCCACCGATGTCCTGAAGCTCGCGGTTTGGAATGAAGCCGCGGCCACGCTTGCCCAGCATGCCTTCCACCTGGACTTGGGCGCCTCCGTGCTCGACACGCTTCACGATGACGGCCACGTGTGTCCCCGGCTTCAGCGAGCGCGGCGCCTTGCCGAACTCGATCTCGCCGGATTCGATCGCCTTGGCGTCCGCCTCGGAGAGCTTCGAGAGCGAGATGCGCCGCTGGTCCTGGTCGACACGCTCGATGACGACGTCGATCTCGTCACCTTCTGTGACAGCCTGTTTCGCGTGCGTGAGCTCTTTGCTGCCACCGAGCTCGGAAATGTGAAGCAGTCCCTCGATGTTCTCTTGGATCTCGATGAAGGCGCCGAAGTCCGTGGTCCTTACGACCTTGCCCTTCACGGGCGTGCCGGGCCGAAGCGATTCCTTCGCTGCCTCCCATGGATCGGGCTGACAGGCACGCATCGATAGCGACACGCGCCCGAAACGATCCTTGCGGCTCGCCTGTTGGACCTTGAGTACTTCGACATCGACCTCGTCGCCGACATTGGCGGCATCTTGTGGTCGGACGCCGCGACTCCATGAAACCTCGCTCATGTGGACGAGGCCATCGAGCCCGCCGCCGAGGTCGACGAGAACACCGTAGTCCCGTACCTCGAGAACCTTGCCTCGGAGCTTCGTGCCAACCTCGAGCTCCGCCATGCGCTCGCGCGCACGCTTGCGCGCCTCCTTCTCGAGGATGTTGCGACGGCTGACGATGATGCTCTTCTTGCCGCCCTTGTCCTGAGGCAAGGAGAACTCGCAGCGCTGGCCGACGAACGCGTTCGGATCCTCGATGGGGGTCAGCGACATCGCGCTCGCGGGACAAAACGCGCGCACGCCCCCAACGAGCACGTCGAACCCGCCACGGTTGAAGCCGTAGACGATACCGGTCACGCGTTGATGCTGCTCGCGCGCCGCGCGGATGGCTTTGCGGACCGCGGACTTGTCGACGATGCGATTCACGATGGCGATGTGCCCGCTTTCGGCGACTGCCCCGATGCGACCTCGGAAGATCGCGCCGAGCTGCGGCGCCTCCTGTTCGGGCAGCGGCTCCAACAAGCTGAGATCGGCATCCGAAAGATCCTCCGGCGGCTCACCCGCTGCCGCCCCTTCCGTCTCCGGCGCTGGTTCTGGCTCTGCCGCCTGCGCTGCCGCTGGCGCCACCTCTACCACCGGCCCCGCCTCCGCCGCTGCAGCCGGCGGCGCCGTCGCCGCCGTGGCCGGGTCCCTCGGATCAAACGCCTGCGCAGCCACGACCGTGTCCGCCTCGGCGAGGTCATCATCGGGCAAGTCGGTGACCTCCGTCGTATCGAGCTCCCACGAAGCCGCGGCAGCCACGGCCCGAAGCGCCTCTGGCGTGGGCGCCTCGCTGGCAGCGGCAGCCTCAGCGCCAGCGGCAGCCTCAGCGCCAGCGTCCGCGGGTGCGCCCGCGGCTGCGGCTGCGCCCGCGGCTGCGTCAGCGTCAGCGTCAGCGCCCGCGACCGCGTCAGCGCCCGCGTCTGCGGCTGCGCCCGCGACCGCGTCAGCGGCGGGCTCGGCTTCTGGGTCCAGCGGCACGACGCTCTCGCGCTCGTGAATCACGATCGGAACCTCACGTGGCTCATCCGCGTCCGCAATCGCGCTGGCCTTCCCGAACAGGTCGACGACGATCGCGCCATGCTCGACGCGCTCGACCCGCCCCGCGATTACCTCGCCTACCGAAAAAGCGTGTTTTCTCGCGGTCCCCGCAAACAAATGGAGAAACGGTGCATGGTGCTGAGAGGCCTTGGAATCTCCGGGCGCCTCGCTCGCGCCCGCCCCCTTCTTCTTGCGCCTGCGCCGCCGCTTCTTCTTGGCCGTCCCGGGTGCTTCGGACCCGGTCATGGTGTCCGCATGGGCCTCGGCCGCAGCGACCTCGCCGCTGACGGTGTCCGCGTCAGGCCCGGCAGCAGTGACAGCGGCTGCGCCCGCGGCTGCGTCAGCGCCAGCGCCCGCGTCTGCGCCCGCGTCAGCGTCTGCGTCTGCGTCAGCGTCTGCGTCTGCGCCCACGCCAGCGTCTGCGCCCGCGTCAGCGGTAGCATCGGCGCCAGCGTCTGCACCCTCGGTTGCGGCCGGCTCGGCGGCTTCGATCGGAGTGGGGCCTTCTGATTCCACCCGCGTCACCTCCTCCGTCGAGGTCTCACTGGTTTTGGAATCGGTTTCAGTCATGCGCAATCCTCGCGCGCGAAAGACGCTCGACGCGGTTGCGGAACGTCCGGGTTAAAAGGGCTTGTAGGGTAGGCAGTGGCCCGGTTCGCGTCAAGCTGTTGCCGCCGGCCCCCAGGCCCCCTAACCTCGTTTCCCGGGGCATGACAGCGGATGGTCGAGAGCGTCGCGAATCCAGGCGGGCCGTAGTCCAGCTTCCGATCGAGTACGAGCGCCTGAACGCACTCCTCTCGGACTACACCCGCAACATCAGTCGGGGGGGGACCTTCATCCGCACCGACCGCCCGCTTGCGGAGGGAACCGTGCTCTCTTTCACCATTCGGGCCCCCAAGCTTGGGGACCCCATCGTGCTCCGCGGGCTGGTCCGCTGGAGAGTCGAGCCTGCCCAGTCTCGCCCTGATCGCCCCGCCGGCATGGGCATCGAGTTCGTGTTCGAGTCACCGGAGCAGAAGTCGGCCGTCGAGAACCGGCTCGACCGCCTGCTGGTGAGCTCCCTCGGCCCCGCCGCCTTCGAGAAGCTCATGGGCAAGCGTGCGCCAACCGGGGGTGAAACCCCATGAGCCGGGCGTCCGTTCAGGTTCTTCGAGGCGACCTCACGCGCCAAGAGGTCGACGCCATCGTCAACGCCGCCAACGAGAGGATGCTCGGTGGCGGCGGCCTCGACGGTGCCATTCATCGCGCGGCTGGCCCCGCCCTCCTCGACGCCTGCCGGGACGTGCCCGAGGTTCGCCCCGGTGTCCGCTGTCCGACCGGCGAAGCCCGCATCACGCCAGGCTTCGCGCTCGCCGCGCGCCACGTGATTCACACGGTGGGCCCGGTCTACCGGGGTCGTCCCCGTGACGCCGTCCTCCTCGCGTCGGCATTTCGTGCCGCGCTCTCGCTCGCCGCCGAGCACGCGCTCGAGTCGATCGCCTTCCCGGCCATTTCGTGCGGCGTGTACGGCTATCCGCTCGACGATGCGGCGGCGATCGCGCGGGACGTCACGCGAGAGCGCGACTGGGCGCTTCGGGACATCCGCTTCGTGCTCTTCTCCGGCGACGTCCACGCCGCGTGGGTGCGCGCGTTTGGCTGAGGCTCACGAGTCGAGCACGCGGAGACTTCGTCGGCTCGTGCTCTCGAGCTTGAGCACCCCGCGCGGGCACATGTGGGCGCACATCCCGCATCCCACGCAGGATGCACGCGTGAAGCTCTCGTCGCGTTGCGCGTACGCGCGCACGTCGATGCCCATCTCGCAGTAGGTGCTGCAATTGCCGCAGGAGATGCACATCCCCGGCTTGACGGTGATTCGATAGCGGCCGAGCTTCTGAACGATTCCGAGAATCGCCGCCATCGGACAGAAATTTCGGCACCAGAGCCGCGGTCCGAAAAGCGGATAGAGCCCCGTCCCCACAACGCCCGACAGGACCGCTCCGACCGCAAACCCGTAGAAGCTCTTGATCGACCAATCGCGCCAGTCGTTGCCTGCGACGATTCGATGCAACGTCGGATGCTCCCCGCCGACCTTCCAATCGAGCGCGATCAACGCGGTCGTCCCGAGCGCGAGCACCAGCACGATCCCAATGCTCAGTTTCTCGACCCGCCAGGAACGCTCGGACTTGCTGGTGAGATGCCGCCACGGGTCACCAAAGGTGTTGGCGAGGCCTCCGCATCCACAGACCCATGAGCAGTACCAGCGTTTCCCATATAGAAGCGCGAGCACCGGCGCGGCGAGGAGCGATCCGACCACCGTGTAGACGGCGAAGTAGAGGGGGACGCTTTCGAGGGTCTGAGGGTAGAGATAGTCGTACTTGAGGGGCCAGAAGTACGAGAAGTAGAGCTCCTGGCCACCGAAGAGCGGCATGATGAATGGCAGAGAGAAGCCGAGCGCGACCTGAATCCCCACGTTTACGGTGATGCGCGCGCGGTTGTAGCGGCTATTGCCGTGCCGACGGAGATAGTAGACGGCGCCCCCGATCATCGCGACCGAATACAGCAAGCCGTACAGGTACCAACGGTTGCGAAGGCCGACGCTCTCGGCGAGTGCCGTGAACGGCGCGATCCCGAGCTGCGCTTCGACTTTGTGCTCCCAATAAAGGACCACGTAGAACGCGATCAACAGCATCGAGAGCGCGATGCCGAGCGTGCCTCGATTGCGCCAACTCTCGCGATAGGTGGCTAAGAGCCCGTTTTGGCCTTGTTGATCCACGCTAGCCTCCCGGCACCTGCATTGGGGGCACGAGCTCGGTGTCGAACGCCGCTCGGTGAAGCCTCGGCAGCACCCACGAAAGACTACGGCGCTGCTCGATCCACTCGATCAACACCGTGTGGTCCCATCGACGGCCAAGCATGTTGAAGCCGACGACCCGATCATCCTGGCAGACGATGCGCGTCGTGCTGCGAACGCTGCCGGTCTCCTCGAAGAACCAATGCGTCTCCCCCTCGAGGTTCCGATTCACGAGCCCGGCGGTCGTGTACTCGATGTCCATGAGCTTGGCCGAGTTGTACCAAGTCCCTCGTGCGTAGCGCGACTGCGTCCCGAGGAGCCCCTGGCCGGCGACGGCCGTCGTGACGTCGACCGACGCGCCGCGGACGGTGATCAGCGTGGTGTCGTCGAGCGTCAGCAGGTCGACGTCCTGTGCAGCCAGATCGTTGACGAACCTGACCCGGAAGGTGCCGCCCGCTCGGGTGACCGAGACGTTGTCGTTGCCGTCGGCGTCCTGCCCGACGCTCGGCAGGGCGGCCAGCGCGGACTGCAGCTCCGCGGCACTCGCGTTGAACGCGATCGGGGCGGTCTCGGCGGACTGGAACGCGAGGGTGAAGGTCCCACCGACCGCGGCGCCCAGGTTGATCAGCTGCACTTCGTCGACCGGCTGGTCGACCGTCGAGACCTCGACCGTTGCGAACTCGATCCTCAGCGTGTCGTCCGGATCTGCCGCAACCAGCTCCACCCGTCCGTCGACCGAGGAGCGCGCCTTGACGAGCGGCAGGCCGGCGTCGTGCAGTCCGGGAACCTGCCCGATGGCGAAGTTCACGTCGTCGACCAGGTCGTCCAGGTCGACGTTGCGGGGGCCGCCGCCGCTGTCAAGGTCCGCGTGGCTCCCGTCGGTGTTCGCCTGGAGCAGGGTGACGGTGTGGGGCGTTCCGTCGTTCAGGACGAGATCGAAGCTCGCGTCGTCCGACAGGACGAAGGGGTTGCCGCCGCTGGGCGCCGCATCCGCCGTCAGGTCGTCGGTCGCCGACGCGCCGTCGGCGAAGCCGAGCGACTCGGCCGGATCGCCCGGCTCGAAGCCGATCGCCACGGTGTCGCCGGCGTCGGCCGTGGAGAATCGCAGCGTCCCGTCGGGGCCTGTGCCAGCGGTCACGATCGGATCGCCGTTGCCGTCGAGCAGCGCCTCGCTGGCCGCGATGGCGACGTTGAGGTCGTCGACGAGATCCGCCAGCGACTGATTCGGCGCGGTGCCGGATGCGGCGCCGTCGGTGGCGGCCTTCTCGACGATGACCTCGGCCGTGATGGCGTCATCGCTGCCGGCGTTGAGGGTCAGCGTGAAGGTCGCATCGCCGCCGAGCTCGTAGCGGCCGCCGCCGCCGCCGCCCGGCTCCTGATCGGCGGTCAGCGCCTCCACCGGCACCATGATGCTGCGGGCGGTCAGGGAGGTCTGGCCCCCGCCGGCCT
>Ga0209536_100014606_pt1 | contig 11266 bp, 8 predicted proteins | sample DeeMarSeWOR28_12_FD_187461 | JGI IMG/M metagenome (GOLD analysis project Ga0209536, IMG submission 187461) | Marine sediment microbial communities from White Oak River estuary, North Carolina - WOR-2-8_12 (SPAdes) (version 2) | ecosystem: Environmental > Aquatic > Marine > Intertidal zone >... | reverse complement strand
GGCATGAACTTGTTGAGAGGAGGGTAAGGAGAGAGAAAAGGGCTCTGACCCCTATTCTCCCGACGGCTAAGGATGGAAGCGCCCCGCCCATTGGCCAAGTAACGGGTTGCCGACGGAGTTTTTACTCTGACCCCAAATATTGCTCCCGGCCTCAGTCCTTTGCGTCCTCCACGGCTTCCTCGACTTCCTCGGCCGCGTCTTCGATTGCGCGCCCGGCGTCGTGGGTGGCCTCTTCCACCGCGTCCTTGGTGTCGTGCACGGCCGAGTCGACGGCCTTGCCCATTTTCTCCATGGTGCCTTCCTCCTCTTTCTTGCAGGCTGCAAGCGAGGCGGCCAACGCGAAGGCCAGGGCCAATATCCAGATGTTGCGCTTCATGAGGTTTTCTTTCCTCGTGCAATTATCGAAAGCAAATAAAAACAGAGGCGTAGACGCCTTGTCAAGGACGCATGGCCCGCTGGTCCCGGCGCTCATCCGGCCCCAACTTGTGCACCCGCTCAGGACGCCAATTGCCGGTTCCGCTTCACCAGCACCCATGCCAGCACCAGCCAAACCGCCACGAAGCCCAGGTTCAGCAGCGCGAACCCCCTGGTGTCGAGTGCCAGCCAGGCCGTGCCGGCGAACACGACGAATGCGGCCAGCAGGTCACCGATGCGGACGAAGAAGCTGTCCACCGCCTGCTTCGCCTTGTACTTCTCTTCCCGCGTCGTGCGCAGCCACAACATCTGCTTGGCGGTATTCATCAACGAGTAGTCGGTGGAATTCTCGGCCGTCTTGGCCCAGCGCACGATGACTACGGTGGCGCCGAGAGCGATGAAGCCATAAGCCCCGAGAGCGATGAGGGGAAGCGCGAACAGCACGCCGGCGAGGCCGAAGCGCTTGACCAGCCGCGCCGCCACGAACGCCTGCAACAGCACGGCGATGACGTTCACCCAGAAGAAATAGCTGCCGTAGAAGGCGCCGATGTAGGCGTCCTGGTCGAAATTGCCGTCGGCCGCGGCGAGTTCCGCGGCATGGGTGACCACCAGGTCGCTCAGGAGATACTCACCCAGGGTGTTGACCACATTCAGGATGATCAGCAGCACCGCGATGAGCAGTATGAAGCGGTTGGAGAAGACCATCCAGAACGCGTTACCGTGGCCGAGTGGCTCTTCGACCAGGGGGGCGACATTTGAGGCGGAGCGATCTCTCAAGCCCAGGTTCACCGCCAGGTAAATTACGAGGGTCAGCGCCAGCAACGCCGCGGCAAGGTAGAGCATCAGGTGCGGGCTGATGTGCGCATGGAACAGCCGCTCCGCGATCCAGGCTCCGACCGGGCTGCCCGCGGTCGCCCCGAGCCCGATGATCGGGAACAGGCGGTTTCCTGCCTCCTTGGTGTAGATGTCGTTTCCGTAAGACCAGAACTGGGCGATGATCGAGAGGCTGAAAAAGCCCACCCAGATGTAGAAGACCACGCCGATATAGGAAAGGTCGGCATGCACCGCAAGCCCGAAGGCCAGGATGTTTGCGACGAAGAACAGCGTGACGCTGACAATCAGCTTCATGCGGGAAACCCGCGAGGACAACCAGCTGTAAGCGGGGACGAAGGCCATCAGCACCAGGGCCTGGCCCGCGGAGGCAAAGGTCTTGATCTCCGCCGCGCTCGTGATGCCCAGCACCTGCAGGAAACCGGGCACCTGGGTGCCAAGGATCAGCGGTTCGCGAACGGTCTTGATGATGTAGTAGGCGACCAGGATCAGGAATACGTTCAGGAGCATCAGGAGCGCGCGCCGGCCCTCGCCAGGACGGACCTCGGAAAAAAGCCCGAGCAGGCGGTCGATCAGGCCGGGAGCGACTGTTTCCGGAACGGCCGTCCCGTTGCTCATGTGCGCGGCTTATTCGAAGAAATACCCGTCATCCATCGCATTCCAATGCTGCTCCATCCGGTCGTCTTGAGTACACTTGAATCTGCGGAAGTGTATACAATTTTCCTTTGACCTGCGCCCATTCCCCGAGCGGTTAACAAGCATGAACAGATGGATAATGATCGCGGCCCTGGCGGCCGCTTCCTGGTCGACTTCGAGCCCGGCGGACTCGACCGAAGCCGCCTGCGAAATCTACCCGAAAGGCGAGGACCACACGGACGTCCTGATCCCCTGCACCTTCAGCCAGCGCCAGGGTTACATCACGATCAGGCGTGGCGACGGCGTGACACATGACCTCTCGCCGGTCGGCGATACAGCCGGGAACTTCACGGACCAGGACGGCCGCACCGTCTACCGCGAGAGTGGGCTCGGCGACCAGGGCCTGATCTTCCGTTTGCCCGAGGAGAGCGTATACGTCTACTGGAACGCAAAGATGCTGGAGCCGTCCGACGAGGACAACTGGACGGCGCCCTTCACCACGGACGAGTATGACGCCACCACGAGGCTGCGCTGCAAAGCTCCCGGCGATTCCGAGTACGGCAGCTGCCCGGCCGGCGTGCTGCGGATGGAAGACAACCAGGCCTCGATCGTCGTGCAGAACCAGCTGGGCGAGCAGTTCACGATCAACTTCATGACCGACTACGTGAACGCGACCAACCGCGAGGTCAAGGCCCGGTTGGAGGGTGACACCTGGATTCTGAACTTCGCCAATGGCGAGGTCTGGGAAGTGCCGCTGGCCGCCATCGAAGGCGGCTAGCCCCGTCGGAGACTGCTCATGATCAGAACGCTCATCCTGTTGACGCTGATGCTGCTCGTTGCTGCCGTTGGCTGCACGCCGGAAGGCGCCGGGAACGCGACAGCCCCCGCCACCGAAGCGGCCGCCACGACCGAAACGCCGGCCCCGGATGCCGCCGCCCCCGAGCTGGCCGGTACCGCCTGGCGGCTGCTGAACATCGCGGAAATGGACGATAGCACCGACATCCCGGCCGACCCGGCGAAGTACACACTGGCTTTCGGCGCCGACGGTACGGCAGCCATCCGTGCCGACTGCAACCGTGGCACGGGATCTTGGACGTCCGAAAGCCCCGGCCAACTGCAGTTCGGGCCGATTGCCGCGACCCGGGCGATGTGCCCGCCCGAGTCCCTGTCCGACAAGTACCTGGCGCAGTTCGAGTGGGTGCGCAGCTACGTGCTGAAAGACGGCCATCTGTTCCTGGCCACCATGGCCGACGGCTCGATTATCGAATTCGAACCCTTGCCGCCGCTGGTCGCCACCGTGCTGGGCGAAGAAGTTCGCGCGGGCAGCGCCGGCGAAATGCAGCAGGTGCTGCTTACCCGCCTGTTCGACCGCTACGCCGCCGAGCACGGCATCGTGGCCGCCGACGCCGAGGTCGACGCCTACGTCGAGCGCATGCAGCGGGCGATGACGGCGGATCCGAACCTCACAGCCGAAGATGATCTGACCGCGGAAGAAGCGGCGCAGGTCGACGCGCTGCGCCGTGACATGGGGCGCTCGATGATCCGCCAGTGGAAGCTGAACCGCGCGCTATACCAGCAGTACGGCGGGCGGGTGATCTACCAGCAGCTGGGTCCTGAGCCCCTGGATGCTTACCGACAGTATCTCGAGGAGCGGCAAGCGGCGGGTGATTTCACCCTTCACGAAAAGGCCTTCGAGAGCGAGTTCTGGCGGTACTTCAAGGACGACACCATGCACGATTTCTTCGAGCCGGGCACCGAGGGCAGCGCCTTCGAGGTCCCGCCATGGGAGCCGGCGCCCGAAGCCGGGTGAGGTCTCGCCGTCTGTCCTGGCGCTCGCGTTCTATCCGGTCGGACCGCTCGACGGCGCGGTTGCTGGAGTTGGCTGATCTTCGTGGCTGATTCTGAAACCAGGATTGCCGCCGGAAAGGTGGCGTTCAGTGGCTGGAAGCGCGGGTTGAAACAGCCAGTTTCGTGGCGTTGGTGGAGGCGGGTTCGGAGCGCTTCGAGACCAGTGCGATGCTTTGATCGGTCGCCAGGCGGCGCATCGGCTCGGCCAGGCGCTCCAGCCATTTCGAACCCCGCGGGTTGTTCGCCAGCGCCACCATGACGTAAGCGTTATCGCCATCACGCACCAGCGCGCTGTCCGCGTGGAACGTTCTCCAGGTGCCGGACTTGCGGTAAATCTCGAGGCTGTCGTGTTGCGAAAGCGCCTTGACGAACTTGTGCCGGATACCCGGCCTCGAGAGCGCTTCAAGCATCATCCGGTCCTGCTCCGGGCTGACCAGTTCATCGCGCTGCAATGCGCAGTAGAAGCGCGTCACCTCGAACACCGTGGCGCCATGCGAAAGGTTGTGCAATGGGTCGCGGTGGTAAGCGGGTGTCGGCCCGTATTCTTTGCCGACCCAGATTCCGCCGCCCCGCTGAGGATCGTAAAACGCGAAGTGTGGCCTTTGTAAGATCTCCAACAGCTGATCGTGGCCAACCTCGCGCAACACGCGGTTGGCGCAGTCATTGCAAGAGAAGCGGATCATATCCTGGATGTCTTTTTCCAGTGCTTGGTCGGGCAGCAACTGGCCTTCATCGATAGCCACCGCGGCGCCCAGCAGGATGGCGATCTTGGGCAGGCTCGCGGCGTAAATCATTTCATCGCCGTTGATCTGCGCCAGGCGCGGTTGGTTGGGATCGGACAGGATCAGCAGGGCAAGGGCCAGTTCGCCGCGCCGGGCTGCGGGCATGAGCCCTTGTTCGTCAGCCAGGTTGAACAGTTCCCGCTGCAACGACGGATCCTGGGCGTTGCTCAGGTCGCAGACGGGCTGAACAGCAAAGCCCGGCGCTGCAACACATATGAGCGCAAGCAAAACAACGACTTGGACAAGGCGCGTCCGACGCGGGGCTTGCTCCCTGGCGCGTGGGCTGGCGGGTGACGGCTCGATCATTCTCCAGATTTTAGCACGTTATGCAGGATCGACCAGCGGGGCTCCTTGTTTTGCGCACCCTGCCCGGTAATCCAGTAGGCATGGGCGCGATCAATGATTCCGGCGTTATCGGCGTACACGATCCATTCGTTGATTACCTGGGTGAGGTCATCCGAGCCAAGTGCCACGCCAAAGGCGGTGGGTATTCTGATGGGGTTTGGCTGGGGCACCACCACCGAGTACTCCGGGTGCAGCAGGGTCCAGCCGGAGGCGTGCTCGGCAGGTAACAGGAAAGCGTCCACTTCGGGATGCTGGCCCTCGAAATACGGAGCCCAGAACTCGATGGTGACGAATTCGGCGTCGGTGCCGCCAAAATAGTGTTCGAGACTGTAGGCGATCTGCGTCGTGTCCAGCGGGACACCGATCTTCAGGCCTCGTTGCTCGCGGATTTTTTCCAGCGTGTCGAAGTCATGGCGCCGTTCGTCCCGCGTGGACAGGCCTATGGTCCCGGTGAAGTACGGGTCGGTCAGCGCCAGCGAGGAAAACCAGTACGGGCGGTACCAGACGCCCGGCATGATGTCGATGACGCCTTCGGCCAGCAGCCGTGGCATTTCAGGCCAACTGACCGGGACGAACTCCGGGCGCAGCTTCAATGCGACGGCCAGTTGCTCGGAGAGTTCCACTTCGAAGCCGACCAGCTCGCCGTCGGCGTTGAAGAAGCTCATCGGCAGGTTGTTCGGGTCGTAGCCGATGCGCAGTGATCCGCGTTCCCGGGCGTGCGCGAGCGAACCGGGGCGCGACAGGGCATCGGCAGGCGGCAACTCCCGGTGCACCACCGCTTCGGCGGCACGCGTGCTCTTGTGCATCTGCTGGAGTGCCTCGTCCATGTGGTAATCGGTGTCGATGGCGAAGCCAAAAAACACGCGCAACGCGAACACCGCGACGACCAGGCTGCCGGCGATGCCGGCCGCTGCCCGCAGCAGGCGGGCGCGCTGGAACACGAGAAAGCCACTCAGTGCGCCGGCGCCCAGCAGGGCGAATACCAGCAGGTTCATGGCCGTCAGCAGCGAATCGAACTTGCCGGTGATGATGGTGGTGGGAATGTACAGCTGGAACAGGTCGTGCGGCAGCCCGAACAGGTCGAGCAGGAACGGCAGCGCCACCTGGGCCTTGGCGAAATAACTCGGGATGCCGGCCGCCAGCAGCGAGCCATAGTCGCCTCCGGCCAGGGGAGCCCCGGCCAGCCACGCGGCGAAGGGCACGAACAGCAAGGTCAGCAATTTGCCGGCGTTGGGGAAGTTGAACATCACCGGGATCAGGACCTCGGCGGCCGAATCCGAGTTTTCGTCCAGCAGGCCGTGCTGCTCGAGCAGCTTCTTGGAGCGCTCGACCAGGATCGGCAGCACGATGAACGCGCTATTGGCGACAAAGGCCGTCAGCAGCGCGTCGCGGGCGATGCCGGCGACCTCGCGGTAGCGGAACGGGGTCACTGCCGTGACCAGGAACGGCAGGATCACGAAGGCCAGCAGCAGGGCGGCCACGGCGAAAGCGATGAAATAGACCTCCAGCCGCGTCAGTGTTTGCGGGTCCATGGTGCCGGCCGTCACCGCGCCGATGGCGAACACGCCGTAGGGGGTCAGGTTGATGACGAAGCCCGTAATCCGCACGATTGCCTTGTTCCAGGTCCGCAGCGGCCCCAGCAGGCTCTCGCGATCCTGCATCCCGATCAGGCCGATTCCGATCAGGCAACTGAACAGGACCACCGCCGGCACCACGTTCTGCGACAGGGAGGCGAACGGGTTGGAGGTGAAGTAGATCTCGGTCAGCGAGAACGACTGGCGTGGCTCGACCAGCGAATTGCTGAAGAACGAGGCGCTGTCGTAGGCCGGAAAGGTGAGCGGCATCAACACCAGCACCAGCGCGGTGAACGCCCAGACGATCAGCAGCAGCAGGCCGCCGCGAAGCGCCAGGCGCTTCGCCTCGTCGGCCTCCAGTTGGCCAAAAGCGACGACCAGGGACGTGATCAGGTACGGCAGCACCGTCATCTGCATCAGGCGGATGTAGGCATCCGCCGCCGGTTGCAGAATGGCCGCCGGTTCGCCGAAGAACAACCCGGTAAGCAGGCCTGCGCCCAGGCCGACCAGGATCCGGGCCGACAGGCTCATGCCGGCCCAGCGGGAGTAGACGCGCTTGATCATGGCGCAAAGGATAACGCGTCAGTGCTTCGAACGGCAGAGACTTGCGTCCGGAGAGCAATGACCGCACCATGCCCGGCAGCTGCGGCTGGGCCAGGACGGCCGCCTGAACCGGGTGTCGGACGACGAAGTCCTGCCGCACCAGCCCACCCGCTCCTACATGCGGCCCATCGAGGATGGGTTCCTCACGCTGTTGCCCATCGGGGACAAAATGTAGGAGGCTGTTGTGGGAGGCCGCTTGCGGCCGATAGCCAGAACATTCGACCGCAAGCGGCCTGAACAGCCTAGGGAAAGGGGATGTGGCTGCCGGCGCCGAGCGATCGCGCCTGGCGCAAAACATGCTCCGCGGCGAACAGGTCCTGGGCGACGACGCCCAGCGATTTGTAGAGCGTGATCTGCCCTTCGTCCCGCCGGCCGGGCGCGTTGCCGGAAAGTACTTCGCCGATTTCCCCGACGATGTCTTCGGGCGAGAATCTGCCTTCGCCCATGGGGATCAGCAGGTCGCCCGCTTCGCTGAGCGCACCGCGCCGGGTGTCCACGTACACCGCGGCCCGTGTCACCGCTTCGGTGTCGGCTTCCCGGTGCTCCGCCTCGTGGGAGCCCACCAGGCTCACGTGGCTGCCGGCATGAAGCCATGCACCGCGCAACACGGGCCGTGGCGCATTCGTGACCACGCTGACGATGTCGCAGGCGGCGGCCTGCTCGGCACGCTCCTCAGCCGTTACCTCGATGCCGTGCCGCTCCGACTGCTCGGCCGCGAACCGCTTCGCCTTGTCGTGGTTCCGCGCCCAGACCACCACGCGATCGATGGGACGGACGCAGCTGATCGCTTCGAGATGGCTGGCGGCCTGCACGCCGGCGCCGAGAATGCCGTGGCTGCATGCCTCTGCCCGGGCCAGGGCGCGCGCGGCCAGGGCCGATGCCGCGGCCGTGCGGATGCGGGTGATTTCCGACCCTTCGATGAGGGCCACTGGCGCGCCCGTCTGCGCGTCGAACAAGGTCACGAAACCCTGCACGGCCGGCCGCCCCTGCGCCGGGTTGCCGGGATGGAGGCTGACGATCTTGGCGCCATACACCGCCGCTCCGTTCATCGAGCCGGGCATCAGGATGAAATAGCTGGACCCGTCCCCCAGTGGCGCGATGATGCGATCGGGGGCCGCAACGCCGCCGGCCGAGGCGGCGCGCATCGCCTGGTCCATGGCCTCGATGCATTCGACCATCGGCAGCAGCCGGCGGGTTTCCTCGGCGTTGATGATCAGCACGGGCAGCCTCCGAAGAGCGGAATTTCGTTAAACTACACCGTTACCGAGTCTAACGGAACGCCGCAGCCCATGGAGCCAAGCCCAAGCGCACGCCTGGCGGTCGATATCGGCGGAACCTTCACCGACGTGGTGCTGGAGCGGCCGGATGGCGCGCGCGTCACCACCAAGCTGTTGACCACCTACGATCACCCGGGCCGCGCCGTTCTGGACGGGATCGGAGAGGTCCTGGGCAAGGCCGGCCTGCGGCCCGCCGACATCGGCCTGATCATCCACGGCACGACGCTGGCGACCAACGCGTTGATCCAGCGCAGTGGCGCCCGCACGGCCCTGCTGACCACGGCCGGACATCGCGATGCGCTGGAAATGGCGCACGAGGACCGTTTCGAGCAATACGACGTGATGATCGACCGGCCCCGGCCGCTGGTGCCCCGCTACCTGCGGCTGCCGGTGCGCGAGCGGCTGGATCGTGACGGGCGCGTCTTGATCCCCCTGGATGAATCCACCGTCGAGGCGGCCTTGCCGGTGCTCGACGAACACGGCGTGGAAAGCGTCGCCATCGGCTACCTGCACGCCTTCGTCAACCCGGGGCATGAGCAGCGCACGGCCGAAATCCTGCAGGCGGCGCGCCCGGAACTGTCGATCACGCTGGCCTCCGAGGTCTGTCCGGAAGTCCGCGAATTCGAGCGCCTGTCCACGGCCTGCGCCAATGCCTACGTGCGGCCGCTGATGGCGCGCTACCTTGCACGCCTGGACGAGGAGCTGCGGCAGCTGGGCTTTGGCTGCCCCTTCCTGCTGATGACTTCGGGCGGCGGCCTGACGACGATGGAAACCGCGGCAAAGTTTCCGATCCGGCTGGTGGAATCCGGCCCGGCCGGCGGCGCGATCCTGGCCCGCGAGGTGGCGCGGCAGGCCGATTTGCGGCGGGTGCTGTCCTTCGACATGGGCGGCACCACGGCCAAGCTGTGCCTGGTCGACGATTTCGAGCCGCTGATGTCGCGCAGCTTCGAGGTCGACCGCGTGTACCGGTTCAAGAAAGGCAGCGGTTTGCCGGTCCGCATACCGGTGATCGAGATGGTCGAGATCGGCGCCGGCGGCGGGTCGATCGCCCGGGTCGACAAGCTGCGGCGCATCCAGGTCGGGCCGGAGAGCGCCGGCTCGGAGCCCGGGCCGGCATGCTACGGACGTGGCGGCCGGCAGCCCGCGGTGACCGATGCCGACGTGCGGTTGGGGCGCGTGTGCCCGGATACCTTCGCGGGCGGCACGTTCGCGCTGGACGAAGAAGCGGCCGGGGGTGCGCTGCGGCGCGGCATCGCCGAACCGCTCGGCCTCGACCTGGACATGGCCGCCTGGGGCGTCAGCGAAGTAGTCGACGAGAACATGGCGGCCGCGGCCCGCGCGCACGCCGCCGAATTCGGCCTGGATCTCGCCAGCCGTGACATGGTGGCTTTCGGGGGCGCGGCCCCGCTGCACGCGGCCCGCCTGGGGGAGAAACTCGGGGTGCGGCGCATCGTGATTCCCGCGGCAGCCGGGGTGGGCTCGGCCGTGGGATTCCTGTTGGCGCCCGTCGCCTATGAAGTGGTGCGCAGCCGCCGGCAGCTGCTCGGCGATCTGGACCCGGCTGTCGTCAACGAACTGATGGCCGCCATGCGTGCCGAGGCGCTCGCCGTCGTGCGGCAGGGCGTGGGGTCGGCGGCCACGGACGCCGATTTGCAGGAAAGCCGCCACGCCTACATGCGCTACGTCGGCCAGGGCCACGAGATTTCCGTGCCCCTGCCGGTGGAGCGTTACGGAGAAGAACATCGAAGCATCCTGCAGGCCGGTTTCGAGTCTTCCTATCGCCAGCTTTACGGCCGGACCATCGACGGCGTCGAGATCGAGGCGCTGAGCTGGACCCTGACCATCGCGAAGAAGGGGTCCATTCAGGGCTCGATCAAGGGGCCCGGGCCCTTGTCAGGCCCGGAAAGCACAGAATCCGGCCCGGCGCCCTTCCTCGATCCCCCGCCGCCCATGGCGAGGCAGAGGATGTTCGACCCCGCGCACGGAAAGCACGTCGAGGCGCCGGTCCACCATCGCGCGCACCTGGTCCCCGGCTGCCGCATGCAGGGCCCCGCCCTGATCACCGAGGACCAGACCACCACGGTGGTCACGTCCAATTACGAGGCTCTTGTCGACAGCCATGGTTCCATCGTGCTGTCCCGCATTGACGGGGCGGGAGGGGGCGCGAAGGTATGAGCGACTCTGGCGGACTCGGCTCGATCCGGTCGCAGATCCTGTGGGACCGGCTGCTGGCCGTGGTTGAAGAGCAGGCGCAGACGCTCGTGCGCACGGCCTTTTCGACGACCGTGCGCGAGGCGGGCGACCTGTCGGCCGGCGTTTTCGATGCGCGCGGCCGCATGCTGGCGCAGGCGATCACGGGCACGCCCGGCCACGTCAACGCTATGGCCGCCAGCGTGGGCTCCTTTCTGAACAGGTTCCCGGCCGAGCGCCTCGCTCCCGGCGACGTGCTGGTGACCAACGACCCCTGGCACGGCACCGGCCACCTCAACGACTTCACGGTCGTGACGCCCGTCTTCCGCGCCGACGACGGCGAGCACCGCTGCGTGGCGCTGTTCGCCTCGACCTCGCACATCGCCGACGTGGGCGGCCTCGGCTTCGGCCCCGACGGCCGGCAGGTTTTCGAAGAAGGCCTGAACATCCCCATCGGCTACCTGTTTCGCGCGGGCGAGCCCAACGACACCCTGCTCGAGATCCTGCGCGCCAACGTGCGCGATCCGCGGTCGGCCGAGGGCGACCTCTACTCGTTGACCGCGTGCAACCGGGCCGGCGCCGCAAGCCTCCTGAGCAGCATGGACGAATTCGGCCTCGGCGACCTGGATGCGGCCGCCGAGTGGATCATCGGCAACTCGCGGGACGCCATGCTGGCCGAGCTGCGCAAGCTGCCGCGCGGCAGCTGGCGCAACGCGATGCGCATCGACGGCTACGATGAGCCGGTCGACCTCGTGTGCACGGTAAC
>Ga0209536_100014605_pt1 | contig 11267 bp, 8 predicted proteins | sample DeeMarSeWOR28_12_FD_187461 | JGI IMG/M metagenome (GOLD analysis project Ga0209536, IMG submission 187461) | Marine sediment microbial communities from White Oak River estuary, North Carolina - WOR-2-8_12 (SPAdes) (version 2) | ecosystem: Environmental > Aquatic > Marine > Intertidal zone >... | reverse complement strand
CACTGTATCAAACAATTATCCTTTAAAAGTCATGCCTGACCTGACACCCAGATCAATTACCGTAAACGGGAAAAACATCAGGAATTTTGATCAGGAAGTTAAGGCCTACAGTTATCTTTTAAAAAGTTCATCAAAAATACCTGTGGTTAAGGCTGCACCGGCAGGGAAAGATATTACAGTGAATATCATTCAGGCAAAAGGAGTTCCTGGAACAGCCGTAATTGAACTGATAGACAACATCACTCTTGAAAAGAATATATATTACATAAATTTCGGAGTTAAATCGTCAGGGGATGATTTCAATGACGCCTCTGTTGGCGAGCAATGGGAATGGATAAGGGAAAACCAGGCAAACCACACTCTTTCAAAGAAAGCAGGCTCTCTTACTATCACCGGTGAAGAAGGAGATGTCTCTGAGGCTGAAAACAATGCCAGGAATATCCTGTTACAGAGTGCAAACACCGACTGGACCATTGAAACAAAACTGGTATGTTCCAGAATCCCTTCACAACCGGAAAATGCCGCGATACTGGCATATCAGGATGACAGTAACTTTGTAAAACTGATGTTCAGGGCAGTTACTAAAAGAACGAGATTTTTTGGGTCAATGGAAACAGAAGGACAAGCCGGCACAATAGAACTCCTAACCGAAGAAAATGGTTTCACAAAATCATTGGCAGCCTTTGACCTGAAAAAAGAAATTACGGACAATAACGCGTTAATCCTTAAACTGGTGAAAAAGGGAAGCATCTACACAGCATTTTATTCACTTGATGGGAGAAAATTTGAAGCCCTTGGAACCGCGGACATCCTGTTAAAGGATATCAAGGCAGGGTTAATTGCATGTGATGGAGTGATAACGACAAACCAGAGAAACAGTTTCTGGTTTAATCCGGATACGACTAAACCGGAAACGCCGTTTGATGTTTCTTTCGATTATTTTCGCATCAGCAATAGCGGATTGAAGTAGAATTTAAGGGCTTTTCTGTTTATTCAAAACAAATTAACACCAATTTTTCTCTGTGTTTTTGCTTTTGTTTGGAAAATTTTGAAAGTTTTTGTTCTTGACGGGCACAATTTGGGCACAGTAGGGAGTTAGGTTATCTGAGTTAACAAACAGTTTTCCACCAAGCACCCTACCCTATCAAGGTTAAGTATTCTTCCAGTATCCTTGAATGACAGACATGAATCTTGAATTCATGTATTGGATAATTATCATTGAATCCGGGCTTTTTGAGAATCAGATATCAACTGATGAATATCTGCTGATTAAAGATCCTCTTCAGATAAAAACCGGGTTCTCTGACCTTCTGAAGATACAGCCTGACACATCAAAACAGGCTATTTTTTAACCTTGACAATTTATCTGGAAGAGGATGAAATCGAATTTACATCAAGCTGATGTAATTGTCCGGGTATATTTCAGTCAACAATTTTCCCGTTGGGTGCATAGCCGGTGTGTTCAGACTTGAAAAATGAATGGAGGCGATAATGGGCAAAAGATGCTTGATCACATATTCTTCTATTACAGGCAACACGGAAAAAGTGGCGCTTAAATTCAAAGAAACATTTGAAAATAAAGGTTGGCAATGTGACATTTTTAAAGTCCGTAAAAACGCCAAAGATATTCTAAGACCTCCTTTTAATCTCCCTTCATACGATTTCGTCTGCGCCGGATCCGGACTAAGGGCGCACCTGCCGTATAATGAAATATTGAATATGTTAAGAGGATTCAGAACGGGAATGGATCCCAGAATCACATTGCGGTTCAGGGATGAGACTATACCCTATATTAACGAACCAATACCCGAGATTCCTCAACACAAAAGCCCTAAGACTGATCATGGGAAAATAGTCCTTGGTCCAGATTCTCCCAGAGCGGCAGTTTTTATCACCTACGCCGGATATGAATTTGGCCCCAAGGAGGCAGAGCCGGCCGTACAGTTGCTGGCATTGGAACTTGAACATATCGGTTTTCAATATGTCGGCAGTTTTCGCTGTCCGGGCAAGTATGTCGATGATCCTATGCCTCGGACTTTCCACGGGGATATCAGGGGCAGACCTGATGAGAGAGATCTGCTTAAAGCGAAAATGTTCATAGAAGAAAAGCTTGAGGAAATAGCCGACCGAATGGGATAGACCGGCGGTAAATAAGGAGCCTTTGTACGATGAGTCTCATCAATTCCGTTCTGGGGCCGCTTGATACAGAAGCCCTTGGTTTTACATTAATGCACGAACATGTCATTAGTCAGGGCTTTGTTGCGCAGAATTATCCTGAGCTCTTCGATGATCATTTCATGGACAAAATTATTGCCGGAATATCCGAATCAAAAAAAGGAGGAGTTGACACCATCATCGATGCAACGACTTTCGACCTCGGGCGGGATGCAGCCGCCCTGGCAGAGATCAGCCGCAGAACCAAGGTCAACATCATCGCCTGCACTGGATGGTGGATGAATACGCCCCAGTATATCGGCGGAACTTCCCCTGACGTGTATGCTGATCTGTTTGTCCGCGAGATTCAAGAAGGCATTGCCGGCACCGGCATAAAGGCGGGGATACTCAAATCGGCTGCTGATTTCGGTGGTGTAACGCCGGAGGGCGAAATCATGCTGCGCGCCGTGGCAAGGGCTCATCACCGGACAATGGTCCCTATCATACTTCATTCATACGCGCCTGAACAGGTAGCAAGGCGGCAGTTGTCTATCCTGGAAGAAGAAGGTGTTGACCTGAAATGGGTTGCCGTAGATCACGTTAACGATACAACCGATTTAGAATACCTCACCTGGCTGCTGGATCGGGGATGCTACCTTGGCATGGACCGCTATCCAGGTCTTAATTTGAGTTCCCGTTCCCGCACCGAAACCATGAAGAAATTAATCGATGCGGGATGGACTGACCGCCTCCTTCCTTCCCATGATTGCAGCCTGGCTACTCCAGATACATTTTTTCCGCCTGAAGTGAAAGAAAGTATCTTAAAAGGAAATCCTTACGGATATCTTTATTTGAAAAAAGTGGTCTTTGCCCAACTTGAGGAGATGGGAGTGCCAAAAGCCATATTAGACACTCTTTGCGTAAAGGGCCCTAGGAATTTCTTTGAAGGCGCCTAGAACATCTTCATATCCCAATGATCAATAACACTGAATAACCGACCTTCGGGCTTTCGTTTCATAATATATTGGACAAATTTCATATGGGCCATGATTTGAGCAGAAAATCAAACAAAAAACCAACAGGCAAACGCCACCTCCACGATTCCAAATCTGTCACTCCTATTGATTCTGAAAAAGTTCAAAAACCTTTTCTCTCTGACGGCAAAGAAGTCATTTTGACCAGAGTTGGATACTTGCCGCCCTTGAAAGCGCCGCCTATTCGAAAAAGAAAAGACATAATCCCGGAAAGGACATATGATTTCGAGACGCCGCCTGATCCGATTCGGATTGATGAGATCAAAGAAAACATAAATGCCGAAGTGGTGGTTGTAGGCGCCGGAATAGCCGGGTTGAGCGCTGCTCTTTCAGCGGCAGAGGCGGGAGCCAAGACCATTTTATTAGAAAAGACGGCGACAGTCCAAGCCCGCGGTCATGATAATGCCTTTATCGGCAGCCGGCTTCAAGAAAAGCTGGGGATAGAAATCGATAAAGACGAAGTCATACTGAATCTCATGAAATATGGATCAAACAAGCCCGACCAAAGACTGATAAGAATGTGGGCGGAGGGAGGCGGCAAAACCGCAGACTGGCTGATGGATATGACGGATGCTGCAGGTCTTAAGGTGATTATAAAACAACATCCTCCACCGCCGGCTTTCGATAACGCAACGGAATACTATCCTCAATACCAGGTCACTCACCATTACCGCAGTGAACGACCAGTGGCAAAATGCCTGCTGGACAATGCTTTGAAGAAAGGCGTTGCCACCTATTTTGAGATCTGTGCAAAGCAGCTTGTGAGAAAAAAGAGAGGCCGGGTCACTAGCGTCATTGCTCAAAACGCAGCCGGAGAATATCTGCAGTTTAATGCCGCCAAGGCCGTTATACTCTGCACAGGAGATTACGGGAATAATGCTGAAATGATGTCTAAATACTGTCCCCAATCCTCCTATCTCGCGCCGATGATAACCACATCTACCGGCGACGGGCATATGATGGCCATGTGGATAGGCGCAGTAATGGAGCCGGGGCCTCATACGCCGATGATACATGGTCCTGCCGGTCCCCTTCTCAGTTCCGCCTTCCTGCAAGTGAATCGTATGGGAGAAAGGTTTCAAAATGAAGATGTGCCGATTCAAAGCAATGTAAATGCCGTTGAGCGGCAGCCCGGCAGAATGACCTGGCAGGTATTCGACTCCAAGTATACGGAGGAACTCCCATACCATGGAATAGGCCTCGGGAAAATTATTATTGCCACAGAAAAAATTCGACAGAAAGTAACCAAAGCCGCAATAATGGCTGATTCTATTGAAGAACTGGCAGCGAAGATGAATTTGCCTTTCGAAACATTCAGGGCTACTGTAAAAAGGTATAATAAGCTGGCTCGTCTGGGGAAAGACCTGGATTTTGGAAAAAGGCCTGACCGCCTGTCTCCCATTGACAAGCCGCCATACTATGCCGGAAAAAGCGGTTATTCATTGCTCACTGTCCTGGGCGGCCTGAATATCAATCAGATGTTGCAGCCCCTGGATAAAGACTGGGAAGTCATCCCAGGAATCTATCTTGCTGGAAACACCATGGGTAATCGATTCTCCGGCGATTACCCGACTATGTGTCCCGGGCTCAGCCACGGAATGGCCATACACTTCGGACGAATAGCCGGTTTGAACGCTGTTTCGCAAAAGTGACCTGATTCAGGTGATAAGAGTATTCAATATTCAAGGTCTAACACCATTAGTTTTGTGCATCATAGAAACATATCTGTCAACAGTGTAGGCCTGACACCCATGTCTTTCCTGCTCTTGAGCTGCAGATCATTTCCCTGATTGAAAAAGCAGCACGACTAAAGATAAAATGAGTCTGGAGGAAAATATCCATGGAAAATAAGGTATTAATTGTAGATGGGGATAATCTGTCAATTGAAGATGTTTTCAATGTGTCCTATAGAAATCTCAAAGTTGAATTCCCTAAAAGAAAGGCGTTTAAAGAGAATATCATAAAAAGCAGAAAATTTCTCGAGGTGTATCTTGAAAAAGGCTATCCAATATACGGTGTTACAACTGGATTCGGTGATTCATGCGATAGTCAGATCAATCCACAAAAAACAGATTTGCTCCAAAGATCTCTCGTAAAATACCATGGAATCGGATTGGGTCCGAATTTCAGTGAAGCTGAAGGGAAAGCCATTGTTCTTATAAGGCTCAACTCCCACATAAAAGGATTTTCTGCCATCAGGATGAAATTGGTTGTGTTAATGAGAGATCTGATTAATCGCGGTATCATTCCAGTCATTCCGAAGCTAGGATCCGTTGGGGCCTCCGGAGATCTCACCCCTCTGAGCTACCTGGCAGCAGTTCTTACGGGCGAACGAAAGGTCTATTATCAAGGGAAAATCATGAAAACGAAAACAGCCTTTAAAAAAGAAAATCTGAAACCGATACCACTGAAAGCAAAGGAGGGCTTGGCCGTGATGAACGGGACTTCCGTCATGACCGCCCTTGCTTCTTTAGCCTGGTTTAGTACTTACCGACTCGCATGCGTTTCCGATTTCCTGACCGCCGCCACTGTTGAAGTTTTAAATGGCAATGATAGCCCATTTCGTAGCAAAATTTCTGAGCTAAAAAACCATGCAGGCCAGAAAGGCAGTGCACAACATATCTATAATATTTTGAAAAACTCGCGTAGGGTAAATAAGTATGAACAACTTATCGACAGTATTGGGATTATCGGGAATGACGATTATATAAAACAGGATGTAAAGATTCAGGACCGTTATTCTATCAGATGTGCCCCCCAGATTAACGGTGTTCTTCGCGATACCCTGAATTTCACTAAAACCTGGATTGAAAATGAGATAAATTCGGCAAATGATAATCCGCTAATCGATTATCAGGAGAAAATGATCTATAACGGTGGCAATTTCTATGGCGGACATATTGCTGCTGCGTGTGACTTTCTCAGAGTGTCCTTAGCAAATAGTGCCGATCTTTCAGACAAGCAGGCAGCCCTTATTATTGATGGTAAATTCAATAATCTTACTGAAAACCTGATTCCTTTTTTTGAAGAAGGTTCACCGGAGCAAGGATTGCATTTCGGTTTCAAAGCAGCCCAGATAACCATATCCGCATTAAGCAGTGAAATACAGGTTCTATCTAGTCCGGTCAGTATACATTCACGACCAACAGAAGCGCTTAACCAGGACAAGGTCTCCCTGGGAACCATATCATCCCGCAGATTACTAGAAGCTGCTGATCTGACCTTTTATCAATTCTCAATTCATTTAATGGCCATTCTCCAGGCTATGGATCTGATCGGTCCAGGAGATTTCAGTCCTTTCACGAAAAGAATATATTCGGAAGTCAGAACCTTCTCTTCTTTTGTTGATAATGACAGGCCATTGGATGGTGATGCAAAAAGAGTCAGCGACTTTTTAAAACAAACGGAAATATTTTCTGGCTAAAGATAAGTTTTCGGGGTAAATGTACAGGCCTTGAGCCACATTTCCCATGGGTGCGTCCCCGTATATGACGGCTCCAAATGGGCATGGTCCCCCTGCACTGAAATGTAAAGGGAACCATGATCGATTGAGCCCAACCGCCCTCCTCAATGACATGTCCTCGGGCAAGACGGGACAGGAATACAACCAGAGAAAGAAGCGCAAGGGGGCATTCTGGGAGGATCGCTATCATGCTACAGCGGTTGAGAGTGATGGGCACTTGTCTCAGTGTATGGTCTATATTGATATGAACATGGTCTGTGCTGGCGTTGTAAAAAAGCCGGAAGAGTGGTCCTTTTGCGGTTACAATGAGATACAACACCCACCCAAGAGGTATTCTCTTGTAGATACTGCAAAGGTAATTTCGTTGCTTCAAATGAGAGATCTTAAGGAACTTCAGGATTCTCGTAAGAACTGGATTGAGGAGGCTCTCGAATCTAAAAGCCATTGTCGGGAAAGCAAATGGACTGAGAGTATTGGGGTGGGAAGTAAAGGATTTATAGAAGCCACAAAGGAAAGGCTTGGTGTTAGAGCAAAAGGGCGCAAAGTGTTTAGGAACGATGGAGCCTATGAGCTTCGAGAACCAACCACTCCTTACAAGGCTCTTTTTGACAGTAAAAACGATGTCCTAAGGCTTGAAAACGCCTATTTTTGGAAGAATTACCTATAAATATCAAAATTATAGCTTGGGCGACCCCAAGTTGAACCCCAAGTTGTGACCCAAATTTTCAGGTTGGTCCCCCTTTCTCTCCTAGTGGCAAGGAGGAATAAACATGGTTCAGATCAATAGCTCAGATGTCGTGTCGTCCGAAGAATTTCTGGGGGAAGCCGACAGCAGGGTTTGGATATTCCCGTTCGGCCTCTTCCTGTTTGCGCTTGCGATAGAAGCGATAGACGCCAGCTCATTTGCGCCGGTCATGGCCCAGATCAAAAGCGCATGGAATATGACCGACACCCATGTTGGGATCTACACCGGTATGGCCGGTTTAATTCCAATCCTCGTGGCTGTGCCCATTGGAGAAGCCGTCAGGCGATGGGGAGCAAAGCGTTCCGTCATGGGCTCGATGGTAATCATCTTCATTGGCGCATTGATCATGGCGACGGCAAAGGGATTCGCCCGAGGGCTCGCCGGCAGGATCTTTGCGGCTGGAGGCCTCAGAATGACAACTGTCGCTTCCTGGGCGGGGGCTACTACGGTCGCGCCCGCTTCAGTTCGGACCACAGCCTGGACGGTCATGAACACAGCTCTCGCCGTAGGCGCGATTATTGGCCCCCTCCTTGTTGGAGGCTTCATTGGCGGCAATTTCGGCTGGCAGGCTGTTTTCTTCGCCATTTCAGCGCTTTCGGTGTTTTGCATTCTCCTCATAGGTTTTTTTCTCCGTATGCCCTCGGCTGGTATCGCTGCCTTGGAGAGCACTGTCGTGTCAACGACCGCATCCAGGTTCAATGTATATAAATGTTGGGACATCTACCTGATGGGAATCATCTTCACTCTCATGATCGGAAGTAGTCTGGTTACGATCATGAGCTTCGCGCCCCTGGCCATGGCGCAACGCTGGCAGATGGATCCACAGTCCATAGGCAACTTTCTGGGCTTATCCAATTTGGTGGGATTGCCCGTGATGCTCATGGCCGGAGTTTTTGCCGACAAGCTTCGTACTCGGAAAAAAATCATGATCACAACTGCGGTCCCGATGGCCGTCGGTCTATTTATACTCACCTCTCAGGATCAGACGATATTCACGCTAGGATTGGTTGGTTATTTAGGGTTTGCCTTCGCCCCGGGCGCTATGTTGTACGCCTGCGCGCCTGAAATGGTACCAAAGGGCATCAATCTTGGCCCCGTTTATGGACTGTTGTCGACTATCAGCAGTGCAGGCGCATTCGTGGCGCCCATAGTTGTAGGATGGACAAGAGATGCGACGGGTGACTACAACGCTGGCTTCATCTTGCTGGGGACGTTTTGTACGCTGAGCTTGATCCTTTCCTTTAAGCTCCGGGCGCGGTAGTTGAATCAAGGCTCTTTGCCTTAGGGCATAGATAGATTGGGGTACTCTATGTGAAGGGGGCATGTCTAACGGGGTAGTCTGTCTTTTTCTCATTGACAAAAGTTTTGGATTCGGATAAATCTTGCTGTTTAAAGGGGTCAGGCCGCGGTAACATATTGAAATGGAATGGAAATCACTTAAAATACACTCTGAATATGAGTCTATATCGTCATTTTTGAGGGTGAAATGAGCATTATAGGTCTGAGATGAGGCTACGGTTCTTTTCTATATCTCTCTTTTCGGGGCCAAAAACAAAGATATAGGGGCTGATAACACCTAATTTTGAGACATATATTTCCAATAATCAGTAAGCTAGCACGGCCCGACCCCAAAGACAAAGACTTATGTTGTTTTCAAAGAACAGTTGTTTTAATAGCGTTTTCCCTGTGGCAGTCCCAAAAAACGCATAGTGCTTGTTCTTCGCAACATCGATCCCGACGATCAGATAATCCTCGGAACCTCTTATCTCTTTCCTAATTTGACGAAACTGTTCCAACCTTATACTGTCTACATTATTCATTTGAAACCTCCTCGTTAAGTAATTTTGTTGGGCAAACATTCGATGGAGATACTTGTCGTCAATGCAGTCTGCTTGATAGGTGCCCTGTAAGAGCGCCAAACCACCGTAACAAAGGATGCAAACCATGTGATACGGTCGGCGATTTTCGTCTTGAGATCACTCCTGAAATCATACTGCGGGATTATATGTACTCCATTCAGCAAACGACCGAATGGAAGGACCGATACAGGATTCGATCAGGGATTGAAGCAACAAACTCTGAACTGAAGCGATCTCATGGTCTAGGAAAACTTCGCGTACGCCGAAGACCTAAAGTCTGCTTTGCTGTAGCCTGTAAAGTTATAGCCTGCAACATAAAGAGATGGGCCAAAGCCCATACAGCCTCTGGAAGGCTGTTGCAAGGCTTTATATTCCTCATTTCAGATTATTTCAGAATATTTCATCAGGATGTTGTCAGGATATCTTTTTGTCAAAGAACAATATTTTCTCTGAAGCCATAAATTTTGATAGCTTCAAAATAGGCACTTATTTCTCAGAAATCATTATTAAAGAGCGTCCCTCTAGGGAGAGAGTATGTTAAAAAGAGTACAAGAAAAACTAGGGCCGGGTTTGCTCTATGCAGCTTCGGCAGTGGGTGTGTCTCACCTGGTGTCGTCAACTACAGCCGGGGCTACCTATGGCATGATCATGGTACTCTATGCGATCGTAGTGTGCCTGGTCAAATATCCTACCTTCCTGTTTGGCGCCACGTATGCGGCAGCTACAGGTGGAACACTTGTGGATGGTTATGGGCGTTTGGGAAAATGGGTCGTGATGCTCTTTTTCCTCATGCAGCTCTTTGAATACACCTTCGCCATTTCAGGTGTATCTGTTACCACGGGCGCCATTATTCGTGGCGTGTTGAACCTGGACATGCCCCCAATCGGATTGGAGCTGGGACTAATAATCAGCTGCATGGCTATACTGGCAGTCGGTCGTTATTCTGTTTTAGAAGACATCACCAAGGTGCTCGTAATAGTCTTTACCATCGGTACTGTGTTTGCCGCCATCATTGCAGTAGGAGGGATTGATACCGGTGGGGCCGATTTGTCTGCGGACATGACCCTGGATACACCGACGATATTGTTTCTGATTGCGGTGGCTGGTTGGCTGCCTACCGGTACGGCCGGATCAGTGGGCCTGTCCCTGTGGGTAAAAGCCAAGGCTATTCGCCTTAGCCGCCCAGTCAGTTCTCAGGAAGCTACATTAGATTTCCATGTTGGTTACGGCACAGCTGTTTTCACCGCATTGTGTTTTGTTGTCTTGGGTACTCTGGTAATGCATATCAATGGAGTGGAGCCGGCAGCAAACGGCGCGGACTTCTCTTCTCAATTAATCAATCTGTTTACGTCTACTATCGGTGACTGGATTTATCCCATTATCTCCGTAGCGGCCATTACCGTAATGTATTCCACTTTACTGACGCTGGTGGACCTTTTGCCCCGTTCTTCAGCAGCGGCCTTGGTGCGTATTGTTCCGGAACGGCTTGAAGGCAAGTTCGGCCCAATTTACCTCACCTTTATCGGTATTGAATTGCTTCTGGTGTTGGGTGTGCTGGTATCATTGATGGATCAATTCAGCACTTTTATAGCCCTGGTCACATCTATGGGCTTTATTGTGGCACCAGCCTTTGCATTGTTGAATCACATCGTGATGTTTGGACCGGAGGTCCCTCGAGCAGACAGACCCGGCAATTTTATCAAAATGTGGAGTTACGGTACCATTACCATCCTGTCTCTAGTAACCGTTATGTTTGTCTATTTGACTTACTTTTAGGTGGCTGGTTTGGAGTCGCCCTTTGAAGGAAATTCGAGGAGGCAATCAAATGAGTGATAGGGGCCCATAAGAAACTAAGAAACTCCGAAGAATAAAGAAAGAGAAAAGGGGGAAGGATAAAAAGAAGAAACCTCAATTCGCTTCTTCAACCTGATCACAGTCTAAATCCAGCAGTTTCGCCGGATTCGATTTTATCATCATCTCCACCTCTTTCTGGGTAATTCCATGGTGAAGCA
>Ga0209536_100014604_pt1 | contig 11267 bp, 12 predicted proteins | sample DeeMarSeWOR28_12_FD_187461 | JGI IMG/M metagenome (GOLD analysis project Ga0209536, IMG submission 187461) | Marine sediment microbial communities from White Oak River estuary, North Carolina - WOR-2-8_12 (SPAdes) (version 2) | ecosystem: Environmental > Aquatic > Marine > Intertidal zone >... | reverse complement strand
CGGTGTCGCTGGAGCCGCATGCGCCCGAGCTGGCCGAGGGCCTCTGGCGGGAGCGCGTGACGCTGCTCCAATCCCTGGTCGAGGTCCGCTATGCGCGCATGGTGGCGGCGCGCTGATCAGACAGCCCAATTCTTTCAAGGAGCACTCATCATGATCGCGAAATTCACGGCAGGCCTGGCGGCAGTCTGGCTCGCCACGGGCTCGGTGGCGGCGCTCGCCCAGGACGCGGTCGAAGAGACGGAGCAGGCAGAAGCGCAACGTCAGCTCGAGCAGGCACAGCGCGAACTCGAGGAGGCAGCGCGCGAGGTCGCGAGGCTGTCCGCGCAGGTCCACGGGCCGATGTTGCACGAATTTCGCCGGGTCCACGTCGGCGCACCTGATCGCGCGATGCTCGGGGTGAACATCGGGCGCGCAGAGCCGGGCACCGAAGGCGTACGCGTCGTCAGCGTCAGTCCCGGGGGGCCTGCGGCCGAGGCCGGTGTCGCGACCGGTGACCTGATCGTTGCCATCAACGGCAAGCGCGTCGGGTCCGGGCGGGACCTCGTGGGCAACATGCGCGACGTCGAGCCAGGACAGAAGGTCGGCGTCGAGTTGCTGCGCGATGGCGACAGGAAGGAAGTCTTCATCCTGGCGCGACCGGCCGGGGAACTGCTGGCGATGAACCATGGCGGCATCCCGGCACCCGGCGTTCCCGGCCAGCCGCGACCCCCGCACTTCCTGGTCGGGCCCTGGGGCGACGCGGAATTCGTGCCGATGACGCCTGAGCTTGGCCGGTACTTCGGCACCGATCGGGGCCTGCTCGTGGTACGCAAGCCGACCGCCCTCGGCCCGAGCCTCGAGGAGGGGGACGTGATTCTCTCGATCGGGGGTCGCGAGCCGCAGAACCCGGGCCACGCCCTGCGGATCCTCGGGTCCTACCAGCCGGGCGAGGCCGTCGACCTCAAGGTGCTGCGCCAGAGGAAGGAGCGCAATGTGCAGTTGACGGTACCGGAGCCGGGCAGCTGGCCTGGACGGCCGCTTGCCGAGCCGGGCCCGCCGCCGCCGCCCCGTTGAGCCGGAGGGGCGGACTCGGCCCCTGTGATAATGTGCGCGGCCCATGCGCCGCGCCGATTTTTCCTTTGAACTTCCGCCGGAGCTGATCGCGCAGGTGCCGCTGCCCGAGCGGTCGGCGAGCCGGCTGCTGGCATGTGACGGCGCGACCGGCGCACTCGTCGACCTGGCATTCCGCGAATTGCCGTCGCTGCTCGTGCCCGGCGACCTGCTGGTGTTCAACGATACGCGGGTCCTTCCGGCTCGCGTCCGCGGTCGCAAACGCACCGGCGGCGCGGTCGAGATCCTGCTGGAGCGCGTGCTCGACGACCGCAGAATCCTGGCGCAGGCGCGGGCGAGCAAGGGTTTCCGGCCAGGCACCGAGGTCATGCTGCCCGGCGGCGCCGTGGCCGTCGCGACCGGCCGTGCCGGCGACCTGTTCGAGTTCGAGCTCGACCGGGACCCGGCGGGTTACTTCGAGTCGGCGGGCGAAATGCCGTTGCCGCCGTACATCGAACGGTCGCCGGAGGCAGGCGACCGTGAGCGATACCAGACGGTCTACGCGAAGGAGCCAGGCGCCGTGGCCGCGCCCACGGCCGGCCTGCACTTCGACGCGCCCCTGCTTGCCGCGCTGGCCGGCCACGGTGTGCACACGGCCCACCTGACCCTGCACGTCGGGGCGGGCACCTTCCAGCCCGTGCGCGCGGATGATCCGCGCGAGCACCGCCTGCACGCGGAACGGGCCAGGGTACCGCCTGGCGTGGTCGAGGCGGTCGAGGCCGCCCGCAGCCGTGGACGCCGGGTCGTCGCCGTGGGTACCACGGTCGTCCGCAGCCTGGAGTCGGCCGCAGCCGGCGGGCCGCTCGCAGCGTTCGAAGGCGAGACTGACATGTTCATCTATCCGGGATTCCGTTTCCGCGTGGTCGACGCCATGATCACGAACTTCCACCTGCCTGAGTCGAGCCTGTTGATGCTGGTCAGTGCCTTCGCCGGTCGCGAGCACATCCTCAGTGCCTACCGGCATGCAGTCGCCCGGCGCTATCGCTTCTTCAGCTATGGCGACGCCATGTTCCTGACGCCGACACCGGACGCGCTCGCCTTGCGAGGAGCGGCGTGAACTTCCGGCTACTCGCGACGGACGCCGCGGCGCGCCTGGGGCGGCTCGAGCTGGCGCACGGCGCCGTCGACACGCCGGTCTTCATGCCGGTCGGCACCTACGGTGCGGTCAAGGGCGTTACGGCAGAGGAACTGGTGTCCTGCGGCGCGGAAATCATCCTCGGCAACACCTTTCACCTCATGTTGCGCCCGGGTATCGAGGTCGTTCGCAAGCACGGCGGCCTGCACCGGTTCATGCACTGGGACCGGCCGATCCTGACCGACTCCGGCGGCTTCCAGGTCTTCAGCCTCGCCGAGATGCGCAAGGTCTCCGAGGACGGCGTGCGCTTTCGCTCGCCCGTGGACGGTTCGGAGGTCTTCCTCTCGCCGGAGCGCTCCATGGAAGTGCAGCGGGCGCTCGACTCCGACGTCGCGATGGTGTTCGACGAGTGCACGCCCTACCCGGCAACGGAAGCGGAGGCGCGAGCGTCGATGGAGCTGTCGCTACGCTGGTCGGCACGGAGCCGGGCGGCCTTCGACGCGCTCACGGGATCGGGAACCCTGTTCGGCATCGTGCAGGGCGGGATGTATTCGCCGCTGCGGCGTGCCTCGCTCGACGGGCTCGAACGCACCGGTTTCGACGGGCTCGCGATCGGCGGGCTCTCGGTCGGCGAACCGGAGCAGGAGCGCGATCGCGTACTCGAGGACCTCGTCCCGGAGATGCCCGCGGCCAAGCCTCGATACCTGATGGGGGTGGGACGTCCCGAGGACATCGTCGAGGCCGTCTTCCGCGGCATCGACATGTTCGACTGCGTCATCCCGACGCGGCACGCACGCAATGGCCACCTGTTCGTGCGTGAGGGCGTGCTCAACATCCGTAACGCGCGGCATGCGGAGGACACCCGTCCGCTCGACGAGTCCTGCGGCTGCTACACCTGCCGGCACTTCAGTCGGGCCTACCTGAGGCACCTCGACAAGTGCGGCGAGATGCTCGGCCCCCGGCTCGCGACCCTCCACAACCTGTATTTCTACCTCAGCCTGATGCGGGACATCCGGGAGGCCATCGGGGCAGGTCGTTTCGGGGCCTTCCGGCGGGAATTTCACGAACGCAGGCAGGGTGGGGCGCCGGCTGTGGCATAATTCCGGGCTCTTTGACCCGGGCCGGCCCGAGCGGCCCGACATTGCCAGAGGACAACCATGGACCTGTTCGTGACAACCGCCTGGGCCCAGGACGCCGGCGCGGCCGGTTCCGGCAGCGCGTGGATGCAGTTGCTTCCGCTCGTGCTGATCTTCGTCGTTTTCTACTTCCTGTTGATTCGTCCCCAGACCAAGCGGGCCAAGGAGCATCGCGAGATGGTCGGCAAACTCGCCTCCGGCGATGAAGTCGTCACGACCGGCGGCGTGCTCGGCCGGATTACCGAGGTCGGCGACAACTTCCTGACGCTCGAGATCGCGAACGGCGTCGCCATCAAGGTACAGAAGTTCCAGGTCGCCCAGCTCATGCCCAAGGGCACGATCAAGGGCAGTTGACAGCGCGCCCACGGGGCTCCATCTCCATGCATCAATATCCGCTCTGGAAGAGCATGACCGTGCTCGCGGTCGTGCTGGTCTCGATCATCCTGGCCTTGCCGAACGTGTTTGGCGAGACGGCCGCGCTGCAGATGTCCCGCAAGGACCGCGCTGCCTTCACCAGCGACTCCTTCGGTCAGTTCGAGCAGTTGCTCCAGCGTGAAGGCATTCCCTACGAGGACCTCTTCACCGATGCGGATGGCCGGCTCTGGATCCGCTTCGAGGATGTCGAGCAGCAGATCGAGGCCCGCGACGTCATCGCCCGCGAGTACGAGGGCCAGTTCGCGATCGCCACGACCTTCGCGTCGCGCGCACCGCGCTGGTTGACCGGTCTGGGGCTCAAGCCGATGAGCCTGGGACTGGACCTGCGTGGCGGCATCTACCTCGTCTACGAGGTGGATGTCGAGGGCGCAGTGACTCAGCTGACGCAGGTGCTCGAGCGCGACCTGCGCAAGGTCCTGCGCGATGCCCGCATTCCCTACGACGAGGTCGCGGCAGCAGGGCCCCAGGTGCGGGTCGTGGTCAAGGATCCGGCCAAGGTCGGTGCAGCCATCGCGGCCATCAAGGACTTCGACGCTGCGCTCGCCGTGCGCGAAGGCTCCGAGGAAGGCAGGATCGTGGCCGAGCTCACTGCCGAGCAGATCCGGCAGCGGCAGGACTTTGCGATCCAGCAGAACATCACGGCGCTGAACAATCGCGTGAACGCGCTCGGCGTCGCTGAACCCGTGATCCAGCGGCAGGGACTCAACCGCATCGCAGTGCAGCTGCCCGGCATCCAGGATGCGGCGGAAGTCGTGCGCATCCTGGGCAAGGTTGCCACGCTCGAGTTCAGGCTGGTGGACCAGGTGAACAGCCCGCTCGAGGCGCAGCGGACGGGGCGCGCGCCGCTGGGCTCGCGCCTCTACAAGGATCGCCAGGGCAGCCCGGTGCTGCTCAAGCGCGAGGTCATCGCCACGGGCGAGCAGCTGATCGACGCGACCTCGACGCTCTCGCAGGGGGAGCCGGCCGTCGACGTCGTGCTCGACGGGCGTGGTGGCGAGGAAATGCTGCGGACCACGCGCGAGAATCTCGGCAAACCGATGGCGGTCGTATTCATCGAGAAGGAGCGCGAGCTCGTCGAGCGTGACGGCCGCAAGGTCGTGGTCGATCGCTCGAGCGAGGACGTCATCAGCGTTGCCACGATCCGCGGCGTGTTCTCCAACCGCTTCCAGATCACCGGGTTGACCGCCTCGGAGGGCCAGGAGCTGGCCCGCCTGCTGCGGGCGGGTGCCCTGGCGGCGCCGCTCTACATCGTCGAGCAGCGACTCATCGGGCCGAGCCTCGGGCGCGACAACATCGAGCGCGGCTTCAAGGCGCTGGCGATCGGCATGATCATCACCTTCGTGTTCATGGTCATTTACTACCGAGTCTTTGGAATCGTTGCCGACGTGATCCTGGTGACCAACGTTGTCCTGATCACTGCGCTCCTGTCGTTGTTCGGTGCTGCGCTGACCCTGCCAGGCATCGCGGGCATCGTGCTCACGGTCGGCATGGCGGTCGACGCCAACATACTCATCTACGAGCGCATTCGTGAGGAAGTCAGGAACGGCAATTCGCCATGGGCGGCCATCAATGGCGGCTTCGAGCACGCGCTGTCGGCGATCATCGACGCAAACGTCACGACCCTGATCGCGGCGGTCATGCTGTTCGCGTTCGGCACCGGTCCGATCCGCGGGTTTGCCGTCGTGCTCTTCCTCGGGATCCTGACCTCGCTGTTCACCGCGCTGATGGGCAGCCGCGCGCTGATCCAGCTCATTTACGGCCGCCGCCGCCGCATCGACCGGCTGGCCATCTGAGGTAGCAGGCATGGAGATCTTCAAGAAGGTTACCCATATCCGCTTCATGGAACAGCGGCGGATCTGGTACGTGTTCTCGGCCTTCATCATCCTCGGTTCGATTGTCCTGGTCGCCGTTCGCGGCCTCAATTTCGGCATCGACTTCACCGGTGGCATCGTGATCGAGGCTTCCTACTCGGGTGCCGCGGACCTCGACGCGACGCGCGGCGCGCTCGAGGATGCCGGCTTTGGCTCGGTGCAGGTCCAGCGCTTCGGAACTGCGGCCGACGTGCTGGTGCGGCTGCCACCCGCCGAGGGCAAGGCAGCGATCGACCAGACCGAGCGCGCGACCGCCGCGATCCGCGCGGTCGACCCGGCGGTCGAGATCCGCCGCACCGAGGCGATCGGGCCGCAGGTAGGCAGGGAACTGGCCGAAAAGGGCGCGACGGCGCTGCTGATGACACTGCTGTTCATCGGCCTCTATGTCGTCATGCGCTTCCAGTGGAAGTTCTCGGTCGGCGCCACGCTCGCTGCCCTGCACGATCCCTTCGTGGTCGTGGGCTTCTTCGCCCTGACGCAGATGACCTTCGACCTCGCGGTGCTCTCGGCCATCCTGGCCGTGATCGGCTACTCGCTCAACGACACGGTGGTCGTGTTCGACCGCGTGCGCGAGCGCCTGCTGTCGATGCGCAAGGCAGCGCCCATCGAGGTGATGAACACGGCCATCAACGAGACCCTCTCGCGTACCCTGATGACCTCGGGGACGACTGCGATCGTCGTCGTTTCGCTGCTCGTGCTGGGTGGCGAGGCGCTGTCGGGTTTCGCGACCGCGCTCCTGGTCGGCATCGTCATCGGTACCTATTCCTCGATCTACGTCGCCGGTGCCGCGGCGCTGGACCTCGGGCTGTCACAACGCGATCTCATGCCGCCCGAGAAGAAGCAGGAGGTTGACGCGCTGCCCTGAGGGCGGTGCGAGGCAGTGCGATGATCGAGCTGTTGACCGATCCCGCCGCGTGGCTTTCGTTCCTGACGCTGGCGGTGCTCGAGATCGTCCTCGGCATCGACAACATCATCTTCCTCTCGATCCTGGCATCGAAGCTGCCAAAGGAACAGCAGCCCCGCGCGCGTGTCCTCGGCCTGGGTTTCGCGATGCTGACGCGAATCGCGCTGCTGTTCTCGATCACCTGGCTCATAGGGCTCACGGCACCGCTTTTCTCGATCGACCTGATCGACCAGGAAATCTCGGGCCGTGACCTGATCCTGTTCGGCGGCGGGCTGTTCCTGCTGGCCAAGAGCGTCAGCGAGATTCATACCTCGCTCGAGGGCGCCGAGCCGGAACACAAGGTGAATGCCAGGACCAGCTTCATGCTGGTGATCGTCCAGATCGGAGTGCTGGACATCGTATTCTCGCTGGATTCGGTCTTTACGGCCGTCGGGCTCGCGCAGCACCTCGAGATCATGGTCGCCGCGATCGTCATCGCCGTGCTGGTGATGATGTTCCTAGCCGGCCCCATCAACGAGTTCATCGATCGACACCCGACCATCAAGGTTCTGGCGCTGTCCTTCCTGATCCTCGTCGGCGTCGCCCTGATCGCTGATTCGCTCGACGTGCACATCCCGAAGGGCTACCTGTACTTCGCGATGGCCTTCTCCGTAGGCGTCGAGATGATCAACATCCGCGTCCGCCGCAAGCCGGCCGTGCCGGTCGAGCTGCGCGGTCCGCACATGCCGGGCCGCAAGGCCACCGAAAGCGAATCCTGACGCAGGGGTGTCGCCGCAGGGCGGCCGCGGCGGCGTCAGCCGGTAAGTTCTTCCGGCACGTGTGGCCGTATCGCCTCGAGCAGCGCGGCGTAGACCTTCGGCGAGCCTGCGACGATGTGTCCGCCATTCAGGTAGGGCCTGCCGGTGAGCGTGCCAACGAGGCCCCCGGCCTCCGTGATGAGCAGCATTCCTGCGGCGGTGTCCCACGGCGCGAGGCCGATCTCCCAGAAGCCGTCGAGGCGTCCGGCAGCCACATAGGCCAGATCCAGCGCGGCCGAGCCCGGGCGCCGGACGCCCGCGGCGGCGCCCATGACGACCTCCAGCATTGCGAGGTAGGGCTTGGCGTACTTCATGTTCGCGCGGTAGGGGAAGCCCGTACCGATGAGCGAGCCGTCGAGCGTGCGCTGCTTGCTGACGCGAATCCGCCTGCCGTCGAGCTGGGTGCCGGATCCACGGGAGGCCGTGAACAGCTCGCTGCGCAGCGGATCGAAGACCACTGCGACCTCGACCCGCCCCTTGTGCTCGCAGGCGATCGACACCGAGAACTGGGGAAAGCCGTGCAGGAAATTCGTCGTGCCGTCGAGCGGGTCGACGATCCAGACGAACTCGTCCCCACCCGACCGGCCGCCTTCCTCGGCAAGGATGCCGTGCTGTGGGTAGGACTTGCGGATGATGGCGATGATCTCGCTCTCCGCCTGGCGGTCCACCTCGGAAACGAAATCGTTATGGCTCTTGGTCGAGATCTCGAGGCTGCCGGCGCGATCGACGTTGCGCACGATCAGGTCTCCCGCGCGCCGGGCGGCCCGAACCGCGATGTTGAGCATTGGATTCATGCCAGATCCCGCCAGCGGAACCGTTGCTCGCCCGCGCAGGCAGACGGGGGTTCCATCAAGGGTTGCCGCAGCTCGAGGGCGGGCTGCAGCCAGACGCGCGGTAGAATACCAGCAACTCTGCAGTGCGTCCCGTCATGAGCCATCCGATCCGCATCATCCTCGTTGACACCAGCCACCCGGGCAACATCGGCGCGGCCGCGCGGGCGATGAAGAACATGGGCCTGCGCGAGCTCGTGCTGGTGCGTCCGCAGGCGTTTCCGAGTGCCGAGGCGACCGCGCGTGCATCCGGCGCGGACGACCTCCTGGCCCAGGCGCGGGTGGTCGCTTCGATCGCCGAGGCCGTTGCCGGCTGCGGGCTGGTCCTCGGCACGAGCGCCCGGCCGCGCGCTGCCAACTGGACAGTTCACGATCCTGCCAGTGCCGCAGCGCTCATCGTGGAGGCGGCAGTCGCCCGGCCGGTCGCCGTCCTGTTCGGGAACGAACGCAACGGCCTGTCGAACGAAGACCTTTCCGTATGCCACGCCTTGCTCAACGTGCCGGCGAACCCGGAGTACGAATCGCTCAACCTCGCCCAGGCGGTCCAGATCGTCACTTGGGAGATCCGCAAGGCGCGCAGGCCCCGCGTGCGGCAGCTGGCGCCCGAGTCGCCGCCCGCGACGGCAGAACAGGTTGCCAACCTGCGGGCACACCTGGCCGTCGTGCTCGCCGAGATCGGTTTCAAGGATGAACGCAACGTGGCCAACCTCGTTGCACGTATCGAGCGGTTGCTCGCACGCGCAGTGCCCGACGAGAAGGAGGTGCAGATCCTGCGCGGCGTCCTGACCGCCGTGCAACGAAGCATCGACGGGCGTGCTGCGGCCGGACCATGAGCGAAGTCCCGGTCTACCTCGACTATGCAGCCAGTGCCCCGGTTCACCCGGACGTGGCGGCTGTCATGGCCGAGTGCCTCGGGCCGTCGGGCCTGCATGCGAACCCGTCGTCGACGCATGCGGCCGGCAGGCGGGCGTCGCAGGCGATCGAGCAGGCCCGCGAGTCCGTTGCCGCGCTGATCGGTGCATCTGCCGGCGAGATCGTGTTCACCTCGGGCGCGACGGAGAGCGACAACCTTTCCATTCTCGGTGCCGCACGCGCGGGCCGCGAACGCGGTCGCCATGTAGTTACCTCGCGCACCGAGCATCGCGCCGTCATCGATGCCTGCCGGCAGCTCGAGCGCGAAGGCTTCGCCGTTACCTGGCTCACGCCCGGCGCCGACGGCCGGGTGGCGCCGGCCCAGGTGCACGAGGCACTGCGCGACGACACGCTGCTGGTCGCGGTCATGCATGCCAACAACGAACTCGGTGTGGTCAATGACGTGGCGTCGATCGGCGCCGGGTGCCGCGACCGGGGCGTGCTGCTGCACGTGGATGCAGCGCAGTCCGTAGGCCGCATCCCGGTCAATGTCGCGGATCTGAACGCGGACCTCGTGGCCTTCACCGCCCACAAGCTGGGCGGGCCCAAGGGAATAGGCGCGCTGTGGCTGCGGGAGCGGCCGCGGCCGGCGATCCAGCCGCTGCAGTTCGGTGGGGGACACGAACGCGGACTGCGGTCCGGCACCCTGGCGACCCACCAGATCGTCGGGTTCGGCCTGGCCTGCCGGATCGCGGCCGCCGACCTGCCGGCCGAGGAGCTGCGGGTGCGGGCCCTGCGCGAGCGTTTGTGGAGCCGTCTCGAGGGAGCCGGTCACGTGAGGCGCAACGGCGGCCCGGGGCCCTCCGTGCCCGGGATCCTCAACCTGCGCTTCGCCGGGGTGGAGGGAGAGAGCCTGGCGCTCGAGCTCGAAGGCAAGGTGCAGGCATCGAGCGGGTCGGCCTGCAGTTCCGCCTCCGCCGAGCCTTCCTACGTGTTGCGGGCGCTGGGGCTGTCCGACGTCGCCGCCCAGTCCTCGCTGCGCCTCAGCCTCGGCCGCCAGACGTCGGTCGCGGACGTCGACCGCGCGGCGGCGTCCATACTTGCGGCCGTTGCCCGTCTGCGGTCGCTGGCCCCGGCGGCGGCCATCGAGCGACTGGCATGAGCGCCGCGGCGGCATACTCCTCGCGGGTGCAGGAGCTGTTTGCCGCGCCACGGCGCGCGGGAAGCCTGCCTGACGGGCCGGGCGAGCGGCTCGCCGGCGAGACCGCCGCGGTGGAACGCGGCGCCTGGGTCCGCTTCGAAGCGCGGGTCCAGGGTGGCTTGATCACCGCGGTCCGCTTCCGGGCCTGGGGCTGCCCCCACGTGCTGGCGGCGTGCGAGTTCGTGGCCGGGACCCTCGAAGGCCAGGCGCTGGCCGACCTGGGCGATCTGGACGCGCGCTGGCTGGCCGAGGCGCTGGAGGTGCCGCCCGAAAAGCTCGGCCGGTTGCTCGTCATCGAGGATGCGCTGCGTGCCCTGGCTGCAGCAGGCGGCGAGGCGCATTAGAATGACCGGAACTTTCGGGGTTTCCAGGGATCCTCAGCACTGATGGCAATTACCCTCACTGAATCCGCCGCCGAGCGCGTTCGCAGCTTCCTGGCAAGCCGGGGACACGGGGTCGGTCTGCGGCTCGGGATCCGCAAGACCGGCTGTTCCGGCTATGCCTACGTCGTCAACTACGCCGACGAGATCGCGGAGGGGGACCACGTGTTCGACAGCGGCGGCGTCAAGGTGGTGGTGGATCCGGACAGCCTTTCCCTGATCGATGGCACCGAGGTCGATTTCGTCCGCCACGGCCTGAGCGAGGCTTTCCGCTTCCGCAATCCGAACGTCAAGGGAGAGTGCGGCTGCGGCGAGAGCTTCAGCGTCTGATTTTTCCTTGCCGTTCGGGCACTTCCGCCGGTTTTCATTTGCCGCGGGGCGGCGCGCGCCGCTAAACTACCCCGTTCAGGCGGCCGGTCGGCGTCCCTCGCCGGTCGCGCGGGCGTCCGCCGGTTTCCCCTTGTCATCACGAATTTCGCAGAGGACTCCATGGGCGTAGAACGCACCCTTTCCATCGTCAAGCCGGACGGCGTTTCGAAGAACCTGATCGGCGACGTGTATCACCGCTTCGAGAAGTCGGGCCTGTCGATCGTTGCCGCCCGCATGATGCACCTGACCCGGGCCCAGGCCGAGGGCTTCTACGCGGTACATCGCGAGCGCCCGTTCTTCAAGGATCTGTGTGCCTACATGACCTCGG
>Ga0209536_100014603_pt1 | contig 11267 bp, 10 predicted proteins | sample DeeMarSeWOR28_12_FD_187461 | JGI IMG/M metagenome (GOLD analysis project Ga0209536, IMG submission 187461) | Marine sediment microbial communities from White Oak River estuary, North Carolina - WOR-2-8_12 (SPAdes) (version 2) | ecosystem: Environmental > Aquatic > Marine > Intertidal zone >... | reverse complement strand
GTGGTCGTCTACCGCGCCCTGCACGAGGGCGGGTGGGAGAGCCTGCGGGTGGACGGCACGGACGACGAGATCGCGATGGGGGGCTTGATCGAGGTACAGAAGCGCTGATAGAGTGGCAAAAACGGCGTGCGCAAAACGCGCATACGTTGGACGGCAGCAGAGGAGGGGACCGTGGATTACGAGATCAACCAGGACCTGTCGTGGATGGATATCATTGCGGTACAGGCACAAGTGCTCATTCCTGTGCTAAAGGCTCTCCGCGCTGAGCTTGGCAAGGAACGTGCCGACCAGCTCGTTATGGGTGCGTTGCGAGCGTGGTCGCGAGAGCGGTATCAGAGGCTTGGCGCGCGAATTGCAGGGAGCCCCAGGGAAAAGTTTGATGCCTTGCGGGCAATGGAGCAGCCACGAATTCGGGCAGACGATCTGCAAGTCGAGGTACTCAAGCTAGAGCCTGGAGCGCGAGAGTTTGATACCACGCGCTGCCGATACGCCGAGTTCTTCCATCAGCTTGGCGAACCCGAGCTCGGCGCAGTTTTGCTCTGCGAAGGCGACTTTCACGCGGCGGAAGTGGGCAGTCCCGAGGTGGAGCTTGTGCGCACGCAGACGATGATGGAAGGCGCAAGCTGCTGTGACTTTCGGTGGCTGTTCAGAGACTAAAAGTGGGCCATCGTCGACGCGGTCCAGTCGGGCGAGCTGCCCGAGCCGGTGCTCGACCAGCGGGTGGCCAATATCCTGCGCATCCTCCTCAAGCTGCCGGCGTTCAAGGGCCGCAGGCGGGATGCCATCGACCGCGCGTTCTCGGTGCGCCTGGCCAGGGACATTGCCCTCGAGGGCGCGGTTCTGCTCAAGAACGAGCACGGCGCACTGCCCGTCGCCGAGGGCGGTCACCTAGCCGTGCTGGGGGAAAATGCGCGTCACTCGATCTCGACCGGAGGCGGCAGCGCGGGCGTCATCTCTCCCTACGTCGTCTCTCTCTGGGAGGGGCTGCAGGCACGCTTTGGCGAGGACGGGGTGACCTTTGGCCAGATCCCGGACGGCGCCACGGCGGCGATCGTCACCGTTGGTGTGACCAGCGGCGAAGGGCGCGACCGCAAGACGCTGGAGCTGCCTGCCGAGGACGTGGCGCTGATCCAGGAAACGGCGCGGGCGTGCCGGAAAGCGGGCATCCCGTGCATCGTGGTGCTCAACGTCTGCGGCCCTGTCGAGATGTACGAGTGGATCGACGAGGTAGACGCCGTGCTCTTGATCTGGCTGGCCGGGCAAGAGCTGGGCCATACTACGGCGGCGCTGCTGGCGGGCGACGAGAACCCCTCCGGCAAGCTGCCTCTGACCTTCCCCAGGGTCTACCGCGACGCGCCCAGCGCGCTCAATTTCCCGGGCGAGCTTGGCGAGGTGTGGTACGGAGAGGGCATTTTCGTCGGCTATCGCTACTACGAGGCCAAGGGGGTAGCGCCCCAGTTCCCATTCGGGTACGGGCTGTCCTATACGACCTTCCGGCTCGACAACCTGCGCCTTTCGTCCGATGTGCTCGACGTCGAGTCGGGCGAGCCGATCGTGGCCGCCGTCGACGTGACCAACACCGGCGACTGCCCCGGCAAAGAGGTGGTCCAGCTCTACATCGCGGACCCCCGGTCGACGGTGCAAAAGCCGCCCAAGGAGCTCAAGGGCTTTGCCAAGGTGGCGGTCGCGCCGGGCCAGACCGTGACGGTCGAGATGGCGATCGGCGCCCGGTCCCTGCAGCACTATGACTCGCAGCTCAAGCGGTGGTGCGTCGAACCGGGCACCTTTGAGGTGTTGGTCGGCACCTCGTCGGCAGATGTTCCGCTGCGCGCGTCGTTCGAGGCCGTCGGCCCCAACCCGTATGCCTATGGGCCGCGCACGGCCATCGGCACGCTGGTGGAGGATCCCCGGGCTCGAGAGGTGCTTTTGAGATTGTTGCCCCAGGCGGCATCCGCCGCGATACTGGGGTTGGTCGTGCGATTCGCGCCCGATCTGCCGCTTGAAGCGCTGTTCAACAACTGGATGACACGGGCGCCCCAGGCAGACGCGGACCAGTTCTCGTCGCTCAAGGCACAGTTGTATGCCGAGCTGGCGGCGATCAAAGTCTAGGCATCTATCCGTACCCGACCCGCTTGATGGCAGCCTGGGATGGATGAAAGGAAGAGCAGCAATGCTTACCATTTCCCAAGTCAGCACGCCATCTGAGATACAGGGCGTTCAGGAGTTGTTGCGCGAGTACACGGCCTGGGTATTCACACTTGAGAGTGATCAAGCCCCGGCCTTACAGGGACTAGAGCAAGAGATGCCAACCTTGCCGGGGATCTATGCTCCACCGACCGGGTGTCTATTGCTTGCCGTGCAGGATGGCCAGCCAGCCGGATGTATTGCGTTGAAAGGGCATGATGCCACAACCGGTGAACTGAAGCGCCTCTATGTGCGGCCTGCCTTCCGCGGGAGGAAGATTGGCCGGCAACTGGTCGCGGCACTGATCGCCCAGGCGCGCAAACTCGGTTATCAACGCCTGTTTTTGGATAGTCACATTTCTATGACAAAAGCGCACGAGATCTATATAACGGCCGGGTTCCGCAAAATCGACACGCCCAGCGACTACCCGGAGGCCTTTAGACCGGTGGCGGTGTTTATGGAGATGGCTATCGAATGAAGGCGAAAAGACGGTCAATTTGACATCCCATCTGTTCCGTGATAGACTTTGCTTTCAGGAGTATTTGATGAAATCAAGCCTTTCTCACACACTGCGACGACGACCGGGCACCAGCTAACGGCCAAGCTGGATTGTCGTGTTTGTGTGAGTCATCGTAGAACGCCCAAACAGCCCTCCACGCTTGGAGGGCTGTTTTTTTGTGCCCCGTAGACCCCTAGGGTCTGGGGGGCCAGCACCCAAATACACGGGAGGCACGGTATGATACGCGCAGGGATCTATGGCGCCACGGGATACGTTGGCTACGAGTTGGTCAAGCTCTTGCACGGCCACCCGCAGGTCGAGATTGCCTTTGCCACGTCGCAGAGCAGCGCGGGCGCGCGATTGAGCGATCTCTATCCCTGCCCGTACGACCTGCCCTTGATCGCGCCCGAAGACGTGGACCTGGGTGGGGTTGACGTCGCCTTTCAGTGCCTGCCGCACGGCGAGTCGATGTCTGCGGTGGCCCAGGTTCGCGCGGCGGACGTCAAGGCCGTCGACCTGTCCGCGGATTTTCGCCTGCAGGACGTGGGGGTGTACGAGCAGTGGTACAAGGTGTCTCACACGGCCGCGGACCTGCTGGGCGAGGCCGTCTATGGCCTGACCGAGGTCTATCGCGACCAGATTGCCGGCGCCAGCCTGGTGGCCTGCCCGGGCTGCTACCCGACGAGCGTCCTGCTGGCGCTCTACCCGCTGGCCCGCGGCGGCCACTTGGACGATGGGCGAATCATCGTCGACAGCAAGTCGGGGACCTCGGGGCGGGGGCGCAAGCTGTCGCAGGGCAGCCTCTTTGTCGAGGTCAACGAGGACTTTCGCCCTTACAGCATCGGGCGGGCGCACCGGCACCTGCCCGAGATGGAGCAGGAACTGGCGGCCTGGGGGTGCGCTGACGTGCGGGTGACCTTTTCTCCGCACCTGCTGCCGGTGAACCGGGGCATCCTGTCCACCATCTATGTGACGCTGGAGCCGGGCTGGTCGGTGGAGAGGCTGGTGGCGACCTACCGGGAGCAGTACGCGGGCGAGCCCTTTGTGCACGTCCTGCCCGAGGGCAAGCTGGCTTCGCTGGCCTATGTGGCCAACACCAACCGCTGTGCGATCTCTTTCGCCCAGGTGGGGGACGACGAGTTTGTCCTCGTCTCGGCGATCGACAACCTGCTCAAGGGCGCCTCGGGGCAGGCGCTGCAGTGTATGAACCTGATGTTTGGCCTCGACGAGACGATGGGCCTGCCGCGCTAGGGAAGCATCGTCTCGACAAACTGGGGGTGATCGCCCCCGAGGACGGGGGCGGGAGCCAATTGCCCTGGGTCCCAAACGATACCCAGAGAGGTGCAGATGGACTCGATCGTGCTCAAGGTAGGGGGAAACGAGCTGGACGACCCCGCTTTTGTGGGCGGGCTGGTCGACGCGCTGCGGTTCCTGTGGCAGACGCGGGCCGTCGCCGTGGTCCACGGCGGAGGCAAGGCCATCGCGCGCCTGCAGGGGCGGCTGAACCTGGAGCCGCGTTTTGTCGACGGGCTGCGCGTGACCGACGACGAGTCGCTGGACGTGGCCGAGATGGTGCTGTCGGGGTGGGTGAACAAGCGGCTGGTGGGACGGCTGGTCTCGGAGGGCATCGCCGCGCTGGGGGTGAGCGGCGTGGACAACGGGCTCTTTCGTGTAGCCAAGATGGCCCACAGGGAGCACGACCTGGGCTGGGTGGGGGACATTGTCGAGACGCATCCCGGCGAGGTGGCAATGCTGCTCGACCGTGGGACCACGCCGGTGGTCTCGCCCATCTCATTGGGGCTGGACGGGCACACGTACAACGTCAACGCCGACCACGCGGCGGCCGCGCTGGCCTGCGCGCTGGGGGCGGGGGAGCTGGTATTTGTGAGCAACGTCCCGGGCGTGCTGGGAAAGGATGGACACGGAGAGTGCCTGCCGCTGCTCTCGCCCGCCGAGGTGGAGTCGCTGATCGAGGGCGGCGAGATCCACGGCGGTATGGTGCCCAAGGTGCGCTCTGCGCTCAAGGCGCTGGAGGCCGGGGTGCCGCGCGTGCGCATCACAAACCTGGAGGGATTGTGCACGGACGGGGGGACGTGCTTTCAGATGGCGTAGAATGGGTCCGCTGAAAGAGGCATCTCACCACTGAGGCAGAGTTCACAGAGGATGCCGGGAGTTTTGGGTCTCTATGCTGTATCTTTGTCTGTCCAAAGAGTTGCCTTGCTCTGCCAGGAGGTGAACCATCGCGCACGAAAAGACCGACTGGGAAGAGTTCACACCGCCGGGAGGATTTGACTGGCAGCACTGGGTCGGGCGCTGGGACCGGATGCAGGAGCGCTACCTGGTGCGGCGCGGCGAGCGGTTTGAGACGGTGGTGCGCCTGGTGCGGGACACGCTGGGGCCGAACCCGCGCATCCTTGACCTGGGCTGCGGGCCAGGGAGCCTGATGCAGGCCCTGCTGGACGCGTTTCCCGGGGCCGAGATGGTGGGCATAGACTTTGACCCGACGATCCTCCTACTCGCCAGGGAGCGGCTGGCCCGGTATGGGGCGCGCGCGCGTCTCCACCTGGCGGACCTGCGGGATGGCTCGTGGCCCGAGCTTGTGCCCGGCCCGCTGGACGCGGTCATCTCGGCTACCGCGCTGCACTGGCTCGCCGCGGACCAGTTGGCGACGCTGTACGGGCAGGTCGCCCAACTGCTGCGGCCGGGCGGCGTCTTTCTCAACGCCGACCACGTGGGCAGCGACTGCGCGGATATCCAGAAGGGCTGGGAGCGGCACCGGCAAGCGATGCGGGAGGCAGGGGGGAACGCCGGGGCGGACGATTGGGATGGGTTCTGGGAGGCGTACGCGCGGGCCCTCGGGCTGGACGTCGACGAGGTCCAGCGGCGCATCCTTGGCGGATGGGAGGGCGGGATAGAGGACGGGCTGCCGTTGGCGTGGCAGCTCGACACGCTGCGCGCCCTTGGGTTTGAGTCGGTTGACTGTTTCTGGCGATGTGACTGCGATGCGATCTATGGAGGGATTTGGAAACCTTGCAGAGCCTAGGGGTTTCAGACCAAACCCTTAGGGTCTGAGTTAGGGTCTGGGGAAGACGGAAAGCCTGTGAAAGGAGACGAGATGGACACGCAAGGGATTATCGAGCTCGAAAAAAAGTACGTTCTGCACACCTATAACCGCCCGGACTTTGTCCTCGACCACGGCGAGGGAGTGTACGTGTATGACACCGAGGGCAAGGCCTACCTGGACTTTTTGGGAGGCATTGCGGTCAGCGCGCTTGGCCACAAGCACCCTGCGGTGGTCAAGGCCATCGAGGAGCAGGCATCCAAGCTGCTGCACGTCTCGAACCTGTACCACACGGCGCCGCAGGCACTGCTGGCGCGCGACCTGGTGGAGCACAGCCCCGCCGACCGCGTTTACTTTTGCAACTCGGGCACAGAGGCGGTAGAGGCGTGCATCAAGATTGCGCGCAAGTGGGGCAAGGCCCACGGGAACAAGACGGCCTTTGTGGCGATGGAGCACTCTTTTCACGGGCGGACGATGGGCTCGCTGGCCCTGACGGCCAAGGCCCGCTACCGGGAGCCGTTCGAGCCCTTGATGCCCGGCGCGCACTTTTCTCCGCTGAACGACCTGGAAGCCGCGCGCAAGCTGATCGCCGAGGTGCAGCCCTGTGGCGTGATCGTCGAGGCCGTACAGGGCGAGGGGGGCATCTATGCCGCGTCGCCAGAGTTCCTGAACGGGCTGCGCGCAGCCTGTGACGAGCACGACGCGCTGCTGATCTGCGACGAGGTGCAGTGTGGTATGGGCCGCACGGGCACGCTGTGGGGCTTTGAGCCCAGCGGCGTCAAGCCGGACCTGTTTGCCGTGGCCAAGCCGCTCGGCGGCGGGCTGCCCATCGGCGCGACGCTGGCCGTAGAGCGGGTCGCCAGCCTGATGGAGCCGGGCGACCACGCCAGCACCTTTGCCGCCAACCCGCTGATCTGCGCTGTGGCACGCGCCGTGCTGGGTGTCGTGAGCGAGCCGTCATTCCTGGAGAGCGTCCAGCACAAGGGCGGCTACCTGGGAGAGGCGCTCAGCGGACTGCTGGAAAAGCACGACTGTGTCACCGAGATCCGCGGCCGCGGGCTGATGTGGGGCATCGAGACGACGCTCAACACCCAGGACGTCCTGCCCGCGGGGTACGAAAAGGGGATCCTGCTGGGCTCGTCGGGCGAGCACGTCGTGCGCCTGCTGCCGCCCTTTGTCGCCGACGAGGGAGACATTGACAAGGCCGTCTCGATCCTGGACGACATCTTTGCGGGAAGCTGATGGCATACCCATCCCTTGACGCGCTGGTCATCGCAGACCTGCACTATGTCCAAAAGGCCGACCACGTGTGCCCCATCGAGCGGCGCAAGAGCGACCTGGGGCCGCTGCTGGTAAAGGGGGCTTTCTGGCGCTTGCGGGACGATGGGGTCGACGTGGACGTGGTGGTCGTGCTTGGCGACGTGGTGGACAATGGCCTGGCCGACGGAGCGGGCGAGGACCTGGCAGAGGTCGCCGAGGAGACGCGCGCGCTGGGCGTGCCCGTGTTGGCCGTCCCCGGCAACCACGACGGGGATTTCCAGCGCTTTGCCGCGCTGTTTGGGTGCTCGCCCGGGCTGCACGAGGTGGGGGGCTATGGGTTTCTGGTCTTTCACGATCACGTCGGCGATGGGGACGTGACGACCCGGCCCGCTGCGCTGCTCGACCTGCCCGCCGGGGCCGCGGCGGAGCAAGCGCTGCCCCTGGTCGCGCTGCAGCACAACCCGCTGTACGTGCCGGGGCAGCACGACTACCCGTACGTGCTGGAAAATGCCGGCCAGGTGCTGGACGGGTACCGAGAGGCGGATATCGTACTGGCGCTGAGCGGGCACTATCACCCGGGACAACCCCTGTCCAAGGTCAGGGGCGTGCCGTGCTATACCGTTCCCGCCGCGTGCGAGCAGCCGTTTCGCTTTGCCCACGTGCGGCTGGAGGGCCGGGATGCCAGGGTGACGGAATTGCCGTTGGAGCCAGGGAGGGTAAAATGAGCGACATTGTTGTCCGGCGCGCGACGCTGGCCGACGTAGAGGAAATGCATACCCTGATCAACCACTTTGCCGGTCAGGGCCTGATGCTGCCCGCGTCGCGCAACAAGCTGTACCAGAACATCCGCGACTTTTTTGTCGCCGAAAAGAACGGCGAGTTTGCCGGATGCTGTGCCCTGCACGTGATCTGGGGAGACCTGGGCGAGATTCGCTCGCTGGCCGTCAAAGAGGAATACCAGAACAACGGGGTGGGGCGCCGGCTTGCCGAGGCCGCGCTGCGAGACGCCGCGGCGCTCAAGCTGCCCAGGGTCTTTGCCCTGACCTACCAGAAGCCCTTTTTCGAGCGGCTGCGTTTCACCGAGGTGGACAAGGCCGAGATGCCGCAGAAGGTGTGGGGCGAGTGTATGGACTGCCCCAAGTTCCCGAATTGTGACGAGACGGCGATGGTCCTGGACGCGCCGTTTTTTGGGGATATGGAACCACAGATGGACACAGACACTTGCACCTGCGGTTGAAGTGCAGGTGTAAACACAGATGAAAAAGCGATGTATCATCTCAACGTGCCGGGGAGTCTGCACCGTAGCCGCGATTTCCGTATCGCGCTCCCCGCGAGGTACGGAAACCTCGTCTACATAGCTCCCCTTTATTGAGATGATGCGAACAAGCGATAGTGGAGAGTGTGAATGGAGGCACTGCTTGTACTGGAGGACGGCGCGACCTTTCGCGGTCAGTCTTTTGGCGCGCTGGGAGAGATAACCGGCGAGGTGGTATTTAACACCGGGATGACCGGGTACCAAGAGATCATCACCGACCCCTCGTACCGAGGGCAGATGGTGGTGATGACCTATCCCCACATCGGCAACACGGGGATCAACCTCGAGGACCCCGAGTCGGCACAGCCGCACCTGCGCGCGCTGATCGTCCGCGACGCGAGCATACGGGAGAGCAACTGGCGGGCCAGGCAGACGCTGACCCGCTACCTGAACGAGCACGGGATACTGGCCCTGACGGGCGTCGATACGCGGGCCCTGACGCGCCACATCCGGCAGTTTGGCGCGCTGCGCGGGACGGCCTCGACCGAGGACCTGGACCCCGGTTCGCTGCGACAGAAGGCGCTCGCCGCGCCCACGACGTCGGACGAGGATCTGGTGGCAGAGGTGACGTGCCAGGAGCCGTACGAGTGGACGGACCCCGTCGACGAGCAGTGGCAGCTCGTGCCCTCTCCGCCCGCGTCCGCGCCACGCCCACACGTGGTGGCCTATGACTGTGGCATCAAGCACAATATCCTGCGCCAGCTCACGGCCAGCGGGTGCCGGGTGACGGTGGTGCCCGCCGAAATGCCCGCCAGGGAGACGTTGGCGCTCCAGCCGGACGGCGTTTTTCTCTCCAACGGCCCGGGCGACCCGGAGAACGTGCCCTATACGATCGCCAGCGTGCAGGGATTGATGGGCAAGGTGCCCATCTTTGGCATTTGCCTGGGCCACCAGGTCCTGGCGCTGGCGGCAGGCGGTGAAAAATACAAGCTCAAGTTTGGCCACCACGGCAGCAACCACCCGGTCAAGGACCTAGAGACGGACGAGATTGCGATCACGGCCCAGAACCACAACTTTGCCGTGGACATTGATTCGGTGAGCGGCGAGTTCGAGCTGACGCACGTCAATCTCTATGACCACACCGTGGAGGGGATGGCCCACCGCCGGCTGCCCATCTTTAGCGTGCAGTACCACCCGGAGGCCGCGCCCGGCCCGCACGACGCCAGCCCGCTGTTTGCGAAATTCGTGCGGATGATGCGGGAAGCGTGAGACGTGATGCGTGAGACGTGATGCGTGAAACGTGATGCGTGACGCGTCATAGTGCACAATACGCAATACGACTCCACTGAAAAAAGGGACGCAGATGCACGCTGACTGCGTACGCGGATCAGATCAAAAGATATCTGCGTGTATCTGCGCAAATCTGCGTCCAGAAAAACGGTCCAGATCCACCCTCACAGGGGTTTTTTCAGGAGAGTCGAAACACGCAACACGCAACACGAATCACGCAACACTCAAAGGTTTTCTATGCCCAAACGAACCGACATTCATACCATTCTCGTCATCGGCTCTGGCCCGATCGTCATTGGCCAGGCGTGCGAGTTTGACTATTCCGGCACGCAGGCCTGCAAGGCGCTGCGCGAAGAGGGCTACCGGGTGGTGCTGGTCAACTCGAACCCGGCGACGATTATGACCGACCCCGAGATGGCCGATCACACGTACGTGGAGCCGCTGACCGTGCCCGTGGTCGAGCAGATCATCGCCCGCGAGCGCCCGGACGCCATCCTCTCTACCGTCGGCGGGCAGACGGGGCTGAACCTGTCGTCCGACCTGGCCGAGCAGGGCATCCTGGAGCGCTATGGCGTCGAGCTGATCGGCGCCAACTGGGAGGCGATCCGCGTGGCCGAGGACCGCGAGATGTTCAAGGAGGCGATGCTCGAGATCGGCCTCGAGGTGCCGCACAGCGGCGTGGCCCACTCGGTGGACGAGGCGATGGCCATCGCCGCCGAGACGGGGTTCCCGGCGATCATCCGCCCCTCCTTTACGCTGGGGGGCACGGGCGGGGGCATCGCCTACAACGTGCAAGAGTTCCGGGAGATGGTGCGGCACGGGCTGGACGCGAGCCCGATCCACCAGATCCTGGTCGAGGCCTCGGTGATCGGCTGGAAAGAGATCGAGCTGGAGGTGATGCGCGACATCGCCGACAATTTCGTGGTCATCTGCTCGATCGAGAACTTTGACCCGATGGGCATCCACACGGGGGACAGCATCACCGTGGCCCCGCTGCAGACGCTCACCGACCGCGAGTACCAGCGGCTGCGCGATATGGCGGCCCGGGTCATCCGCCGCGTGGGCGTCGAGACGGGCGGTTCGAACATCCAGTTTGCGATCAACCCCCAGGATGGACGGGTGATGGTCATCGAGATGAACCCGCGCGTCTCTCGCTCGTCGGCGCTGGCCAGCAAGGCCACGGGATTCCCCATCGCCAAGATCGCGGCCAAGCTGGCCGTGGGCTATACGCTGGACGAGATCCCAAACGACATCACGCGCGAGACCCCGGCCTCGTTCGAGCCGACGATCGACTATGTGGTGGTCAAGATTCCGCGCTGGGCGTTCGAGAAATTTCCAGGGGCGGACCCCACCCTGGGCACGCAGATGAAGTCTGTGGGCGAGGCGATGGCCATCGGGCGGACCTTTCAGGAGGCGCTGCAAAAGGGATTGCGCTCGCTCGAGATCGACCGCTACGGGCTGGGCGCGGATGGCTATGACAAGATCGACCCCGAGCGGCTGCGGGAACGGCTGATCACGCCGCACCCGGAGCGCATCTTTTACATCCACTATGCGTTCCAGGCCGGGATGTCGGTGGAGCAGGTGGCGATGCTGACGCACGTCGACCCCTGGTTCCTGGCCGAGATCGAGGACCTGGTGCTCCTGGAGGGGCGGCTGCGCGCCTTTACGCTGGATACGCTGCCGCGAGACCTGCTGTGGCGGGCCAAGCGCGCGGGCTT
>Ga0209536_100014602_pt1 | contig 11268 bp, 1 predicted proteins | sample DeeMarSeWOR28_12_FD_187461 | JGI IMG/M metagenome (GOLD analysis project Ga0209536, IMG submission 187461) | Marine sediment microbial communities from White Oak River estuary, North Carolina - WOR-2-8_12 (SPAdes) (version 2) | ecosystem: Environmental > Aquatic > Marine > Intertidal zone >... | reverse complement strand
ATATTTGGAGGTATCGATCTTTTCATAATGGCTTAGGAATTCATCTTCTGAAAGCTTCGAAAGACTTATAAGCTTACGGAGAGATTCATCCATCTCTGTAAATAGGCGGTTAAGAACACTATTCTCCAAGTCGTTCATCCGATTCTCCTAAGACGATGTTCCTAAAGTAAAACCTCAGATGGGGTAAAAAGTCGAAGTAGAGGCTTCGAGTGCGCGCTTCAAAATCAACCCGAAGCTCTTCATCCGTCGTGTAAAGGACTCGCCCTTGGGTCACGACCTCGAACCTGAATGGAAGTGGAGCCAAATTGAGAGGCCTGAGATCAAAGGTCACACCAGTGGTGGCCATATCGCACTGTGCACTCAAGGCGATGGAGTAATTGAACATGTCGCCACTATCCTTGAAGGCACGCGAATCAAAGTACACTGCTACGTCGATATCCTGAAAAAATCCCTCTCCTAAAAACGACCCATAAAGATAGGCAAACAAAACAGGCTCTTTTCCCGAAAGCAACTCCCTGAGCTGCGAAATCAAGAGATCTTTCTCTTTATGATCCAACTTTTTCCTCGACAGAACCCTCATGCGAAACAACCTAGCATAAAGAAGGCCTTTGCTCAAACTAGTTTGTCATTAGAGCCTACCTGATCGCCTCCTTCCAGCTCTTGAATGGAGGTTTTGTTTGCTCCAATGCCCTTTCAATGTCCTTCCACGCTTCATCTAATGATCTCAAAACCGGAGAGATTCTCTGCTCCTCAGACAAAGGGTTAATAACAGCAACGGGTTTACCCCGGTGTGTCAAGTAGATCCTAGCCCGCTGACTTCTAGCGCTCACAATAAATGACAGCGCTGCGCTTTATGTTTTTTAAATCCGCAATCCGAAATCCTATTTGCTGACCTCTGACCTCTGACCTCCGACCTCTGCCCCCGTCTCGCCCGACCTCCCGTCTCGCCCGTCTCGCCGGATACTCCATGCCCCATGCTCCATGCCCTATGCTTTTGACCATTTGGCCAAATATGCCGAAGCCTAGCACTCCATTTAACCAGTCCCCATCCGAAAACCACTGTTTGTCATTCTGAGCGAAGCGAAGAATCTCTGGCAAACTGCATAACGAAGGGATTCTTCGTCGCTGCACTCCTCAGAATGACAGTTTGTAGCAGAGTTTCCGGATGCAAAATAACTACTTAAGACTATGGATTTATCTTTGAAAACATTAGGAAAATGACCATTTCATCACTCGCTATTTGTCCTCTGGCCAAGTTTTTGCAAACCCGTAGGAAAGGTTAAAAAAACGCATAAATTTATAAATATATGATTCTACTAACTATTTACCATTCCAGTGACCATTTACGGTCGTTGTTCCCCATCTTGTCAGTAGAAGAGCTAAATTTTGCAGCGCGAGCAGGAGTAAAATCACCTTTTAACAGGACGAAATATCTAGAAAAAACGCAAACTGCTGAATTTGGCACACCCTTTGCGTAAAAGTTAACCAATATTAAATGTTGCGACAGCTTATTGCCCCGGATCTGGATAACTATGATGAAAAGGCTTTGCCAAAATAGCGCTCCCATTGATGCTCTCACGCTATATCCTGTGAGTTCATCGGGGTGTGGGTTCTTCAGGCAAGCTCTAATAGTCCTCTTTGCCACCCTGATGCTTCTGGTAATGGCATCCGGGGCCTACGCCGCTATTGGCTTTGATGCGGCCTCAAACTCCATAGGAACTGGCCAAGGGGCTTCCATTAGTTGGTCTCACACGGTTACTAGCAGCGGATCAAATCGCATTCTTGTTGTGGGTGTGAGCTGGCGGAATGGTGGTGCTGGAACACAGACCGTAGGCACCGTGACCTACAATTCTCAGCCTCTGACCCTTATTCGGAAAGATGAGTGGTTTAACAGTGAATCCAGATCAACCGCTTTGTACTATCTCACCGACCCTCCCACAGGCAGTGCCTATACGATTCAAGTAAGCTTCAGTGGTGGAGACGTCTATCGATCCGTGGGGGGAGCTGTTTCCCTCACCGGCGTCGACCAATCCGATCCCCTGGATGCCGAAAACGGAATTGCCGGTGCTCTCCCCGACACTAATCCCAGTGTGACGGTCACCACCAATACGGATGGTGCCTGGGTTGTTGATGCCTTGTGTATTCGTGAACCAAGTGGAACTACAACGGCTGACGGTGTACAGACAGCGAGATGGAACTATCGAACATCAATGCCCAATGGGATAGATGGTACAGGATCCACCATGGGGCCCAAGGTGCCGGCAGGTGACGTTACCATGAGTTGGACCACGGGTACCAATCTTGGTTACTCCATAAGCGCTGTAGCACTCAAACCGGCCGACGGACTTATTGCACACTGGAAGTTTGACGAAGGCAGCGGCCAGACCGCGGCCGACTCGTCGGGCAAAGGCAACGACGGGACACTCGGAACCACTTCAGGGGCAGAAGCCAGCGACCCGACCTGGGCGTGCGTCACCGGCGGGTATGCGCTCGATTTCGATGGTGACGATGATCGTGTATCGGCCCCGGACTACGACATCCTGAATGCGATTACGATCTCGGCATGGATTTACGCTGATACCCTTACAGGAAGTGAGGGGATCATTTCAAAACGCACGTCCAGTGAAGCTGCAGGCGACTGGGCGCTAAGAGTTTATGACACCACTCCTGATCGTCTTGAGTGGATTGTTTGGAGTGGTACCGATAGCCAAAACCAACAGGTTTCAAATGCCGGTTCCATTAGCACCGACGCTTGGATCCATGTCGCTGTGACCTTTGACGACCCGACCAACATGACGAGGTTCTACTTCAACGGAACCCCCGACGCCTTCGGCACCGCTGTCGCCAATCCGTTGCTCGATACTGCCGAGCCGATCGCTATTGGGTATGCCGGTCAGGGTACCCAGAATTTCGATGGGCGAATTGAAGATGTGCGCATCTATAACCGAGTCTTGAGCCCGGCGGAAATCAGCGCGCTGGCCGCCTCGCCCCCGACAGACTGCGGAGGTGGTGGTGCGACTCCGGGAGATTATCTGATTCGACGGAATGATCTGGACAGCACCACAAGTGTGCCCGCGGGAGGTGCCAATGTTGATGCGTTGTGGGACACCGAGGTTGCATCTCAAGGTTCTTCGATGACTTATTCTGCAGGCACCTTTACTTTGGCCGCTGGAAAATATCTTGTGATGTGGAGCGAGCGATTTGATACCAGCGATATAACAGACAACGAGCGGGTTGAAATACAGGGACGTTTGGTAATTGGCGGAACCGAATCAAGCATCGGAGCCGGCCAAACATATATTAGAAAAGTCAACGATCAGCAGGCTGCGGTCACCAGCGGTGCCGGGATTATCGATATTCCAAGTGATGGCACCTCACTCGTTACACGGTTTTATCGAACAGATACTTCAAGCGATGCTGGTGGCACGGTCGTACGAACGCCTGATTGGGGCGGTGTAACCATTCTTGCTCTGGATGATAGCTGGAACTATGGACGTTACTCCCTCAATGCCGAAACCGCCACCGTTGATGCATTCGCCGATGTTATTTGGTCATCCACTGATGAGGAGGATGCCGGTTTCTCAAGAAGCGGCGCGGATATAACGATTACTAATGCCGGACGGTATCTCGTCACATACTCCATACCCATTACCACAGACTCTGCCAGCGAGAGAACCGAGTATGTCTCAAGAATGAGACTGAATAATACGACCGAAATAGAAGGCTCTCGCGTTTCAACCTACATGCGGGAAAGCCAAGGCACGAATGATGGCGTACTCTCCTATATTGGAATCATCAATGTTGGTGCCGGCGATGTGCTCTCGGTGGAGATGGATGCAATCGCTGGAACGATCACTAACCACAACATGGAGAACGGTTCCAGCATTCAAATACTCCAGCTTCCCGCGGGCAATGAAACGATTATTGTGGAGGCGACCACAGGGCAGATGAACCCCTTGAACTTGACCGAATTTGACTGGGATACAACTGCTCATATAGATGCAGCCGCATTTACGCATACAAACCCTACCGACACTTTCATTGAAGTCGATGTCAATGATGACTACTTATTTTTTGCCACCCACGCCACAGAAAACGGCGCTTACAGAACCTTTAGCACCGGACGATTTTCTGTAAACGATACGATTTCAAACCATGCTGCTGGAGGGCAGTACAGCCGGAGCAACGGGGCAGATGGTGCAGGCTACTCGTTCGGCTCTTTGCTAACGGGGCTTTCAGCGGGTAATGATATTAGCCTGGTAAACGTCTATATTGAAGAGGGTCGTACACTTCAGCCACTGCACCACGGTGCCATGTCGGGCCTCAGGCTGGGCAGTATTTTTAATTCAGCGCCTATTGCCCCGACAACCCCGTATAGCAACAACACCAGCGCCCAGATTGGACAGATCAACCCGACCGGTATTACCGACCCCACTCCGGCATTTAGCGCGATTTACAACGATCCTGATTCAGGGGATATCGCCAACAAATACCGCGTGGAGGTCAACACCCAGAACGATTTTAACGGTACGGTCATGTGGGATTCGGGCGCCGGGGGTACCAGCATGACCGATACCACCGAGAGCAACCGCTGCCCCGATATTATTTATGCCGGCACGGCCCTGGCCAGCAGTACCACCTACTATTGGCGCATCACCTTCTGGGACGACAGCGGTTCGGAAGGCGCGGTAAGCGCGACTCAGCAGTTTACCACCGCTTCAGTGGGCAGCGGCGATACAGCCATCTATTATTCAGTCGGCACAGAAACTCAGGCTCTGTACTCGGGTAATGCATCTGCCAACAACGGGGTGCTGACACTTGAGGGCGGCCCGGCAGACAACCAAATAGGAGTGGGTGATGAAATCAGGGAAGGGGCCAATCGGTATTACATCACCGGGCGATATTCATCCACGCTGTTTACCATTCAAGATTCCGCGGCCAATAGCGGCACACCGGGCGATACCAATATTACATTCACCACCACGAGTATCTCGATTTATCGAGCCTTCAATTCTTTAAAAAATGCCGCTCTGAATTCAGATGATGCCAGTCATTTGAATACAGCCGATCTGGTTTCCGGCGACTACCAGCTCAACTGGCCCTGTTACAATGATGGGGTCGACACCTCCGATGGTGTCGATGTCGCTGAACCCTGGATCACTGGGGCAAATAATTACATCAGGATCTATACGCCTACGGATACCTCTGAGGTTGGGACTTCCCAGCGCCATAACGGCACTGCCGGAAGCGGGTTTCGTCTCGCGCCATCAACTTCAAGTCCGGCGCTTCCAAGATATAACTTATTGAACCTGAGAAATGACACCGGCTACATTCGAGTTGAAGGCATCGAAATTGACGGATCAAACGTAACCAACGCCCAAAGCATCCGGGGAATATATGTCGACGATGGCGACGGTCTCCAGCAGGATGTCAGGATTTCTCATTGTCTGATTCATGATCTCACTAATTCAGCGCCTGACGTGGTGGATAGCGATGTGATGGGGATTTATCTTTTCAGTACGGACAACGTTAAAATCTCCAATAACATCATCTACAATCTAACCAATGTTTGCGCAAATTCCGGCAGCACGGCCGATGGCATCAGAAGCGGAAATACTGGAAAAACACATTATGTTTATAACAATACGATTTACAACATCATAAATGCCGGCAACAGCAATGATGCCGTTGGTATAGTGGACCTCGCTGGTAGTACCCTCGTTGCCAAAAACAATTATGTCGGCCTGGTGGACAGTACCAGCGGCAGTGAAGCCTGTTTTTCAGGAACGTTTTCGGTCGAGGATTATAATGTCGCTTCGGATACCTCGCCGACAGGGGCAAACAGCATCGAAAGTCAAGCCACCTATTCCAACTATTTTGTGAACACGACAAGCGGCAGCGAAGACCTCCATCTAAAAAACGATTCGAACACTCTGTGGGGTACGTATGGTGCTGATCTGGATTCCGACAGCAACCTGCCGGTAGCCGACGACATCGACGGCAATACCCGGGACGCCTCTCAGCCGGACATCGGGGCGGACGAAAATACGGGCAACTGCTCCTATGCTTACAAACGAGCCATAATTATCGACCACAACGAGGTTATCGGTGACGGCAGTGATACCGTGGATCTGATCGATTTTCCCGTCGCAATAATAGAATCCGGCACCTGGCTCAGAAACAGCGGCTACACCGGCGGACGCATCGAAAATGTCAATGGCTATGACATTATCTTCAAAGATGCCACTGAAACTGCCACTCTGGCACACGAGATCGAATATTATTACGAAGGCTCCGAAGCTGCTGACGGGGAGCTGGTAGCCTGGGTAAAAATTCCAACCCTGGATGCGAATGACAACACCGTCATCTACATGTACTACGGCAATAGCTGTATTACGACCGAAACGCAAGATAAAAACGCGGTGTGGAACGCCAGCTTCAAGGGTGTCTGGCATTTAGCAGAGACATCAGGAGATCATGCGGATTCAACGAGTAGTCCGATGGATGCGACACCGGCCGGTGATGTAGACCAGAATGTAACGGGTAAAATTGCCGGCGCAGACAGCTTCTATGACGGCTCCCCTGATGATGACAGCTTAACTACAACCGATACGACGGGATCAAAGGTTGATATTACCGCCGCCCTGACTTTAGAAGCGTGGATCAATGCCGATGCGGATGGCGGCGAGGCCGATCAGCGTATAGTTCACAAAAGGGGGATTAATACCAACCATTCACTGTATGGGCTCTACAGATTAACAGACGAGACGCTGCAGTTTCGCACCACCGATAGCGGAACCAACTTGCAAGCAACGGTCAGTACAAGTACCATTACAGAAGGGGTATGGACCCATGTGGCCGCCACCTACGATGACGCCAGCGATACCGTTAAAATCTATATCAACGGCGTCAACGGTGCCGGAGACACCAATACCAGCCATACCCAAGCCATTGGCATTAACGACGACTATGTGGAGATAGGTGGGGTCAACGGCCGGGATGCAAGAGGTTTCAGGGGGGATATCGACGAAGTCCGCATTTCTAACGTCGTGCGTACCGCTGGCTGGATAGAGACCTCATTCAACAACCAGAACGATCCTTCTGCCTTTTACGGACTGGGTATTGAAGGGCCCAATGGCGGCAACATTTCACCTTCTGCCCCGACAAGCCCTTACACTAATAACACGACTGCCCAGAGCGGTCAGGCCAATCCGACCGGCATCACCGATCCGACTCCGGCCTTCAGTGCAATCTATAACGATCCAGATACCGGAGATATCGCCAACAAATACCGCGTGGAGGTCAACACCGAAAGTGATTTTGGCGGCACGGTCATGTGGGACTCGGGCGCCGGCGGGACCAGCATGGCCAACACCACCGCAGGCAACCGCTGCCCGGACATCATTTATGCCGGGTCGGCTCTTTCCGATAACACCACCTACTACTGGCGTATTACCTTCTGGGACGACAGCGGCACTGAAGGGACGGTCAGTGCCACCCAGTATTTTACCACTGCCGCAACACTTCCGGACGATTACACCCGGGATGCAAGTATTGTCTCCTGGTGGTATCTGGATGAATCCTCCGGCACCCGCTACGATGGTTCGGGCAACAACAATCTGACCGATACCAATACGAATGTCACCAGTTTAAGCACCACCGGTGCTTCCGTAAAAGAAGGTGCTGCTGCAGCCGATTTTGAAAACTCAAGCACTGAAGATGCCCATCTCAGCATTGCGCATGGCACGCAGACAGGCCTGGATATCACCGGTAATATTTCTATGGTTGCCTGGTTCAGGCTGGAGACAACCACCGAAACGCAGGATATTGTGGCCAAGGACGGCGCAGACGGCAACCAGGGTTACCAGGTTCGGTATAACAGCAACGGAAAGATAAACTTCGGCATTTCCAGTGATGGTAGCAACGCAAACATTACCTGGGTGATTGGAAATACCGATTTATCTTCCGCTGGTGGAGAATGGCATCACGTGGCGGCGGTGTATGATGGTTCAATAATGAAACTCTATCTCGACGGTATATCGGACGCCACTCCCGTTTCCTACAACAGTGGAATATACGCCAGCACGGCACCGTTTACGATCGGTTGCCGCAACGGCAATGCCCAGTTTTTCGACGGCCAGATCGACGAAGTGGCGGTCTTTAGCCGGGCGCTGACGACCGACGAGGTCAGGGAAATTTACGAGAAAGGACTCAACAGCGTCACGCGCATGCGGCCGGATGCAGCCCAGCCGCCGGTTCCCTATTTTGGTCGCTCCATTGGCGAAAACACCGGCACGGTGCACGGCAGCGGCACGGTGACACTCAACCAGGGATCGCGAAGAGCCATCTTTTCGGGAACCACGCTGCCCGTAAATATTGGTGAAGGTGACGTTCTCACCATTGATTCTACCTATACTTATTATATTGCCAGCCTGGAGTCGGACAGCGCGGTGATTGTCCAGGAAGCCAACGTCAGCGGAGGAGACCATTCCGGTCTCGGATATACGATCACCCGGGCATACAGCGGTGCGGACCAGACGCCTTTTATCAACTGGGAAACCGGGCGGCAGGGAGACCTGGTTACTGATGATTCTATCCAACGTGGAATCTGTTACAAAGACAGTGACGGCGTCTTTGCTTTTACCGATGGGATTATCATAGACGGATCTACAACCGACAGCAGTCGTTTTATGTGGATTACCGCGCATTCCAATGCGCGCCACAGCGGCACAGAAGCAACGGGAGTAGCAATTGATGCAACAGGCATAACAGCCAGTTCTACCAATAAAAACTTATTCCTGGTTCGGGACCCCTTTTTCAGAATGCAATGGCTGGAACTCAATAACCTCGATGCCGCCACAAATGGTGCCGGACAGCCGATCAACCTTGTCGAAGGAAATGCGGGGAACAACCTCCTCTCACACCTGATCATTCATGATTACACCAGCACGAGCCGGGGTGCCGTCAACGTATACGAAAACGCTACCATTCGAAATTGTATCATTTACAATGGCGACGTGGGGGTGCGGACTTACAACAACACCCTGCTCACCCTCACGCTAGAAAATCTCACGATTTACGGGATGACCGCCGACGGTATATGGCATCGAGCCGGAACGCTCATCGTTAAGAACACGATTTCGACAGGCAATGGCGATGATGACTTTGATTTAGAAACAGGAACGACAGTCCACGCCGAATCCGGTTACAACATGTACGATACCTGGGAGGATCAGCAACCTGGCAGCACCGGCAATCAGACGCCGCCGGCCGCCAAGGAGGACCTCTTTGTCGATAGTACCGCACCTGGAATTGATCTTCACTTAGAAACCAGCGGCCACAATGCCCTGAATAATGGTCAGGATTTATCGTTTTCATTTACCGATGACATCGACGACGAGACCCGACCTACAGGAGCCGGTACATGGGACATCGGAGCCGATGAAACTGATGAGAGTTGCAGTGGTTCATTTGCCTACCAGCGACTGATCACCATCGATCATAATCGGGTGGGTTTGGACAACAACCCCGGCACCCTTGATAACTATCCGGTCCTTGTCAGTTTGTCGGGCAAATGGCTCAACACCAGCGGCGCAGATCCCACCAACGGAAGGATTGAGCACAGCAGCGGCTGGGATATCATTTTCAGGGATTCCACCGGAGAAACCCAACTGGACCACGAGATCGAATATTATGACGGATCCGCATCCGGCGGTAATGTCACCCTGGCTGACGGCTGGTACACCGGTACAGGCGCCTACACGGTGCCGGCCGGCAACGATCGGCTGCTGGTTTTTGTGACCGGCTTAGAAGACGGTTTGAATAACCAGACCACCATCACCAGTGTGACCTATGGCGGCGTGAATATGACACCGGCGGTTGAGCACTTTTCATACAACAATCCGCTGACCATACGAACCGGAATCTGGTATTTGAAAGACGCCGATATCCCTGCGGGCAGCAACGGCTTTGTCGTTAACTACAGCCCCACCGATCCAGGTCGCAACCGGCACGCCTACGCGCTTTTTACCAATGTCAATCAAATAAATCCCATTGTTGATTCAGATTTCGGAGCAGTGGCGAGTTCAACGACCGTAACAACGGACAACCCCTTTGATGTGGTTGCCGGCGGAATGTCAGTCTCGGCTGCGGTCTCCAATAACGTTGGAAACTATGACGACAATTCCTGGGGGAGCGGCTGGACCGAGGGCAACGATCAGGCCTCCGGCTGGCATACGGTGGGCACCGCCAACAGCAGTGTTTACGGATCAGACACAACCGACAGCGGCACCGCTGCGTTTAATATAGCCGCCAGACAGGTCATCGTCGCTGCCAGCCTGCAGCCCTCATCGGCCGGTGATCTGGTGGCCTGGGTTAGAATCCCCAGCCTGGCCAAAGACAGCGATACCCAGATTTACATGTATTACGGCAACAGTTGCATAACAGGCAAAACCGAAGATCCGGACGCGGTATGGGTCAATAGTTTTCGAGAGGTATTTCATTTGCATGAACCTTCCGGAACGCTGTACGATTCAACCGCCAGCGGCTATACAGGCACAGCCGGGCCCAATGTGACCCAGGGCGTTGCCGGCAAAATAGCCCAGGCTGCTGATTTCGATGGCTCTGCAAACTCCCATGTGACCCTGTCCGACGGGAGCATGGCCGGCAACCAGACCTGGACCTTCTCTGCCTGGGTCAGAGGAGACACAATTCAGAACGAATGGGATGCTATTGTCCACAAGGGCAGGGATTCGAATGATGATTGGCAGGGTTTGTGGATTAATGGCAGCGATCGTTTGAGCCTTGGCTGGGAGGCGGATGGCGGCGGCGGTAACGTCGACGGCAGTGTGCTTTCAGCAGGCCAGTGGTACTATGTTGCCGGGACCTATGACGGGACCAATCGAAGGCTCTACCTCAATGGTGCCTTAGACGGCGGGCCGAGCGCCTCAGGGTCTCACGATACAAGCATTGATGAAGGTACCCAAATCGGTGAGGATTATCCCAATGGCAGTGCGCTGGATGGCATCGTTGATGAAGTGCGCATTTCTACGATCGCCCGATCCGCAGACTGGATCGCCACCGAATATTACAACCAGGGCTCACCGGCCACGTTTTTGAGTGTGGGTGCAGAGGACGGTAGCCCGCCGACCGCAATCGGTTTGATTTCCTTTACCGCCACAGGAGTTGGCAACGACGTCAAAGTGGCCTGGCACACCGGCCACGAGGTGGCCAACCTGGGCTTTAACATCTACCGTGCCAAAAGCAAAG
>Ga0209536_100014601_pt1 | contig 11268 bp, 11 predicted proteins | sample DeeMarSeWOR28_12_FD_187461 | JGI IMG/M metagenome (GOLD analysis project Ga0209536, IMG submission 187461) | Marine sediment microbial communities from White Oak River estuary, North Carolina - WOR-2-8_12 (SPAdes) (version 2) | ecosystem: Environmental > Aquatic > Marine > Intertidal zone >... | reverse complement strand
CACGACCGACAAGCTGTTGCGGATCTCGAACGCGACCGCATTGCAAGCCGGCGACTTGCAACTCGCGCTCGGTACGGTCGCACGCGGCGCGGGTCTCGCGAAGCAATCGATCGACGAGATGCTGCCCTCGATCGGTTTGGTGAAGAACACCGGTGTCGACGCAAGCGTCGCGGCGTCGTCGGTTTCGTCGGCGCTGATTTTCATGGGCAAGTCAGCCGACAAGTTCAAGGAGGTCGGCGTCAAGGTCACTGATGCGAAGGGTGAGTTCAGACCGTTCCTCGATGTGATCCTCGACACCGACGCAGCGCTGCGAAAAAAATTCCCGAACGCAGCCGAGCGCGCAGCGAAGGCGACAAAGATGTTCGGTCGCTTCGGTGTGTCGGCGTTTCAGGCGATCTCGAATCAGGCAGCGACCGGCATTCGCTCGACGACTGGCGAGATCCTGAAGGGTGCCGACGCGATCGCGTACCTGCGCGAGCAGATGCGGACCGCAGGCGGCGCAGCCGAGGAGTTCAGGTCGAAGTTGCTCAACACGTTCGAGGGTCAAAAGATCCTGTTGCAAGGCACACTGCAAACCGCGGCGGTCGTGTTCGGCAAGCCGTTCGCGAAGGTGCTGAAGCCTGTCGTGACTATCGTCACCGACACGATCAACGCGATGATCCGAGCGTTTCAAAAGATCCCCGAGCCGATTCAAAAGTTCATCGCTGGATCGATTGCGCTCGTGTCGGCTGTTGCGACCGGTGTCGGTGTCGTGCTGTTGCTGAAGGGTGCGTTCGGTTTGCTCGGGGTGACGCTCGCCGGTTTCGGTGCGTTGCTCGCGAAGGCGTTGCTCGCAATCGCGCCGGTCCTTTTGGTGATCGCCGCAGTCGTCGCCGCAATCAAGTTCCTGCGATGGGCGTGGGAAAACGACTTCGGCGGCATGGCGACGTTCTTTCGCGGCGTGTGGAAACGCGTGGCGCTGTTTTTCAACGCGCTCGTGCAGTTGTTTACCGAGGGCGGCTTCAGCGGCGCGGTCATGGACGATCTGAACCGAGCCGAAAACCAAGGCATCAAAGGATTCGTGATCACGCTGTTCCTGTGGTTCAATCGCATCAAAGCGTTCTTCGGTGGGCTCGTCGAAGGCGTCAAGTCGATGGCGCCGCTGTTCGAGGGCGCGTTCGGTGCGCTCGTCGATGCACTGAAAGAGGTCGGCGCTGCGTTCGGTTTCGCGTTCACTGGACCTGGCGACCCTGCCGAGAACGCGCGCAAGTTCGAGACATTCGCGATCATGGGTTACGCCGTCGGCAAAGCGCTCGGCACGGTCGCGGCGATCCTCGTGACTGCTGTCGCCGGTGCGCTGCGCATCGTTGCGTTCGGGATCCGATTCGTGCGGGCGATCTGGGATGAACTCGTGTTCGCGTTTCGACCCGGCGTGAACATGATCAAGGGTCTGATGGCGATCCTCGCCGGCATCATCGAAGGCGATTTCTCGATGGCGTGGCACGGTTTGAAGATCGTCGTGTTCAGTGTGCTGCAAGCGATCTTGAGCGGGTTCACGTTCTTCGTGCGCAACCTCGCGCGAGGCATCGACCTGATCGCATCGATCGCCGGCAAGGATCTCGGGCTCGCCGACAAGGTGACGGGTCTGCAACGCGATCTCGAAAGTGCGATGGCGAAGCAACTCGGCGTCGAAGGCGACGTGACTGTCGGTGGCAAAAAGACCGAACGTGCTCGACCCGCGGCGCCAGCGATCGCGGCTGCCCCGGCTATGGGTGCGGTTCGTGCCGGCAACGAAGCGGCGCGGATCGCGGCAGCACGCGAAGCCGGGTGGAGCGAAGAGCGGATCGCTCGACTCGAACAGGCGATGCGCGAGGCGAGTCAGCGACCTGTCGTTGTGCAGGTCGACGGCGAAACGATCGCCGAAGCAAACAACAACGCGAACCGGCGCGCGCGCGAGCGTAGCTTCGCGCCGGTCCCGACAGGATCGTAATCATGGGATCGTTTGGCAGCGGCATTGATCAGGGCGTGCTTCAGTTCGTAACGCGTTATCCTGTGCGCGGGTTTTTGGTCGACTTGAACTCGGGCGCCGAGTTCGGTTTCCCGATGAACCCGACGACGCTTCAGGAATCGATCGCCGTTCAGTGGAACGAACAACGCGTCGTCGGTATGTCGCACCCGGTCCTTCAATACGTCGGCACCGGTTCACACAACCTGCCCGGCGTTTCGTTCCTGTGCGATCGACATATGATGTCGCGCGAGCGCAATCGCGACGTGTCGGTCAAGGACTTTTTGGGGTTCAAGCGTTTCCTGCAATCGTTGACGGTCCCGCCGCGTGGCACTGAGTCAGTCGCGGGCGGTGCACCGCCTCGCGTGTTGTTCGTGTGGCCCGAGGTCGTGAGCTTGATCGTTGTCGTGAAGTCGGTGTCGTTTCAGCACGAGCGGTTCACACAAGACGGCGAGCCGTTGCGGTACGTGGCACAAGTCACGTTCAGCGAGATCCGCGACAGTCGCATGACAAGCGAGCAACTGTTCAACGAAGGCAGCATCAGGTCGGGGTTCTAGCATGCCGCCACGGATCAACAGCAGGCACGAGTTCGTGACAGCGTTCGACGGCGTGATCAGTGACGTGCGCGAGTTGAGTGCGCGTGTTCCGTTTCGCTTTCGCGAGTTCAACGACAACATCAAATGGGTCGTCGGCGATGGCGACACGCTGTTCACGATCGCGAACAAGGTGTACTCGGGATTCACGGACCGCCCCGCGGGGCTGTGGTGGATCATCGCTGACTTTCAGCCCGACCCGATCCTCGACCCGACGCTCGTGCTCGAAACCGGTCGCACGATCTTCGCGCCATCGGAGCGCACGGTACGCGAGGAGATCTTGAACCCGAAGCGCAGGGATCTGTCGTGATGCGAGATGGACCGGTCGTCAATATCGCCGTGCGTGAAGGCGACGGCGGCGACGGTCGAGTTGACCTCGGCGACCGACTGATCTCGTTCGAGTTCGAGGACAACGCGCGCAAGGCTGACAAGTGCGTCATCACGCTCGACAACTTCGACTTGCGGTTCCTCGACGATCCAACGTGGCGCCGCGGTCAGCAACTCGAAGTGTCATGGGGCTACCCCGGCAATATGGCAACGCCGCAACGTGTGATCGTGAAGCGCGTCAGCGGCGGCATCGTGTTGCGGGTCGAAGGTATCGCTCGGTCCGTTTTGCTGAACCAAAAAAAGAAACGACGCGCATTCAACAACGTCACGCGAGCCGATGTCGTGCGCGAGGTAGCGCGCGAGTATGGCTTCAGCGGTTCGACGCTGTTCATCGAGGACACCGACGAGCAGTTCGAGACGATCAATCAACGCAACGAAACCGACGCTGCGTTCCTGAAGCGACTCGCGAAAAAAGAGGACTTCATTTTTTACGTCGACGCCGAGGGGCTTCATTGGGAAAGCGAACCGTTCGACGGCAAGCCGACTCACGTGCTGACGTATTACACCGATCAGGGTCGCGGCGACATCATCTCGTTCAACCTAGACACCGACCTGTTCAAGTCGCCCGGCAAGGTCACGGTGAAGGGTCGCGACCACAAGACGAAAAAACCGTTCGAGGTGACAGCCGACGACAACGAAACGAAACGGACCGACCTCGGCGATGAACTCGAAGTCGTCGACGAGCGGACCGGAGCGACCTCGATTCAAAAGCGCATGGCGCACGAAACGACGGTGCACTCGTCGGCGAAGGATGAAAAGGAAGCGAAGCGCGAGGCGAACGCGCGGTTCCGCAAGGCGTCGCGCAAACGAATGAAGCTGAAGCTGCAAGTCGTCGGAGACCCGACGCTGACCGCGAAGCGCGTGATCGAGGTCGGCGGGCTCGGCGATTACGTGTCGGGCAAGTATTTCGTCACGATGACGAAGCACAAGATCCAAGGAGGCTACACGCAAGATCTGGCGCTGAAGAAAGGCTCGCCCGCGAAGGTGCCGGGCGGTGCGCCGAAGTCGGCGGCTGACAAAAACCGCGCGAAAGCGTCCAAGGATCAAACCGAGATGTTTGAAAAGATCGACGAGCGAACAGGCGCGAGCACGTTCCATCGTCGACCGGTGAAGGGCTGACGATGGCTGACGCGTTTCACGACGACGAGTTCGATGCCGAGGAGGAAAAGTTCTTTGGCATGTATATCGGGACCGTGGTGAAACGCGATCCCGAACTTCGTCGCATCAAATTCGAGATCGAAGGGTTCATCGAGCCCGAAAGCCCGTGGGCGTATCCGATCGGCTCGATGGCTGGCGGTAGCGCGAACGTCGGCGCAGGTGGCGTGCCTCGTGAAAAAGCGCAGGTGCTCGTGTGGTTCGCGAACGGCGACATCGAGCGACCGTTCTATGCGCCGGCACATTGGGGCGAAGGCGAGATCCCCGAGGAGGTCGCTGACAAACCTGACGCGACGATCTGGTCAAGCGAGAATTGGGCGATCGTGCTCGACGACAGTGAAGGGTCAAACGAGCTTCGCATCATCAACCGCAAGACCGGCGACACGTTCGAGATGGATGCCGAGTCGAACTCGATCCGCATCGCTGCGACGACTTCGCTTGTCATCGAATGTCTCGGCGTCGTCGACATCAGCGGCGCAGCGGTCCAGATCAACGGGCGCAAGGTCGCGCCGATTGGAGATCCGATCTGATGGCTATCGACGTCCCGGTGTGCATTCAGTTGCCTGACATACCCGATCAACTGGAGATCACGTTCCCCGGTGGGGCGACGCTCGCGACGATTCAGGATGAAGTGTCGAAGATCCCGAGCCTCGTGTCGATGCCGTTCAACCTGCTGACGCAAGCCGGTCCGGTCATGGCTGACGTGAAGCCGATTTTCGACATCATCGACACGATCAAAGCGCTGTTCGACTGCTCGAAGGCTGTGCCCGATGCGATCTCGCAGTTGAGCCCAGGTCCGATCCTGAACTGTATCCCGACGCTCGCTGAGAAGGTCGACGCGTTGCTGAAGCTGATCCCGCAGTTGTCGGTCCCGTTGATGATCGTTGGGATCCTCGACACAGTGATCGCCGTCATCGACGGCTTGATCACGTTCCTCGAACAGCTAGGCGCGCAGGTGTCGGCGCTCGCGCGGCGCATCGAGGCAGCGTCGGAGATCGGCGACAACCGCCTCGACGAGATCCTGTTTTGCGCCGACGAAGATCAGCAAAAGTCGCAAACCAACGCGACGAATGCACTCGCGCCCGTCGGGCTGTTGCTCGAAGTCGTGAACATTTTTCTCGGGCTGATAGGTCAACCGCCGATCGATCTCGAAGGCGAAACCGACCTGCCGCTCGAAGAACTGATCGCACCGCTGCGGGACGTGCTCAACATCATCAAATCGGTCCGCAACGCGATCCCGGTATAGGTGGCAACGATGGCGAATGACTTTCTAGGATCTGGCTTGCTGCGACCGTTTGTTCGTGACGGCAAAGGCGACTTCGCCGCGTCGAGCGGTCGCGACCTGATCGACGCGTCGATCGGGCAAGTTCTCGGAACACGGGCGTCGAGCGCTGTCGCGCAGGGCGAGCTACCGTGGCAACCCGACGCGGGCTCGAAGCTGTATCTCGTGAAACACCGCAACAACATCGCCGTGACGCGCGAGACCGCGCGGGCGTTCGTGCTCGAAGCGCTGCGCCGGTGGGAACCGCGCGTCGAAGTTCTCGACGTGACAGTCGTCGAGCCTGAGCGTATAAACGAGTTGAACCGGCTCGTGCTGCTGATTACCTGGCGACCGATCGAACGCAACGTCGATCCGAATCAGGTGCGGTTCGGTCCGTTTCAGACGGAGGTCACGTTATGAGTTCGCTAGTACCGCAAAGCGTCGATTACACCGACAAGGACTTCGACGCGCTGAACGTGCGGCTCGAACGACTGATTCGCAGCGTGTTCCCCGACTGGACCGACTTCAACGTGCTGACGTTCGGCAACATAATGAAGCAACTGTTCGCCTTCGTCGGCGACGTGCTGACGTTTTACCAAGACGCGCAAGCTGCCGAAGCGTTCATCCCGACCGCGACACAGCGGCGGTCCATCATCAACCTCGCGAAGCTGATCGGCTTCGAGTTGCCAGGGCAAACCGCGGCGACGGTCGAGGTCACGCTGTCAGTCGCAACACCTCCCGCGGGCTCGGTCACGTTCCCTGCGGGCACGGTTGCGCGCACCGAAACGGTCGGCGCTGACGCGGTTCGCTTTCAAACGCTCAGCGAGGTCTTGATCCCCGCACTGGCAGATCCGCCCGAGGTCACGGTGCAAGCTGAAAACAGCGAGCCGCAGGAACAGCTACTCGAATCGAACGGGTTGCCCGATCAAGCGTTCCTGTTGTCGTTCGCGCCGTACCTCGACGACTCGCTTCAGATCAGCACGACGCAAGGCGAGTTCGAGGAGGTCGACTCGTTCCTCGACAGCGGTCCAACCGACCGGCACTTCACGGTCGAGGTCGATCAAAACGATCGCGCGACGGTCCGCTTCGGCGACGGCACGAACGGTTTGATCCCAACCGGAACGATCACCACCGAATACAAGACGGGCGGCGGCGAAGCTGGCAACGTCGAGGCAGGCTTGATCCGCATCGTCGAGGGCAACTTTCAAGACTCGTTTGCGAACGACGTGCGCGTGTCAGCGAACAACGTCGCCAAGGCAACGGGCGGCGGTCCGCGAATGAGCGTTGCGACTGCTCGACTCGTCGCGCCGACGACGCTGCGTGTGTTGAACCGGACCGTCGCGCGCGAGGATTACGAGATCAACGCGGTCAAGGTCGACGGCGTTGCTCGCGCTTTGATGCTGACGGCGGATCAGGATCCAAACGTCGCCGAGAACGTCGGATACCTGCGGGTTATCCCGACCGGTGGGGGCGCTCCTTCACAAGCGTTGCTCGATGCGGTGTTCGATCAGGTGACAGTTGAGTTCCCGAACACGATCACGTTCAAGGTGTTCGTGATCGGACCGACGTACCTGACGATCAACATCGAAGCGACTGTGTTCCTGCGGCAAGGGGCGAACGCCGCGACGGTCAAGCAAGCGATCCTCGACAACCTCGACGCGTACTTCGCACTCGAAACGACCGACGAAACCGGCGACACGGTCCCGAACCCGACGGTCGACTTCGGGTTCAACTTCAAAGATGCCGACGGCAACCCCGCAGGCGAGATCCCGGTCAGTGACCTGTACAACGTGATCCGCGACACGACGGGCGTGCGAAAGATCGGTGACAAGTTCGAGGACTTTTTGCTGAACGGCAGCGACCGCGACGTGCCGATCGACATACACGAGTTTCCATTGCTCGGGACCGTGACGCTGACAAATGGCGACACAGGTCAACCGCTGTAGGTGAACGATGCCGATTCGTGACCTGACAGGAACCATCGAGGCGCAATCGCAGTTCGGCGAGCCGTTCCTGTATCGGTTCGACCTCGCTGGTTCGTTCGGTGCGGTGTCGACGCTCGTCGCGAGCTTTTACACTCAAGTCGCGAACGGTGGCTTCGAGACGCCCGGCGTTGAACCGGGTGACGCCGACGGTTGGCTCGTGCTGCAAAAGGCTGGCGTTGAACTATACGCCGCGTTCGCTGGTGCTGCGTTCGAGTTCGCCTTCGAGGGTTTTGAACAGGCGTGGGACAACGACGACTTCAAGTTCGCTTTCGTCGGCGAAGGGACCGACATCGGTCGCGCGATATGGTTGCAGGGCAACAAGGACGAAGAGGACTTCGAGGACGGGTGGCTCAGCAACGAGTCATGGGATGATGAACTGCTGTCGACTGGCACCGCCGACTTCGGCACCGGTCCCGCTGAGCCGTTCGAGGGTTTCGAGCGACAGTGGTCGACGAACGAAGGCAATCAAGTCGCGTTCGGCGATCTGTTCTTCGTTGTCGTCGCGGCTGCCGATGGCGATTGGCAGATCTACTTTTCGCCGTCGGGTTACCCGGTCGCAGCCGACGCGCTCGATGCGGTCCTTGTTTCGTACACCGCAAGCGGCGGCGAGTCAGCCGACGACATTGCCGACGGTATCGCCGACGCGATCAACAACTCGGGCTTGCCAATCAACGCGGTCTCGGGCTCGCCAGTGTCGAACGCGTTGATCCTGTACACGTCGCCAGCGAACGGCGCGTACTTCGTCGACCTCGGTCACGAGCGCGCGGTCGCATACGGCAGCGCACCGATCGTTCCTGACGGTGGCGACCTGTGGCTGATCGCGACTGCTGTCGATGCGTCGACGACGTTCGGCGTGTTCAACACGACGACCGACGCGTTCGAGGCGTTCGAGCGCGAATGGCGCAGCAACGAGAACTTCAAGTTCGCTTTCGTCGGGCCACCGACGGATCTTCAGTTCGCCGAGTTCGATGATGACCTCGGTCCGACTGTGCAATATGAGGACTTCGAGGATGGGTGGCCCCTCGTTGTGATGAAAACGATCTAGGAGGTCGTGATGTCGGAACTTGACTGGACATTTTTGGGCGACGGGCTCGACGCCGGCACAGTGGACCGCGGTGTGACTGCCGGCATTGCGCGTCCATCGGGCGGCGGTTCGTTCCTGTTCGGCTTCAACAGCCTGCAACTTGTCGAGGGCGCCGTCGGTCTGAAGGCGTCGCCCGCGGGGTCAACGAACTTCGATCCGTTGCTGAAGGGCGGATCGATTCGCGGTTGCGTGAAGCGCGGCGCGAGCCCCGGCAACACCGGATGGTCGCCGTTCCTGTTCATCGGGTTGCAGGGCAACTCGGTCCTAGACAACGCGTACATGCTCGGGCTGAGCGATGACGATCCCTATCGGATCACGCTGCGCAAAAGCGACGGCGGCATCGTCACAGGGATCCCCGCGACCGACGATCAGAACCTTCGCCAAAGCACGGCGTCGTTTCAGATCGCCGATGACCTGTGGCATCACCTACGGCTCGATATGGTCGTGAACCTGAATGGCGATGTCGTGCTGAAGGTGTTCCAAAACGACTTGAGTGCGAACCCGATCGGGTCGGCTCCGGTTTGGACCGCGGTCGCTGGCATGACCGACTTCATCGACGACGCGCTCGGCATCAACACGGGGTCGCAGCCGTTCACCGACGGTCGTGTCGGGTTCGCGCACGCCGTGAGCGATTCGCAGCGGCGATCGTACTTCGATCACTTGGAGGCACTGAAGCAACTGTGAGGCACTGATGTCGTTCACCGCATGGGATAGGGGTCGCGGCGTGCGTCAACTGCGCGTCGTGCAACCGAACGGCTTCCCGCAATCGGGCAACGCCGCGTTCGTGCTCGGCAGCGACGATCCGGGTTATTACGAACAGATCGTTCGCGGCGACTTCGTTCAGGTGTACCGGTCCGTCGACCTGACTGCCGTGAACTTCGTGCGTGCTCGTTTCAGGCTTCGCGGTCCATCTGCGGATCCCCCCGCTGGTTTGATCTGGATCGCCTCGATAACGATCGACCTCGTTGACGAAACGACGATCACTGTCCCGACGGCGCGCACGCGAGATCTCGTCGACCTCGTTGCGCACGTCAGCAAACTGACCGGCGATCACCTTGTCGGCTTCAAACTGGAGTTGAGCGAATGAGTTTCTCGAATCAAAGCGAAACCGATATCCTCGACGCACTGCTCGGCGCGTCGAACCTCGGCATCTGGCCCAATCCTGTTTTTGTTGGCTTGTCGCGTGCTGACCCGCTCGACGATGCGAGCGGTCTCGACGAGCCGCCTGCGGGCGCGTATGCGCGACAGTCGCTCGCGAACAACGGAACGAACTGGCCCGCCGCAGTGTCGGGCGACACGAGCACGAAGTCGAACGGTGTGTTGATCGCGTTCCCGAGTGCAACCGCATCGTGGGGCACGATCACGCACTGGTTCCTCGCGACGGCGTTGACCGGTGGCGTCGTGCTCGCGTCGGCACCGCTCGACATCGCGAAGGTCATCGACACAGGCGACACCGCCGAGTTCAACATCGGCGACCTGAAGATCACGCTCGACTAAGAGGTCGTCATGGCGCAGCCGTATCAGCGACAGATCTTCACCGACACGCGGTCCAGTGGACTGACGAAGGTCGTGAACTTCGGGTCGGCGCCGCTCGCCGGCACGACGTTGCTGATGGCGTTTGCCATCGAGGACGGTCACGAGGTCGTATCGATCACGCAAGCCGGCGCGACGTGGGCTCGCGTGTTCGAGCGTGCCGACGCTGCAAGCCCCGACACGCGCGTCGAACTGTGGGCGGCGCAAACGATCGGCATCGGGACCGCGCAGGCTGCAACAGTCGAGTTTTCAGTCTCGGCAGCGGCATCGGTCGCAATCATCGGCGCCGAGATCGTGAACATCGATCTGCCCGCAGTGGATCAGATCATTACGAACAACGGGCTCGGCGCAACGGCAACGACAGGCACGACGGCGCTGACGACGCTCGCTGTCGAGTACGCTGTCGCAGCGTTTTCGAGCAACGACAACGGTGCGACGCACGGTTCGCCGACAAACGGTTACGCCATCGACGCGCAACTCGATGGACCGGGAGGCGATTCAACGAATGAAGAGCAACACCTTAGCTTGCTGTCGAAGGTGTTGCTCGCGCAGGCTGCCGAATCGACAGGCGTCACGATCTCGCCCGCCCCGACTCGTTGGGCTGCGGGTCTCGCGACGCTAAAGGCGTTCCAACCCGGCACGCAAACATTCAAGGGAACGATCCCGTGCGCGAGCGGTTCGCAAACGACGCTCGACGTGCGCAAGTCGCTGTCGGGTTCCGCTTCGTGCGTCGGCGCGCATCAGGGCACGCTGTCGATGACGTGGGCGCTGAGCGGTGCGGCTGCCGGTATCAGCGGCAGCGTCGCCGAGTTGCTAGTCAAGACCGGTCAACCCGCGGTGCTCGTCGAGATCCCCGCGCTGTATGTCGATGACGTTGCGACCGACGAGATCGGGACCGGCAACTGGCTCGTGAACCGCGACCCGGGTCCAGGCGAAACGAACGCACCCGCCGACGGTCCGATTCGTTTCGACATCGTGAATCTGAGCGCGTCGGCACTGCCGCCGAACTTCGCCGTCGCGCTCGACCTTGTGATCGGCGACGACGTTGTGATCTACACGCATCCGACCGGCTTTCAAAACGGTTGGACCGGATCGGTGACGACGATTCAGTCGCCCGGCGCAACCGCGCCCGACGGTTATCGGTTCATCGGGTATCCGCCTGATCCGTTCGACAGCCTCGAAAGCGTCACGGTGTTTGTCGCTGGCGGTATCAGCGGCGGCTATCAATGGACCTTTGAGATCCAAGACCTCACACCGCCCGACCTGATCGAAGCGGTTGCACTGGA
>Ga0209536_100014600_pt1 | contig 11269 bp, 9 predicted proteins | sample DeeMarSeWOR28_12_FD_187461 | JGI IMG/M metagenome (GOLD analysis project Ga0209536, IMG submission 187461) | Marine sediment microbial communities from White Oak River estuary, North Carolina - WOR-2-8_12 (SPAdes) (version 2) | ecosystem: Environmental > Aquatic > Marine > Intertidal zone >... | reverse complement strand
CGGCGTATTTACCACGAAGGAAAGGGCCAAACTGATATACGGAGCCTGCCGCATAGAATCACAGCCGGGACATGGCACCAAGGTTATGGTAAAAATACCGATGTCACCAGAGATGAGTTACGATGAAGAAGATACGGGTCTTGATAGTTGATGACCACACGCTGGTGCGCGATGGCATCCGCGCGCTGCTGATGCTTGCTGCGGATATAGAGGTGGTAGGCGAGGCATCAAATGGTCTGGAGGCCATGGACAAGGTAAAGGAGCTTCTGCCAGATGTGGTGTTGCTTGATTTGGCCATGCCTATAATGAATGGGTTGGATACCACCCGCAGGATACGCAAGGAGTTCCCCAAAACCAAGGTGCTGGCGCTTACCCAATACGACGACAGTGAGTATGTAGTGCCGGTTATAGAGGCAGGGGCACGTGGCTTCGTTACCAAGGCTGCGGCCTTTTCCGAACTTGCCAGCGCTATTCAGGCCGTTGCCAGCGGCGACTCGTATCTTTCGCCATCCGCGGCCAGTGCGCTTATAGAGGAATGCCAGCAGAAGGTAGCATCTCCCAACGGAGAAAAAGATGCATATCAGTCGCTGACGGATAGGGAGCGGGAGGTGCTGAAACTGGTTGCTGAAGGGTATACCGCAAAGGAAATAGCCAGCATGCTGTACATCAGTACCAAAACCGTGGAATGGCACAAAACCAGTTTGATGAATAAGCTGAAAATTCACAATAAAACAGACCTCATTAAATTCGCAATACGCAAGGCCATCATAGAGATCTAACCCCGATATATTCCCCGCTTGCCTCAAGCAAATAGCTCTTTTATAAACCCAGGGTAATTACTAGTGATATTCCAAAATAAAACAGGATTTAACCTAGGGTAGTCTCCATTGCTTACATCCCGCAATCACCCTACCATACCAATATCAAGTGAACAATCAAGCATTTCGCATCCGAATTCAAAAGCTAAAGAGGTAGAAAAATGCGTACTACCGATAGCGACAGAAAGCACTATCCCAGAGAGTCAAGGCTCGAAGACCATAGCCTAATGCCACCATGCCAGGCAGCGTGCCCACTGCATATGGATATACGCGAATACGTGGATTTGGTAGCGCAAGGCAAAATAATGGAGGCGCTTGCCGTAATCAGGAGCACCAACCCCTTCCCCTCCGTCTGTGCATATGTGTGCACCCACTCCTGTGAGGATGCCTGCAGACGATGTCTGGTAGACAGTGCCGTATCCATTAAAGCCATAAAGCGGTTTGCGCTTGAGTTCGGTGGGGACAGGATGATTCAGACCGAGGCCAAGACCACTCATGCGGAAAAAGTTGCCATCGTCGGTTCCGGCCCGGCTGGTCTGGCATGTGCCTATTACCTGCGAACCATGGGATACGAGGTAACCGTTTTTGAGGCGCATTCCGAGATAGGGGGCATGCTGAGGGTGGGCATACCTCAGTACCGGCTGCCGCGAGAGGTGCTGGATATCGAGGAGCAGCGGCTGATACAAATGGGGGTTGAGATCAGGACAAACACCAGGGTGGTGTCGCTGGATCTGCTTTTTGAGATGGGATATAAGGCCGTGTTCATAACCATAGGCGCGCACCAGAGCCTGAGACTGGGAATAGAGGGGGAGGAAAGCACCGGAGTAATAGACGGAGCTACTTTCCTGCGCGAGGTAAACCTGGGACTTAAACCCGCTTTGGGCAATAGTGTGGCGGTTGTGGGCGGTGGCAACGTGGCCATAGATGCGGCCAGAACCGCGCTCAGGCTTGGCTCAAGCGATGTTACTATACTTTACCGGCGCACGCGGGCTGAGATGCCGGCTGCCGATACCGAGATAGAGCAGGCAGAGGAAGAGGGAATCAAGATAGAGTTTCTGGTTGCGCCGATCAAGGTTTCGCGAAAGAGCGACCAGTTAACGGTGACATGTATACGCATGGAGCTGGGCGAACCAGATGAAAAGGGCAGGCGACGCCCGGTACCCATCGACGGCAGCGAGTTCGATATGAACTTCAATAGCTTGATAACCGCCATCGGACAGACCCCTCAGAATGCGGCGGAGTTCGGTGTACGTACCGGCAGAGGCAGCACCATTCAGGTCGATCCCCAAACGCTAATCACCAACAAGGTTGGCGTGTTCGCCGGCGGCGACGCCGTTACCGGCCCTGCAACCGTTGTCGAAGCGCTGGCTGCGGGCAAGAGGGCCGCTCAACGCATCGATGACTACGTTCGGCATAGGTATCCCATAGACAAAAACGGTACAGTAATAATGGATGGAGGATTATCTGAGCATACCATTGAAAAAATCAGAAAAATAGAACGGCTTGAGCCACCGGTTACATCATCCAAGACGAGAGCGCATGACTTCAAACCGGTAGAGCAAGTATATAACTGGCAAGCAGCCGTAAGCGAGGCCAGAAGATGCCTGCGCTGCGGTATGGGAGCCGAGATACTATTCCAGGACAAATGCGCATCGTGTCTGACCTGCTTGCGCGTATGTCCCTACGATGTGCCCTACGTGGATGAAAGCGGCACCATCCAGATACCGGCGGAGCAGTGCCAGGCCTGTGGCATATGCATTGCCGAATGTCCAGCCAAGGCAATCGTCATGCGCAAGCCAAGCAGCTACCTCCATATCAATGAAGAGCTGGAACATGCCATAAAATCTTTTAATAAATCAGAGTTCAAGCCATCGATAATCGGCTTCTGCTGCCAGTATGGACTATTTGGCACGGGTACCTTGGCAAACCTGTGGCGCGGAGCCAGAGCCGGCATCTGGATAGTCCCGGTGCTGTGCGTAGCCAAGATAGAGCCGGGGCATATACTGCGCGCCTTTGAGCTTGGCGCGGAGGGAGTGTTCATTGCAGGATGTGGTGAGCAATGCGCCAGGGAAAATACAAACATGTGGATAGGTCAACGCAGCGCCAAGGTGAGAAAAGCGCTCTATGAGATTGGCCTTGAGCAGGAGCGCTTAGCCATTCTCAACACCAGCGGGCAGAACGAGGATCTAACAGCCATACTAGACGATTTTACCGAAACCATAAGCAGACTATTTTTAGCCTCGGTAATAATGCAGGAGGTCAAACGTTGATAGTAGCAGAACGGAAACCACTGGATGTTATAAGACAGATGATAGCCCCTTACGCCAAGGTGTTGATAGTGGGCTGCGGCACATGTGTGACCGTTTGCGGAGCCGGAGGTGAGCGGGAGGTATCCTTCCTGCACGATGAACTCAGGCTGGCGCAGGCCAAGAACCCGGACGGTATGCACACCTACTCCGAATATACCATCAAGCGCCAGTGTGACCCCGAGTTCATCGACCTGCTCGATGCCAAAGCGGAAGACGTTGATGCCATCATATCGCTGGCATGTGGCATAGGGGTACAGGCTGTTGCGGATCACTTCCCGGACATCCCAGTGCTGCCCGGCGTTAATACCACGTTCAACGGCGTGTCATCGGAGTACGGCGTGTGGGACGAGCGCTGCGCCACTTGCGGCGACTGCAGGCTGGATGAAACCGGAGGTATCTGCCCCATCACCAGATGCACCAAAGGCATCTTAAACGGGCCATGTGCCGGGCCCAAGGACGGCAAGTGCGAGGTCAGCAAGGACATGGACTGTGCCTGGGTGCTCATATATCAGCGCCTGGAAAGGCTGGGCCAGTTGGACAAGATGAGGCGGTACTACCCGGCAAGGAATTACCAGGTCGTGCCCAGGCCAAGGCGCATCGTTGTCAAATCCAACGTCACAGCAGGAGCGGAAAATGCCTAACTCACTGTTTGAAGAGAAGCTGAATTCAGGAAAATTCATCATCACCACGGAGATCGGGCCACCGAAGGGATGCGACATCTCGGAGATGGTGCACCACATCGACATACTCAAGGATGCGGTTGATGCCATCAATGTGACCGACCATCAGAGCTCAGTGCTTCGCTTTCCTTCCCTGGGCGGGTGTCTGGTGGTAAAAGAGCATGGTGGCGAACCCATATTGCAGATGACCTGCCGTGACCGCAACCGGCTGGCACTGCAAGCGGACCTTATGTTTGCCTGTCAGCGCGGCGTGCACAACGTGCTCACCTTAACCGGCGACTCAGTAGATGTGGGTGACCATAAAGAAGCAAAGCCGGTCTTTGACATAGATTCTGTACAGCTGACAAAACTGATAAGAACAATGGAATCCGGCTACGATATGGGGGGAAACGAGCTTACCGGCACGCCAAACTTCTGCATAGGGTCAACTGTTCACCCAGAATCGGATTTCATCGAGCCGCAACTGGTGAAGTTCGACAAAAAGGTGAGCGCCGGAGTGCAGTTCTTCCAGACGCAGGGCATATTCGATTTGAGCAAGCTGCGCATGTTTATGCAGTACTCATCGCAGTTCCCGGTTAAGATACTGGCCGGAATCATCGTTCTTTCATCGGCAAGGATGGCAAAGTACATGAATGCCAACGTGCCGGGCATCATGGTTCCACAGAATCTGATCGATGAGCTGGCTGGAGTAGAAAAGGGCAAAGGACTCGCCAAGGGCAAGGAAATCGCCGCCAGAACCATAAAGACGATAGAGGAAGAGAAGCTTTGCCACGGCGTGCATCTTATGGCCGTGGGCAACGAGGGAATCGTGCCCGAAATAATAGAGATGTCACGCTCAGAAAGCGTAAAGGCGTAACGAAAATAAAAGGTCTACAGAAATCCAAGAAGGAGGTACCAGCCATGGCGGAAAGCAAGTCAAAAAAGAAGAAAGAGCCCAAGGTGGTACAGCATAACGGCAAGCAAAAACGGAAGATACTGCTTGTAGATGACGAGCCCAACTTTGTAGAGGCATGTAAGCGAACCTTTGAGGCCAATAATTACACTGTGACCAGCACCGACAACAAGGAGCAGGCTCAGGAACTGATGCACCAGGACCCGGACATCGTGGTCATCGGCACAATCACTCCGGCGGGCGAGGCATTCCAATTGCACCAATGGATGAAGAGCCACTCCAGGTACAAAGACATGCCACTGGTGGTGATCGACGCCAAATACGAGGAAAGGCCAATAAGAGGATGGCGTTGGTTTGAGGGAATGCAGCTTGAAGCGGATGAGTACGTGTCCAAGCCCATCGAGCCGGCATCACTAGCACCCCGCATTCACAGTCTGCTGGAGCAGGCGATGCGCATGATCAAGGTTCTTGTTGTGGATGACCACACCATGGTGCGCAACGGCATCTGCGCCGTGCTGGCGCTACAGAAGGACATCGAGGTAATAGGCGAGGCAGACAACGGCAAGGACGCCATCGACAAAGTAGCAAGGCTTATGCCCAATGTCACTTTGATGGATATAGTCATGCCGGTAATGAGCGGACTGGAAGCTACCAAGCAGATAAGCAAGAACAATCCGGACACCAAGGTGCTGATACTGACCCAGTTTGACGATGAGGAGAACATGTTCGTTGCCAAGCAGGCCGGAGCGCAGGGCTTCATCCCTAAAAAAGCGGCCAGTTCGGACCTGATAACCGGAATAAAAGCGGTGGATGCAGGCAGGTACTTTCCCAAGTCGTTTGCCTATGTAACTGCGAACTGGAAAGAGGGTTTGGATCAATAGATAAAATGCAGAGTTATAAAGGATCAGCGGAGTCCACTTGACGCCCTAACCGTTAGTGAAGGCCTCCATTTCCAAATGAAACACTGCTAGCTGATAATAAGCGAACCAGATGCAGTTGCCAGGCAGATTAGAGGCCAGCGGCTGTCAGTATATCCGGTACCACTTCCTCTTTTCCTATAGCCATTATGTGAACCCCATCACAGATGGCTTCTTTCTTTAATGCGGCAATCAGCCTACCCGCTATTTCGATTCCCTTAGCTAAAGCCTCTCCTTTTGGAGCACCGTCCAGTTCATCAATCAAATCCTGTGGCACAAAGATTCCAGGAATGTTCTGGGTCATATACTTGGCCATTCTGGCAGACGAAAGCAACACGATACCTGCCAGTATCTTGACATCGTACTGACGCGCGTGCTTCATGAACTTTACGAAGTTGTCCAGATCATATATGGCCTGCGTCTGAATAAACTCGGCACCGGCTTCAACCTTCTTGCCAAACTTGACCAGTTGCGGCTCTATAGGGTTGGCCTCCGGCGTCACGATGGCACCGGCACAGTAGCTCACTGCCCCATCAAGGTCGTTGCCACCCAGGTCCTTGCCCGATTCGAGCAGACGGACGGTTTTCAGAAGCTGCACCGAATCAAGGTCGAAAACGCCTTTGGCTTCCTTGTGATCTCCCACTGGAACAGCATCGCCGGTAAGGCAAAGCACGTTATTTATCCCCATATAGTTGGCAAACAGCAAATCAGCCTGGAGCGCCAGGCGGTTGCGGTCGCGGCAGGTCATCTGAAGTATAGGTTCGACGCCCTTTTCTTTCAGCAAAATGCACCCTCCTACCGAGGGGAAACGCATCACCGAGCTCTGATGGTCAGTCACGTTTATGGCATCTACCGAATCTTTTATAAGGTCAACGTGATGCAGCATCTGCTCAAGGTTGGTGCCTTTGGGCGGACCCACCTCTGTGGTTATCACAAATTTGCCCGAATTCAGTGCTTGTTTAAACTTTGATACCATAACCGCATCCCCCATCTTTAGGTTATCTTGGCTATCTTTGGCCGAGGTACCACTTGGTTATTCTTAGGAGGCTGATATTTTTTCATCAGCTCCAGCCTTTTCTGCTCGGCGAGCCGGTTATGTATTAAAGTCCAGGCGCAGTCTTTGTTCTTATCCACCTCACATTTGCCATCATTGGTGCCGCCACAAGGGCCATTTAGTAGACTTTTATGACAGGCAGTGATGGGACATATCCCAGCTGTTTCGCCTAGAACACACTGTCCGCACTGAGCACAAACCTCGTGAAACTCGCCGTAACTATCTTCGAGACCAATAAACAGGGTATCTAAAGCAGGAATGACCGGTTTTTTAATATACATGCTTATTCTATGCACTCCCAGAGCGCAGGACATAATCAAAATAGCGTTAGCGCTGTCAATTGCCGCTTTATTTTGTTCAAGAGCATCAGCAGTCATGTCATCGCAGGCAGTAGGAATAACGATGGTCCCAGTAACCAGCTTGCCGGCCTTTTCAAGTGTTAGTCTCATATCAGCAACTTCATCTACTCCACCAGTTTTGGTCATGGTGGCACAGGTGCCACAACCAGCAATAAACACGCGATCCAGGCCTTTAAGTAATTGCTGTATTTCCTCAGCTGGCTTTTGCTTAGTTATTGATTTCATGAGTGTTCCTCCATTAACTCTCCAGATCACATCTGAGGCATCTTTTTGCTTCCTCTCTGGCCTGTTGCTCAGTAAGTACCAGTTCCGTCTCTTCAAAGCTGTATTTTCTTTCCTCAACCGAAAGTCCTGGTATCTTCGGCCGGGACTTGGGCTCCCATGTCCCCTCGTCATCCTCCCTCTGTGGAGTTCGCTCAAGTTCTTCCTGAGATATATCGACTTTGGTGTCATACATCACGACACGAGACTGCTCCCCCTTGAAATACTTGTCGATGGCCAGCGCCGCCCGTCTGCCGGCAGCAATTGCTTCTATCAGCATCCCCGGACCGGAGACAAAGTCACCACCAGCAAACACACCGTCAACACTTGTAGTAAGTCTGTTTTCATCAACAGCCAGTCTTTCCCATCTGGTGCGCTCTAGTGCGCTATCTCTGGGCAAGAACGATAAATCGGGAGCTTGGCCTACAGCGGCAATCACAGTGTCAGCCTCCACAAAGAACTCGGAATCGGGTATGGGTACAGGGCGGCGGCGGCCACCAGCATCAGGCTCACCCAGCTTCATTCCAGTACACTGAAGACCTGTAACCGTCCAGTTGTCACTCTCTATACGGGTGGGGCTTACCAAGAAGTTGACCTTAACTCCTTCTGCCAGCGCCTCATCATATTCCACCTCGGTAACCGGCATCTCTTCGCGTGAGCGGCGGTAGAAGATGGCAACCTCATTGGCACCAAGGCGGATTGCGGTACGGGCGGCATCCAGCGCCACGTTACCACCACCGATAACAGCAACACGGCGTCCCACTTCAACCTGCCTGCCAATCTTGACATCTCTAAGAAACTTCAGGCCGTAGTAAAATCCCTCAAGATCTTCCACCTCACCGGGAATTCCAACCTGCTGGCTCCTTTGAGCCCCGGCAGCAATGAAAACGGCGTTGTAACCGTCTTTCTTGAGATCATCGACAGTATAGTTGGTATTTATGGGTGTGTTGTACTGTATATCAACGCCGCGCTTGGCAATATGGTCTATCTCTTTTTCGATTATATCTTTTGGCAGCCTGAATTCAGGTATGGCTACAGAAAGCATGCCGCCACCGACAGGTAATGCCTCAAACACGGTAACCCGGTAGCCAGTTTTAGCAAGGAAATAAGCGCAAGACAGTCCACTTGGTCCTGCTCCCACAACCGCCACCTTTTTGTCACTGGTTACGGGGAACGGCTCTGGATCAGGCAGTTCCTTGACGTGGTCGAAATACCAATCTGCGGCATAACGTTTGAGTGCTCTGATGTCTATGGGCTCATCAAGCTCACCGCGCCTGCACCTGTACTCACAGGGATGACTGCATATGCGTCCGCATATGGCAGGGAACGGGTTCCTCTCCCTGATGGTTTCTACCGACTCCAGGTACTCCCCTGCCGCTATATGAGCCACGTATTTGGGTACGTTGATACCCGCCGGACATGTATGCTGACAGGGAGATATCATCAGCGCATCGCAGGTGGCTGATGGACACTTTCCCTCTCTTATATGCGCTTCATATTCATCGCGGAAGTACTGTAATGTTGTAAGAACAGGATTAGGGCTGGACTGACCTAGGCCACAGAGAGAACACTCCTTGACCGTTTTAGCAATGTCCTGCAGCATGTCTATATCACTGTCCACTCCTTTGCCCTGCGTTATCCTCGTCAGGATTTCCAACATCTGACGTGTCCCCAGACGACAGGGACTGCACTTGCCACAGGACTCGGCCTGAGTAAAGCTCAAAAAGTACCTGGCCATTTCCACCATACAGGTGGTTTCGTCCATTATCACCATGCCGCCAGAACCCATTATTGATCCCAGTTCCTTAAGCGTTTGATACTCTAAAGAAGTATCCATATATCGAGCCGGGATGCAGCCGCCAGATGGTCCCCCTGTCTGGATAGCTTTGAATCTCCTTCCGCGCGGAATACCACCGCCTATGTCGAAGACGACTGTGGATATGGGGGTACCCATGGGAATCTCTACCAGCCCTCCGTTACAAATCTTTCCGGACAGGGCAAATACCGTAGTGCCTTTGGCATCTTCTGTTCCTATCTGAGAATACCATTCTCCACCTTTATCAATAATTACTGGGACAGTGGCCAGAGTTTTAACGTTGTTGATGATGGTGGGTTTACCATCCAATCCAGACTGAGCCGGATACGGCGGCTTAGAGCGAGGCATGCCCCGCTTGCTTTCTATGGATGCAATGAGTGCCGTCTCCTCGCCGCAAACAAATGCACCGGCACCCTCTTTAATCTGAATATCAAAACTGAAATCGGTTCCAAATATATTTTTACCCAGAAATCCTTTAGCTTCAGCTTGCTTCAGTGCAATACCCAGTCTTTTTACTGCAAGCGGATACTCGGCACGTACATATACATATCCATAGCTTGCACCTATGGCATAGGCAGCTGTGATCAATCCCTCAACAAGTGCATTGGGATCAGCTTCCAAAATCGATCTATCCATAAAAGCGCCGGGGTCGCCCTCATCCGCATTGCAGATCATGTATTTGGGCTCACCATAAGCATCGCGGCAGCCCTGCCACTTGAGCCAGGTGGGAAAACCGGCTCCGCCACGGCCTCTCAATCCCGACTTCTTAATCTCTTCAATAACCTGCTGCGGCGTCATTTCAGATAACGCTTTTTTGAGCCCGCTATAACCACCCCTAGCCATACATTGCTCTATATCCTCTGGATTGATATGCCCACAATTGCGTAGAATGATACGCAACTGTTTGGCATAGAAGTTCATTTCTTCATATTTGGAAACAACATCACCGGAAATTGCATCGCGATAAAGTAGCCTATCTACATACTTACCATCGCGCAGATGCTGGTTAACTATGTCGGTGGCATCTTCAGGCTGCACACCTATGTAGAAAACGCCATCCGGCTCAATCACCACGCTGGGCCCGTGGTCACATAACCCGTGCCCGTGACACCCGCTTCTTTCTACGGTAACATCTATCAGGCCCTGAGCAGCAATTTCATCTTTAATGGCATCATAGACTGCTCCCGATCCCATGGATAGGCACGGCGTTTCCTGGCATACGAATACTGTGCGGTGATCCTTCATGTTACTCCTCGCCCTTTTTGAGCACATTCTCCAGCCGTTTCGGATTTACCTTGCCATACACCGTATCACCCACCACCATGTTGGGAGCCAGAGCACACACCCCGATGCAGGCTACCGTCTCCAGCGTGTATTCCAAATCATCGCTGGTCTCGCCCTCATCAATGCCAAGTCTCTGTTTTACCAACTTAAGGACGGATTTACCGCCACGGACATGACAGGCAGTACCGCGACAAACCCTGACCACGTTCCTACCACGAGGCTCTGTATAAAGCTGTTCGTAGAAGGAAATGATTCCCTGCACCTGGCTGGGATAAAGGCCGACCGCCTTGGCTATAATTGGTATAGACTGTGGCGGTATATAGCCTATCTCGTTCTGCAGCCTCTCCACCAGCGGGATAACCGGCCACCTATCTTGTGTGAATTCATCAATAATCGACTGAACCCGCTCCATGTCGACTTCAGGTGCGCTGGCCTTGCTCATCTGATACCACCTTCTCTACTTTCACATTGCAAACTTTGCTTAAGGGCATCTTGGTTTTTTCATCTAACGTTATGTCAATTAACTTGGACGCACAACTGCCGGTATAAGACTTAGGAATAAAAACAGTGCCGTCGGGAAGTCGATCACTGATTCTGGCAACGCCGACAATATCAGAAACCGGCGAAACTATGCGCAGCCGATCACCGTTAACAATACCGATTTTCTCTGCATCCGACATTCCTATCTCTACCAATAATTCCGCCGAGTATGCAGCAAGGCGGCTGGATTTTATACTTCTGGTTCCGGTTCCAAAACCGTACAAGGAAGAACCGGTTATGAGCTTGAATGGATATTCGGCACTCTTTCCATTTATTGAAGATATTTCCTCAGCAGGATGAAAACTGGGAAAGTCGCTGCTTCCTTCGAGGTGCTTAAGC
>Ga0209536_100014599_pt1 | contig 11270 bp, 8 predicted proteins | sample DeeMarSeWOR28_12_FD_187461 | JGI IMG/M metagenome (GOLD analysis project Ga0209536, IMG submission 187461) | Marine sediment microbial communities from White Oak River estuary, North Carolina - WOR-2-8_12 (SPAdes) (version 2) | ecosystem: Environmental > Aquatic > Marine > Intertidal zone >... | reverse complement strand
CTTGGTCAGGTGTTGGAAGGGTATGTCTGAGGGGATCTTCTTTCGCCGGCAAAAGGCCATCATGTCCTCAAACTCCATGCGGTGGTCCTGCCAGTCTCCCCATGGCTTGATGGCACCCTCCTCCAGGGAAAGGGTAGGGTCCGGTATGATGAGCTCCAGGTCGATATCAATGGTGCGGCCAAACCCCCGGCAGTTTTCGCAGGCCCCAACCGGGCTGTTAAAGGAGAAGAGGTTGGGCAGCGGGGGCCTGTACGACAGATGGCAGTCAGCGCATTCAAGGGCGTTGCTAAAGGCCAGGTGTTGATCGGGCCTGATCCACACATCCAGCTTGCCTCCGCCAAAGCGAAAGGCCTGCTCAATGGAATCCACCATCCGCTTGCGATGGGCGGGCTTGAGCAGGACCCGGTCTGCCAGGATGTGCAGTAGTTCGGTGCCGTCTCCGGTCTCCCGGTTATCCAGAGATTTAATTTGACCTTCTTCAAAGCAGCGGTCAAAGCCCATCCGGGCCAATTCCCGCCGCCCTTGTTCGGCCTCTTCCCCTGTCACGGACCACGGGAAGGTGATGACGACCTCACGGCCTGCAGGAAGATCCTTGAGCGCCTGCCATACGTGTTCTGGGGTTTCGGGTATCACCGGCTTGCCGCAGCCCTTGCAGTGGAGTTGGCCCAGGTGGGCATAGAGCAGCTTCACATAGTCCGTGATCTCGGTCATGGTCCCTACGGTGGAGCGGGAGGTCCGCACCGGATCTTTTCGGTCGATGGCAATGGCCGGCGGGATACCCTCGATGCGGTCCACCTGGGGCCGGTCCATGCGATCCATGAACTGTCGGGCGTAAGGGGAGAAGGTTTCCACATACCGCCGCTGGCCCTCAGCATAGAGGGTGTCAAAGGCCAGAGAAGACTTTCCCGAACCGCTCACCCCGGTGATCACGGTGATGTGGTTCAGGGGAATCTTCAGGTTGAGATTCTTGAGATTATGCTGTCTGGCCCCTTTGATGAAGATGGCTCGGTTCTGCATGGTTTGTGGTACTCCGCTGTAAACAAATAAAGTATCACGAAACGGCTCACCTCCTCAAGGCACAGAACGCGAGCTATCCCTTTGGGCGAACTGGCCCCAGACCACCTCTTAGCGACCACACTTACGTTTCGTTACAGCCGAGCAGCTTTACAGTGCTTTCTTCGTATTTTTTTGACATTTCAATGGACTAGAGATATATCATCCAGTAGACTAGGTGGCGTTTCCAGGCCCTTTCTTGCGGGATTGTTGTACGCTGGTAGGATTCATTTGAAGTGTTCTTAAGCTCCGTTTCTTCGTGGGGGAGGGTGGAGCTTTTTCATTCTGTAGCTCGTGTTCTGTGTGAGTCTGGGTATGTCCGCCGGGAAGACATCATAACGGTTTGCTTTTGAGGTGAGGTAAGGCCGGAGTGCCCATAATGCGGGGGCGCATAGAAAGAGCATGACATTGAAGGTTCGGGCGCTGGCGAGTTGTGCACGTCTGCATCAACGTGCCCTGGTTCGTCCTGATCGCTGACGAAAGAGGCCGAGATAAGGCGATTATAGAGCTCCTAGGAAGGTTTGCGAGGGACCTGGAAGTGAGAATCGGTTTGCCAAAAGAGATTAAGGACAACGAGTACAGAGTGGCCATGACACCTGGAGCGGTTCGACAAATTGCAGAGGCCGGACACCGGGTCCTAGTGGAACCGGGCGCCGGTGCAGGAAGTGGGTTTCATGATGACGAGTACCGTCAGGCTGGCGCCACTCTCGTTCCTAAGGCGGAAGATGCCTGGGACGCCGATCTCGTCGTAAAGGTGAAGGAACCACAGCCGTCCGAATTTCATCTCATGCGTCCAGGTCTGGTCCTGTTTACCTATCTACATCTTGCTGCGGAAGAAGCATTGACTGTGGAAATGCTTAAACGCGAGGTCACAGGCATCGCCTACGAGACCGTGGAAACACCGGATGGCAAGTTGCCGTTGTTAGTTCCCATGAGCCAGGTAGCAGGACGCATGGCAGTTCAGGTTGGAAGCCAGTACCTTGAGAAAACGTATGGCGGCAGGGGAAAACTGCTGGGTGGTATCCCTGGAGTCCGCCCTGCGGACGTAACCATACTGGGTGCTGGAGTAGTGGGAACCAATGCAGCCCAGATTGCTCTTGGTATGGGCGCCCATGTGATGCTTCTTGACATCGACGCGGACCGCCTCCAGTATTTGGACCTGGCCCTCACCGGCAGGCTGACGACGCTGAGCGCCAATCCTGTCAACATTGCGGAGGCGGTTAGGAGAGCAGATGTACTCATCGGAGCAGTCCTTGTGAAAGGTGCCAAGGCCCCTCGACTGGTGACCCACCCGATGATCAAGACCATGGAACCGAGAAGCGTGGTGGTGGATGTTTCGGTGGATCAGGGAGGGTGTGTCGAGACCACGCGTCCGTGTACTCATTCGGATCCAACCTATCTAGTGGATGGTGTCATACACTATGGCGTTACGAACATGCCCGGGGCTGTTCCGCGAACCAGCACCTATGCCCTGTCAAATGCCACTTTGCCTTACATCATAAAGATGGCCGCGCAAAGCGTTGTTGACGCATTGCGGGGTGACCCGGCCTTGCGTAAGGGTGTTAATACCCATAAGGGAAAAATCACGTACGATGCGGTGGCAAAGGCCCACGGACTCCAACACGACTCTCTTGAGTCGATGCTCTGATGGCGACCGAAACAAAGCCGAGGGGCCAGGCTTGAATCATCGGTTGCGGTCCAATGATTCGAGGCCTGGCCCTTGACACTGGGCATGCCTGCAGCGAAGAAATCATAACGGTTTGCCTTTGAGGTGAAGCAAGGCCGGGGTGCATATAGGGGGCGAGCTCGCAGGAAAGAGCCGACATTGGAGGTTCAGGCGCTGGGGAGCTGTGCACGTTCTGCATCAACGTCCCGTCTGCTCACGCTAAGGTTGAACAGAAGAGAGCTTTGCATAACTCATTGGAACCGGCATCATGAATTTCTTGGGTCAAAAAGTCCATGCAAATAAGTGACAAGGGTTGTGCAATAAAGGTCTCGAGGGGCATGCGGGCTATCATAAGTAAGGGCGTGAATAACAGGGGAGAAAGAAAAGGCTCCCGGACTTGGCCGAAAGCCATCCTGCATCTGGATATCGATGCCTTCTATCCCTCGGTGGAAGTCCTGGACAATCTGGAACTCAAGGGCAAGGCCGTCATCGTCGGAGGGCCGAGGGCGAGGGGCGTGGTGTCATCGGCGTCCTATGAAGCCCGCCAGTTCGGGGTCCATTCGGCCCAGCCCATGGCCACGGCCATGCGTCTTTGTCCCAAGGGGATATTCCTGCCGGTGAGGATGGCCAGATACAAAGAGGTCTCTCGCCAGGTCTTCAAGATCTTTCATCTTTTCACGCCATTGGTGGAGCCAGTGTCCATTGATGAGGCCTTTCTGGATGTGACAGGCTCCACCTGGCTTTTCGGTGCGCCCGAGGAGATCGCTGCAACTATCAAGGGAATGGTCCACGAGGAAACGGGGCTAACGGTTTCAGCAGGCCTTGCCCCATCCAAGTTCGTCGCCAAGATCGCCTCAGACCTGGACAAACCAGACGGTTTGACGGTGGTCTGGTCTGACCAGGTGCAGGCATTCCTGGACGCCCTTCCTATCGACAAGATGTGGGGCGTGGGCAAGCAGACCCAGGTAAGACTTCATGGCCTGGGCATCCGGACGATCGGGGATCTGAGCCGCTTTCCACCCGAAGTCCTGGAAAAGCAGTTTGGAAAACATGGCACCAAGATGCATCAACTGGCCCTGGGGATCGACGAAAGAGCCGTCTTTCCGTGGAGTGAGGCAAAATCTGTCGGTCACGAAGAGACCTTTTCCCGGGACATCCTGGAGCGGGATGGTGCCAGAAAGGAGATCCTTTCCCTGGCCGAAAAGGTGGCCCGCCGGATGCGTCAAGAGGGGGTTTCAGGCAGGACCATCACCTTGAAAGTTAAATACAAGGATTTTGTCCAGGTCACCCGATCTACCACGTTGCCAGTCCTGACCAGTGACGGCCACACCCTATTCTCAAACGCCTGCGGGCTCATGGACAAGACCGATGTGGGCAGAAGGCCGGTCCGCCTCTTAGGCGTCTCCGTATCCCAACTGAGCCATTGTTCTGTGTCTGCAGAACAACTCTCCCTCTTTGGGGAAGGTGAGACATCTTCCAAGAGAAAGGACCTGAACGCGGCCCTTGATTCGGTGTCCGAGAGATTCGGCGAGGACGCCCTTCGGCCAGCCACACTTCTCACCAAATAGGTAGGCCCCTTTCTGGCTTTTCTTGCCTCCGGTCGCGACTAATGGGCGCCCCCATCTCGACATTGATTAATGGGGCATCCCAATCCCCAGAAACCTGGACGTCGTTCAACGCTAAATGTAAAGACTATCCACTTTCTTGCCCGTGAAACAATGTCTGCACGAAGGTCCTCCTTGTGGCCCCTTCTTCTCTTTCCAAGCCCGCCTGCAAGGGGATGCGGGAGAGAGTTGAAAAAAAAGAGCGCGAATGTTGAAAAGCCTCTTGCTTTCTGTATGGGGATCCTTATACTCCGCACCGTTTGGCCGATGATGTATAGGCAAGCTGCTACGCCCCGTAAAGAGGGGCACTTTTTATTGCCCCATGATCCAATTGGGGGGCGCCCATGTACCAAGAAGTCTCCGGTTTCAATCCTTCAGTACCTCCGTTGAGAAGGGTCTGGAGATCATTCGAGGGTTGCGTGGCTTCACGAGTGATTATGCCGTTCCGACCTGTGTGGTGGATGCCCCGGGCGGCGGCGGCAAGATCCCCCCTCATGCCCGACTACCTGGTTGGTCAGCAGGGAGGCGAACTTGTCCTGAGAAACCACGAAAACGGTCTATATCGATACCCGAACAGGGATTTTTCCATTAGCGGACTCTAGTTTCTTAGGGGGATGGAAGCGGACAAGAAAGGACCGCCCCATCCCCGTTTTGTTTTTCAGAAGAGGTGGAAAGTGGCTGCCAAAGAGGTTTTGTGCGTTCGGTGTGCCGGGAAGGGAAAAACCTGTTGCCAGGGCACGGAGGTATATGTCACTCTCGGAGACGTGGGACGGATCTGCCGGCAGACCGGGGCGACCCATTTCACGGAACTGGCGCCCGTTTTCAACCCTGTCTATTCGGATCAGTCCCACGACCCGGTGTGGCAGGCCTATGTCTTCCGACGGGATGGGAGGCGGCGGGTCTTGAAACGGTCGCCTTCAGGCGATTGTACGTTTCTGACCACAACGGGCTGTCGGCTTCCTATGGAGGTCCGTCCGCTGGTGTGCCGGCTTTTTCCTTTTTCCTACACGTCGGGAGGCATCGGACCCGAATTCGACCCCGGCTGTCCGGTCAGCCTTCTGGAACCGGGGGAGTCGTTGATTGATGCCCTTCACATGTCGCCGGACCATGCCCGTGAATGGCACCGCAAGCTCTATGAGGAGATCCTGTTCGATGGGGATGACTATTGGCCTGACTTACGACTTGCGATCTGAGTACCTGGCCCGGGGCTACAGCGACGACGAGACCGCCGAGTTCGATCGGGAGGATACGGTCGTGGCCATCGAAAGGGCCCTGAAAGAACTGGGGCATCGGCCGGAGCGGGTAGGAACGGCCAAGCAATTGGCTTCCGCGCTGGTGGCCAATCGGCGTTGGGACCTGGTGTTCAACATCGCCGAAGGGATGCACGGGATCGGGCGGGAGGCGCAGGTGCCAGCCCTGTTGGATCTCTATGAGATCCCCTACACCTTTTCCGATCCTCTGGTCATGTGCCTCACCCTTCACAAGGGCATGACCAAGCGGGTCATCCGGGACGCCGGGGTTCCCACGGCCGATTTTGTCGTGGTGGAGGCGGCCCGGGAGGCGGGATCGACGCCCTTCGCCCCACCTTTTTTCGTCAAACCGGTGGCCGAGGGAACGGGCAAGGGGGCCTCTCCTGAGTCCATCGTGCGGGACCGCAATCGCTTGCCCGACGTGTGCGAGCGGCTCATTCATGCCTATCGCCAACCGGTCTTGGTGGAGCCCTACCTGTCGGGCCGGGAGTTTACGGTGGCCATTCTCGGCACGGGGCGGGAGGCGCAAGTCCTGGGTTCGGTGGAGGTGCATCTGCTGTCCGGGGCGGAAGCAGGGGTCTATTCCTACACGAACAAGGAGCACTGCGAAGAACTGGTGGAATACCGCCTGGTGCGGCCGCAGCAGGACCCCTTGGTGGCGGAGGCCGAGGCGGTGGCGTTAAAGGCCTGGCAGGTGCTCGGTTGCCGCGACGGGGGGCGTGTGGATATCCGGTGTGACGGAAACGGCTTCGCTCTGTTCATGGAAGTCAATCCCCTGGCAGGCATCCACCCCGAACATTCCGATCTTCCCATCATCTGCAATCACCTCGGGATACCTTATATCACCCTCATCGACCGTATCGTCACATCGGCGGCCCGGCGGATCGGGAGGCGTCTGTGATTCGGGTCGCAGTGGTCCACAATGCCGTTGCCCCCAGCGACGGGCCGGACGAACAGGACATCCTCGCCCGGGCGGCATTGGTGCATGAAACGGTTGAGGGGCTCGGGCATGAGGCGGACAGCGTACCCCCAGAGGATGTAATTTTTCGGTTGAGAACGGCGCTCTTCTCAGCGCCTCGCGACATTTGGCCCTGGCCTGCTGGGAGGTTTTCGGGCTGAAGGGATATGCCCGTGTCGACTTCCGGGTGGACGATTCGAGGCAGCCCTGGATCCTTGAGGTCAAAGCCAATCCGTGTCTTTCTCCAGACGCAGGATTTCCGGCGGCAGTGCATCAGGCCGGGATCCCTTTTACCGAGGCGGTTCGGCGGATTCTGGAGGACGCCCTGGTTGGGTATTGCCGAAAGGCGGACCGAGCGACACGGCTTTTTGCTTTGCGGGCTGTTATTTCGTTTTTTTTCGATACCATGTCCCCGACAGATCAAGGATCGGGGACGATGAGGGATAGGAGATTCTGTCATGCTTCGTATCCGACGCATCCATGACGACGTCCTTCCGGTGAACAAGGAGGCCCTCCGGCAGGTCAAAGAGATCCTGAGGCGTCAGTTCCAAGACGTCTCGGAAGACGAGATCGAACTGCTGGGCGAGAAGCTTCGAAATCCGTTCAAGCAACGATTTCGTATGGTTCTCTTGGTGGCGGAGACCTTGCGGGGGCGGGCCCTCGGCTTTGCCACCCTCCTTCATGAGCCGGAGATCGGCTTTGCCTATCTTGACTGGATCGCCGCCGCCAGCGGCAAAACCGGAGGCGGCCTGGGAGGCGCCCTCTACGATCGGGTTCGGCAGGAGGCAACGGCGCTCCATGCTACCGGGCTCTTTTTCGAGTGCCTTCCCGACGAACCGAGTGACTGCCCGAACCCCGCCCTCCTGAAACAGAACCGTGCGCGACTGCGTTTCTACGAGCGATACGGGGCCCGACCTATCGTCAACACGGCCTATGAGATGGCCGTCAATCTTGGGGACACCTGCATGCCCTACCTGGTGTTCGACGGTTTGGACCGACAGTATCCCCTGCGACGGGCTTTTGCGAAAAAGGTGGTGAAGGCCATCCTGGAACGGAAATATGCAGAACTCTGCCCGCCCGCGTATGTGGAGCAGGTGGTGGCCTCTTTTAGGGAGGACCCGGTCGTCCTCCGGGACTTTCGCTATGTCAAGCCCGAGGCGGCCAAAACAGCGGTGGAGAGTAGCTCTTTGGAGCAGATTGCCCTGGTGGTGAACGAGCGCCATACCATCCATCACGTCCACGAAAGGGGTTACGTGGAGTCTCCTGTGAGGGTTCGGAGTATTCTGGCAGAACTGGACAAGAGCGGGCTCTGTGCCCACATTAAGCCCAGACACTTTGGCCAAAAGCACATCTATGCCGTCCACGATGCCGATTTCGTCAACTACCTGCAGCGAGCTTGCGCCAACGTGCAGGAAGGAAGATCTCTCTATCCCTACATCTTTCCCATCCGAAACAAGACCCGGCCTCCCAAGGAGCCTTCGGTCCTGTCGGGCTATTACTGCATCGATACCTTCACACCCATCAACCGAAACGCCTATCCCGGCGCCCGAGGGGCGGTGGACGCCGCCTTGACGGCCGCCAGAGAGATCCTGGAGGGGCGGCGCATCGCCTATGCCCTCGTCCGGCCGCCGGGGCATCACGCGGAACGGCGAGCCTTTGGGGGGTTTTGCTACCTCAACAACAACGCCATTGCCGCCCAATACCTCAGCGCCTATGGCAAGGTGGCCATCCTGGACTTGGATTACCATCACGGCAACGGACAGCAAGACATCTTCTACCGACGCTCCGACGTCCTGACCGTTTCCATTCACGGCCATCCGAGCTTTGCCTATCCCTATTTCAGTGGATTTGAAGATGAGCGGGGCGAAGGGGAAGGGGAAGGCTTCAATATGAATATCCCCCTGCCGGAAGGGGTAAACGGCACCGAGTACCGGAAGGCCCTGGCAAAGGCCCTGGAGCGGATCAAGGCCTTTGATCCCCAGTTTCTAGTCGTAGCTTTTGGCCTGGATCCGGCCAAGGGAGACCCTACGGGGACCTGGTCGTTGGGGATCAAAGATTTTGAGGAAAACGGCCGTTTGATAGGGGGCATAGGGCTTCCCACGGTGATCGTCCAGGAAGGGGGTTATCGCATCGGTACCTTGGGCAAGAACGTGCGCGGTTTCATCCGGGGACTGGCGGAGGCAAGCGCCCGGCGGGCCAATAGCCTTCATGCGGCCAAGATCGTTTTCTTGGGCGTTGATTTCCGCACTGATGTCAGCCCCCACGACCTGGAAAGGATCCGGCGACTGGTTGAGATCACGGGGTTTTTTTCCGACGCGGAAGTGGCAGTGGCCGAGGAGTTGGTCCGGGAGCGCCTGGCCAAGGGGTCGGAGAGCGGGTACCATTTTCTGCTGGCGGAACACTATGGGCGCCTCATCGGCTATGCCTGCTACGGCCCCATTCCCTGTACTGCCGGCAGTTTCGATTTGTATTGGATTGCAGTCCATCCTGACTTTCACCGCCGCGGAATCGGTCGTCGTCTGATTCAGGAAACAGAAGGCCTGATCAAGGCAGCTGGCGGCTCGCGGATCTACGTGGACACATCGCAGCGCGTGCAGTACGCCAGTACGCGCGCTTTTTACGAAGGCTGCGGATATCGCCTGGAGACGGTGTTGACCGATTTCTACGCCCCAGGAGACGGGAAGGCCATCTACTGCAAGGCGCTGGTGTGACTGAGGAAGTTTCAGGATCGTCTTGGCCAGGAAAGAGCCGCTCGAAACCCCCTCGCGCGAAATCGGCCAGCAAAAGCTATTCGGTCCGTATGATCCTGATCTCCGGCTGGGCTCTCAGGTCGTAAAGATCGGTCCGCCGATCCCGAAGAGGGTGACATGGGGGACATTCTCAACAGGTCAACTTAACCATTGAGATAAGCGCTGTTCAAGGAGGAGAAAAACACGGTATCTAACTGTGAACAAATCGGGATACAATCCTTGAAATTCCCTCTAGAAAAGTCTCAACCGGGGTCAACAGACTGACGACGATAAATCCTTCTTGGTCAAACTCATGAAAATAGCCTGGATGGACAAGGGTATTGTCTTGTTCCAGCAGTTGTAAAACCCGTTGTTCATCGGACAGGTGATCTTCAATCTTAACGACCCCATACCATCCCCCTTCCACCTTCAATACACCGGCATTGGCCGCCTGTGCGAATCGCTCTTTCAAGAACTGACTGTTATCGGCGATACGGGACAGCATCTGCTGTTGCATGGCCTTTCGCTGGCGCAACAGGAGGTCCGCTCCATGCTGAACAGGGGTGCCGACCGAGAGATAGAGATCTGTGATCATTTCCAGGCGGTCTTGAGCCAATTCACGCAGGTCCGGGTTGCCGCTAATCACGATCCACGCCAGTTTCACCTGAGGCAGCCCCACTATCTTTGACAACCCGCTCAAAACAAAGGTGAGCGTCTCTGAGTGGTTCACCATTGTCTTGACCCGGTCCGGAGTCTCTCCCCAGCCGAAGTCGGAAAACACCTCATCCACAATCAACGCGAGGTTGTATTTGCTGCAAATACCATCGAGCGCCGCCAGTTCATGGCCCTTGATATACGAGCCGGTGGGCATATTGGGATTCACCAAGACAACGGCCTTGGTTTTGGGGGTGATGACGACTTCAAGGACGTCTAGATCAATAGACCATCCACTCAGTTGATGATATCGCAACGGATAATAGATGTAATGTAAGGACTCGAGCTCTGCCAAATAGGTCAACAGAGGATAGCCAGGCTGAGGGATTAGAACTTCATCACCAGGGTTCGCCAGCAGCTTGAAGAGCATGGTGTAGGCTTCACTGGTGCCTGAGGTCAGAAACAGGGAGTCGGGGTCAATGGTCTCCCCCTGTTCTCCATAGTAGTCCGCAATGGCCCGCCGGGCCTTCCACAGACCCCGTGGGCTTGGCTCGTACACCGTGCTTTGGGGTTGGGCCAAGGCAGCGAGGACCTCTTCTGTGTTGTAACGGAAACCGGCCTGCGTGGGGTTGGACTCGGTCAAATCCAGAATCCTCACCCCGTCGGCCTTCTTAGCCTTTAGAAGGCTGCTAAGGGCGTTCGGGGTAAGACGCCAGTTGGAACGGTCCGAAAACATGATTTCGCACCAGTATGCGGTATAAAAGAGACCTTGGAACCCTCGGTGAGTCAAAAGGAAAGCAGTATGGCTCTGCGTTCCCCTCGGGCCATGGGTCTACCATGCATGTGTTTGCCCCCTTTTGCAAGTCCTTGTGGCAGAACCAGTGCAATGGGCGAGCGTTGGATATGTTCGGGGACGGCGGATGTCCGACCTAAAGTGTGGAAAGCGAGGGGACATTACTTGTTTTTTGATTCAGTGATTGATATTGTGATGATAGTCGATTTCATGGCGAGGATTGCCCGGATAGTGGCTTTACAATTTCGTTACCACAGTACCCAACCCGCAAATCGACGAAGGAGGGTTTGACATGAAAGGCACCCATGAACACAAGCACCGGCATTCACACGAGCACGCCCATGTACACACCCACGAACATAGGCATGGGCATGAAGTCCACGCCCACGAGCACTCACATTCCCACGGCCATGAGCACGAGCATGAACATGCCCACGAGCACTCCCACGCTGGAGACGAGCATGTGCACAACCATGACCACACTGGAGACCATGGGCCCCATGACCATGCCCATCCAGCTCATGAGACTGAGGCACACGATCACAAACACTGATTGTCTGTCC
>Ga0209536_100014597_pt1 | contig 11271 bp, 6 predicted proteins | sample DeeMarSeWOR28_12_FD_187461 | JGI IMG/M metagenome (GOLD analysis project Ga0209536, IMG submission 187461) | Marine sediment microbial communities from White Oak River estuary, North Carolina - WOR-2-8_12 (SPAdes) (version 2) | ecosystem: Environmental > Aquatic > Marine > Intertidal zone >... | reverse complement strand
CGGCACTCAGGGCCTTGCGCTTGTTGTCTTCCATTTAGCTCCTCCGAGTAAGGTTGTTTGCCTGTGGCATCTCCCGGTCCGGGCACAGGTACGGAACGGACAGGATTATCCCACAGACATCACTGGCCCACTAGCGGCCAGCGGCGAAGTATCCGATAGCTGGCGCCGGTATCATCTGTAACGGATTCGACCAGACAGAAATCGCTGATTGACCAGTCGATGGGCTCCATCTGCGTGGCCTCGAGCCCCCGCCCCGCCTTGCGTGCCAGCGTAATATGCGGCTGCCAGGCCCGCGCCTCGGGCTGCAGTTCGCAGGCCAGGAACAGCTCGCGCAGTGACTTCACCAGGGCCCAGGCAGCGCGCGGTCTCTGGCCGGGTCCGGCCCAGATGATCCGTGGACGCGGCCAGTAGCCGAGGGTATCGATCCGCAGGTCGAAGGGCTCGGCCGCGATCCGCTCCGCCCCGGTCTCGAGGCAGTCGCGCACGTCCGCCGTCACGGAGCCGGCGAAGGCCAGCGTGATGTGCAGTTTCTCTGAGGGTATGCGCTTCGCCCGCTTGCGAATCGCCTGTCGCGCGAACCGGTCGACGGCATCGCGCACCGCACCCGTCGGCCACAGGGCGAAGAACAGGCGCTGGGTCGGTTCAGCCCCGCTCGAGCTCATTCAGCAGGACCCGCAGCGCATGAAAAACAGCCTGTTGCCTGATATTGTTGCGATCACCACTGAAGTGCTGCGTCTCGACCTGCGCCGCACGTCCGCGCTGCTGCCAGGCAAAACAGACCGTACCAACCGGCTTGCCTGGCCGCCCGCCACCGGGACCGGCGATACCGCTGATCGCCAGCGCCACGTCTGCACAGCTATGGTGCAGCGCCCCGCTGACCATGGCGGTGACCGTGTTCTCGCTGACCGCGCCGTCGGACTCCAGCGTCTCAGCGGGCACGCCCAGCATGTCCTGCTTGGACGCGTTGCTGTAGGTGACGAACCCCCGGTCGAACCATCCCGAGCTGCCGGCGACATCGGTGACCAGCTTGGCCACCCAGCCGCCGGTACAGGACTCGGCCGTCGCCAGTACCCTGCCGCGCTTCAGCAGCGCCTCGCCCACCTGTTCCGCCAGTCCGGTCAGATCCGTCATGCGGGCATCTTATGGCAGACGGGGTATTGGCCGCAAAAATGATTCACCGCAGAGACGCAGAGGGCGCAGAGAAAAGCAAAATCATTACCGCAAAGACGCAAGGGGCGCAAAGGAAATAATGGGTAAAAAAGACCGGCCTTTCATGTCGGACTGTAGGTCGGGTTAGCCCGCAGGGCGTAACCCGACATCCCGGCGAATGGGCTGTCGGATTACGGTGCTGCGCACCTAATCCGACCTACATCCAGCGAAACGCTTTTTTCATTATTTAACCTTATTTAACCTTGCGTCCTTAGCGCCTTTGCGGTTTTCTCATTTTTCTCTGCGCCCTCTGCGTCTCTGCGGTGAATATCCCGGAACGATGAAATACCACCTCCGCAAACCGCCGCCGTTGTTGTAGACTTGCGCGCCATGTCTGGAGCGTCCGGCCACACCCCCATGATGCAGCAGTACCTCGGCATCAAGTCCGAGCACCCGGACACGCTGCTGTTCTACCGCATGGGGGATTTCTACGAGCTGTTCTACGACGATGCGCGTCGTGCCGCGAACCTGCTCGACATCACCCTCACCTCCCGCGGCCAGTCAGCCGGCGAACCCATCCCCATGGCCGGCGTACCGGTGCATGCCGCCGAGCAGTACCTCGGCCGGCTGGTGCGGCAGGGCGAGTCGGTGGCGATCTGCGAACAGGTCGGCGACGTCGGTGCCGGCAAGGGGCCGGTGGAACGGCGCGTGACCCGGATCGTCACGCCGGGCACCATCACGGACGAGGCACTGCTCAACGACCAGCAGGACAACCTCATCGTGGCCATCAACCGCCACCGGGATACCTGGGGCCTCGCCGTGCTGGACCTGGCCGGCGGACGATTCAGCGTACAGCAACTGAACGGCGAGGAGGCGCTGCTCGGCGAACTCGAGCGCCTGCACCCGGCCGAGGTGATCGCCAGCGAGGCGGTCAGCCTGCCCGAGACCGTCCGGCAGCACAACTGCCTGCATAGCCAGCCGCCATGGCTGTTCGATACGGACAGCGCCCGCCAGCAACTCAACACCCAGTTCGGTACTCGCGACCTCACGGGCTTCGGCTGCGAGGAGCTGGACTGCGCCATCGGTGCAGCCGGCTGCCTGCTGCAGTATGTCAAGAACACCCAGCGCAGCGCCCTGCCCCATCTGCGCGGACTCAGCCGCGAGGAGCATTCCGAATACGTCGGCATGGATGCCGCGACGCGACGCAACCTGGAGATCGAGACATCCGCCAGTGGCAATGACGCGCATACCCTGGCGGCGGTCATGGACCGCACCGCCACCAGCATGGGCGGCCGCCTGCTGCGACGCTGGCTGCAGCGCCCGCTGCGTGACCGCAGTGTTTTGCAGGCGCGCCACCAGTGCATCGGCCTTTTGTGTGAACAGCAGCTGGACGAGGAACTGCGCCCCCTGCTGGTTAACATCGCCGATATCGAGCGCATCCTGACGCGCATCGCCCTGCGCTCGGCCCGGCCCAGGGACCTCGCGGGACTGCGCGACAGCCTGGCGCAGCTGCCGGCCATCCAGCAGTTGATCAAGGATCAGACCGACCCGCTGCTGCAGGAACTGGCCGTTCGAATCGGCGAGCACCCCGACACGCACGACCTGCTGGCCAGGGCCATCCTCGAGTCGCCGCCGCTACTGGTGCGCGACGGCGGCGTTCTGGCCAGGGGCTACGACGCGGAACTCGACGAGTTGCGTGATCTCTCCGAGCACGGCGACCAGCACCTGCTCGACATGGAGACGCGCGAGCGCGAGCGCACCGGCATCGCCACGCTGCGCATCCGCTACAACAAGGTGCACGGCTTCTACATCGAGGTCAGCCGCGCCCAGGCCGACAGCGTGCCGGTGGACTACCAGCGCCGCCAGACCCTCAAGGCGGTGGAGCGCTACATAACGCCTGAACTCAAGGCGCATGAAGACAAGGTACTGAGCGCACGCGAACGCGCACTCGCGCGCGAGAAGGCGCTCTACAGCGAGCTGCTGGACACGCTTGCCGAACAGATCGACACCCTCGGGGGCTGCGCCGGGGCACTTGCCGAGCTGGATGTCCTGTCGAACCTGGCCGGGCGTGCACTGGCGCTGAACCTGTCCTGCCCGACCCTTTCGGAGCGCCCTGGCATCGCCATTACCGGCGGGCGCCACCCCGTGGTCGAACAGCTGCTGGACGAGCCGTTCATTCCCAACGACACGCGTCTGAACGCACGACAGCGCATGCTGGTGATCACCGGTCCGAACATGGGGGGCAAGTCCACCTACATGCGCCAGACCGCGCTGATCGCGCTGCTGGCCTGCGTCGGCAGCTACGTACCGGCGGATGCCGCCGAGATCGGTCCGCTCGACCGCATCTTCACCCGCATCGGCGCCTCGGATGATCTCGCCGGCGGGCGCTCGACCTTCATGGTCGAGATGACAGAGACGGCCAATATCCTGCACAACGCCACGGAACACAGCCTCGTGCTGATGGACGAGATTGGCCGCGGCACCAGCACCTACGACGGCCTGTCGCTGGCCTGGGCCTGCGCCGTCGACCTGGCCACCCGCATACGTGCCTTCACCCTGTTCGCCACCCACTACTTCGAGCTCACCGCCCTGCCCGAGAGCCACGACGACATTGCCAACGTGCACCTGGATGCCGTCGAGCACGAGGACCGCATCGTCTTCATGCATGCCGTCAAGCAGGGCGCGGCGGACCGCAGTTACGGCCTGCATGTCGCCGCCCTGGCCGGCGTGCCGCCGCAGGTCATCACGCAGGCGCAGCAGCGGCTGCGGGAACTGGAGCAATCAGACACTGCCCTGCCGGCAGCCCGGCCGCCAAAACCGCAGCTCGGCCTGTTCGACATGCAGAACGAACACCCGCTGGTCGAGGCCCTGGAGGGCATCGACCCGGACGCCATGACGCCGCAGCAGGCCCACCAGCTGCTTTACACGCTCAAGGACCTGTCCCGGCAAAAACTCAACGGTTAGGCATCGACGCGTCGCAGGGTTTGCTATAATGCGATATCGCCAATCGCTTTCATCTAGAATACAGTTAGTTACACGAATTACCTCAGGGTCTGCATAAGCATGGCGCCACCGACCCGGAGACATCGACCAGGAGAGCCGCATGACGTTTGTCGTCACCGAAAACTGCATCAAGTGCAAGTACACCGATTGCGTGGAAGTCTGCCCGGTGGACTGCTTCCACGAAGGCCCGAATTTTCTCGTCATCGATCCGGACGAGTGTATCGACTGCACGCTGTGCGAGCCCGAATGCCCGATCAATGCCATCTACGCCGAGGACGACCTGCCGGAGGGGCAGGAGCAGTTCCTCGAACTCAATGCCGAACTCGCGCAGTCATGGCCGGTCATCACCGAGATGAAAGACCCGCCACCGGACGCCGACGACTGGAAGGACAAGCCGGACAAACTGCAGTACCTGGAGCGCTAGCCCGAATATTGCACCAGCCGCGGCGGCATCCACCCATGCGGTCACCCGCACGTTCGCCATGAGTGCCGCGCCGACGGTCACGCTGGTCGCAGACGGCGATGACATCCTCGATGTCGCGGCGCGACATCTGGTCGAGGGGACTACAGCACTACCGGACCTGAGTCGCAGCGTGGTGCTGTTGCCGGACCTGCAGTTCGCACCCCGGCTGCGCCGCCTGCTGCTGCAGGCCGCCGCAGAGCACGGGCATGCCGCCCTCCTCGGCCCCGTCATCAGCACCCCCGACCAGTGGCTGCGCACGGCCATCCCGCTCGGCCAGGCCGTGCCGGGGCGGGCGCACCGCGAACTCCTCCTGGTCGAGGTCCTGAAACAGCACCCGGACGTCATGCCCGGCAGCGACCCCTGGCTGCTGGCCGCGAGCCTCGTGGCACTGTTCGACGAACTGACGCTGAACCGCGTGCCGGTGCCGGAGGATCTCGAAGCTTTCACCCGCCGGTTGCAGGAGGCCTACGGCATCGATGCGCACCTGCCGGCGCCGCTGGGCATGGAAGCGCGCATGGTGCATACCCTCTGGCTGGCCTGGCATGCCGAGCTGCAGGCAGCCGACAGCATCGATCCCGGCATGGCCCACCTGCAGCGCCTCGCGGCACACCGCGACACGCCCGACGGCCTGCATTACTGCCTGGTCGGCTTCGATGACCTGTCTGCGGCCGAGACCGAGTGGCTGGAATCGCTGCTGGCAGCCGGCCGCGCCAGCTGCCTCGCCTGTCGTGGCAGCGCCGGGCACACGGAACAACGCCGGGCATACCAGCAACTGCTGCACGACCGGGGCAGCGACAGCGGCAGGGACACCCCCTTCGACCGGACGCTCGGGACCATCCTTGCGCCGGCCACGCAGCTGCCGGGGCAGCGCGCGCAATCACTCAGGGCAACCGCAGACGACTCGCCCCTGGCCGGGCGGCTGCGGCTGTTTCCGGCCCGGTCCGCTGAACAGGAGGCCCTGGCGATCGACCTGCAGGTCCGCCAGTGGCTGCTGGACGGCAGGCAACCCGTCGGCATTGTCACCGAGGACCGGCGCCTGGCGCGACGCGTGCGCGCCCTGCTCGAGCGCGCGGGCATCTCGCTGCAGGACAGCGGCGGCTGGGCGCTGTCCACCACCAGCGCCGCGGCGGCCATGGAACGCTGGCTGGAGACGGTCGAGGAAGACTTTGACCACCTGCCCCTGCTGGACGTGCTGAAGTCACCGTTTGTGTTTTCCGGCGAGGCGCAAGAGGACCTGCGCAACACGGTGTTCCGTTTCGAACAGGACGTGGTGCTGCACGAAAATATCGGTCGCGGCCTGGCGCGCTACCGCCGGCACATCGAGCTGCGCCGGCAACGTCTGCCCGACAGCTGGACGGACGCCACCGCCGATGCCATGCAGCAGCTGCTTAACCGCCTTGACCAGGCGGCCGACCCGCTGCGCGAACTCGCCGGCACGACCGAGGCCGCACCTGTCCTGTTGCTGGAGCGGCTGCGCCTGAGTCTCGAGGAACTCGGCATGTGGAGCGCCTTCGAGTCAGACCCCGCCGGCCGGCGTATCCAGCAGGAATGGCAGCTGCTGCACGAGGCAGCCCGCCAGGGCAACGTGTCCATGAGCTGGCTGGAATTCCGCGCCTGGCTGGGCGCGGCGCTCGAACGCCATGACTTCCGCCCGTCCACGGCGGACAGCCCCGTGCAGCTGCTGAACCAGCAGCAGGCACAGCTTGGCCGCTTCGGCGGGCTGGTGATCGGTGCCTGCGACCGGGAACACCTGCCGGCACTGCCGGCCGCTGCGCCGTTTTTCAATGACCCGGTCCGCCTCGACCTCGGCCTGCCCGTCAGGCCGGACCATTATCAGCTGCAACTGCAGCGCTTTCGTCGCCTGCTGGGCAGTGCACCCGATGTGCTGCTGACCTGGGCCGCGGAGACCGACGGCGAACCGCGCATGCCGGGGGCCTGGGTCGATGCCCTGCAGACCTTTCACCGCCTTGCCTGGCAGGACGACCTGGTCGATGCCAGGCTGGCGCGGCTGGTCGAACATTCCGCCAGCCGGGTGGCCGGCGGCAACCCGCTGGCGATACCCCGCCCGGCCGGGTATCCGGCACCGTCCCTGCCGCGCGAACTGCTGCCGGCGACACTCACGGTCAGCGCACACGGCGACCTGATCGATTGCCCCTACCAGTTCTTCGCCGCACGCGGACTCGGACTGCGCCCGAGGGATGCCATTCGCGAGGCCATGGAGAAGGCCGACTACGGTGAACTGGTGCATTTCTGCCTGGAGCTGTTTCACGCCGGCCACGACGGCTGGCCGGGTCCCTTCAGCGGCACGCTAGACGCGTCCGGGCGGGAGCGCGCCATCGCCCTGCTGCAGGAGATCACGCAGAGCGTGTTCAGCCGCAAGGTAGAGGACAACTTCGAGCACCGTGCCTGGCGCCGGCGCTGGCTGGCGCTGGTGCCCGAGTACATCGACTGGCAGATCCGCCGCCAGCCGGACTGGACCTTTCGCCAGGCCGAGCTGCAACAGAGCGTGGCGCTTGGCAGTGGCCGGGAACTCGGGGGCCGTCTCGACCGCATCGACAGCGGCGCGCAGGGCGATGCCGTCATCGACTACAAGACCGGCAACCCGCCGCGGCAGGCGGACGTCGACAGCGGCGAGAAGGTGCAGCTGCCCTCCTATGCCCTGCTGACGAACACCCCGCCGGTGCGGGTCGAGTACCTGAAGCTGGATGACGGGGTCAAGGGCGGCGCCGTGCTGGAGGGTGAGGCGCTGGCCGCGCTCGGCAATGCCGTCCGTGACCGCCTGGTCGATGTGCTGCACGCCATTGACGACGGCGCCGCGCTGCCGGCCTGGGGCGACAGCAAGACCTGCGAGTACTGCAGGATGGACGGGCTGTGCCGCCGCCAGAGCTGGATGACACCGGCACCTGGCGACAGTGACGACGGGGTGTCGATGTCATGACCACCAAGGCCGCCGACGCCCTGCAGGCCACCGAACCGACGGCGAACGCCAGCGTCCATGCCTCGGCCGGCACCGGCAAGACCTGGCTGCTGACGACGCGCATCATCCGCCTGCTGCTGGCCGGGACGCGTCCCGACGGTATCCTCGCCGTGACCTTCACCCGCAAGGCGGCGGCGGAGATGCAGCAGCGCGTGACCGAGCGACTGCGTGAACTCATGAGCGCAGCACCGGAGGACCTGGACGGCCTGCTTGCCCAGTGCGGCATCGAGCCGACCGCGGCGACCCGCGAGCGCGCCCGGCAGCTCTACGAGGAACTGCTGTTTCATCCCTACCCGCTGCGTACCACGACCTTTCATGCCTTCTGCCAGGAACTGCTGCAGCGCTTCCCGCTGGAGGCCGGCGTCAGCCCCGGTTTCGTCATCGGCGAGTCCACCGGTCTGCTCGAGCAGACCGCGCGCGATGCGCTGGTGGCGGAGACGGCGGCGGACCCCGATGGCGGGGTGGCGCGCGCACTGGACGAACTCGTCGAGCGCTGCGGCGGACTGGCCAGCGCCGACACCGCGCTGCGCTCGTTTCTGGACCAGCGCAGCGACTGGTGGGCCTGGACCGAGGATCAGCCCGATGCCTTGCGCTACGCCAGCGAACGCCTGACCGGGCTGCTCGGCAAGGATGCCGTCGACGACCCGCTGCCCGCCTTCCCCGGTGCTGACCTGCACGGCCAGCTGCAGGCATTCGCCGCCCTGCTGGGGCGGCATGTCACCAGGACCAACACGGCTCATGCCGACGCACTGGCCGGCACACTGCCGCCCGCGGTGACACCGGCGGACTGCCTTGAGGCCGTCATGCCCGTCTTCTTCAAGACAGACGGCGAACCGCGCGCACGCAAGTTCACCAAGGCCATGGCAAAGGCCCTGGGCGAGGCCGGTGCGGAACAGCTGCTCGAACTCGACGCCGCGATCACGACGACACTGCTCGGCTTCCGCGACCGGCTCGCCCGGCACAACACCCTGCGCATGGGGCTTGCCTGGTACACCGCCGGTATGCAGCTGCTGGCGCATTACCAGCGCATCAAGCAGGAGCAGCGGGTGCTGGATTTCGCCGACCTGGAATGGCGCGCCTGCGAGCTGCTGAACCGCAGTGACCATGCCAGCTGGGTCCAGTACAAGCTGGACGCGCGCATCGAGCACCTGCTGGTGGATGAATTCCAGGACACCAACCCGACCCAGTGGCGGCTGCTGCTGCCGCTGCTGCAGGAGCTGGCTGCCGGCAGCGACGACCGCAGCCGCTCGGTCTTCCTGGTCGGTGATATCAAGCAATCGATCTATGGTTTCCGGCGCGCCAAGCCGGCGCTGATGCACGAGGCGAGCCGCTGGTTGAACGAGCACCTGGGTGCCGCCGGTTACCCGCTGGATGCCTCGCGGCGCTCGGCCCGCGCCATCATGGAGGCAGTCAACACGGTATTCGGCCGGCCGCCGCTGAACGCGCTGCTGTCAGGTTTCAATACGCACGACACGCACCTGCCCGACATGCAGGGTCGGGTCGAGATCCTGCCACTGGTGCCCCCGGACACGACGCAGGACAACACCGCCGATGGCACCGTGGAACTGCGCAACCCGCTACAGGCACCGCGAATCGTCAGCGAGAACCAGGGCTACTACAACGAGGGCCGCCGGATCGCAGCGAAGATCCAGGACCTGGTCGACAGCGAGGTACTGGTCAATGTCGACGGCTGCAGCCGTCCCGTGCACTACGGTGACATCATGCTGCTGCTGCGCCAGCGCACCCACGCCGGCGCCTACGAGACGGCGCTGCGCGACAGCGGCATCCCCTACCTGAGCGCCGGCAAGAGCCTGCTGCTGGACACGCTCGAGGTGCGCGACCTCGAGGCACTGCTCAACCTGCTGCTCTCCCCCTATGACAATCTTGCCCTGGCGCAAGTGCTGCGCTCGCCGCTGTTCAACCTCGACAGCGAGGCGCTCGTCGCGCTCGCCACCCTGCAGGCCGGCACCTGGTATGACCGCCTGGCAATCCTGGCGGGACGTGGCGAGGCGCCCTGGAACAACGTCTACCGGATGCTGTCAGGCTGGCGTGCGCTGGCGGGACAGGTGCCGGTACACGACCTGCTCGACCGGATCTACCACGAGGCCGACGTGCTGCAGCGCTACCTGGCGGCCTACCCCGCCACCCTGCAGCCCCGCGCACGCGCCAGCCTCACCCGCTTCATCGAGCTGGCGCTGGAGGTCGACAATGGCCGCTACCCCAGCCTGCCGCGCTTCCTCGAGCAGCTGCGGCGCCTGCGCCAGTCCGACCGTGACCAGCCGGAAGAAGGCACGCCGGACGAGGCCGGCAGCCAGCGCGTGCGCCTGATGACCATCCACGGCTCCAAGGGGCTGGAGGCCCCGGTGGTATTCATCGCGGACGCCGCCACCACGCCGCGCAACCGCGACGCCTGGTCGGCGCTGGTCGACTGGCCGGCAGCGGCCGCCAGGCCGGCGCATATCCTGCTGGCCGGCAGCAGGGCGGTGCGCGATACGGTGACCGAGGGCCTGATCCAGGCCCAGGCCCGGGAGGCGCAGTGCGAGGACGCGAACCTGCTGTATGTCGCCATGACCCGCGCCCGCCAGTACCTGTACATCTCCGGCACGGCATCGACGCGCAACCGCGGCAGCGGCTGGTACGGACTGGTACGCGAGGCGGCGGATGGCTGGCATACCACGGCGGATGGCAACCCGTTCCTCGTCTCGGGAACGGCGGCGCGAGCCTCGGAGCAGCTGGCTGCGGCTGTGCCCGAGCCCGACATCGACCCGCGCCTGGCCGGCCCGGTCACGGTGACTGCCGGCAGCCGGCAGATCGCACCCAGTCATACCGCGCAGGCAGGGACCTGGGAGGATGGCGATGCCGACGGACGCGAACGCGGCAGGGCCATCCACCTCATGCTGGAAAACCTGACCCGTCACCCGGAGCAGGAGACGGAGGCGTTGTACCGCTCGGTGGCGGGCGTACTGCAGCGCGACCCCGGTGACGTCGGGCTGCAGGACTGGTGGCAGGAGGCCCTGCAGACCTACCGTGAACCGGCATTCGCCGAACTGTTCGATCCGCACCGGCATGAGCAGGCCTTCAGCGAGGTGCCGGTGCAGTACCTGGACGGCGACCGCCTGGTCTACGGCATCATCGACCGCCTGGTGCTGCTGCCCGACCGCGTCCTGGTCGTCGATTACAAGACACACCTCGGCGCCTCGACCGAGACCATCCCCGGCCTGGTCAAGCTTTACCGTGAGCAGCTGCGCCTGTATGCCGGTGCGGCCGCCCGCCTCTGGCCAGATCGCGACATACAACCCCGGTTGCTGTTCACTGCCTGCGCTAGCCTGGTGGTGGCCGGCTAACCCGTCAACAGCAGGCCCTAGTCCATAACCACCGCGGCATTGCCCCGGTCGACAGGCGGGCTATCTACCTGCTGTTGCTGCACGGCAGACTTGATGTCCTGCAGATCGCGGCTGATCTCGGCAAGGACGCGGGTGTTCTCCCGGATATCCCGGGTGGCCATCAGTGCCGCCAGTCCAACAAGCAGGACGGCGAGACCGGCGACCAGCAGAGCCCCGTTGCTGCGCCGCCGCTGGCTTTGCAGCTGTTCCCGTGCTGCCTGCATTTCGGCCTGCTGTTTGTCGCGCGTCTCCTGCAGTTCATCATCTAGCAATGCAACCCTGCGCTCGGTGCTTTC
>Ga0209536_100014596_pt1 | contig 11271 bp, 7 predicted proteins | sample DeeMarSeWOR28_12_FD_187461 | JGI IMG/M metagenome (GOLD analysis project Ga0209536, IMG submission 187461) | Marine sediment microbial communities from White Oak River estuary, North Carolina - WOR-2-8_12 (SPAdes) (version 2) | ecosystem: Environmental > Aquatic > Marine > Intertidal zone >... | reverse complement strand
GGCGGAGAGAATCATGCGGCGGGTCGCGGTCACGCGCGTCATCTGCGAAGAGCTGCGTGGACGAGCCCCACGTCTTCCCCTCGCCTCCCTCGTGGACATGTTCTTGAAGTTCGCCGAATTGGCCGAGACCGTCGTGCCGGAAACCATCAGCGAGCTCGAGGTCAACCCGTGCGTCATCGCTCAGGGCCGGCTGATCCCCCTCGACGTATTGGCCAGGTGTGAGAGATCGTGCAAACAGGAGACTGTCGACCGGCCCCTACACAAACTCGAGAACCTCCTGAGGCCGGACTCGATCGCCATCGTCGGCGTGTCCGAGCGCCTGAACCCCGGCCGCATCATCCTCAACAACTTGATCCGGGACGATTATGACAAGGGCAAGATCTTCATCGTCAAGCCGGGGTCGGATACCATCGACGACGTCGCCTGCTATCCTGACATACGATCGCTTCCTCACAAGATGGATCTTCTCATCCTGGCCATAGCTGCGGAGCAGATCCCGGAGGCCCTTGCAGCGGTCGTCGACGCCGAGATGGCGGAGAGCGTCATCGTTATACCGGGCGGCCTGGAGGAGAAGGAAGGGACCGAGAGCATCACGTCGGCGATGCGATCGACGTTGGAGCGCTCGCGCGCCAGCGAGTGGCGCGGTCCTGTGATCAACGGTGGCAACTCGATGGGCATCCGCTCGGTGCCCGGGGGCTACGACACCACGTTCATCCCTCAGTACAAGCTCCCCTCAAGAGATGCTCCGACGCATCCGGTCGCCTTCATCTCACAGAGCGGCGCCTTCGCGGTGGCGAAGACCAGCAAGCTCGGTTTTCACTCCAAGTACGTCATATCCATCGGCAACCAGACGGACCTGACCATCGGCGACTACCTAGACTATTTGAAAGACGACCCAGGGTTGGAACTGTTCGCCATTTACGCCGAAGGCTTCAGGCCGCTGGACGGATTGAAGTTCGTGACGGCGGCTCGCCAGATTGTCGAGGGCGGAAAGACCGTCGTCTTGTATAGAGCCGGGCGGACCATCGAAGGTGCTCAGGCCTCCGCCAGCCACACGGCCGCCATCGCCGGCGACTACGTCGTCACGCGCGAACTGGCCAGGCACGCGGGTGTCGTGGTCTGCGAGACCACGGAGGACTTCGAGGATCTCGTGCGGCTGCACGCGCTGCTCGGCTCGAAGCGGGTCGAGGGCCGCCGCATCGCTGCGATCTCGAATGCGGGGTTCGAGTGCGTGGCGATGGCCGATCATCTGGGGGGGCTAGAGCTGGCGACCTTTGCGGAACGAACGACATCGCGCCTGCGAGGGCACTTCGCGAGCCACCGACTGGACCGGGTCGTCGACATCCGAAATCCGCTGGACCTCACGCCCATCATGAGCGATGCACCCTACGAAGAAGCGGTCCGGCTGGTGATGGCGGACGACAGTGTGGACATGGGAATCATCGGTTGCGTGCCCCTGACCGGCGCCCTGCAGACTTTGTCGCCGCATGGCGCTCATCGGGAAAGCGTCGACCACGTCGATTCCATCGCCTGGCGATTGATCCGGCTGAAGGACGATATCTCCAAGCCCTGGGTGGCCGCGGTGGACGGGGGTGCGATGTTCGACCGCATGGCGCGCCTACTCGAGGAGAACGGCGTTCCCACGTTCAGAACCGTGGAGCGGGCGCTCAGAATCCTGAATATCTACTGTCAGACCCGGCATGAGAGGTGATTGATTCGCGCTCCTCGAAAGGCCATTTTGTGACCCTGAAACCGTCACGGTTCGAGTCCCCACCACCACACCGGCCGCCCGGAACGCAAACAGCCCTACGGGTTGTTGCTTGTGCGAAGACGGTTGAGCGAAAACCCTTGAAAGAGGAAGCCTGATGCTCCCGGATGCGAGAATCCCATACGGAACCTGGGGAAGCAGCTATTTCCCCGCCTGGCAGACGTCCGCCCTGGCGGAGGTCAATATTGGACAGTTCGCCGGCGAATCGATGAACCGGATCATGGGGCTGCGGAAGGTGCCCATCGACAGCCTCGACTACCTGGTCATCGGATCGACCATCCCCTGGCATTGGAAGTTCTGGAACGCCCCGCTGGTGGCCAGCTGCATGGGGAATCGCGTCCCCGGTTTTCACGTCGAGCAAGCCTGCGCCACCGGTCTCCAGGCCGTCCTGCTGGCGGGAGCCGAAGTGCAGTCGGGGGCCCACGACACCGTCGGGGTGCTGACGTTCGACCGGACTAGCGACTCCCCCGTGGGCGTCTTCCCGGAGCGCCGCGCCCACGAGCGCACCCAGGCCATCGCCGACGTCTGGGACAATTTCGGCTTCGACCCGGCCACCGGTAACGCCATGATCACGGCGGCCGGCATCACGGCCCGCAAGTACAAGGTCGACCGGAAAGAGACCGACGCCGTGGCCTACCACCGCAACCAACAGTACTTCGAGGCGAAAAACTCCTGCTTCCTCGAGAAGGTGCTGGTTCCCCTCGAGGTGCTGAACGTCCAGGGCCGGCCCCTCGGCCGCATCGACGACGATCTCGGCGTTCGCGAGTTGACCATGGGCGGACTTCGAGCCATGCGCGAGCTTGACACAACGGTGACAGGCGGAACGCAGACCCACGCGTCCGACGGCATGGCCTGCCTGCTGGTAACCTCGAGGGAGCGGGCGGCAGAGATCAGTCCGCGTCCCGAGATCGACATCCAGTTCGTGGCTAAGACAGAGGTCCGAACGCATCCCAGTCTCATGCCTGAAGCTCCGGCGTTCGCGGTGCAGAAGCTGTTAGACATGACCGGCCTGTCGATGGACGACATGGCGGTGGTGAAGAACCACAACCCCTTCGCGGTCAACGATGTCATCTTTGCGGAGCTACTCAACTACGACTGGCGCAAGATGAACAACACTGGTTGCCCGCTGGTGTGGGGGCACCCCCAGGGTCCGACCCTCACGCGCGTGTTGATCGAAGCTCTAGAAGAAGCGGTGGACCTAGGCGGAGGCTACGTGCAGATCTTCGGCTGTGCCGCGGGTGACGTGGGTATCGCATCGATATTCAAGGTCTCGTAGGGGGGACTGGATACATGACTACAGTATTGAGAGAGACCACTCTTCAAACGCTAGGGCTTGGCACCGTCCTCGAGATGTTCGAGAACGGACACCTCCCCGTCTCTACCGGCGACCTGGTCGATCAAGTGTTCGGGAATTCCGGAAGCCGCGGCTCATTGGTTGTCTCCGGCGCCAACGGGATCGTCGGCGCCGGCAAGACGATGCAGCTGGGCTCGCGCTTGCAGCCCTTCGATGTAAAGATCGTGGCGCTGGATTTCCCCAGCGCGCCGGATGGTATCGGACGGCAATACCCGGGCCTGGTGCAGGCGTTCGGCCAGGAAGGCGCCGACCGAATCATGCGGAACATCATTCGGATGAACTACGACGGTGCCAACCTTCCTGCAGAGCTGAAGGACCTGAACCCGCGCTTCCTGCTGGAGGCTATCCCCGAGATCCTCGAGGTGAAGCGGGCCCACTACGCGACGTTCCGGAGCGCCTTTCCCGATATCGAGATCCGCTCGGTGACCTCGGGATTCCCGAGTTCCGAGCTGGGGGTCGGCATCGCGCATCCGGCATTCCCGCACGAGATCAACAAGATCTGGGAAATCGTCGAGCCCGAGCCGTCCGCCATCACCCAACTGCTCTGGGCCATGGGCCTGATCCCGGTGCCCGTCGCCGATCGCTGGTCCTTCATATTGGATGTGCTGTTCTGCGGGATTACGCTGGCGGGGTCGCGCTACCGGCAGGCCAACAACATGCCGTACTGGAAGATCGACAAGTACGCACGGAAGTTGGTGGGGCCGAACCCCTTCAGGGCCCACGACGCCATCGGCACCAAGGGTGCCACGTTCCTCACCTGGTCGTGCCTCCACCACTTGAGCGAGAAGTACGGCCCGCTGTTCACACCGACGCCGGACTTCGTGGAGCGGAAGGAAACGGGTCAGTCGTGGTACCCGCCCAACCATTTCCGCCCGCTGGTCGATTGGCCGCTGGATCGAGACGCGTACAACGCCTTCCGCGTCTGGATCCTGGGGCCGCTGTTTCAGATGGCCAGCCTGATGCTACACGAAATGCGCGGACACCTGGCACACATGAACGCCATCGGCGAACTCTGCGCGCAATTCCGAAGCGGCATCGTCGCACTGATACGCGACTTCGGACCCGAGACCGTCATCGCGACCGTGGAAGCCTATCACGGCATGCACCCCGAAGCCGCCCAGGGCGCCTGGCATCCCGAAGCGTTCGAGGGGATGGACAGCCCCGAATGGCAGCAGCTGTACGTCAACGCCGAGCACAACGGCGAGGTGGGCGTCATCACCCTCAGCCGCGAGACATACAGCTGGGACGTCGACCACGAGATGAACCGGGCCATCGATTGGCTGAAGAGCGAGGGCATCGACAAAGTGATCGTCACCGGCGACTTCCACTTGTCCACGCAGATGGTCGGCGCCGACACCAGCGAGTTCTTCCCGACGCTGGAAAACTTCGACGCCGGGTACAGCATCACCAGCCGCTGGTCCGCCACCGGCCGACGCTTGAACGACGAGTTCGCTACGTCCGTGGGCTTCGTCAACGGCAAACGCTGCCTGGGCGGGATACTCGAGCTGTTGGTGCACTGTCACTACCTGGTGTCGGTGGACGACGCTCAGCTGGGCTGGCCCGAAGTAACTCTGCCGGTCGTTCCGGGCATGGAGGGCTGTCACTGGCCGATCCGTAAGGCTGGGTCCGAGGATTGGACGAAGCTTCTACACCTGCTGATGACCGGGCGGCCCATCAAGGCTGGTGACGCCGTTGGATGGTTGGTGGACTACGCCGGATCACTCGATCAAGCCCTGCCCATGGTCTGGAAGCTGGCCACCGGAGGCGATCACGGGATCGCCAGGCGCCGCGTCGAGGCCGGCGCACTGCGCGGCGTACCCAACGATCTTAGCGGATTGCCGCCGGCGGACAGTCCCGAGATGGAGACGGCGCGCGCGGCAATCATGGAGTGCGTCCAGGCCGCCTGCGGCACCGACCTGTCCGAGGCGCTGACGGTCCAAGCGAAGCTGGCCGCCGAGTTCCTTACCGCACCAACTTGCCGAAAAGGCGTGGTCGGCTCCGAATACACGCGAACCATGGCAGTCTAAGTCCCCGAAGACTGCGCTCGTTCGCTCCGGAATCAACGACCGGATGGACCGCCTCCAGGGTCTCGGAGGCCGAGCCCGCCGATTCAGGTCCGGGGATGATTCCGAAACCGGGCACACCCGTTCCATGATCGAACAACAGAGCGGCTCACTCACAAGCCCTGCCGACAGTAAGTCTCTGCAAATCAGCGACTTATACACGAGCAGCCTGGCACACCGCTTGCCCTTCCTGGTTTCGGCCGCTGGGAGGGATTGAACCGATGCACACACTGCTGCAGGACACTCGCTACGCGCTGCGCATGATGCGCAAGGCCCCCGGGCTGACGGCGGTTGCGCTCATCTCGCTTGCCGTGGGTATCGGAGCGAACACCGCGATCTTCAGCGCCGTTAACGCCATTCTGATCCGGGACCTACCGTACCGGGCGCCAGAGACGCTGGTCAATGTCTACCGCGACCGGGAAGGCACGCCGTTCGGCTGGCTCAACTACCCGGACTACCTGGAACTGAAGGAGCAGGTCTCCGGAGCGCTGTCACAGCTCGAGGGCTATCAGTACGTATTCGTCCAGCGCGATCTGGGAGATGACGTCGATGTGCTGATGGGTGAGCTGGTGACCGGCGGCTACTTCAACATGCTGGGGGTGAGTGCCCGGATCGGGCGACCGCTGTTGCCCGAGGATCACGTAGCGCCCGGCTCGCACCCAGTGGTCGTGCTCGGGTTCGAGTTCTGGCGAGGCACATTCGGTTCCGATCCGGCGGTGCTGGGCGCGTCGCTGAACCTCGCCGGCCGAGACTACGAGATCGTCGGAGTCGCACCGGAGGACTTTCCGGGCTCAGTGCGCGGGATCCAGCCTGCCTTCTTTGCGCCCATAATGATGTTGGGCCAGTTGATGCCGCTGGAAGAGGATCCCCTGGCGTCGCGCGGTTCGAACGCTCTCAACGCCGTGGGGCGCATGGAACCGAGGGCCTCGCTTGCGGAGCTGCGAGGTCTGCTCGCCGGGTCTACCGAGTACTTCCAGGAATCCTATCCCGGTGTCTGGCAGGTGGGGGACAGCCTCGTCGCCGTGCCCGCACAGGATGTGGTGTTCAACCCTGCCGTCGACCGGATGGTCCGCTCCGTCAACTACCTGGCTTTGGGCTGCGTGGCACTGGTGCTGCTCATCGCCTGCGCCAACGTGGCTGGCCTGCTGCTGGCGCGGGCTGTGGACCGGCGCCGGGAGATGGCCCTTCGCCTGGCCATGGGGGCGCCGCGCCGGCGCCTCGTGGGACAGCTGCTGACGGAGAGCGCCCTTCTGGGCCTGCTCGGTGGAGCCTTCGGCCTGCTGATCACGCCGTGGGTGCTGTTGTTGGTGAAGTCCCTTCCCCAGTCGTTTCTTGTGCCTGTCGGCCTCGACCTGAGCATCGACTGGACGGTTCTCGGGTTCACGGCGTTGGTGTCGCTGGCGACGGGTGTCTCGGCGGGGCTCGTACCGGCGCTGCAGGCCACCCGGGCGGAGATCGCTCCGATCCTGAAGAGCGACAGCGCGCAGACCGGCCGACCCCGGAGCGTCGTGCTCAGTCGGGTGCTGGTGGGCGGGCAGATGGCCGTGTGCGCCATGCTGCTCATTTTCGCCGGGCTTTTAATCCGCAGCTTCGATGCGACCCGACTCGTCGATCCCGGCTTCGGATACGAGCCGACGGCGATCCTGTCGTTCATGCTTCCGTCGTATCGATACTCCGATGAAGAGGGCCTGAGGCTGATCGGTTCGTTCCTGGATGAAGTGCGACGCGTGCCCGGAGTGAGGCGAGCCGGCGCCATCTCGAACCCGCACCTCAACACGTTGAATCGGATGATCCTCGACGTGACGGTGGAGGGTGTACCCCCGCCGCCTGGACGCTCCGCTCACAGCGTGGACTTCACGTCGGTGGAGCCGGGCTTCTTCGCGGCGGCCGGCATACCGCTGCTGGAGGGTCGTAACTTCGAAGAAGCGGACCGGGACGATGCCACTCCGGTGGCGATCGTAAACGAAGCCATGGCTCAGAAGTTCTGGCCGGGCGAGAGTCCTATCGGCCGCACCGTCCGGCTGGAGAGTGCCGGCTTCGAGGATCCGATGGTGATAGGCGTGGCCCGCACCGCCAAGATCCGCAGTCTGGAGGAGGCCCCTCGCCCCTTCCTCTACCTGCCGTTCGCACAAGAGTTCAATTCGTGGGTCACCGTGATGGCCACCACCGCGGGAGATCCTGCCGCGACGTCACGAGCGCTACACCGGCGCCTCCGCACGTCCTACCCCGACGTCATCGTCACCAACAGCACTACGGTGGCGGAGCATATCGGGATCATGCGTGTCGCTCGACGACTTTCCGCCGTACTATCCGCCGTGTTCGCTGGTTTGGCGCTCTTCCTCGCTGCCGTGGGGCTTTGGGGTGTGGTAAGCTTCGCGGTGGCGCTGCGCACTCGGGAGATGGGAATCCGCATGGCTCTCGGGTCCGCGCCCCGCGGCGTCGTCGCCCTGATGGTGCGAGGCGGCATGAGGTTGGTGGTGCTCGGCGGGGCCGTGGGACTGGCGGGAGCCCTGTTGATCTCCCGGGGCCTATCCCGCTTTCTGTTTGGCGTTTCGTCCCTTGACCCGCTCACCTTCTTCGCCGGGATTGTCGTCCTCGTCCTAACCGGCGCGCTGGCCGCCTGGGTCCCGGCACGGCGCGCCAGTCATGCCGATCCCGTGAGGGCGCTACGCGCGGAGTGACGGGCGCTTCTCGATTCCATCACGTTGACACCTCCTCGGTTCGGTGCCGTAGTGTGAGGTAACCCAGCTCGGCGGTGATACGATGAACAACCAGTTACCGTTTTGGATCACGAAGCTCGACTGGATCGTCAACTGGGCGCGGCGCAGCTCGCTCTGGATGATGCCATTCAATACGGCTTGCTGCGGTATCGAGTTCATGGCCGCAGCAGCCTCCAAGTACGACGTCGCCCGATTTGGTATGGAGCGTCTGGGATATACACCTCGCCAGGCCGACCTGTTGATCGTGGGCGGCCGAGTCCCCTACAAGATCGCGCCAGTGCTTCGCCGCATCTGGGATCAGATGCCACAGCCCAAGTGGTGCATCGCCATGGGCGCCTGCGCGTCCTCGGGTGGGATCTTCGACAACTACACCATCATGCAGGGCGTCGATGCCATCGTACCGGTGGACGTCTATGTGCCCGGCTGTCCGCCGCGTCCCGAGGGTCTTCTGTATGGCATCCTCATGATCCATCAGAAGATCAAGGGCGAATCGCTGCGCGACCCGCATCTACGAAGAGAGCTTTCGACCACGCCACACCAACTCAACCTGTCGCCGGAAACAATCGATCGGATGGGGCGGCCGTTCGGGAACTCGACTCAGCAGAACCGGGCGAGCGGGCTCGAATCGACGGCCGCAACGGTACGTCCACGCGACCGGCGCGAACATCGAATTTAGAGGTGCTCTCGGCCTCGCGTGCCAGCGAGGGTGGCCAACACCACAGGTTCACCTAGAGAACCGCAACTGCTGGAACAAGAAGTCGTTGATGCCGCACGCGCCCGGGGACATATTGGAGTGGTCTTCACACCGCTGTGGGACTGGCCGGCACGTAGCCTCTTCAAGCACACGAGGCTTTTGCATTGAGCAGTCAACTCCAACGTCCTGCCATCGCCGGGCTGGCACTTCGAAGATTGCGCGGCCCTTCCGACCCTTCTCCGCTCCATACGACAACCGCAAGCGATTCTCTGTATCCGAACGACCCGACAACCCATCTTGGTCCAGACGAACTGACCGGAGGACACGTATGACTGCCACATACAAGACGCCGCTCCTGATCATCGGCGCGTTGTTCGTCATCTGGGGGATCTTGGGATTGACCGACGCGCGCAACGTGCCGTACGCGGGCTACCAAACGGATCCGAGCAACACGGTGATCCGAATCGACGACGGCAGTCCCGCCGAAGCGGCCGGACTGAGTCTCGGAGATCGCGTGGTCAGCATCGACGGCGTGTCCATCGAGGATACGCCGGCGCTGACGCGGATGCCCCGCCCTCGGATCGGTGAGACGCGCACGCTCGTCGTTGAGAACGAGGAAGGGGAGTTTCCGGGTACGCGGGATGTCGCCATCACGTTCACTGGCCAGTCCGGCAAGAACGTCGCCCTGACGTGGGCCGCGTTCGTCATCGGCCTGTGTTTCATCGGTTTTGGGCTCCTAGCGTATGCCAAGGCCCCGGGTCGGAGCTCGCTCCTCTTGGCGGTCACGGGCCTCTCCCTGGGTGCCGCGTTCCTCGGCGGGCCCTACATCGCCTCCTACGTGCTCCGCACGATCGTCACCACGGTGCAGCTGATGATCGCCGTGCTCGGTTTCGCCACCCTGCTCCACTGCCTGCTGGAGTTCCCCAAGGTCAAGAAGGTGCTCGAAAAGAAGCACATGAGGAAGGCGATTTACGTGCCAGCGGTCATCGTGGCCTTATTCTTCTTGTGGATCATTGTCTTCGAGCCAGCCGGTACGAGCACGCTGAACACCATCGCGAACGCACTCGTCGGACTGTTCTTTGTCTGTTACTTCGGATTCGCTCTCGTGGCACTCATCCACAGTTACGTGACGGCCACCGCGGACGAGCGCTCCAAGTTCGGCCTCAACCTTCTGCTGGTCGGACTGCTCGTCGGTCTGGTTCCCCTGACCGTCGCCGCGCTGGTCGGGACGTTTGCGCCCGCCGTGCTTTTGCCGGGCTCGGACTTCTTCTTCCTGACGATGGTGTTCATCCCGATCACGCTGGCGATGGCCATCATGGGCGCTGCCGAACCCAAACCGAAGGAGGCAGCACCACCCTTAATGTGACCCGGCATGTCAAGATCATTCGAGGTCACTCGGCGGTCGCACGAATCGCTCGATAGACGCTTGAGGTGCCGCGAGCAACAAGCGGTGCGGAAGGAGTGTTAGCGAGATGAAGCACAGGGAACTGTCGCGAAGGGACTTCGTCAAGACGGGCGTCGGCGCGGCCCTGGGCGCCACGGTCGTGCCGTTCAGCCTTGGAACAGCCTGCCGGACCGCGGCGGACCGCGGATCCATCGTCGCCATCGCAAAGGTCAATAACGGCAATACCGGCTACGCCGTCGAAGAGGCTATCGACCTGCTCGGCGGGATCGAGATGGCGACAAAAGGCAAAGAGCGTATCATGCTCAAGCCCAACCTGGTAGCCGAAGGCCGGGACTTCACGACCAAGCCCGAGGTCATCGAGGCGCTCGCGCGGCTGATGAAGCAGTCGGGCAAGGACGTGCTCATCGGCGAGGGTTCGGCGGCGGCCGAAGGCTTCAACGTCTTGGACGGCGAGCCGTACCGGACCTCGGATTGCGAGATACTCGACGGAATGCAGCAGCATGTGTTCGACCAGCTCGGTTACACCGAGCTCGCCAAGTCGTTGCGCGTTCCACTCGTCAATCTGCACACAGGCGAGATGGCCGACATCCCGATCACGAACGGCCTCGCCTACGATAACATCACGCTGCACCAATCACTCACCGAGATCGACCTGTTGTGCTCGGTCCCGATGATGAAAACCCACGTACTGGCCACGGTGACGTTGGGGCTGAAGAACTTGATCGGCCTCTATCCCGGTTCCTCCTACTGTTCGGTCCGAGCCTGCGTCCACGACCAGGCGTCTTTGGCTGGATCGCCGGGCATCGCCTTCGAGATCCTCGACATGGCGCGAGCGAACAAGATGGGGCTGTGCGTCGTGGACGGATCGACCGCGATGGAAGGCGATGGCCCCACGAGCGGAGAGCTGGTGGACATGGGTTTGATCATCGCCGGCACCGATCCCCTGGCCACGGACATGGTCACCGCCCACCTGATGGGTATCGAGGCGGCAGAGGTCCCGACTTTCGCCTGGGCTCACAAGTCCGGAATGACACCGGCGAGTCTAGACGAGATCGAGATCCGCGGCGCGCCACTAGACGATGTCAGGCGACCGTTCAAGAAGCCCAATGTGGTCCCGTGGACGAGCATCAACACCGTCTGGGGTGTCAAAGAGTTGAGCTAGCACGGATCGGACTGCGCGATTCAGGACGCCCGCTAGAAACCGTAGTACTTTCGCGGGGGAGGAGGCGTTTCCTCCTCGGGCTGCCAACGACCCGACTCCACATCG
>Ga0209536_100014595_pt1 | contig 11271 bp, 8 predicted proteins | sample DeeMarSeWOR28_12_FD_187461 | JGI IMG/M metagenome (GOLD analysis project Ga0209536, IMG submission 187461) | Marine sediment microbial communities from White Oak River estuary, North Carolina - WOR-2-8_12 (SPAdes) (version 2) | ecosystem: Environmental > Aquatic > Marine > Intertidal zone >... | reverse complement strand
TCCGGCGAAAGAGTCCTCAAAAGAAACTGCCACGGAAAAACGGGCCCCGATATCGTCATTTCCGTTCCTGTCGGAACTCTCGTCAAAGCCGAAGACACGGGCGAGATCATCGCGGATCTGATCTCAGAGGGACAAACTGCCATCGTGGCCAAAGGAGGCAAAGGCGGAAAAGGCAACGCACGCTTTGCCACGTCAACCAATCGGGCACCACGCCAATTCGAGCCCGGGACCCCCGGCGAAGAGCGATGGCTGAACCTGGAATTGAAGCTGTTAGCCGATGTCGGCTTGGTGGGCTTTCCTAATGCCGGAAAATCCACACTGATTTCATCAATCTCTTCTGCGCATCCTGAAATTGCGAGTTATCCCTTCACCACCCTGCGGCCTCATTTAGGAGTCGTGGAATGGATGGAACATTCATCGTTTGTCGTGGCCGATATTCCAGGGTTGATCGAGGGGGCTCATGAAGGGAAAGGGTTAGGGATTCAATTTCTGCGACATATCCAGCGAACCGCATTTTTGTTATATCTGATCGATGTCAGCGAATGGATTACAGAAGACCCCATTGTGACGGTTGAAACCTTAAAGAACGAACTGCAGGCCTTCGATCCCGAACTCCTTGAGCGGCCGTTTGCCATCGTGGCCACAAAAATAGATTCACAGGGACAAGGCGAACACCTGGAAACCCTGCGCGGCTATTGCGCCGCACATCACTACACCTTCTTTCCCATATCGGCCGTGACCCGTGAAGGCCTTCCGGCGCTCGTGACCTATTTAGGGAAAGCCGTTCTGGAGGCAAAGACCTCATGCGCGAGCAAGTGTTAGCGGGGTGCAACCGGGTCGTGGTCAAAATTGGAAGCAGCCTGGTGGCTTCCTCCAAAGGCGGTCTTCGCATAGACCGCATCCACCGCTTAGCACAAGAATTGGGCGCCCTGCAGGCTCAGAGCCGGCAAATCGTCATCGTCTCCTCCGGAGCAATCGTTGCCGGCCTCTCACACCTGGGCATTACGCCCTATCCGACTGAATTGCCCCTTCAACAGGCTGCGGCGGCTGTCGGCCAAAGCCGGCTCATGCGGGCCTATGAAACGGCCTTTGAAGACACCAAGAACAAGATCGCGCAGGTCCTCCTCACCCATCAGGATTTGGCAGACCGTCGACGGTTTTTGAATGCCCGACATACCCTCATCACCCTTATTCAGTTAGGGGTCATTCCGATTATCAATGAAAATGACACGGTCGCCATTGATGAAATCCGCTTTGGCGACAATGATACCCTCGCCGGACAAGTGGCCCATTTAGTGGATGCGAATCTGCTGGTGATATTGTCAGATGTGGATGGGCTCTACAGCCAGGATCCTCATCTCAATCCCTCCGCTGAACTCATACCCCTGGTTTCCACCATCACCAAAGACATTGAAGACCTGGCCGGATCTTCCAGAACACAAAGCAGCCGTGGAGGCATGATCACCAAGATCAGAGCGGCGAAGCAGGCCGGACGATTTGGGGTCTCCACCCTGTTGTTAAACGGAGAAACGCCGAATGCCCTGGGTGAGATCCTTGAAGGAAAGCCCGGTGGAACTTTTTTTGCCTCCGACCAATCACCGCTGACAAGTCGAAAACAATGGATTGCCTATACACTTCGACCCAAAGGGGAATTGCTGTTGGACGAAGGAGCCGTCGCCGCACTCACACTTCGGGGGAAAAGTTTATTGCCGTCAGGTATCCTGGACATCAAAGGCACCTTTCTTACTGGTGACCCCATCACGTGCGCAACACGGGAAGGAGTCGCCTTTGCGCAAGGACTCACGAACTATTCCGCCGAAACACTCCAACGTATCAAAGGGAAAAAAACATCAGAAATCCGGCTGCTGCTGGGCTTTCTGGAGTATGAAGAAGTCATCCACCGGGACAACCTGGTCCTGACGTAACAGCGCGTTTCATCAGCAGAGTGCCCTATTTCACCAATCCCGGCCTTCATTCATTTCGACCCAAGAAACAATCCTATTCCGGGAATAATTAAATTGATCCATTCCGCTTAAAATAACACTTCGGATAAAAGCAAAGATGTGTATTGGCCTCCTGGGCGGCGCCTTCAATCCCATCCACAATGGGCATTTGCACATCGCCCGTTATGTGCACAGCACTCTGCACTTGGACCGGATCATCTTCATCCCGACGGGAGATCCTCCCCATAAACCGGCAACGTCTCTTGCGCCGGCCCCCCACCGGTTAGAAATGGTCAAGCGAGCCATAGCCCCGTTTCCTCATTTCACAGTATCGGATCACGAAATCCGATCAGCGGCGGTGTCATACAGTGTCGACACGGTCACACAATTCAAAAAAGAATACCCCGAAGGCACGGATCTGGGGTTTATCGTGGGCCTTGATGCCTTTCTCGATTTCTCGAGCTGGAGAAAGGTGGACCAACTGCTCACCCTTTGTCACTTTATCGTCTGTTCCAGACCGGGAGTCGCCTTCGCGCAACTGCAATCCCTCTCGTTCTTTCCTCCTACTCCGCCTTCAGCATTACAGAGCCTGGACCAACAGGACACCACCCGTCTGGATGTGCCTCTTTCTTCCGGCAACAATATAATTCTCCTATCAGTACCGCCTTGCGAAGTATCCGCCTCGACCATTCGAGCGCACCTGGCCCTGGGCCATCCCGTCAGCCATTGGTTGCCGCCCACGGTGGAGTCCTATATAATTCAGCACCGATTGTACCAATGGCCCGTGTAACCCACCCGAAACCATCCCTTTCCTTAGAACAAGCGGTCTTCATCGCTCAGGCAGCGCAAGAAAAGCAAGCCGGAGAGGTGTTGGTGCTGGAGGTGGGAGCAATGACGTCGTTGGCAGACTATTTCGTCTTTGCCTCGGGGGATTCAGAACGCCAGGTACGAGGGATTGCCTCGTTTATTGAAAAAATGATGTCCACACGCTACAAAACCAAACCGGACATTGAGGGAAAAGAAACTGCGAATTGGATTTTAATGGATTATGGGGACATCATCGTTCATATCTTCAAATCGGACGTCCGGAAATACTACGCATTAGAAAAAATGTGGGAGGACGCTCCACAAATCCCCATTCCTGAAACCAGTCAACCATTTTCCCAGGCCGCACGGGCGTCAAGAGCGAACCCGAACTCCAAAGTCGCCCCGCTTTCATAAAAAACAGGAATGGTTTAGATGAACGATACAATTTCACAGGTCCTCCATTCCCTTCAGAACGTTCATTGCACACGATAGAATAAGGGAGAACAACCCATGACCCCATATCATAATTTGGCAGACCGAGTGCTGGAAGGAACCGTCCCGACTCGGGAGGAAGGCTTGGCCATTCTCGATACCCCTCAGGAAAAGCTTCTCGATCTGGTGAATGCGGCTTATCGTATCCGGTCACGATATTTTGGCAACACCGTTCGGCTTCAAATGTTGTTAAATGCTAAAAGTGGGGCCTGTCAGGAAGATTGTCATTATTGTTCGCAATCAACCATTTCCACCGCCCCCATCGAGCGATACGCGATCCTCTCCCCGGAAAAGATGCTGGAAGGCGCTCGACGCGCCGCGCAGGCCAAAGCCCAGCGGTATTGCATTGTGATCAGCGGGCGCTCCCCTCTCCAATCAGAAATCACACAGATTTCCAACGCCGTCAAACAGATTAAAGAAGAGCTGCCGATTCAAATCTGCTGTTCACTGGGCCTGTTGAATGGCGAACAAGCCAGCCAGTTAAAAGATGCAGGGGTCGATCGGATCAACCATAATCTCAACACCAGTGAAGCCTACCACCCCTCTATTTGTTCGACGCACACCTATCAAGATCGACTCACCACACTGAAACATGCCAGGGCAGCCGGACTGGAACTCTGCAGCGGAGGTATCGTCGGGATGGGCGAACGCGACGAAGATCTGGTGGATCTGGCCTTGGCCTTACAGGAAGTCCAACCCGATTCTATTCCGTTAAACATGTTGTACCCGGTCGAAGGCACGCCGTTTGACGAGATGAAGCATCTCACACCAACCCGCTGTTTAAAAATTCTCTGTCTCTTCCGGTTCTTCCACCCCAAAACCGAAATCCGGGCAGCCGGTGGACGCGAAAAAAATCTCCGCTCGCTCCAACCATTGGCGCTCTACGTTGCCGATTCCCTTTTCGTGGATGGCTATTTGACGACACCGGGCCTGGCACACCAGGAAGTCTGGAAGATGATCGAAGACCTGGGCTTTACCGTCGAAGTGAAATACGAGGGAGCCGAAGCCGAACAGGCCGAAACCTGCTCACACTAATTTTTAAGAACTTTCGTCCGGTCAATACTTGATTCTCCATCGCCCCTTCTCCTCCTAAGCCCACAATATTTCTCTATATTCCCTATCGAGAATCTATCTGTTTTATCTATTTGGGGGGGCGCCCAAGTCCCTCCCTACCGTTTATCCCAAAGAATCGAGAGCGACAACCCCAAACCATATCCGACAGATACAGTCGACACCTGCCCCTATTTACCTTCATCCGTACTGAAAAACTTTTATTTTCTTTGCTACCGCAAGCCTGAATGAGTTTTTTGCCTATACGGGATCAAGGGGCAACAACTTGAAAGAGGTTGCTGTAGTCGTCTGTCCACAAAATTTCGCTAAGAGTGGGCCATGGGGCGATCCGGAAGTTGACGAAGGGGTCTTTGAGAAACGTCTGATTGCTCGTGACCAGGACCCACTCACTATAGTTATTCCCTCTCTCCCGGTCAGCCATATCCTTGATCCACAGAGCCTGTTTGCCGAACTCCCGGGCCAGGGCCCGAATCACAGGACTGAGATCAAAGTGAAGGTTCGTGATATGGAGGGCAAGGATCCCGTCGGGTTGCAGATGCTCCCAGTACAGCGCGAATGCCTCCCTGGTCAGAAGATGCACGGGAATGCCGTCACCACTGAAGGCATCCACCGATAAAATGTCGAACCGCTGTCGATTCTTGTTCACCAATTCCCGTTCGAGGGAAATGCGCCCGTCTCCAAGCACAACCTGCGGAGTTCCTTTGGCATCGTTGAGATACGTGAAGTACTCCCTGGCGATCCGATCCACGTCAGGATTGATTTCGTAAAATCGATAGGTATCCCCAGGCTTGGAGTATGCTGCGATCGTTCCCACCCCCAATCCGATGTTCCCGACATGCAAACCCCCTTCCTGCGCCCTGTCCTCCAGCTTGTTCAACCTCAATTGTTGGGGATGACGGCTAATAGCCAAACTGATGCCACTGAAAGGCCCATAGTAGGCAGTGGGGTACGAGTGCCGACTGGGAGCCAGGAATTGCCTGCCATGGGAGATGCGACCGTGATAGAGAAAACGGGAGGCGAACTCCGTCCCGATGTCAGTCTCATTCACCCGAAGGACACCATAGAAGTTTCGCTTCGTCAGAATGGTGCTCCCTTGCTGCTCTTGAATATGCAGACCCAGGAAGCCTGCAAGCACGACAATGCTCCCCACCCAAAGAATCCCTCCGTACCGCAGCAGGAGTGGTGATTGGAACGTGTCCCTCGTCCGGAACAGGCAGAACCCCAGGAGCATGAGAGTAGCCACCAGTCCAAGGTGAAATTCCCAGTAGCCTTTAAAGAGAAAGGGCGCAACCAGGTTAACGAACACACCGCCCAAGGCCCCGCCCAGCGCGACCATGAGGTAGAAGGAGGTGAGATATCTGGCAGGAGGTTTTAGACGAACCAGTTCGCCATGACACGCCATGCAACAGGCAAAGAGAGCGGCCGAATAGATGACAATCTGAAGATACACATTCATCTCCGTCTCGGCATAATCCTGAAGCAGCAGGTAGACCACTGCGGAGAGAGAGATCAGAAGCACGGGCACCCAGACCCGTCGGTCGTACCATCGCGGGTGATCGAAACACAGAATGAAGGAGATGAGGTAGAGGCTCAGCGGGAGAACCCAAAGAAAGGGGATGACCGCGATGTCCCGACAAATCTGATTCGTGCTCGCGAGAAGGACAACCGATCCACAGGTTGCGAGGGCAAGCGTCAGGAGGCTGTCCGGGAGCCGCGGCTTCTTGCCTGCGAGATCACCAGGATTTCCCGAAGAAATGGACCGTGTAGCCAATCGAAACAGTGGCATGGCACCCCAGGCACACATAAGCCCGTACAGTCCGTACCCGGCCGACCAAAAGACAGTCTGCGTGCGCAATCCCAATTCCGGCTCGACGAAAAACGGATAGGAGATCAATCCCAAGAGGGAGCCAAGATTCGATAAGGCGTACAGCCGGTAGGGTGACACGGTTGGATGAACCCGGCTGAACCAGTGCTGCAGGAGCGGGCCTGAAGCCGAGACCAGGAGAAAAGGCACTCCGATGGTCACCACAAGGAGCAAAACGATCGCCAGCATCGGATTCTCGCTGCCATCCGGCTTCCAGGCATCGCCAGGGGTGATAGGGAGAAAAACTAAAGAACACACCACCAGGCTCAGGTGAACGAGCGCCTGAGACCGAGGGGAGAGATGGCTGGCGAGAAGATGAGCATAAGCATACCCCGCAAGAAGGGAGACCTGAAAGAAGAGCATGCACGTGGTCCAGACCGCCGGTGTGCCACCGAACCAGGGGAGAATATACCGAGCGATGATGGGCTCGACTTGAAACAGCAGAAAGGCACTGAGAAAAATCGCAAAAGCATAGGGGATCACGGACAGGGGGATCGCATGAGTAAGCCCTCGCGGGGGTTGAGGCTCACCCTGAGGCTCTACGATGTCCCTCATAGTTGTCCCAAATGCCAGGATGCTACCGCAGCCGTCTTCGTAAACCGAACTGTTGAGTTGCACTCACAAATTGAATTCAATGTAAACCATGTCCGGCTCGCACAGTTCTGAAATATCTTATTTAAAGTTAAATCTCTATACCAGAAGAATGAAGTCGTCTTGAAAAGAACGTTGGTCGGTCAATTCAACTACCACACACCTCATTCATATCTCAAATCTTCAGCTATAACCTGACGGCTGGCCCATCTGGCTGGCCCCACGCGCCCAGCAATACGGCCAGCAAGGCCACCAGGATAGCCATCCCCAACGTTTCCCATGGCAGGGTGAACTGAATCGTCCAGCCGAAGGATTGCTTATTGATTACTTTGATCAACAGCACTGACAGAGCCAATCCCACCAGAATTCCTAAGCCGGCCCCCAATCCGGCCACATAGCAGGATTCCCAAAAGATCAGCCCTTGGATCTGTGAGCGACTCACACCCAACGCTCGCAGCGTGGCCAGCTCTCGCCGGCGTTCCGTAATCGCGGTCATGAGGGTATTGATAATCCCCAGCACCGCCACGCTCAGGGCAATCAACTCCAACACATAAGTCACGCGAAACGTCCGGTCAAAGATATGCAGAATCTCGGTCTTCAGCTCCCCGTTACTGATCGTGACGATAGGCCTGTCATTTTTCAAAACCTGTTCGATCTCACGCCTGACGACCGGGAGCGCCTGTCCGGCCTTGAGATACACCGCAAAGACGGTGGCCTCGGTCTTCCCCCAGATCTGACGAAAGAGATGGTCATCCATGACCACCTTTCCTCCATCGGTGGCATAATCATAAAAAATGCCTTTCACGGGAAATGCCTGGCTTCCTGAAGGTGTCTTCACGTCTATGCGGGTTCCTTCCTCCAGACTTAGTCGATCGGCTAACGTCTCAGAGACAATGACCCCCTCATCTTTGATCGCTTCCTGTAAGATGCGAGTAGAGTCCCCGTTCACAAACAGATATCGGCTGTGCCCGGCATGCAGTCGCAAGTCTCGCGCGACCAGCGAGACCGTCTGCCCTGAAACCTCCCCCACCGTTTCCAGGTAGGGGTCAACCGCCTCGACCCCTGGTATCGACATCACCGTCTTGACCAACGCCAATGGCAGACCGGGCTTGTCGTTCTCAGCCTCGTGCTCCCCCAGCCATGACGCCGGAGCCACGATGATGTCAGCCAACATCGTTTGCTCAATCCAGACTTCTACGGTGTGCCGGAAACTCTGAATCATGATGTCCACCCCAACCATGATGGCCAACCCAACCACAATCGCCGCCATGGTCACACTGGTCCGACCGGGATGGCGGCTAATCTGTTCAGCCGCGAGTGACGACAAGAGGCCCCATCGCCCGCTCTGCCAATTGCGCCTCCACTCATGAATCCAGCCACAGAGCAGGGGCCCGACGGCTGTTCCTCCCACCAGCAGAGAAAACGCCGCCGCATACCCTCCGACCGGAATACCGTCCACTGGAGCCATCACACTCAACGCCGCACTTCCGGCAAAGGCCATCACTGCGATCCACCCCGACCTCCTGTATGAACCAGCCTCTTCTTCTTGTGATTGGCTGACAGACAAGGCTTGAACCGGGGCAATCGTGCTGGCCTCCCAGGAGGGGCGGAGCGCTCCGAGAAGGGAAACCCCGGCCCCAATCCCCATCGCTTCCACCAACAACCAGGGATTGACGTGCGCCACCACCAAAGACGTCACCCCATATAATTCGCCGACACTCTGCCAGATAAGCGTCGTTAACCCCCTGGCCAGGAAGACCCCCAGCCAACATCCCATGACTCCACCCACAAGACCGAGAAGGCCTGCCTCTAAGAGAAATAATCCCGTAATTGATCTCCGCTCCATGCCGAGGGACCGGAGAATGCCAATCTCCCGCCGATGGTGCGCCACCGAAAATGCCATCGTGTTATAGACCAGAAACACCCCCACTAACAGCGCAATTCCGCTCAGCATCGTGAGATTAAACTGGAAGGCCTTTAGCATCGATTCCACTTGCCCGGTCCGTCGCGAGGATTGAGTGATTCGAATATCCGGCGGTACCACGGCTTGCAAGGATTGGATGAGCAGGGCCCCTGCCACACCAGGCTCAGGCACCACGGCAATGGAATGCAGACGACCCAGCCAACCGAATACCCATTGGGCTGCGGCAATATCCATAATGGCCTGTCGCTCTGTGCCTTGTAGACGGGAATCGGATGAACTCAATAGGCCTCCCACGACCAGATCATGGGAACGACCCTGAACCGTCACGGTCAGGGTCTGCCCTTCGCTCGTCTCTAATTCTTTGGCAAACTCCTTCCCTAAAAAGATGGTCCTTGGAGACAACACCTGTTTCCACCGATTGTTTGGAATCGAAGGGGTCGCATCCTCTGATGGCATGTCGTCGGCATAGTCCAGAATATCGACCCCCCAAATCACGAGCGTGTGCCCCTTGGAGGGACCTCCTTGAAGAGTGGCCTCAATTTTCAGAACGGGATGCGCCGATTGGACGCCGGGATACCGTTGAATCACCTCGATGATCGACTCATCCATTCCCTCGGTCCCCCGGGAAAGGGTAATGGACGCCTTCCCCACGACGGACTCCACCGACTGCTCAAAGGACCGGTAGACCTCGCCATTGGCCAGACGAATGGCCAACCAGGCCGAGACGCCAATCGCCACCCCGACCACAGTGAGAAAGGCTCGAAAGGGCCGATGGCGAACATGGTCGAGGACCAAGAGAAGAAGAATTCGTATCATGAAAGCGGTTGTCCGGGGTCAGGAGCGTATGTTAAAACAACTAGAAAAAGATGCGTGGGGGCAAGACTCAACATGCCAAAAGGGAAAGTTGCTGAAACGGAATTAATGGAAGATCTCTTGGAAACAAATTCCGAGGGACAATCTCTGACCGCCAGGCAAAAAGAAATCCTCAGCCTGGTTGCTCAAGGTCTTACCAATCGAGAAATTGGTGAACGGCTAGACATTAGCGTGCGAACCGTTGAAGTTCATCGCTTCAATTTGATGCGCCGGTTACGGGTCAGAAACGTGGCCCAACTACTCCGCCAAGCCATTGCGCTTCGAATCATTCCTAAGGGTCCTCCCACCCCAAAAGTCTGAGTGTGTGCCGCCTCCAGTCCTCAGCGCTAGAATATCCTTGAAACACTCAGAACGCGAGTGACGGATTCTTCGATTATGCTATGAACTGGCTTTTGCCAACAGCCCCTTCAATCCATCTCGCGTAATTTTCCTCGACAGGCCATTAAGGACGGATACCCTTTCCGCTGAAGGCATTCGGCAATTTCCTGTTCGAGCCTGGCAAACACCCCACAACCTTCCTCCACCAGCACCGTGCCGATCTGAACCGCCGAGGCCCCACACAACACGTGCTCGAATACATCCACGCCGTGTTCCACCCCGCCCGTGCCGATAATAGGAATTTGATCGCCCCAGATCTTCCAAAACGCGCGAACATTGGCCAACGCCACCGGCTTAATGATCCGTCCCCCCAACCCGCCAAATCCTCCTTTAGGCTTAATCACCACCATTTCCCGTTCCGGATCGACCACCAGGGTATTGCCCACTGAATTGATGACCGTGACAAAAGCCACTCCAATTCGCTGAAGCACCTCGGCAATTTTCTGATGATGGATCGGATCAAAGTAGGGCGGGAGTTTCACCCCGAACGGAACTGTCACCAGAGCACGAATCTCTCTTAACAACCGTTCCGTTTCCTCGAAGTCATACCCGATCTGGGGCTTACCGGGAATGTTCGGACACGACAAATTTACTTCCAGCAAATCCGGTCGCGCCGTTTCCAAGGCCTTGGCGCCTTCCAGAAAGTCATCCGGATGCAGGCCGGCCAGGCTGGCGATAACCGGTTTGCCAAACCGCTTCAACTCAGGGATCAACTTGACGTATGTCGGGTACCCTAGATTGGGAAGCCCCATGGAATTGATCGACCCGCCCTCAAACGCCACATACCTCGGTTGAGGATTTCCCTCCCGGGCAAGGGGCGTCATGGACTTGGTGACAATGGCGCCGGCCTGTGACTCGCCCAACGCCTCCAGTTCCTGCCGGGTCACACACAGCGCGCCGGACGCATTCATCACGCCAAATGGAAACGACACACCTGCAATCACTGTTGAGAGATCCATGAGGTATTACTCCAGTTGTCCGTCTCGAATCGCTAATATCCGATCTGCCGTCTGAGCGGCACTTAAGGAATGGGTTGCCAATAGCACTGTCTGGCCAAACTCCTTCGCACATTGACGCAGCAATGAGATTATTTTTTCTCCGGTTTGACCATCTAAATTGCCAGTCGGTTCATCTGCCACAATCAGTCGAGGACGATGCACAAAAGCCCTGGCGATCGCCACCCGCTGCTGTTCGCCTCCGGATAATTCATGCGACCGGTGACCCAGCCGATGGTTCATCCCCACTCGCTCCAGCATGTCGGCTGTCTGCGTTCGCACGGTCCCGGATCCCAACCCCCGCAAGCGCAAGGGAAGTGCCACATTTTCTTC
>Ga0209536_100014594_pt1 | contig 11271 bp, 6 predicted proteins | sample DeeMarSeWOR28_12_FD_187461 | JGI IMG/M metagenome (GOLD analysis project Ga0209536, IMG submission 187461) | Marine sediment microbial communities from White Oak River estuary, North Carolina - WOR-2-8_12 (SPAdes) (version 2) | ecosystem: Environmental > Aquatic > Marine > Intertidal zone >... | reverse complement strand
AAACGATCCCGCCAGCATGGTGTGCGTCAATGACATTGCCGTCCACCCCACGGATCCAAATATAGTACTGGTCGTCTGCGGAAATGAGTCCGGAGACGAAGGCATATGGAAAACAACTGACGGAGGATCAAACTGGACGCAAAAGTCATTGCCGGCCGGCATAGGCTATCCCAATCAAATTGAAATATGCAGCTCAGATCCTGATATAGTTTATGTTTCGCTTATAGAAAACTCTCTTGATGGTGTCGGGATCTGGAAAAGTTCAAATGGAGGAGACAGTTTTAACCAGAAGATCTCCGGCTTTGGAACTCAATTAGAAGATGATACGCCTGTTTCTATCCTTGCCGCAGATCCCCTTACATACCCGATTCTTTACGCAGGAACGGCTAACGGAGTCTACAAAGGGATAATAATTCCCACGGGCCTAACGCCGACCGTTGAGACCATTTCCCCTTCAAAGGGAAACCAGTTCTACTCTACAAATGTCACTATAACAGGGAATTTCTTCTTTAACCTACAAAGAGTATATTTAAAGAATTCATCCTATGATCTAACGGTATCTTCTTACACGCCGACATCAATTAATGCGACCGTGCCGCTCTTTGTAGATCCGGGAACATATGAAGTTATGGTCCAGTGCGACTACGGTACTTCGGTAAGCGGGCCAGTCTACGAATCATTACCTGCGAGCTTGGACGGGCCCATATTCTCAAATATAAAATTCAATGACAGAAAGTATACTGCTGGCGATCCAATATCTACAGTGGCAAAGATCACCGGAAGAGCAACTGACGAACATATGGTAAGCCCTGAATCGATCAGCCTTGGTTTTCACAATCTCACTGACGACAGCTGGAGAGGGATCCCGGCACCCCAGGCCGGAGCTCCTGCAGTAACAATTGAATTTGAATATTCTATCGGCGAAGGCGGAGAAGCACCTCTTTCTTCAGGAAATTACGACATTTACATAAGCGCCAGAGACCTCGATACTTCACCGGGCAGCCCTGAAGGGAACGTCGGCGTGTGGCTCGGGCAGGTCAAAGTTTACGGCGGACCGGTTCAGATAATAGGAGATGTGCTGACCTATCCCGCTCCTTTTAAAGCGCTTGGAGGAGACGAAGTAAGAATAGCTTATAATCTAACCCAAGACGCTCCTGTATCAGTCTTTATTTTCGACGTTTCGGGACAAGTGATACTTACCAAGAAATTTGCAGCCGGTTCTATGGGAGGACATGCAGGATACAACGACTTTACATGGAACGGTGTTTCAGACTTTGGCGGATACGTGGGGAACGGAATATACGTTATTAAGGTAACATCAGGAAGCAGAAATCTGGCAACAGGGAAGTTGGTTGTGTTTGACTGACAAGACCACATGACCGCATGACCACAAGACCGCATGACAAAAAGCCTGGACTAAGCCTCCGGGCTTTTTTATTGGGTCATTCTGAGGAGGACCCTGAGCGAAGCGAAGGGGACGACGAAGAATCGCATTGGTTCCTCTTATTTTCCAATGCGATTCTTCGCCCCGATTTCATCGGGGCTCAGAATGACAATTACAACAGGTTGATCGCCCTTATCATCTCATACAGCCTTCCGTAACTCCTCCTGTTAAACTTAAGAGAAAGCCTCGGAAGTTCAAGGTGGTCCCTGTCCTCCACCTCTTCGGGCCTTGGAGGAGAAAGTGATATTTTCCCCTCAACCAGAATATCCTTGAACTCTTTATTGAGTTTTTGAACGTCTTTCTCGGAGATCTTTTTGTTCAGGCGGATCATAGTGATCGGCCCGACATATCTTATGGAATTATAAACCTTATAGAAATTTTCAACCTCTCTGACCGCATCGTCGGGAGAATTGAGGATCTTAAAAAGAGACAGGTCATCCTTTGAAATAAACTCCTTTTTTACCAGTTCTTTTTTTATGAATTTTCGCCAGTTCTTCCAGTACGTCCATCCTTTCGGCTCAAGAAGAATAATAGGCCTGGGAGCCATTTTCCCGGTCTGGGCCAGAGTAAGTATTTCAAAGGCTTCATCTCCGGTGCCAAAGCCTCCGGGAAAAAGAACCGTGGCGTCAGATTCTTTTACAAAAATAAGTTTTCTTGTGAAGAAGTAATGAAAGCTTAAGAGCCTTTTCCCCTTAACGAACGGGTTCGGCTTTTCTTCTCTTGGAAGGTGAATGCTTATTCCAAAGCTTTTCTCCCCTGCCCCGCGGTTCCCTGCTTCCATGACGCCTCCTCCGCCGCCGGTTACAACGATAAATCCTTTTTTCGTGATCTTTTTCGCGAACTCCTCGGCAAGCTTATATTCCTTGCTTCCCCTTTGTGTCCTGGCTGAGCCCCACATGATGACCTTTCTTGTGTCGCGATACTTTGAGAAGATCCTGAAAGCATGGCGGAGTTCTTTAAAAGATGTGTTCAAAAGTTTTAGGTCCGCTTCGTTGGCCCCGTCAAAATATAACTTTAACGAAGTTGTAATAAGCTGGCGCATGTATTCCGCATTGCCGGGCTCGCTGAATTCCGCGGCCAGCTCGGCAATTTTTTTATCAACTTCGGGTTTTCCTATGTCGTATCGTCCTGCCATCAGTACTATTCTATATGCTAAAAAGGTTTTTGCAAGTATTAAAAACTATTTAAAATCGATTGTTCAATCCCTTCTATCATGCTATAATCACCACTGTTCAAAAAATCTTGAAAGGAGAAATATCATGAAAAGAATTTTTTACTTCGTTCTGGTTTCGGCAATGGTCCTCAGTTTCAGTTCCGTCGCTTCTGCAACAGTAATGGGAGTTGGAGCAAGGTCTTCGGCAATGGGAGGGGTAGGAATTGCAACTGCTAACGATATAACGGCCGCATATTACAATCCTGCATGCTTAAGCAATGCCGGAGCGTTTGATCTAAAACTCTCCGGGGGATACGCAATGAACGACCTTGAGGTGCTTTTATCGGCTCTCAACGCTGCGGGCGATCCTATAACTTTTGTAGAAAATTTCTACGACAAAAAGATCGACGCTCACGGGGCTCTTTCAGGCATCGCAGGCCTGCAGGTAGGAAAGACAATAGGCGTATCAGCGATCCCCTCAGCAATTGTCAGGGCAAACAAAGAGGCAGATACCGTAAATTCCACTTTTATTGCCAAAGGCGGATACACCGGGATCGTAACATTCGCACAAGAAATTGATATCCCCGGACTTCCGTTTTCTTCGATCAGCATTGGAGGAAACATAAAAGCAGTTAATGATGCTAACGGATATGCAAATATTCCCTCATCTTCCCCTCCGTCTCCCGTAACAACAGAGTCAACTTTCAACGTAGGCACAGGCATGGGCTTTGATCTTGGCGCAACAGGCAAAGTTGATATCCCGGGACTTTCCACCTTAACTGTCGGCGTGGTCTTAAGGGATGTCCTGGAAACCATAGGCTACAAGGATAAAACAGCAACATATCAGGTATCAACTACCCCGCCAAATGAAGGCGAGGCTACTCTTCTCTCAGAATCTGAAACCGACAGGTCCTATATTGCTCCTATGACCATAGGCATGGGCGCCGGCCTTACGCTTCCCGGAATAGGAACTCTTCTTGCTGCTGATATGAACATGGTCGGCGGAGACGACGGAGATGCAACTATGCGCTTTGGGTTTGAGCAGCCTGTAATAGGTATTTTTGCTGTGCGCGGAGGATGGTCAACCGGAGCATCATCTTCCATTTCCTACGGCGCAGGGATCCGAGCAGGAGCTACATTTGATTTTGCTTATGTAGTTGACAGCAAAGACTCAAGAGCAAATGCCCTGGTCTTTGAGCTCGGCGCCCAAATATAAACGAACTTAAAGCCATCCGCAAACAGAGAGAGAATTACTGTTTGTTCTGATAGTGATTCTCATAAAACAAATGAAAGAGAAAATCCTATTTGTCGTAATTCTGATATGTTCAGCGGTCTTGTTCATCTCCTCAATAACAGGGTGTGAGGCTCCTTCCAGCAAAATTCCGCCGGAGCTTCCCGAATTCCAGGGTTTTACACGCTCTTTCCCGACAGCCGAGGTTCAAAGCCAAAAAGGAGTAGAAGCAAGCGACATTTTCATAAACATTGCGAACACTCTGTTCGGAATGATCGATTCGCTGACGGATATCGCTACCGGGCCTGTACGCGCAGGAACTTCCTGGGGATGGACATCCAAAACTTCCGACGGCACATTCGAGATCTCCGCGATACTTGCTCCAAAAGGATATTACTGGAACATAAAAATAGACGGTATATTCGATCCTTTCGGGACTTTTCACAATTCTACGGGGCTTGACGGAACGTCAAACTTTGATAAGACATTCTACAGCTTTAAAACATACGACCCTCAAGGAAACAAGGTTACGGAAGTGGAATACTCAAATGACGCAGGCAACCTGACATTGGATACCAAGACATACTCATTTGACATCGGCATTACTTTTGAAGTCAGACTTCTTATTGAAGAAGAAAACGACGGCACAGGAAAAGTAAGGGCATACTGGGATAATAATCATGTTTGGGATGAAAGCTCAAGGTTTCTTGATTTAACTTGGTGGAATGATCAGCAAAATGGTTCTTGGGAAACTTTTTATAATCCGGAGGTCCCCTCTTTCCTCAATATTACGGATGAAACCGGTTCATGGTAAAAAACCTCATTTGAATATTGATCCTCTTTTCGGTATAATTGCTTCGCTATGTTCCTATTTTTAAGGCTTCTTCTGGCCCATTTTATTGCTGATTTTCCGCTCCAGACAAAGAAAATCTTTGAACTCAAAGAAAAAACTTTCTGGGGCTCGGTTCTGCATGCATTCGTCTTTTTCCTGCTTAGCATACTCTTTTGTCTGCCATATATAATCAAGCCCAAAATTCTGGGATTTATCATCGCTTTGAGCATTTTGCACGCCTTGATCGATTATTCAAAACTAAAAATAACCGAGAAAACCGATACCGATAATCTGTTTTCCTTTCTGCTTGATCAGGCTCTGCACATAGGGCTCTTAACTCTTGTTTTCTTCGTGCCCCAAGCCGGAGAACTAAAAAATGTCGATCTGGGATGGCTTGGAAGCCTGTACAATAATAATGCGGTCTTTGTTTATCTAACTGGTCTCACGGCATCAACTTATGGTTCATCTTTTGTTCTCTATTACATAAAAACCACATTTATCGATAAGCAGATCTTTTACAGGCGGGATAAAGACGGAATGATCGAGAGAGGCATTGTATTTTCCCTTCTTCTTTTGCCGTGGCAGCTTTTCCTCTTAATTCCTGTTATAGTGGGCATTAGAATATTATATTACCTTAATTTTACTTCCCACTTTAAGGAATGGGTAGACATTATAAAGAGGATTGAGCCGTCGGTTGAGTATCAAAAGGTCAAATTAAAAAGTTACTTAACAGTTGACCTGGTCGGGAGTCCGGTCCTCGCAGTTTTGATTGGCATCTTCTTAAAGAATCTTCTATAATTTCTTTAGAAGTGCAAAATTCTTAAGCTCAAAAAAAGCAAAGGGTTTTTTACGCCGAAAAATATGAAGAATATCTCATCTAAATTAATATCTGTATCACTGCTCTTATGTATTGCTCTTCTTGTATCAGGAGCATCCCCGCTAACATGGTTCCAAGGTGCCGTGGACACTTTTAAAGCAAGCATTGCCCTGGAGCTTGAGGCAGTTCTTGGAAGAGAAGTTACGATCGGAGGGATCAAAGGGATCAACGTTTATCAGGTTGAGCTCCTGGATGTTGGCATCGCCGAAAAAAAGAAAATAAAAGACGGCACAGCGCTCTGGATAAAGAGGGTTGTTATAAGCTACAATCCCGCAAAACTGGCGCTATTAAAAGGCAATGTGCTGGGATCAATCACAACGATCACTCTGTTTGAGCCGGATATTTATCTATGCAGGCAAAAAGACGGCACATCTAACCTCGGAGATTTCTTGTCCGGACAAGACAATGCAAGCAGAACAAATGCCCAGCCCATATTTACTCCCAAAATATACATCAAGAACGGCCGCGGGCTTTTCAGGGACAAGCTCGGTTTCAAGGATGACCCGCTTCCCTCCCCCTTTGATCTAAGAATAAAAGAAATATCAGGATTGATCAATCTCAATAAAGCGCCAAATATCTTTTTTGACATAGATTTTAAAACAGGCTCCCCGGGCAGAACCGGCCAAGCACAAATCTCCGGAAAATTTGACCGCAAAAAAGAGAAGATCTTTATAGATGCCGGCATAAAAAATTTAGACCTGGCAAAGTGGGCAAATTACCTCGCAAACCTTAAGGATCTTAATGTCGCAGGAGGAGGAGCAGATCTGGCACTAAAAATATCAGGCCCTCCAAACAATTTCAACTCCCTTTCTTACTCAGGAACAGTGCGGATCTTCAACGGAAAGGGTAAATATCAAGGTTCTGAAATCAGCGGTGCCACAGGGAACATAAAGATCAACGGACAGGACATTAACATCGAAAAGCTGTCAGCTTTATTTTTTGATGCCCCGGTAAAAGCAAGCGGGAGGCTCGAAAAGCTCGGAAAAAAATCAGTGGACTTGAGCGTTTCTTCGGAAGCTATTCCTCTGGATAAGATCTCCCGGAGCCTTCCCCGTCTTGAAGATCTTAAGCTACAAGGGACAGGAAAAATCCAAACAAGGGTCACCGGGACGATATCAAATCCTACAATAGACTCAAGGGTCGAAATAATTAACGGCAAACTCTTGGGACAGAAAATCAGCGCCACAGCGGACCTTGGTCTATATGATAAAATCCTCAACCTTGAGGTCAGAGAAATCAAAGCCTTAGACGGCTTTTCCTCTGTCAAAGGCATAATAAACTACAATGAAAAGGTCCCCGCTTTTAAAATTATCGGATCAATAGAGTCTTTTGATGTCAGCCTTATCTCGCCTGAGGCCGAGGAAATTGAAGGGAAAGCAAGCGGCCTCATCGAGGCAGCAGGAAATTTTAACGATTATTCCGTTTTTTGTTCCCTGGATTTTGAAAGCGCATATCTGTTTGGCGAGAACATAAATCAAGGAAATGCCTCAATAGAAGTAAAGGAAGGGCATGTCCTGATAAAAGACCTGTCATTGCGCGGCGAAAATACGGAATTAAGTATGCAGGGGGCCATGGAAAATGATCTCCTCAATCTGAAAACAGATATAAAAGATCTGCGGTTGAGCGGAAAGATCCCGGTGTTCATCAAGACAGCCGAAAAACCGTTCCTTAGTATGTCCGTAAGCATTGAAAGCTTTAACGGCGATATTGCATTAAGCCTTGGCGAAGATTTCTTGAGAGACCCGGTCAATAATATCAGGGCGCATGGCAGAATAAAGTTCATAAACGGAAAGATTGAGGATCAGAGCCTGGATCTAGCCGAAGGAAGGATCGACTTTGATCACGGTGAAATCGAATTTGACGGTTTTTCCGTACATTCGGGGGATTCAAGGCTGTTGCTTTCCGGGAAAATTGGAGCTGAAGGCCCTGAAAACCTGATGATAAAGGGCTTCCCGGTTGACCTGGAAGAGATAAAACTTTTGAACGCCTACCTTCCGGAATACGCTGAGGACCCGAAAGGAATATCACATTTTGAGATCGAGCTTTCAAGAAAAGAAACAGCCGAAGTTAAAGATGCCGCGCCCCTTTCCGATCTGAATATTAAAGGAAAAGCATCTCTAACAAACGGACGAATAGCCGGAGAAGACATAATCTCCGCCGAAGCGGATTTTGAATGGAAAGAAAGGAACCTCGACCTTAAATATTTATTTGTAAAAACACCTCTCTCAGAAATCGTCTCGGCAGGAAAGATAAAAAGAGACGGAGCGATTGACCTTTCCATAGGAGGAAAGCTTGACCTTAAAAATATCGCTCCCCTCACGGCTAAATACGGAAAGATAAGCGGTATTGCAGATCTAAAAGGAGAACTAAAAGGCTCCCGAGACCGCCCTGAAATAACATGTGATTTCTTGGCAAAAAACATTCAATGGAATGAACTGCACATAGAAATGATAACGGGAAAGGCCGTTTACAGCGAAGAAAATCTTATTTTTGAAAGGCCTGTTTCGATATTCCAAAAAGATGATGTTTACAGAATTTCCGGGGGACTCAACCTGAGAGAAACGCTCGGATCAAAGGATGAATGGGTCCCGCCGGGGCTCGATATAAAGATTGAAATAATAAAAGGGGCCCTTGACACTGCTGTTCTGCTTTCGGAAATGATAAACAGAGAATTCATAGCAAGAAAGGCCGTGATCGGAGGCAGAGGAAAAATCAACACCAAGATAAATACGGCTGCGTTAAAACTCCCGCACATCAGCGGATACAAACAAGGGAATAAATATCTAATTTACGCAAGCGACGGGATAGGCAGCCTTCCACCCTTCTTTCTTCAAGCCTTTGAGTCTTCCCTTAAGGAATCGGAAGAGCTGAAAAAAGAGGAAATAATCAAGCCGAGAAATATCGGAGGAAAGTTCACGGGAACAATAAATCTGGGGGGGGAAAGAGGAGACATTTCCGGTGATTTTTCAATAAAAACAGAAAATGGCCATTTTGAGAACTATAATTTTGACAGACTGGAACTCTTTGGCAAAATAAACAGAGGAATATTTGACATTGAATCATTGACGCTTAGGAAATCTGAGGGGCGCATCAAAGTTCGGGGCCTGGTTGGCATTAAAGATAAAATTAACCTAAAGATATCTGCAGAAAACTTCCCCGTCGACTTCTTAAAGATCATACTTAAAAGCGACAAACCCTTTATTGGAAAGCTGAATGGATCATCCGTGATATCAGGGGAAATCCGCTCCCTGAACGGCTCCGGATCATTTGACGTAACACAAGGAAATATCGCCAACGTTCTGTTCGAAAAAGCATCGGCCGAATTTATTTTAAAAGATAATCTGCTTAATATAAAGAATATCAGTGTTTTTGGGAAAGATAAAAGGAACATTGCAAAAGTCTCAGGCCTTATTTCGCTTGATCAGAAAAAGAGCATAAATCTGTTTGCCAGCTTCAAAGACAACGGGATAGGGCTTTTAACGATCCCCGTTAAGGAGATCAGCTTTGTTGAAAGCCGCGGAGAGGCCTCTTTTACTTTAGGTGGAACAACGGGATCTCCGAACATTAACGGGAATTTCAATATTACAAACGCTTCCCTTTCTTTCCCCAAACTAAAAAGCCTTCTTGAAAAGATCCGTGCAAAAATAAATATTAAGGACAACTTTATAGCCGTTAAAGAACTGAGATCAGTGCTTCGCGGAAAAATTACCGAAGGAAAAGAAAATGCCATAGGGATTTCCGGATCCGTAAACCTGGCAAATGCATTCGAAGAAAAGGCAATCATCGACTTTGATCTGAAACTGGCTGATGCCGATTATTTTCTTAACATCGACGAGTTCTACAGGGGGGGAATAAAGATCAAGGATATTCACCTTTCCGGTCCGATGTATTTAACAGATCCCGAAGAAAATGAAGTGTCCGCTGTCCTGTCAGGAAAGGTCGCTCTCAGTAAGGGCAGCTTTTATTACGGAGAACCAAAAGAAGGCGCGGCCCTTCCGCCCTTTGGCCTTGACCTTGTATTGGATCTTAATGAGAACTTAAACATTGTCGGCGGCGATCAGGAAAACCTTATGGCTCCCGATTTCAGCAACGTCATATTAAACCTCGAGGCAGAGGCAAAAGATATTAGCATTAGGGGAAGCTTAAGGCAGCCGTCTCTAACTGGAAGAATAACTTTCAAAGGCGGCAGAGTAAACATCTTAAATCGCGACTTCAGCCTTATATCTTTAGAAGAACAAAGAACGATATACAGGGACGATCCGGACAGGATAAAAGTAAATGACGCTGTTTTCTCGGGATCAAAAGGAAAAGAAGGAACTATCCCGAATATTAATCTTTTTGCCAAAGTAAAAGTAAAAGGCTATATCGAAGAACAAAAGGAAGAGATATCGCCGGTTGAAACCGCCGCAGTAAGGCAGGAAGATGTTCTGGTAATAGCAAATGTTAAGGGTATGCCATTTATTGCGGATCCGGACAAAGGGATAAAAATAAACCTGGAAGCATTCATCGAGGACACAACAATAAAACCCCCAAAGCTTGTCGCTTCGGATTATTCCCAGGAAGAAATGAGAACGCTTCTTCTCCCCGATTATATAAAAGCCGAGCTGGCGTTAAAGAAGGGCGGCCTTGAGTCGGTAACGGCAAAAACGGTGCTGGTCGACTACCTGAACAGCCGGCTTCAGCTGATAATACTTCGAGGAGTAGAGCGTGAAGTAGAAAAAACCCTTGGCCTTGAAAGATTAACCCTTGAATACGACTTTGGTAAAGACCTGGAGCGCCTTTTTCCCGGGGGGGAAGAAGCCAGACCGGACGAGTTTTATGCAAAAAAGGAAACTGTTTGGGGCGTAGGCGCCGGAAAAGGGTTTTTCGGAAGGCTGTTCATTGACGTCAGATACGCCGAATCCCTTGAGGAAAAGGGAGAAACTCAGGCATATTCCAACTATCAAATAACTTATAAACTTACGCCGATCTGGTCGGTCGTATATTATAAGGAACCGCTTTTCCCGAGCCTGGGTTACCCGTATTATCAGATAACTTTGGAGCTGACCCTGGCGATCTGAAATGGAAAATTTCAATTTTTGATATTGGCCTCTTGTGGTATAATAAGAAGTTGCTTTTTTAAGTTAAGAGGCAGAAGGAGCAAAGATGAAAAGGTTAGTCCATATTTTATTGGCGATATCCGTTGTCGCATGCTTGTTTGCAGGTGCAGCGGCCGAAGAAATTCCGTCTGCTCTTAAAGGCCACGGCATTCCAACCGACGAAGCGTTCACGCCTCTCAAGCACAGCGAAGAAGACGTGGAAGTTTCCTCCCTTATTACGGCAATAGAGATCAAAGGAAACGAGACTGTCCCCAAAGAAAAGATAATCGATGCTATTTTCTCCAAGGTCGGAGACTCTCTGATCCAGGGCAAGGTCAAGGCCGACCTAAAAGCTATCTACGCTCTCGGATACTTCTCCGACGTTTCAACCGATTTTGTTTCGTTTGCCGGCGGCACAAAAGTGCTGTTCACCTTAAAAGAGAACCCCAAACTCAAAGAGATAGAAATCGAAGGGAATACGGTATACCTTGATTCAGAGATCAAAAAGGTCATGAAGACAAAGGCCGGCGAAATTCTGAACTTTAAGACCTTGAGGGAAGACATAAATGCGATCAATGAACTTTATCACGGCAACGGTTACATACTGGCACGCGTGATCGATGTATCAACAGACGAAGAAACAAGGATTCTCACCA
>Ga0209536_100014593_pt1 | contig 11272 bp, 9 predicted proteins | sample DeeMarSeWOR28_12_FD_187461 | JGI IMG/M metagenome (GOLD analysis project Ga0209536, IMG submission 187461) | Marine sediment microbial communities from White Oak River estuary, North Carolina - WOR-2-8_12 (SPAdes) (version 2) | ecosystem: Environmental > Aquatic > Marine > Intertidal zone >... | reverse complement strand
GAGCCGTAGGACGGATAATGGGAGACAGAATATGAACTGGAAAACGATGCTCAATGACAATCCCCTGCCCTGGCTGCTGGCGGAAGACGTGCAAAATCCCGGGGTGCGTTACTTTGCTCTCCAGGACTTGCTGGAGCTGCCGGGGGATGCGCCCGAAGTTGGCGCCGCCCGGGAAGCGGTTATGGCTACGGGGCCGGTACCGGTGATCCTGAACCAGCAACATCCGCAGGGATACTGGGTTAAGCCCGGTTATTTGCCCAAGTATAACGGCACGATGTGGTCGATCATTTTCCTGGCCCAATTGGGTGCTCACGGCGATGAGCCCCGCATCCGTTTAGCGCGCGACCATCTTTTTGACTACGCGGTAGCCGAACACGGCGGGTTGAGTATGGATGGCCGGAATAGCGGGCTGATCCATTGCCTGCAGGGTAATCTGTGTGCCGCTTTAATTGATTTTGGTTACCTGGAGGACGAGCGCCTGCAGCGGGCGTTGGGGTGGCTGGCGCGCAGTATCACCGGCGCTGGTATTGCCCCGAACACGGAGAAGAAAGCGCCGGTGCATTATTTACGCAGCGGCAACAGCGCGCCGGGTTTTGCCTGCAGCGCCAATAATCAACTACCCTGTGCCTGGGGAGCCGTAAAAGCGATGCTGGCGCTGGCTAAAGTCCCGGCCGGGCAACGCACACCGGTGATGGAGCGCGCGATTGAAACGGGAGGTAACTTCTTGTTGAGCCGTGATCCGGCCGTAGCTGATTACCCGATGGGCTACACCACCAAACCAAACCGTAGCTGGTTCAAATTCGGCTATCCAATTGGCTATGTGACCGATGTGTTGCAAAATCTGGAAGTGCTGACCACCCTGGGTTGGGAGACGGATCCGCGGCTGGAAAATGGGCTGGCCTTGCTATTAAGCAAGCAGGATGAGCGGGGCCGGTGGTCGATGGAGTACACATATAATGGTAAAACATGGGTAGATGTTGAGGAGAAGGGGCAACCAAGCAAATGGGTTACCCTGCGCGCCTTGCGCGTACTCAAGCAGGCTTATCCTGGTTAGCGCGCTTACTCCGGCAAGAAAACCTCAATTCCCCGGATCATTAAACAAACGTTAGTCCAGTTCTTCCTGGAAGAGGGTCTGGTCCTGGCCGATGGCTGCTGCGGAATTCGTGGATGCGACGGCATCGGCCACCCGTTTTACATGCGCCGGTAAGGCGTGTGGTGGTTCCGCACCCGGTGCAAAATAGCCGAAGGCGGTTGCTTCCGGGTTCAAGGTAAGGGTTCCCCCGGTAACTTCGGCGGTGAAGGTGAACCTGATCTGGTTGCGCGACCGACGGACATAGATGCCGGGGCAACCGGTTAGCCAAACTGTCAGGCCTGTCTCTTCCTTGGTTTCGCGCAAGGCTGTTTCCCAAGGGGGTTCAATCCCTTCCGGCCCGCCACCGGGCAATTTCCATACCCGGCCATCCCCCCGGCGTACCCAGAGCACCTCCCCGGCCGGGTTGCGCAGGATACAGAACGCGCCTACCTGCCAGGACACCGGCGGCAGAAAAGGTTCCTTTCCTTGCATCCGGTCGCGCAAATCCCAAAAGCCAAACAAAAACTGCCGCGCCAGGCGCACTCCGGTGGGGAGCCGAATACTGTTCCAGTGTGGTCGCCCCCCCGCGTGATTCAGTCCGTTGGCCAGCATGGCCCGGTGGACATTTAGCATCGGTCGGGGCAGATCGGTGGCGGGGAAAAAGCCCACCTGCGGGGATTCGGCCGAGGGAGCAATCTGGCCACCGCGCTGGATGCAACGAAAGACAAAGATAAGTATTCCCGTGGGGGACTCCGGCCGGAATTGCATCTCCACCAGGCGCACAGGGTGCACCTTGATGCCCGTCTCTTCTTCTACTTCGCGGGCGGCGCCGGCAGGGGGCATTTCTTGGGCCTCAATAGCGCCGCCCGGCGGGGCCCAGGTACGCAAATCGTTGCGCCGGATGAGCAGCACCTGGTTGTTTTCGTTGGTGACAAGTCCATTGCCGTAAAGCCGCATGGGACGGGATTTTACCGGATGGGGGGCAATGCGCCAGATTGTCCAGCCGGTCCAGATGAATGTAGCCTATGTCCGGTTAATAGAATTGGACGACAACCAGCACGGTAATAGCGACGGCCAGCGCGTGCGCATTCATTCAGGAGCTTTGACGAAAATGACAGTTGGCTAACTCCATGCTATAATTCTTTTTTATTCCTTACAAGCCGGGGAAGTGTTGGAATTGGCAGACAAGCGTGACTTAGGATCACGTGCCGCAAGGCGTGCGGGTTCGAGTCCCGCCTTCCCCACCACAGGGCGTTGCACCAGCAACGCTCTTTTTGTGTTTTCATAAGTTACTGAAGGTTTTTACGAAACTCCAATGTTGTTTACGGGGTGGACCCGTTACAATACCAGTTCATACTGCGCAAAGAGGTAAGTGGTGACGACATTAACCATTCATAAAGAAGAAGATGAACAACGACAGCTCCAGCTGACCGTCGAGGTGGCTGAAGAGCGGGTGCAAAAGGCGATGCGCCAGAAGGCCCGCCAGTTGGGACGCGAAATCCGCATACCCGGCTTCCGGCCGGGCAAAGCTCCCTACAATGTGATTGAACGCCGGATAGGCAAAAATGCGCTGCGCGCGGAGACCGTGGAGGACATGGTCGACGACATTTTCACGGAAGTTCTCAAAGAAGTGGATGTACAGCCATACGCCCAACCGACCATGGATGAGATGGCGCTGGAACCATTACGCCTGAATTTCACCATTCCGCTCATGCCGCAGGTAGAATTGGGCGATTACCGCGCCATTCGCCGGGAGATGCCGCCGGTAGAAATTACCGATGAAGCCGTAGAAGATGCACTGGAGCACGTACGCAATCACCACGCGACGGTTGAACCGGTCGACCGGCCGTTAGAAATCGGCGACCTGGTTACTTATAGCGGCACTGGCCGGTATGTTGACGGTGCCGGAGAAACAAAAACGTTCCTTAATAAAGAGCGTGACGAAATGCTCCTGGACCCGGAGGACCATTATCTGGGGGCGCCTTTTATGGAAAACCTGGTGGGCATGGAAGCGGGCGACCAGAAAGAGTTTAGCCTGACTTATGCGGATGACTTCGAAGATGAAGAGCTTGCCGGCCGGGAAGCAACCTTTGATCTTACAGTGCTGGATGTCCAACTCCGGGAGTTGCCGGAACTGGATGATGAATTAGCACAGATGGAAGGGGATTACGAAACCCTGGATGAACTGCGGGTTGCTTTGCGGGAACGTTTAGAGCAACAGGCCGCGGATCAGGCGCGCAGTGACTTTTTCGAAGCCATGGTGGAAGATATTTGGGACGAGGCGGAAATTGTTTATCCGCCCGTCGCGCTGGAAATCGAATTGGAAGAAATGATCGGCTCGATGCGCGACCAGGTGACGCGCATTGGCTGGGAATGGGAAGATTACCTGCGTCTCCAGGGACAGACAGAACCCGCATTACGCGAGGAGTGGCGCGAACAGGCGGAAAAACGCCTGGAAAGAAACCTGGTCTTGGCCCATTTTGTCCAGGCGGAGCAGATTTCGCTCCAAGATGAACATATTGAGGAAGCCCTGGAAGAGCGGTTGGCGGGTTATGAGGATGAAGAGTTCCGCACCCAGATGCGCGACTACTGGCTTAGCGAGCAAGGCTATCCGGCGCTTAGTAGTGAACTGCTGATGGATTTGGTTGTTGAACGGATGCAGGCCATCGCTGCCGGAGAAGCGCCGGACCTGGCTGAATTAGAAGCGACCCTGGAAGCAGAAGCGGCCGCAGACAATCTAGCGGCCGCAGACAATCTAGCGGTTGCAGACGATGGTGCGGATACTGATGATGAGGCGAACACCGATGATGGTGTGGCTGCTGACGAAGAAGAAATTGCTGGTGCGGAGGGCGAAACGGTTGATGCTGATTCCGGGGCAACGCCGGCCGGTGAGAAAGCGATTGTTGATGCCATTTTTGACCCGGATGACCTGAATGAAGTTGCCGAACCGGCAATGCTTACTGAGAGTGAAGAATAAATTATTAAGAACGAAATTGGAGAAAACGCTATGTTGAACAATTTGCCCACATCTCTGGTCCCCATGGTGATTGAGACCTCCGGCCGGGGCGAAAGAGCCTACGATATATTTTCTCTGCTGCTGAAAGAGCGAATCGTGATCCTCGGCACGCCGATTAACGACCAGATTTCGAATCTAGTCGTGGCTCAATTGCTTTACCTGGCTCGCGAGGACTCGGAAAAACCCATTCGCATGTATATCAATAGCCCTGGCGGACAGGTTTACGCTGGTATGGCGATTTACGACACCATTCAACAGGTGGAATGCCCGGTCTCCACCGTGGCCGTAGGTTTCACCGCCAGCTTCGGCACGGTGTTACTCACCGCCGGAACAAAAGGGATGCGTTATGCATTGCCGAACGCGACGATTCACATGCACCAGCCATTGGGCGGCGCGCAGGGCCAGGCCTCGGACATTGCCATTCAGGCCCAGGAAATATTGCGCCTGCGCACGAAGCTGAACAAGATCTTGAGCTACCATACCGGTCAAACCGTGGAACAAATTGAGAAAGACACGGACCGCGATATTTACATGAGCGCTGAGGATGCCCAGGAGTATGGGTTGGTCGATGAAGTATTACCCGGCCCAGCCGGACTTGGCACCGATAGCAACGGTTCCTCTGCCTGAGTTTGTCCCAGTACGAATAGAGTAGATGCCGGCCGTCTATTATGCAGACGGCCGGTTTTTTTATGCCGACGATAGCTGTTGTTTGCCGCTTGTTTATGTTACTCTTATAATCCAACATAATTCTCTTCCGCTTCGTTTGCGGTTTACAAGACGCGCTGATTTTGCGTGCAGAGTGGGAGAAATAATGTTAAGATGGCGAAGAGGGATTAATGGTGAGGAACATGGGGCACAAATATCTGCGGCATAGCGTGACGATCATCGTCGTTGCTATTTTTGCAGCGGCAATTTTGTTAGCTCAGATCAGCACACCGACGACCTCTGCTGCAACCGGGGTAAATGGTAGCGACCCGCTATACGGCGTCAACGCCCGGCCCATGCTCCAGGAAACCACGACCAGTACCAATACGGCGACTGCAACCAATACGGCGACTGCAACCAACACCAGCACACCCACAGCCACCCAGGAGCCCCCCAGTACGTCGGTATATGTTGACCAGTATGAGCCAAACAATTCCTTTAACGAAGCCACCGAAACGCAGGCCGGTTTCGTGTTGCAATCGCTAACGCTCTGGCCGCCGGGTGATGAAGATTATTTCCGTTTCGTGGGCAAGGCCGGCGCTGCTTATGAAATTTTCACCAGAGATTTAATCGCTGGATTGGATACGGAGCTGTTTGCTTACGATATCAATGGGAATTTGCTGGCTTCCAACGACGATTTTGAGCCTTTATCACGGGCCTCTAAGGTACGCATTTCCACGGGGACGACCGGCTTCTATTTTGTGCGCGTGATTAATAAATCGCCGGCGGACCCGGCCGGGCGGACCTATAAGCTGGAAATCAAGGAAATTCGAGGCACAGCTACACCTACCGGCTTGCCAACCGGGACCCGGGTGCCCTCCATCGACATTTGTGAGCGTAATAATTTCTTCGAAGAATCCTGTGTTATTGAACTCAATGTCATTGGTAGCTATGATTTTGTACCAGTTGTCGACCAGGGGCCGGATAACGATTTCTATCGCATTTGGGTCAAACAGGGGCTATTTTACGTTTGCGAAACAGCGAATTTGTCCAGTGTTAATGACACCAACATGATTTTCTATTCCGCGCCTAATTTTGATTCGGGCATTGCTGGGAATGATGACATTGACAAAGCGGCCGGTAATCTGGCCAGTCGCGTTGAATTTGCGGCTACCTATACCGGTTGGCTATATGTGCTGGTGGGGCCGGTTCCTTACGTGGAATACGCCATCTCCAAACTCTACACCTATGACATGATTTGTACGCAGACGGTGCCGACCCCGACTTCGACTCCCAGTCCCACCACCGTCCCATTTAGCGGCGGTGGGCAAGTAATACCATCGGCTACGCCGGCACCGACCATTCCCTTCCCGACCTTTTTCCCCACACCCACACCATTGCCGCCTGGCCTTTTTGTGACGCCGGAGCCTACTCCCCGGCCGAATGTAGCCATTGTCCCCCTTCCTACGGCAACTGTTGCCGCCGGGGGAACGACACCTGTAAATCTGGACATCACCCTTTATTACGATAGCAATAACAATTTCATGGCCGAACTGGATGAAGGTATTGTCGGCGTGTCGGTGGCAATCTATGATAATGCGAACGGTGAGTTACTCGCTTTTGGTTACACTAACGAGGCTGGCAATGTGCGCTTTGGCCCCATTGCCGCTGCCGGACCGATTCGCGTTTCCGTGCCTTTCCTGAACTTTAGCCAGGTTGTCGCCGGGGGTGATTCCCAGATTCTCTTGCGCATTGCGCCCCAACCGATACCGGTTCTGATTCCTTAAACGCAATCTGTATAAGTAGCTGAAAGCTAAATGGCCGAAATGGAGACCCCCGAAACCCAGGATACCAGCGAATCAGTGGCTGGCCCCTCCTTTGCTGAGCGCGGCCCGCTGATCATTGCCATTGTCGCTACAGTGCTGGGTTTATGCATTGTCTGCGTAACTGCTTATTTTCTACTACGCGATTCTGCCGATCTACCCGGTGGTGGCGGCCCCTTGAGTGGTGTTCTGGGCGGTGATGATGTCACGCCGACTCCCTTCCCGGTTGTTGATCGTGACCTGGTTGTGCGCGCCGATATTGATGACTCGGCCGGGATCAGTGTCACTTTGAGTTCGCCGGTCACTTTAATTGTAGGTGGGCAGGCGTTTACTGTACAGGGGGTCGATGTGGATCCTACCGGCCGATGGACGCCGGAATTAACGGATGAAAATGTTGCCGCCTGGGCCTACGGGACGATCATTAATTATGTATTGGGCCTCGACAGCACCAGTGAAAACAGGCGCGTCATGGAGGGGCTGGCGGAGGGGGATGAAATCCGCATCGTCATGCAGAATGGCGCTGAATACGTATTTGTGGTCATCTCCCGAGAAATTGTTCCCAGTGAACAGGCGGACATATTCCGTCAGCAATCACCCGGTGTAACCCTGGTCCTGGTAGGATCTGAAGGTGGCGACCGGCTGATTGTGCGCGGGAATTTCCAGGGTACCGAAGGAAACGTGCCGGCCGGATCGGTGAGTGGGTCCGATGAAGCGGTGGAAATGGGCGATACGGTAGAATTGGCCGATTTGCGCCTGTCCGTCCTGGGTACAACCTCGCTGTTTAACCGGCCGGAGATCCCGGCGGGCTTCATGTTCTTCCTGGTTGATTTTCAGATCCAGAATACTGGCACCGCCCCCTTTGCCACCGGCACGCTCAATCTGGTATTACGCGATGAATTTGGTAACCAGTATGCTTTAAACCCGGTAGCCAGCCAGCTAGGCAATTCTCCGCCCCTGATTGGCTTTCTCAATCCTGGCGATACTCGTAATGCCACCGCCGGTTACCAGATTCCGGTCGGGTTAACCAGCCCCACGCTGGTCTGGGTAGTCGGTTTTACGGATGGATCACCGGGTCAAATTCGGGTGCGTATTCCTTTTACTGCCGGTATTGAGGACGCCGCGCAAAATGCGCTGGTGGTGCCCCAATCGGCGGAAGTGTCGCTAGACGGTACAAGTGTCACCGTAGTAGGCCAGATCACCAATGTTGGTAGCCAGACACTGGTGGTCAATGACGCCGATGTCACCCTGACCAGCGAGGGCACGCTTTATTTGAAACTATCTACCAACCCTACCTTCCCTTGGGCCATCCCCCCCGGCCAGACCATCACTTATTCGGTGGCTTTTCAACGCCCCCTGGTTGCTCAGGCCGTCTTCACGGTATTGAATCAGCCCTTCCTGCTTACCGGTCTGCGCTAGGATTCCTCTGTTTCCTCTTTATCCAATAAAAATTGCAGAGAAGAAGCCGGCCGGTTGCCGCGGCTGGTGTGGTAAAGAATCATCCCCAAAACGATAGAGCATAAGCCCAGTACAATGCCGGAAATTTGCAACCAGCCCATAAACGGCCGGGGGTAATTGGCGTGTGGGTGGGTGCCGATGCCCAATAAATCGGCAAACCCGGCCACATAGGCAAATACCAGCCCGGTGGCGGCCAATCGCGCGCCGACATCGGCCTGCAACGAACGCGGGGCGCCGACCGGCCGGAGGAGGTTGAGCAATAAAAAACCGGCGGCGGTCAGGCAGGTCAGGCCGATCATGAGGAACAACATTTGCAAAGCACCAAATCCCGGGGTCAGATCGCCGCCAACCCAGGGCGCGCCAAAGGCAACCAGGAGGCCGATCAGCCCGAAAAGCAGCAGAATTATGGCGGAAATTTTTCTTATTCGTCGGGTGAGATGTTCATTCATGGACGCAATTTAAAAAACTTGGTAATGATGCCGGTCCCTTTTTCCGGTGATCAGCGTAAATGCCTTGTTTTTGCGTGCCGGGTAAGCCCGGTCCGCATTACCGGCACAAAAAAACGCCGCACAAGATGCACGGCGCTTTCTGTTTCCTGTCGGGGCAGCGGGATTCGAACCCACGACCTCTTCAACCCCATTGAAGCGCGCTACCAAGCTGCGCCATGCCCCGGATAACAGATGGATTTTAGCAAAGTGCTTCTTGCCCGGCAAGTATGCTATAGAAGATAGAAAAGCCAAATGACCACCCCGGGCAAGATCCATCACGCCGGCATTTGCTCCAGAAGTTGCTCCAGGTAGGGCGTCAACAGCACCAGCATACCCAGAGCAAAGTCGTAACCAAAATGAACGAACATGGCTACACCGGTGTTATACCGGCGGCGCAGGTAGCCCAGCACGATGCCCACTACGAATAGGAAAGCGGTAGCCGGGGTAATGCCGTATTGAATGTGGGCGACGGCAAAAAGGAGCGCGGTGGGCCACAGGCCAAACACTGGTTGCAGAGCGCCCCGAAAGAGCAACTCCTCGCCAATCGCGGCAGCCAGGGCCAGCATGAACCATTCCCAGACGGTATCAAAGTCGCCTAGTAGCTGGGAATTGATGTTTTCCAGCAGTTCTACTTCTTCGGGATTGATTTGCTGCCACAACCCGGCGGTTACCGCTTGCAGCATGAATAAGAGCACCACCCAGCCCATGCCGCGCAATAATTGGCGGGGAGTAGGCATTTCCAGTCCCAGCCGTTCCAATAGTTTAATGCCGTCACGGCGGATCAGGGCGCCGACACCGGCTATTCCGGCCAGGGCAAAAAGCATTTGGGAGGCAGCCACCTCCAACACATTGGTGGCTGTGGCCGTTTCGGCCAGATTTTCGAGGCCGCCCTGGGTTAGCGTCACCAGAGTGTTACCCACCAGATAACCACTGAATATTAAGGCCAGGGTGTGCACCGGAGAGCGGGGATCAATGGCTGTCCAACGCGCCAGCCATTGCCGTAACTCGGGCAATATAACCAGCATCCCCCAGATGGCCATACCCAGCAGAACCACCCCGGAAGCGCGCAGATCCAGACCGGCCAGTGCCGATTGTAATTCGCTCTCTGGAAGTTGTCCCGGCCGGAAAATGAGGAGGAGCAGGCCGCCGAAGAAAATGAGCAAATTTAGGGCGATAAATAACCAGGTGTTCAGGCGCAACAGCACTGGATCATTTTGTTTTTGCGCGTAATTGGCCAGAAACACAAGCGTAAAAAAAAGAATGACGCCGGGTAACAAAGGCATAGCGTAAGTATACCACGCTTCCCTATTTGTGTTATGCCTGGTAACCCGGTTACAATCAGCATGATGACCGAGGAACAACTTGCTCGCCTGCAGCGACTGGGCGTCGTGAAGGGCGTGGGAAAATTAAAAACTGCTCTTTCGCGGCCGGAATCGCCACCATTGTCCTTTGAGGCCACCCCGGAAAATAGTGACCCGACGGAGATACCGGCGGCCAGTCTGGAGACCGCTTTCCCGGGTGGGAAGTGGGTGGAAACCAGTGGTGGACGCTGCTTTGTCCTGGACCATGTCTATCCTCTGGCCGCCACACATGGCACCGGCCGGGTGGGGGAGCTGTTGGCCTTTTCACCGGCCGATCTGGTTCCCTATCTGGACGATGAGCGGCTGGCGGATATGCAATTCCGCGATTTCCTCTTTCTGGATATTGAAACGAATGGTCTGTCCGGCGCGGGAACCTTTGCTTTTTTAGTCGGGCTGGCTTTCTATGAAGGTGAGGCGCTGGTTGTGCGCCAGCTCTTTCTAGATGAGCGCGCCGACGAACCGGCCCTATTGAACCTGCTGGATGAATTACTGGCCGACCGGCCGGGCCTGATCACCTTTAATGGCCGGGCTTTTGACTTGCGCCTGCTGGAAATGCGCTACCTGATGAACCGGCGCCCGGCCGATTTGTTGGACCGGCCCCACCTGGACTTGCTGTTGCCCGCCCGTCGTTTGTGGCGCCACCGGTTTTCTTCGTGTGCCCTGGGCAGCCTGGAAAACAGGGTGTTGAATATGCAGCGTCACGAGGAAGACATTCCTGGGGCGGAGGTTCCTCGCTATTACCATGCTTACCTGCTGGAACGGGATCCCCGCTATGTCCGCGGGATCATTTACCACAACCAGGTGGATATGTTGTCGATGACCACGCTGGCAGCCGAATTGGTCCGCCGGATCACCCGGCCGGATGACGGTGATCACCCACTGGAAATGTTGGGTCTGGGGAACTGGCAGGTGGACCTGGGGCTCTGGACGGCGGCGGAGAATAATCTACGCCGGGCGGCGGTCCCGGAAATGCCCACAGCTGATTATCATCTGGCCCTGCACCGGCTCGGCTGGTTGCTTAAAAGACAGGAGCGTCGCCGGGAAGCCGTGGACATATGGATGCAGATGGCCACCACTAGTTTCGCGGATGTTCGCGCCCATGTAGAGCTGGCCAAGCATTACGAGTGGCAAGAACAGGATGTCTATCCGGCGATAGCATGGACGACGCAGGCGCTCTCGTTGGTGCGCACGTGGTCGGACCGGCAACAAGCAGAAATTAAAGTGGCGGAATTGCAACATCGTCTGGACCGTCTGCTACGCAAGCTGGAAGCTGCTGCCCCTGGGGCGGGGGAAATAGGTGCGGATGCGGAAGAGAGGGATGCGGCGGTTTGAGCCGCCGTTCGCTTTCTGGCGAGTCAGGAGTGTGCATGTCGGGACCGATGTCAAACGGCAGTAAACAGCGGTGGCGCCGC
>Ga0209536_100014592_pt1 | contig 11272 bp, 11 predicted proteins | sample DeeMarSeWOR28_12_FD_187461 | JGI IMG/M metagenome (GOLD analysis project Ga0209536, IMG submission 187461) | Marine sediment microbial communities from White Oak River estuary, North Carolina - WOR-2-8_12 (SPAdes) (version 2) | ecosystem: Environmental > Aquatic > Marine > Intertidal zone >... | reverse complement strand
CCGGGCGCGTTCATATCGGGGTGCATGGGGCGGCGGTCGCCGCCCTCGCTGCCTCACTGTATCGACGGGCTTGCCGCGCGACCGAGGATGATGAGATGGGCAGCCGCTTCGTCGAGATCGAGGCGAGCGGAGGCCGGATCATGATCGCGGGGAAGGGCGATCTGGCGCTGATGGCGGTGGTCGAGAGCCGGGCCAACGCGGGCCAGGCCCGCCTGGCCGTTCGTCGAGCCGCCGAGGGCTTGGTGCCGACGGAGGGGCCGGCGTAGATGGATCACCTCGAACTCAAGGAGATTCAGGATGCCTTTGCCCTTCCTCTGGAAGAGTTCGTGCGCGAGACGGGTGTTCGGCTGGCGGTGCTCATCAACCGCAGCGGGCAGGTCCTGGCCCAGCACGGATTCGACAAGCTCTTCGATCTGGTGGGAGTCGCGTCTCTTGCGGCCGGCATCAACGCATCGAGTCGAGCCTTGGCCAGCCAGTTGGGCGAGGACGAGTTCGAGCATCTACACCATGCGGGCCGAGACCGTCAGCTGTTTCTTGCCCACTTCAGTTCGTCGGCGGGGCAACTGATGCTCGTGACGGTTTTCGACGAACGTTCGTCGATCGGGCTGGTGCGTCTCTTCTTCGGGGACTTCGTGAATCGGATCACGGAAATTCCGGCCATGAACTTGGTGCGTGCCCAGGCCGATGTGGGTGATTTCGAAGAGGAGCTCGAAGCGAGTCTCGATCGGTTCTTTCAAGATCTGATGGGTGGCTGAATATGTCGCTGGTGAACTACGCGACGCGCGAGATAACCTGCAAAATCGTCTACTACGGGCCTGGCCGCTCGGGGAAGACGACGAACCTGCAGTACATCCACAGCCGGGTTCCGTGGGATAGAAAAGGCGAGATGGTCTCACTCGCTACGGAGGCGGATCGTACCCTGTTCTTCGATTTCCTTCCCATCGAGTTGGGGACGATCTCCGGATTCACGACGCGATTCCAACTCTACACCGTCCCGGGACAGGTGTACTACAACGCGACCCGGAAACTCGTGTTGCAGGGTGCCGACGGCGTCGTCTTCGTAGCGGACAGCCAGAAGTCTCAACTCGATTCGGACATTGAGTCATTTAGAAACCTCCAGCAGAACCTTCTGGAGCACGGGATCGACATTCGCGACATCCCCGTCGTAATCCAATACAACAAGCGAGACCTGCCGAACGTCTTCAGCCTCGACCAATTGGATGAGGAGTTGAACTTCCGGGATGTGCCCAGCTATCCCGCTTCGGCTCTGTTGGGCGAAGGAGTCTTTGACACACTGAGGTCCGTCGCCGAGGGCGTGCTCAAGAAACTGGCCAGCAAGCTCGAGATGCCAGCGGACGCGCGAGGTTGATTGTGGCGGTTACGATCGATCCCGGCTTGACGCTCGAGACCTTCGTCGTGGGAGGCGAGAACCGCCTGGCCTGGGAAGCGGCGCGCACCGCCGCAGAGTCGCCGGGCTCGGCCTACAACCCGCTCTTCATGTACAGCGCCACCGGCCTTGGGAAGACGCACCTGCTGGTCGCCATCGCCAACCGTTCGAGAGAGTTGCATCCCGACGTTCGCATCATCTACACCCCGGTCGAAGAACTGCTGCGTGACCTTTCGGGGACCGGAGTGTCGGAATCCGACTACCGAACCGCCGAAGTCCTGCTAATCGACGACCTCCAATTCCTGGGACACCACAGCGAGTCGCATCAAACGCTGTTCCACTTGTTGGACCATCTGCTCCTCGCTGGCAAGCAGGTGGCGTTGGCGTGCGACCGGCCGCCCTTGGAGCTGGGGGAACTGGACGACCGGTTGCTGTCTCGATTCAGCGGAGGGCTCGTCGTCGATATTGGTCGACCTGTCCTCGAGACGCGAAGAGCGATTCTCGAACTGCGGTTGGGATCCATCGGTGAGAGCCTTCGACCCGAGGTCATCGAGGCCATCGCTCGCCTGGCGATCGAGAACGTTCGCCAACTCAAAGGAGCGCTGAACCGAGTTCTGGCGGCCCAACGAGTGGAGAATCGAGAGATTCTCGCCGACGAAGTCGATCGGCTGCTCGTGGATGTCGTCAGCGACTCCAAGCTGCCATGGCTGGCGGAAGGGGGCGAGGGCAAGACGGAGATCGAGTTCAAGGACTTCGTCACCGACGTTTCTTCGGCAGTGGAGGAAGCCCTCGGCTCGCCCGAATGGCGTGAGGTGATCGCCCGGGCGATTCTGAAATACGAGGCTGAGGGCTACTCGACCAAGCGACTCGAAGACTATCTCGAGGGGGATGATGTCGTTGACGCCAACAGCCTCGTGGAGACTTATGAGCGCGACGTTGCAACGCTGCGCGAGATCGAAGCCGAGCTGAATCGCTTCGGCGGTGCCAAGCCGAGTAAGATGGCCTTCAGGGATCCGGACCGGATCGGCGAGTTGCGAGAGTTGCTGACTCGAGTTCGACGCGAGCAGTTGGCCGTGGACGAGTTCTTCCTCGACACGGAAAAGGTGGTTTGGGATTGGCCGATCATCGAAGATCGACTCATAGACAGTTGGGACGATGGCGATCAAGGGTAGTCTCAAAGAGGCCAGCTTACCGGACGTCCTCCAGCTCCTGACGATGGGGGGGAAGACGGGATGTCTGTCAGTGACCAACGGCCAGAGCTTTGGCTACATCTACTTCGAGGAAGGCCGGATCATCTACGCCTCGTTACTCAACCGCCGCGATCGACTGGGTGACATCTTTGTACGAGAACGCGTCATCACACGAAATCAGCTGGAGGATGCCCTCGAGACGCAGAGTCAGACACGCGACGGTCGTCGCATCGGCGAAATTCTCATTGATGGAGGACTACTCGATGAGGAGACGCTCGAGCGCTATGTGAGATATCAGATTCGCGAGGCGGTCTACCATCTGTTCCGCTGGAGCCAGGGAACGTTCTACTTCGAGCCGGCCAAGCTTCCGGAGAGAGAAAAGATCCAGGTGTCCATCGATCCGGAGAGTCTGGTGCTGGAAGGTGCACGCCGGGTGGATGAGTGGAGCCAAATATCCCAGAAAGTCCAGTCGCTGGACGATCTGTTCGCGCTCGATCCCAATCGCTCGAGCTCGCTCTCTTCCTTGGACCTCGCGCCGGAACAAGAGCGGATTCTGCCATACCTGGACGGTGAGCACAGCGGCTGGGACATCGTCGATGAGACCGCTTTGGGCGAGTTCGATGTCGGCAAGGCGCTGTACGGCCTGATCTCGGCGGGTCTCGTGCGAAAGACCGGCCGGCGCCAGCGTGACCCGAGTCGCTCCGAATCTCCGGGCCGAGTCGACGAGCATCGCAATCTCGGAATAGCATTCTATCGAACCGCGATGTACCAGGAAGCGGTGCGCGAGCTAGAGGGTGTCCTGCAGCACGACAAGGGGGCTCTCGACGCCGCGTTCTATCTTGCCATGATCGCGATTCGACAGGGTCGGTACAAGACGGCCGAGTCGAGGCTGCACGAGATCCTCGAGCGAGGCGGAGTGAACCCCGCGACGTTCAATAACCTGGCCGTCGTGCTGGCAGAGCAAGGGAAGACGGAAGAAGCGATCGCGGTGCTCGACAAAGGCTTGAGCACGAGCGACCATCCCAGGCTGCATCTGACCAAAGCCCATCTGCAGCTGAAGCAGCGCGATCCGGCCACCGCGCTCGGCACGCTGGAGGCCTACGCTGAGAGGAAGGGCAGCGATCTTCCGCCGTTGTACTTCTCGTTGAAAACGATTGCCGAAGGACTGTCTACGAACATCGAGACCGCCGCCGCCATAGCGTCGGACGGGCTCGAGATCCATTCGACCTCCGCCGCGCTGGCGAATAACGCCGGCGTCGTCGAGGAGCGGAAGGGCGATCACGTTCGAGCCCGCGAGCTGTACGAGCTGGCTTTGGAGCAGGACTCGGCCTTGCCGCAGGCCTCGAAGAACCTGGGTGACATCCTGTATCGAGATGGGCGTTATGACGAAGCGGCGGAGGCCTACGAGCGGGCACTGCGGGCAAATCCGGACCTGGGCGGCGACACGTACGCCAAGCTAGGAAATGTCTTCTACAAAAGGAGGGACCGGGAACAGGCGATTCGGATGTGGGAACGCGCGTTGAAGATGGACCCAGCCAACGACGTCGTGAGAACGAACCTGGAATTCGTTAAGGGCGCAGCAACTGGTGAGTGAAGACAAAGTCTACGCCGCGCTCTTCACTAAGGTCGAACGCGAGAGTGGGTTCCGCGGCGGACTCTACCGTCAGAAATGCCTTCGCCGACGCATCGCTGTCCGCATGCGTGCGTGCGGCGTCGAAGGTGTCAGCGACTATTCGGCTCTGCTCGACCGCGATCCCACCGAGTACGAGCGACTGCTTCGCGTTCTGACCATCAATGTCAGCAAGTTCTTCCGAAATCCGGAAACCTGGGAAATCATCCGCAATGAGATCCTTCCCAACCTGCTGCGGGCCGAAAAACCGCTGGTGATGTGGAGCGCGGGGACTGCCGCTGGCGAGGAAGCCTACAGCCTGGCCATTCTCGCCTGGGAATGGTTGGCTGCCCGCAAGCGAGACTTCAACGGTGTCCGCGTCGTCGGCACCGATATCGATGCACAAAGTCTGGAAGCGGCGCGCTCGGCATCGTACCCGGACGTCGCTCTGTCCGAGACCCCCCCGGGCTTGAAGCGCCGTTGGTTCACCCAGGACGACGGCTGGCGCCTTCGAGAGCCGATTCGCTCGCTCGTCGAGTTCGAGCAACTAGACATCCTGGGCCGACCAGCCTTCGAGGCGGATCTCATCCTTTGTCGCAATCTCCTCATCTATCTCGATCGGCCCGCCCAGCAACAGGTGTTCGATTCCTTTCTGGAAGTCCTGCGACCTGGAGGGTACCTGGTATTGGGGCGCGTGGAGAACCTCTCTGCGGCCGTCCGCTCGAGCTTCGAGACCGTCAACGCCCGCGAACGCGTGTACAGAAGGCTATGAGGGAATTCGTGCTGGCGGGCGAGCGCCGCGTCGGAAAGGGAGAAGGCACGTTGTCCGTGCTCGGTCTCGGTTCGTGCGTGGCGATCGTTCTGTACGACAAAGCGACGCGCATCGGCGGACTCGCGCACGTTCTCCTGCCGGATCCTGCTTTCTCGTCGCATCGCGAAAAGCGCTGGAGGTTCGCGACGACGGCTACGCCGCAGCTCGTCAGCGAGCTGGTGTCCGCCGGAGCCGACAAGAAGCGGTTGAGGGCACGCATTGTAGGCGGCGCCTGCATGTTCCAAGACCTGATCCCCAAGAACGGACCGCATATCGGAGAACGAAACGTCGTCGCCGCCCGCGCGGCGCTCGGGCGCACCGGTATCGCGATCGTGGCCGAAGAGGTGGGCGGAGATTACGGACGATCCGTCGACTTCGATCTGTCAGACGGGGGGGTGACAGTCTCCTCGCACGGACGTGACGATGTCGAGATCTGAGAGTAGCGATGTGGCCAGGGTCCTCGTGGTGGATGACAGCGTCTTCATGAGGCGGATGATCACCGACATGATCGAGGGGTTCCCGGGCTTTCGCGTCGTGGGGACCGCGGCGGACGGAGAAGCTGCGCTTCGCGCCATAGCCGAGCACGATCCCGATATCGTAACCCTCGACATCGAAATGCCTCGACTGGACGGCTTTGGGGTGCTGGAACGGGTCATGGCCGGTAAGCCTCGCGCCATCGTCGTACTCTCAGCCTATACCGGAGAAGGCTCCGAGTCGGCGCTGCGTGCCCTGGAACTGGGAGCGGTGGACGTCGTGGCCAAGCCCTCGGGTCCCGTCTCTTTCGACGTCGCCAAGGTGGAAGCGCAGCTGTACGATTCGCTTCGTGCGGCGCGAATCGCAGACCTCGGAGCTCTGCTGCGCGAGCGCAGTGGCAAGCCGGTCGGCGTTTCGTCGGCGGAGAAGGACGCCGCCGTGGTCCTCGCCGCTTCCACGGGCGGGCCGCGCGCGCTGTCGTATATCTTATCTGCCCTTCCGGCCGACTTGGGAGCCTCCGTCCTCGTCGTACAACATATGCCCTCGGGCTTCACCGCGGCCCTCGCCGTGCGACTGGCCGCGATCGCCCAGTTGCCCGTGGCCGAGGCGACGGGCGGCGACGTCGTCACATCGAACCGGGTGTTCATCGCGCCCGGCGACTTCCACATGAGAGTCCGGCGCGTCGATGGTGACGTTAGGATTGCGCTCGATCAGAAGGAGCTAGTGAACGGGACTCGACCGGCGGCCGACGCCCTGTTCCCGACCGCCGCCGAAGCCTACGGCGAACGATGCGTGGGGGTGGTGCTCACCGGCATGGGCCGCGACGGCGCGGCCGGCTTGGCGGGCATCCGAGCCGCTGGCGGGCGGACTCTGGTTCAGGATGAATCGAGCAGTGTGGTTTACGGCATGCCCGGCCGCGCCGTGGAGGTCGGCGCGGCGGAACGGGTGCTGCCGTTGGGCGACATACCCGGTGCGATTGTCGAGTGCCTGAACTCGCTGGCCGTCCCAGAGGAGAGGAAGACGTGAGCGAACTCGTTGCCTTCCGTGTAGGCGAGTCGCGGTACGCTCTGCCCGCCGACGTGGTCAGTGAGTGCGTCGAAGTAGGGCGCATCACGGAAAGCGTCCCGGCCTCCGGCGGTGGCCGTCTGGGATTGGCCCGCGTGCGGGATCGTTGGGTCCCGGTTCTCGAGTTGGTGAGGGCCATACCGGGAGCTCCGCAGATTAATCCGGATGCCGACAGTACGATTCTGCTGGTCTTGGGGCGCGATCGCGGTCGCCTTGCGCTGCGCGTCGAGGCGTTCGACGGCGTGATAGACCTGTGCGGCGGTGTCGCCTACGAGCGGCGCGTCGACGATCCGATCGAGCTGAACGGGGAGTTGGTACACTACGTTGATCCGGCGGCCCTGTTGGCCTCGGCCGCGCTGCTCGACGGTGAAGGAGGATCGATGGACGAGAAGACCACAGCCGCGGAACCGCTGCAAGTGGTTGCCTTTCGAGTCGGCGGCGAGGAGTTCGGCCTCGATGTCATGAAGGTCAAGCGGGTCTTGAAGGTGCCCGAGCTACGGGTCGTGCCCAAGGCGCCCGAGTTCGTCGAGGGTGTCGTGTCCATTGCCGACTCGATCGTTCCGGTCATCGATATGCGAAAGCGGTTCAGCGTGAGCGAGTCCGGCGGCGGTGGACACCTTTTGGTCGTCGAGGCCGGGGACAGCCAGGTCGGTCTAGTGGTAGACGAAGTGCCCGGCGTGACCAACATTGCTGAGGAAGCCGTCAGCCCGGCACCCGAGTTCTTCAAAGGCCTGGCGGGACGTTATCTTGAAGGCATCGCGGATGACCGGGGTCGACTGATCATCCTTCTCAACCTTGAAGAAATTCTCAGTTCGAAAGAGCGTATCGCTCTGAAGAAGATGCTAAAAGAGGAAGGGAAGGCGAGTAAGAGTGACTCGGCCGGTGGGGCGAAACGGAGAAAGGGAGGCGGAGGTCGCAAGAAGACGACGAAGAAAAAATAGTCGCGGTCCGGCCCGCACGCTCCTCTTATCCGCTTTCCTGCTGGCCGCTGGAACACCCCTCCTGGCCCAAGAAGTAATCCGCAGCGGCGCTTTGACTTTCGTATATTGGCCCGGACAGGAACGCGCGGCACAAGCGCTCGTAGACGCTGTCGAGGTGCCACCGCTGTTGCCGGGGCTGCCCGCCGATATCCTCGCCTCTGGGGACGTCCGCGTCATCCTGGCGCCGGACCCGGAGGCCTTCGATTCCCTGGCACCGGGCGTCCCCGATTGGAGCGGTGGGATCGCCTTTCCCGAAGGTGACGAGATCGTCCTGCCGATCTTCGCGGGACGGGTCGGACGCCTTCCCATGCTCACCGTGTTGCGCCACGAGTTGGCGCACGTCGCTTTGGGCCGATATCTGGGCTCTCGCGTGCCCCGCTGGTTCCACGAAGGATACGCACAACTGGCCTCCGGAAGTTGGAACGCCAGCGATGCCTGGGCGCTTCGTGCCGCGATCCTCGTGGGTCGACTCCCGTCCCTGGAAACTCTCAACCTCGATTTCAGAGCTTCTCGGCTCACCGCCGACCAGGCCTACCTGCTCTCGTATACGAGCGTTGAGTACATGCACAGGCTGGGGGGATCTGCCGGCTTCGCGCGCCTGCTGGAACGCTGGCGCGAGACTGGTAACCTCGACGCTGCGATGCGACGCACTTATGGCATCACCCTCGGCCAGTTCGAACGGATGTGGCGACGAGACGTGGGCAGCCGGTTCGGCTGGCTGCTCCTGCTGGCACAGACGGCCGTCTACTGGAGCGTGCTGACGATCCTTCTGCTCGTTCTGGGGTACTGGAAGAAGAGACGAAACCGGCGAAAACTGGAGACCCTGGAGGCGGCGGCGCGGGCCCGGGAGCTGGCACGGGGTATTCCGCCGGAATTAGGTGAGGAATCACACAGAAACGGCATGATTGACGGGGAGTAGCGATTCGGATAGCTTCTTATCCGTTCACCTGACTAGAGGAAATCCCCGTTCGACATATTGACCCGGGCTTACAGGTCCGTGCTCATATAGGACTGAGGAGTCAAGGCGCTTCGATGGCTGGCACAGCGGCGAACGAGCCCCGCTCTTTACAGTTCACCCGGTTGAACTGGATACTGCTTGCGGCAGCGGCACTGCTCATCGTTGTGGGCTACGTAGCGCTGGCCAGCAGTTCGCCGTTGGTATCGACGGTGATGGCCCCGGTTTTGCTGGTAGTGGCGTATGTCGTGCTGATTCCGCTGGGGATCATCCTCTGACGGTCGGGCGCGTAGCTCAGTTGGCGAGAGCGCTGCCCTTACAAGGCAGAGGCCCCTGGTTCGAGTCCAGGCGCGCCCACTAGCGGGCAACCGAAGCAAGCAAAGCCGAAGTCGACTCTTCCCGCCATATCGCCGAAAGGTGGTAGGTGGTACTGATTGTTATTAGACGTTAGCACGGGCGAGAGCCTGGTATTAGTAACAAAAAGAGCGAGACGAAAAATGAAGTCGAGCATCACCGGTTCAGGTTGGGCAGGGGTAGGGGCGCTGGCGGCGGTTCTGGTGGTCGGTCTGTCCTTTGCCCCCGCTCCCGAGGCCCAGGCGGCCGTCGTACAGCAGGAGCCAGGCGGGCGATTCCGCGTCCTTGTGGTTCCGCTCATGTGTCGAGATTTGGACAAGAACTTCGGTAAGAAGGTAGCCGAGGAGATCCGAGATCAGCTCGACGAGTTCAGCACTCACGCTCCCATCCCCGAGAACGAGTACAAGCGGGCCTTGAAGCGCTATGAGATCAAGGAAGAAGATATCACCGCGATCAAGGCCAGGCAGCTCGCGAACCTGATGGGCGCTCAAGTCGTCTACTTTGGCAGTTGCTCGGCGGCGGGCGCTCAGTGGTCGGTGGATGCCGGCTTCATACTGGTGGCCAGCGGCGACGAAGTTTCGGTGCCCGACCTCATGGTCCCCGACAAGAACGATGAATCGGTGGGCAACGTTGCCGGCGCGTCCATCGCGGCCTTCCAGGAGCAGGTCAAGTTCGTGCGGGCACGGCAGTTCTGTGCCGACTACGTTGGCAGCCAGCAGCCCGAGAACGCGCTGCGAAACTGCAACGAGGCTCTGGAGATCAACTCCGGTAGTGCCGAGACTTTGATGAACAAGGGCCTGGCGTTCCGCCAGCTGATGGAGGCCGAGGCCGAGGCCAACAGGGGAACGAACGGTTGGGCGGACTCGGCGGTGGTCTACTTCGAGCGAGCGCTCGAGGTCGATCCCGGTCGCCGCGAAGCCTTGTCTAACGCCGCGTACATCTACTCGCAGAAGGGTGATGCGGAGAAGGCCAGCGAACTCTATCAGGACTACCTCGAGCTCGATCCGGCCAACGTACCGGTTCGCCTCAAGGTGGCCTACGACCTCGCACAGGCGGGCTTGATGGTCGAGGCGATCGACATCATCGAGGCCGGCCTCGAGTTCACACCGGATAACGTCGATCTCCTGCAGTCCATGGGCGACTACGCGTTGCGTCACTCGTCCGAGGATCCCTCCTACGTCGAGCCGGCGCTGGCCGCCTACGAGAGGGTTCTGGAGATCAAGGGCGAGGAGACCGAGCTATCGATCATCGAGAACGCACTGGCGGCTTACACCCGCGCCGAGCGCACGGACGAAGCCATTGCCTTCGCCGAGCTGGCGCTGGAGTCCCACGCGGACAGCCCGCGACTCTGGTCGCTCTACGCCGACGCTCTCGGCCGCAGCGGTCGCTACTCGGATGCCAGCGCCGCCATGGACCAGGTGATACAGCTGGATGCCAGCTACCCCAACGGCTACCTGAAGCGCGGCCAGTTCAAGCTGGAGAATGACGACCGGGAAGGGGCCATGGCCGATTTCGATCAGGCCATCGCGTCCGGTACCTCGTCACAGGACGACGTGTACCTGCTCTTCTACAGCCAGGCGCACGGCGCTCGCAACAACGACCAGTACAGCGACGCCGTCGGCTTCTTCGAGAACGCCGCGCAGTTCGCTCCGGCCGACAAGAAGCAGGACGTCGAGTTTTGGTGGGGCTACACTTACTACCAGCTGGCCGAGCAAATCGCCACGCCGGAAGACGTCGGGCTGAGCCAGCTGCAGCGGGCCGAGCGGAACTTCGCTGCGGCCAAGACGCATTTCCAAAGAGCTGGGAGCGTTCGGAACGAAATCCCTCAGTTGATGGATGCCTGCGACCGCTGGCTGCTCAACGTGCAGGCGCGGATCAAGCAGATACAACGATCCTGACCTGACGCAATCTCAGACAGACAAAAGCCCGGGCTTCGGCCCGGGCTTTTTTTGTTGGGAGACGAACATCGAACATCCAACATCGAAATCTCAACTTCGAAGACGGAGACGAATGACTAATCTCGAACATCGAAAACGAATTCTGAAGTACAAGAACCCGGAGTTCGTGTTCGGTATTGGGAGTTAGGCATTCGATGTTCAAAGCGCGTCAGCGCCGCAGACTTCGGACTTCGATGTCCGATGTTCGATGTTCGAAATTCGCTCCCCCCGGAAAGGCTGAAGTGGCGTAGTAGGGAAGGGTGGAAGAAACTCTTGACGTAGTGGGGAATAGACTGTACAATGGGGGGCGGAGTGGGGAGAAGTGGGGCAGCTTCCTATGCCCACCCTCTAATAACAATCGCCCGGAGCACCCCCGCCAACCGGGTCTAAGTGATCTGCCGGGGAGGTTACTTGACCGGCTTTTTGGGGAGTTATCGCCACCAGCTGGACGAGAAGGGACGCATCGCACTGCCGGCCTCGTTCCGACGCAGTGCTGGAGAAGAGGGGTTC